>Ga0315289_10013699_pt1 | contig 11338 bp, 19 predicted proteins | sample YL17G11_40_MG_FD_203452 | JGI IMG/M metagenome (GOLD analysis project Ga0315289, IMG submission 203452) | Sediment microbial communities from Yellowstone Lake, YNP, Wyoming, USA - YL17G11_40 | ecosystem: Environmental > Aquatic > Freshwater > Lake > Sediment | place: USA: Wyoming | collected... | reverse complement strand
AAGATTAAATAGGGCATAACGCCATGTCAATAATAACGCTTTGAAAGGCAAACAACATGACAAAAGTCGATTACGCAGCTATCTACGGCAAAAGTGACAAGATGAACGTGTCGGCCCCAGGCAAAGAGAGCACTCTTGTGTTCAAGGTGCCAGAAGGCAAAGATAAGGCACTTGTCGTCAAGTTCCTTGTTGACCCCCGCAACGGTGGCAAGTCCTACATTCCCGTCAAGCACTACCCTCACATGGTCGGCCCAGACCCACAACTCCACACCCGCTCGCACCTGGCCCAGGACCTTGCTGGCAACGGCGAAGACATTGAACTGACCGCCCGCATTGGCTACTACCGCGAGCTTAAGGCTCTCCGTGAAACCGGCAGCACTGACGCCGCCCGCATGCAGCAGCTTACCCGTCTTGTGGACCGCTGCAAGGACAAAGAATCAGGCTGGTTTTACATTGTCGAGCCAGGCTCGTCAACCATCAAGGCTATCAAGTTGGGCGTTAGCGTCGTTAACCAGCTCTTTGGCCGCGTCTACAAAGACAAAGAGCCAATCCCATCCCTAATCAAGGCCGTTAGCCAAAAGGGCATCAGTCCTTACGACCTAACCTCTGACAACGCCGAAATTGGCTGGTTCAAGATTTACAGCACTGGCAAGGGCCTTGGCAAGAAATATCATGTTGAGCTGGCAGAAGACACCATCACTAAGGTGGTTGACGGCGAAACCTTTACCAAAACACAGCCAGCACGTTTTGAACTTGATAAGAAAATCAAGAATTTGGACCTTTCCCTGGAAGACTTCCCAGACCCGATGGAACTGGAAGTTAAGCAGGCTTTCACTATGACAGAGACCGTCGCCTTCATTGAGAGCGGCTACTCCAAAGTGCCAGACCGCTTCCTCACCCGTGGTGACGGTACTGTGAATCGCCCACTGCATGTTGCCCCAAGCAATGACGGCTACATTCCTAGTGCGGACCTGGGACCAGAGCTGGAAGTTCAAGAAGTTAGCCTGGAAGACCTACCCTTTTGAGCAAAATATACAACACGCCAAGGACAGTTGTAGTAGCTTTCCCTGGCGGGGTTGTATATGAGTTTACCCTTGTGATTGGAATGGATGAAAGAGCGGACGGGAGTATTTTCCTTGTCCGCTCTAACGGCTCAGAAACTATAATTAATAATAATTACGACTACATAGAGGTTGGGGCATGAACTTTAAAGAGATGCAGGAAAAAGCGAGTGGAGTTGCGGCAAAGCCTGCCGAGCGTACCTGGACGCCAGACGTGCCGTCCAATGTAAGGCCTGTCTATGAAGTCACACGACCAGGGCACAAGAGCCTTAAGCAGGACTTCTCAGAGGCTGACTCTGACGTTAACCCAGCTGACCTGTTCCCTGAACTATACAAAATTTTTAATAGCAAAATCGAAGAGTTGGCACAATATGTCGGCTTGGCAGAAAGCCCATTCGACTTCCTGGACGAAATTCAAAGATACAAACTGTTCGGCAACCTATCTTACGCCATGAGACGCTCAAGTGAGCTACTATCTTGGTGCTTTGTACAGCAGAAGATGGCTTACGCTCGCCGACGCCAGATGGAGGCCATTAGTGCTTTGGATGACTTCCCTCAATATATTGTTGACCAGTCAGACCTAGGCAATACCATTAAAGCCACGGATGCCACGAGGGAGTCCTTTGTTAAGAAGAGCGAGAAGGTGATTAATGCCCACCTGCGGGAGGGCTTTTGTGACGCTATGACCGAGCAGGCACTAACATTGAAAATGGAATTCAGCGAGTCGTCTAAAACCCTAAGGTCTATGGTTTATGGTCAGAAGGACAGCAATAATCTTAGCTCTCTTAATGGTACGGGCACTTGATATTGCGTATTCTGTGTGATATGCTACCCACAGCCAACCTACCGCTATAAAGGCAAAACAACATGGCAAAAGTTCCTAAGTTTATGCAAAATATTCTCGCCGCCAACAAAAAGCAAAGCGATAAGGCGCAGGAGAAACTCCAGGGAATCGCAGTGCTTGATATGGTGGACCCCACCCTGATGTGGGCTGTCGGTGGATGGGTGCGTGGTCGCGACAACCTAATCTACGGACCAAGTGGCTCGGGAAAGTCAGCACTTGCACTTATGGCTGCCGGGCAGGAGCAGAAAATCTCAGGAGGTCTCGTTCTAATCCTTGATTCGGAATACTCACACACCGACCCGAGGCAGGCCGACAAAGACGGCAATCCGACAGAGGCAGCTCTGGCGTCCAGAAAGAGGCTAGCTCAGGCTGGACTCGACTGGCAGAGGGTGTTGATCAAATCCTCAAATGAGGCAGATCTTCTTTTTGAGGACCTCGAGCAAATCAAGGCTGATTTAAAAGAAGACCCCAGCTTTCTCTCGGCTATTATTGTTGACAGTTGGGGAGGCATTCAATCAGAAAATACCAAGAAGGCTATCGCTGCCGGAGAACTCGGTAGAGCCGGTAATCAGTTCGGAGGTAATGCGAAGGTAATGGGACCAATCTTGCAGGAATTACTCAGGATTGCCGCAGAGCACGTCGTAACTTGCTTTTTTATCCAACATTGTTATATGTCTTTGGACCCCTACGCAACTAATAAGTATGTACTAATGGGCGGAGAGAAATTAAAGTTTCTGTGCCACAACATCGTTTTCGTAGAGAGCATCAAGGCCAAGGACGCAAATCTGCTTGATGGTGACGTTGCAACAACCTCTGAAACTAAGTCATCCGATGTAGTTTACAAAACGGGTAAAAAAATTCGTGTAATTTGCGAAAAAAGCCGTATTGTCTCAGAAGGAAGGCGTGGTGAGTTTTTCATTAATTTTAAGGACTTACGGTTTGCTCTGCCTGAAGTTAGTTTATTTAACCTGGCTACTAGACTAGGCATCATTGCTCACCCCAATACCCCTCAGTTTGAGAGTGACGGCAAAACGCCCAAAGTAGATCCGAAGACAGGACTTCAGGTTGTTAAGCCAAACAACTTGATGTGGGAGTTCCCTGTAGGCGCAGCGGCCCCATCCAAATTCAAGGGCGAGAGCGGCATGATTGCCGCTCTAAAGGACGACCCAAGTTTGTACTCGCGTGTGTACGCAGACTGTCTAAAATGTGGCAAGACAGACGCAGCAAGCAATGACCTGTCAGAGGCAGAGGCTGAAGTGGTTGAAGTTAAAAAGAAGGGCAAAAAATGAAAACACCTACAAAAACCTCAAAAACTGAGGCCTTGTCCCCTGTAGCTATTGACATAACCAAACCCCCTACAGCTAATTTAGCTACCGAGGACACGCCCCAGGTAGTGGCTCGGTATGTAACCAACCTAACAGGTGATGTAACCCGTACCGAGCCAAAAACCATGGTCCAAAAGACCCGGCTGGCTCACAACCTAACCTCAGCCCTCGAGCACGCCAACCTCATTAAGGTTATGAGTGAGCTGCCAAGTGGCGACTATCTCTTACGCCTATTCACCGGTGCTATTGAGAGCGAACTGGAGCTGCTGTTCCATGGACCTAAGGAAGAACTACCGCAACAAGTGGCCGACCTCACTGAAGTGGTTAAAGTCACAGCCGAGACTCTATCGCGGTTCCAGATGGTGGTGGGTGCATTCCACCAAACCCCCCTTGTGGACACGCTCAGGAAGCTAGCGGGTAACCCAGAACTCTTTAACAAGATTGCTCAGCTGCCTCTACCTCAACAGACAGCTCCAGTTCAGTATGCCCAGCCTCAGCAAGCGGTTCAGACAACAGCCTTGTCATCTCCACCTAACGCTAATCGACCCACAACCAACCCCTACATAACAAATGCTGACATATCTGGCTCTACCGTGTCTTTTGACCCATACAGTAATTTCTGATTGACTACCTATGGCGATTAGTGCATAGTGATTTAAACCATCCCTAAGGAGACTATCATGGCAGACCAAGTACCTACATCTGAATCAAAAGAGTGGCTTAAGGCATTGAAGTCTAAGGTTTTTGAAGAAAAAGACCTTATGGAATTGGCAGCTAAGCCAGAGAGCGAACTTCTTGACCTCGTCAGCCTAAACGCTGTACATGTCCGCAAGCTGACGGACGAGCTTAACCAAAACGAAGCGTATCAAAAGGCAGCACTGGTGGTCAAAGACCTCAAGGGTGGACTTCGTGATACCCTTAAGCCAACTCTTATTGCTAGTGCAGTAGCCGTCCGTATCTTAAAAGACCGCAAGGCAGGAACCGACTTGTAAGTTGGGGGGCGTCGTGGACCTAGCCGAAGACTTCAGGGACTTTGTCCTCAACCTGGGTATTCCTGTTAAGGAGACCTCTACGGCATTGCTTTTGGGATTGTGCCCGTCTTGCGGAACCTCTAAATTCAAGGTCAGTTTGGTGACCGCTACAGCTGAAACTCATGGGGTCCTGCTCGGCTCTTGCTTCAGCGGGTCATGCGGGACAGGCTTTAGCAGCCGTTCCTACCTTCGTATGTTAGATGTACCTACAGCTGAGATAGATGCCCTACACGGTGTTGACCCTAACGATGCCATACGCCGCCTAGATGCAAACTACCAAGACAGGCACGACCGTGCTCCGCCCACCCCAGAGGAGGTAGAAAGAGCCGACGTGACGGAATACGTCGCCTCTCTAACCGAAATATCCGCCGCTTCTGGCACTTCTGTCGCCCAATATGCCATTAAGAGGGGCGTAAAGCCAGAGCATTACCCACTTGTCAAATTAGACCTCAACTATCCAGCAGTTGTATTCCTGGTGAAGTCTGGCGAGGAAGTTATAGGCTACCAAAGGCGTTACTTAGAGCCCCTTTGGGGATTTCTCAAGACGCAAACCTCTAAAGGCTTTAAAAAATCCGAAAACGTCATATGTTACCCGCGTCCTTATTCCGACATTGCCATCTGCGAGGGTCCCTTTAGTGCCATCGCGGCCACATCATTTGGGTATGCTGCAGTCTGCACCTTTGGGGCTGGCATATCGCAGGTGCAATTAGACCTAGTATATTCAATGCTTAAAACCAAGGGCATGAAAAGGGTGTTTCTTGCCTTTGACCTAGACTCGGCTGGCGATAAGGGCACCGATAGAATGTTTAAGTATTTCGCTGTGAAGGGCATAGAGGTGTGGAAGCTAACACCAGAGGTCGGGACAGACCTTAACGATGCCCTTGTGGCAGGCAAGGGCATAACAAAAGAAAAGATTAACGAAAATCCATACATGCCGAGCATAACGATTTAGCGCTAAAGTTTTTTCCCATTGCTCCGATAAGGTGTTAACCTCGGAGGACTTATGCTACTTATGCCGCACACTTACTACCTGACTAGAAATGGCCAAAAAGCATATATTGATGCTATAGCCTCAGAAAATCCATTCACGGGCGAAGTGCCAGCACACCCAGCTATTGGCTACTACGGACCTGCGTCCTTTAGCTGGAGAGCTGACGGCTCCGTAAGCGACACGGAGTCAGAATACGATATTGTGAGCCTCTTTGAGGACTACGTCACAGAGGTGTGGTATGGGCTCGAGGATATTGACAGCGGGGAGCAGAGCGAAGAACGCTATGCCTCACACAGGGCTGCCTTTGATGCATGTGCTCCGGGCTGGCAGGTAATTGAAATGCTCAAGGTTATGAAGGTGTTACCAAAAAGCAGCATTGATAATGTTGCTTAAATCCCCTACATTATCCTCTAAAGACCTGTAGATGGTGTCATCTAAGCTCATACCGCCGGCATTCCTGTACCCAAACACCGCAATGTTGGTGCAATACTCAACAGACAGGCCCTTTCGGGCCATGTAGGGCCTAAAGACGCTGGACAGGAGTAGTCCGAAGTCCCCCACATCCTTGTACATCCCCAACCTCATGGCTCTGTTGGGCTCAGCCAGTGCTGCCGACACTACGTCAAATAGGGCATCTGGCAGAACAAAGGGGTCCCTAGACAATAGGTCTGACGCATAAGATATTGAAATCTCTGGCACTCTAATGCCAGTTTTCATCATAGAAATTTTTAGCTCTTTATAGAAGTGTGCTCTAAGGTACTGATTCATTTAGTGAAAAAGTCCTTAACCCCCGCTGCTGCAGCCAAAAGACCCGCAAGAAAGAGCACAACCTTCAAAACGCCATTAACCATGGTTACGTGTTTTTCTACTGGCTCTAGGTCGGCTCTGAGGATTTTGATGTTTTCCTCGGCGGCTAGGGATCGCCTAGTGTGGTCCTCGAGGACGACTTCTTGGCGGGCTAGAGTGACATCTATGCGACTGATGGCATCGAGGATTTTCTCGCTAGCCTCGGCAGTCCTGTCGGCGGCCCTCTCCTGGGAGACATGCAGTTTCTTAATGTCTTCTTGGATGAGACGGCGCCATTCTGACCAACCATTGTCTTCCATCGGATGCTCCATAGATTAAAACTCTATTGAGGCGCCGAGGCCTACCGTTTTTGTGGTGAAGTTGTACTTGGAGTCAGCCCAAACATTCCAGAAAATACGGCGACTTAGGTTAATATCGTAAGATAGTTCAGGTTTTTTGAACTCCGTAAGTGTCTTGAGAGTTGGCTGCCAGTCGGCCATAACGCCAGCTCGCCAATTCTTGGCTGGCGGCGGGAGGAGAGGGATTACCGTTTTCTCTTGTTCTTTGGTGTTCTCGTGGATGGATGTCTGCTCAACTACCTTAACATCCTCGACTTTTTCTATTACGGTGCCGTCTTTTTGGGTAATTTTGGTCACAATATGGTTTGTAGCTTCGCTCTTGCGCTCTACCTGGACTTCCTTCACAACTTCCTTGGTGATGGTCTGAACTTCTGGCTTGATAGAGGAACGACCGTATAGGTAGCCCGACACAAATAATGCCAAAACAGCCAATAATATCAGCAGCTTCTTCCAGTGGTTTTGCAGCAAAATCAACAGCATACGCAGCCCCCTTGAATATTACCTACATACATTTTATCACTGAGGAAAACCCTCGTTGACCGGAGGGCCAAGCAAAAAAGACTAAAGTTTTTTCGAGATATGCCGATAAGAGTTAGGTAACAACAAGGGGAGGCCGCCATGCTAGAAACAAAAGTAGCGTATCTGGTTAACCACACACAGGAATTGGCGTATGTGGTGTCAATTGGCAAAGAACCTTCAGTGGGGGTATTTCGTACCCTAGCGGATGCAGAGGCATTTGCAGCAATTAGTATAAATTGCGGATATGACGCGTCAATTCTAGTAACAACACTGGATTGGACGGGGGTGGGCAAATGAACGACGCCTACTTTTGTGGAAGTTTATGTATCCTTGGGCTGGTATTGACGCTGCCACCTCCAGGGGGTACGGCGATACTGGTTTCGTGTGTCATATTTATCTCTTTTCACTTCGGCTATTGACCGGGTGGAGCGAGTGTGATATCTATTACTGATAACCATTAGGAGTATTTCATGGCAAAGAAGTTAACCAAAAAAGACAAGTTCATGAATGCCGTTGAGAAATCCGGCAAGGTTAAAGGACTATCCCTAGTTATTCTTCGCCATCTTGCTCTCCAGCCAACAGGAAGCACCCCAAGTCAAATTACAGAGGCTCTGAAGGGCTCTAAGCGGAGTAGTATTTCAAAGCGGCTATCTGACTTGGCTGACTGGCAACTTGTAGTGCCAGGGAAGAAAGTTGTATGCCCCGTGTCTGGTCGCCCTTCCACCAAATGGAAGATTTCGGGGCGTGTTGATGTTGAGCACATCGCAGAAGTTAAGGCTGAGAAGAACAATGCGGGCTATCGTCGCAGTATGGCGGAAGATAACATCTCACTGAGTCTGGCTAACTACGCTCCTACAGCCAGCGAAAGTGCCTTAAACCGCCTCTTAGGATTTGAATTGGATGTTTTTAGTCAGGCTTCCGTATCGTGGGCCGACCACAGCTTGGTGCAGACACTCAATAGCAATCCTAATATTAACCATGATTTGGCATGGTATCTGACTGATTTCTGTGAGCCAGACTCTTTGGTTCATATCTACCTAGCCTTAAACCCAGCGATTGGCCACGACGCCGCCTTTTACCTAGCCAAGCGAAACCACGCAGGCTCTCGGGTCCACGCCAATCTGGCCTCCAGTATTGGGGTTGGCGATAGGGCTGCCGCGTATCTCTCCTCCGCAAACCAAGCTAATAGCATCGTCCATGTTCTGCTGGCGGCAAACCCTAACCTGGACATGTTTGAGCTGGCGTATCTATTTAACAACAATGAACCAAATTCCGATGTTCATGTAGCGTTGGCGGGCAATCGTAAGATTGGCGGCACTTACATGGTTGAGCAACTATACCTGTCCCATAGCCCTGGCTCGCGTGTTTACGGGGCTCTTTTGGCCAACCTGTCCATTCCTCCAGACGTGACGGAGGTTATTGAAAATACTACCGAGAGTCCAGCCATTGACGACAGACTTCTTGTTAGTACAATCCGAGACGAGCTTATCCAGGAGAGTGAATGGCCAAACGAGAAAGAAGTAGATGCCACCGAAGAGAAAATTAATGCCGCTTGGCTCGAAATTCATAGTATTGACGACAGGCTGAAGGTGGCACTAAACCGCCCATGGTACTGGCGACTGTTTGCGTCAAAGAGTAAAACCGCAAAGAATGCAAAATATATCGCAGAACTACGGGCTATTAGGGACGACCTACATGATGCCGTTTTGGCTCTTGGTGGCGAGGTATGAAAGAATACTACCCACAGCAGCCGGACAACTCTCCAACAGACACTGTGTTTACAGACATGCTCTCGGATATTATTCTTTATGGAGAGGACATAACCACCCGTAACTCGGACGCAAAACGCCTAACTACCTTGGCTGCTGTATTCTACTCCACTCCTCTTGTGTCTATTAGGCGCACAGCCTGGCGCAGTGCCATTGCTGAGTTTGAGTGGTTCTTGAGTGGCTCGCCTTATGTCAGCGACCTTCCTGACAAGGTCAAGAAGTGGTGGCTTCCTTGGGCGGATAAGGTTACAAGCAGGATTTGGGGCAACTACTCAGAGCAATTCCGTGCCTTCTATGGTCGCGAGGGTAAGCCAGTAGACCAAATCGCCTATCTTATCAATGCTATTGCCAATCACCCGTATGGACGCCGCAGCGTGATTACCACGTGGAACACGGCAGACATGGTGTCAGACCAGAACCCGATTACTTCGTGCCATGGCACGGTTATTCAGGCTTTTGTCAAGACTAACAATACCCTAGATCTTACCATGTATCAGCGATCTGCCGACATGGTCCTTGGTGTCCCGCACAATTGGATACAATATTGGGCATTTCTGCTCTATTTGTCCAAGCAAGCGGACAAAGAGCCAGGAAGTCTCACCTGGATCGGCGGAGATTGTCATGTATACGCCAATCACGTAGACATCGCCAAGCAGATGATCGATAGGTTTAACAACGTCGTCATTGCCAACACGCCTCAGCTAGTATATGTTGGTCAGAAGGGTGACGAGTTCAAGGCTAGCGATTTTGTTCTGGTTGGGGAGTATGATCCTTTGATTAAAGAATCAGCCCCAATGACCGTTTGACAAAAGGTGAGACTTAGTGCAGTATTGGTATGCGGTGAATATCTCACCGTGGTAATATTTTAGCAAGACGAGGGAATATGCGTTTACTTTTGGACAGTTACGGAGAGGCACCACGGGGCTATGTTCAGGCTAAATCAGTTAGCGAGGCACTCAACCTGCTTCGCAAGCAAGATGCCAGTCACATCTCCTTTGCCGAGAACCTGGCAAACGGCGAGACGGGCTTGGACCTAGCCAAGTATTTGGTCCTTTTAGCTAAAGACGGGCTTATCGGCAGTATGACCTGGGGTGTGCACTCTGGCAGCAATGCGGCCATTGCCAAGGCCATGGGTACGGTAGACTTCTATACTGGGGTCTCTGACTGCTCGGGCACGAAATATGTTAAAAATTAGGAAGGTCAAATCATCAGAAGAGATGGACAGGGTTATTGCCCTCGATAAGATTATCTTTCGGGGCGACGATAGTCCTGACTTCTTTAATTCTGTGTGGTGGATCGTCCTAGACGGTAAGAAAATAGTTGGGTATGCCTGCCTCGGCGTAAGGGGCCAGTGTGCCTATATGTCCAGGGCGGGACTACTCAGTCAATATTACGGACAGGGCGTGCAGAGCCGTCTTTTGGCCGTCAGGGAGGCTCACGCCAAGAGGATTGGGTGTACAGTCGCAAAGTCAGAAGCCGTGTTCTGGAATACCGCCAGCCTAGCGAATATGATAAAGAGCGGATATAAGATTACCAACGCAAAGCGGGGTAGACGCCCACCCACTTTTTACGAACTTAAGAAGGCACTATGAGCTACAACACGATTTTTTATAACGCAATGTCGATACTCATAAACCCTGACGGAGAATACTTCCTGGAGGTTCCTATTTTCGAGCGAGACGGCGTAACTAGGGCTAAGTTTGGACCTATTGAAGCCTCTTGTCTTGGGGAAGTACTTACCGACATCATGACTGCCGATAAAGATGCCCTAATCAAGTATGCATTAAAAAATAAACTTGAACGGATTAAGAAACTTGCGTCAGAGGATAAAGATAGTTCTAAAGTTATCCTAGATTCTGCCGATAAGGATACATAACCAACAGCAGGAGGGTTTATGGCTAAGCTATCAATGTCAGAGGCACAGGCTATGCTAGGCTCCACCCCTCAAGAGGACTACTATGAGGTTCTCTTTGGACTGACAGCGGATGGTCGGATAGACTATGAAATCTTCCAGGCTGCTGTAGATGCCGCGAATGAGTCCGTTCGCGAAGATCTGGCGGTTGCCCTAGAGCTGTGTGATGCAGCTGCAGAATTCATCTTGTGCGAGCATGAGGACCATGCAGACCAGCACTACGACGACCTGTGCATGGCAGTTGACGTGTGGGTCGGGTATGAAGACGGTTCGGTTGGCAAGGCGGAGGATATGAACTAATGAGTAAAAACAACAAGTTAGATGACAGCACGATGATTGAGGTTGATGGCCGGTCTATTACGGCTGGCATGGTTCGTGAGCTTGGGGTAAAGCCAGACAGAATCGTTCGCATCAATAAGCGTCTGTACATGAATGGCAAGTGTCTAAACGAGAATGGCCCGGAGTGGGGGTTATATGGCATCCCTGTGTTGCCTGGCCCTACCGTAAGCGACGGTATTAGCAGGCCTATTCTGGTGCCAGACGATGGGCTTAAACTAACTGAGTGAGGGTAAGTTATGAGAATTACATCAGAACATTTCGGAAAGAAAATGGTACTGACTGGCCGCTTCGGGCCCGGCCAGTACTTTATTCCAGCCTCACTCGCTATAAAAGACCAGCGGGTTAATGGGGCTAGCTACTACCCGGATCAGGGTGTCCTTGCCGACTGGTGGTAGCTAGCCC
>Ga0315289_10013698_pt1 | contig 11339 bp, 9 predicted proteins | sample YL17G11_40_MG_FD_203452 | JGI IMG/M metagenome (GOLD analysis project Ga0315289, IMG submission 203452) | Sediment microbial communities from Yellowstone Lake, YNP, Wyoming, USA - YL17G11_40 | ecosystem: Environmental > Aquatic > Freshwater > Lake > Sediment | place: USA: Wyoming | collected... | reverse complement strand
CTTGGAAGAAATAAACAGATGGAAACGCTGATAATACTTGGTGGCAGTGTTTGCATATTCTTTCTACGATTTGCCCAATGGTTCTTGTTTTTAGGAAGACGGCTCGGACAAAAATATTTGGCGTATACCGATACATGGTGGTTTCTAATCGAAGCAAGAAAACTTAAAAAGGGTTTTTTCAAACTTACCAGCAAACATCGACAAGAAAGACCTGAATGGGAAAACGACTATCCTCCACTGTTTCAATACCTATTGGCAATAGTTCCAGTCAAATACATGAAAGGGGTAATAAGAAACGCTGTTCCTTTTTTGGATGCATTTACCGCTTCTACGCTTTTTTCTTTTATAGCATTGATGACAAACAGTTGGGAATATGGAGTACTTGGCGTTATCGTTTATTTTAGTTCACCAATGATTTTTCAGCAGAATTTCTGTCTGTGCGTTCGACCATTAACTATATTCATTGTTTCTATGATATACCTGCTTTCTAGCAGTTTTTCAATTCCAAGTTTTTTGGTTCTTTCCATACTTATAGCGATAATACTGCTACTTCACAAATTTGCAACTCAAGTTGTAGTTTTCACGTCACTAGCTTTCTTAGCTATTGGACGGTTTGATTATTTGCTGTCTGTTAGTGCAGGCTTTTTAATCGCAACGCTTGTTTCAAGAGGATATTATCTAAAAGTCTTAAGAGCGCATGTAAACCGATTGCGATCAGCCGATCTGAAACATTTCGCCAACAGCCGTGCAGAGAACCCGTTAAAGAGAACCGCTGTGCTTGCGGTTTATTGCCCGTGGCTAATATTTTTCATTATCTCCGTATTCACAGTTAATTGGAATATTTCTTCACCACTTTTTGTTTCTGACATTATTTGGATTCTTACTTTAACGGTACTATCGGTGGTAACCAACTTTTCGATTTTACGCGTTATCGGGGAGGGATGGCGATACTTAGGATACTTGGTTTTCCCCATGGCTTTTTACACAGTATCCATAATTGACCAGTCATTTGTCATCCGACTAATTTATTTGCCTATTGCTTTCTCAGGTTTTGCAGTCAGTTATTATTACTCACAAAGGCTGTTTAAAGGGCATCAGAAATACCTCGTAGGCACAGAAGAACTAGAAATATTCAAGAGAATCTCTTCGGTTGAAGGCAAAACGGTAATTGCTTATCCTGGCGAATTTACGTACATAATTGCATATTTTGGCGAGAAAGATTACGCTGCAACGCTAGAGCACACTAACATAATAGTAGTCAATAAGGAACTTGCCGAAAAATCGTTGTTAGGAATGCTAGAAGAAAAAGGGTACGCGCAAAAACTTGAAGAAAAGGACTGGATAGTTTTAACACATTAAATAATTTGTAGCTTGGTTCAGGGTAACCGTCTGGCAACAAAACAAACAGACATAACAAGCAAAACGCCGGGAATTAATTCAGGCTGTTCGAGCAATATTTTGAAAATCCTTTTCCGCTCAGTAGGTTTTCGAGTGAGCATGTCTATCGTTTGTCCATATATGTTCTGCAATTTCTTGTAAGGCTTCCTTACAAACAGCGTCTTCCTTAAAACACTGCCCAACTGGTTAGTCTCGTCATGAATCAAGTAGCCATCATCTTTGTTTATCATGCCTAATCGGTATCCTTTTGAAAAAACCCGAATAAGCAAGTCCAAATCGTCGCTCAAAGCATATTCATCGTGAAATAACCCAACCTTCTCTAAAATATCCCTTCTGAAAAATCGTATGTTAGCTCCCCCAAGCCTGGTCATTGAGATACATTTTGCCATATACTCTCTTGGCTCTGACTTAATCGCTGGGATGCCCACCACGTCAAAGCCTTCGTTGAACTTGTGCACACTTGCGGATATCGCGGTAGGACTCAAGTATTCATCTTCATCCAGAAATAGAACATACTCGCCTTTGCTTTTGAGGTAACCGTAATTTCTCTTCTCTGCGGGAAAGCCCTTAAAATCAACCAATATTAACTCGATATTTGGGTAGGTCTGTTTCTTAACGTGCTCAACACAAATCTTTGTCTTCATTTTATTGTGAGCGGGAACCACAATAGAAACAAGTCCATTTTGGTCACGCATCAAGACAGTACCTCAACGTATTCATTGTAAATATTCAACAGTTTAGGAATGACAACGTTGGGTATATGCGTTTTCTTTAAATATGCATATTCTTTTTCCCACAGTTCATTGGAGAAATTTTTTATAACGTCTGCAATTCCTTCTTCTTGATTCATGTCCTTCAGTGGAAAATCTTTGTATTCAGGATATTCTGAAGAGACGTATGCTATTACTGGTCTGCCGCAGGCTATAGCCTCCAGCGAAACTAAGCCTAGGGAACCCATCTTAAACCTGTCGATAACTACGTCGGCATCCCAGTAATATTCATTAAGCCTTTCGTGGGAGACCTTAGGTAAAACGTTTAAGTTCAGATCAAGTGAAGAAGCTAACGCTAAGGTCTTAGCAAAATCCACACCGTACGCAACAATGCTCACATCTACTTCGTCTTTGATTCTGTTCAAAGTTCTTACGGCTAAATCTGTACTCTTTACGCTCCAAGTGGAATCACTCGCGATTAGCACCCTTCTTTTTCCATCATGCGTAGCTACAGGTTTGGGATAAAAAAGTTCAGTGTCCACGGGGTTAGGCAAGTACTCTGCGTCGTTTCTAAACTGCCTTGCTATGCTGAGAACGTCAGGAGTGCTGACCAATATCCTATCGCAATGTTTTAAGTTGTGCTTAACTACTCTGCCCCATAGTGGATGCTTCAGACTCGCCCTCAAATCGCTACCATGTGCATGTCCAATTAAAGGTCTTTTACCTAAACGTGCTGCAATGTAACAGTCTTGAAGTAGATAATGGGCATGATACAAGTCGCCTTTAGCCCTCAGAATCTTGTAAGTCAAACCGAAAGTTTTGCTCCAAAAGCCTCGGGTACGTTTAATATGTTGTTTTTCTACGTTAGGCGGCATATTCTTAAGCAAAGTTTCGCCCACGAAGGCACAATCGTTGACCATAACGACTTTCATTGCGGCACCTTAAAACTACAGAACATTATTCGCGCCTTAAATCTTTTCGAAAACCTGTTTTCTCATGCAGACCCTACCTTTCAAGATAAGCCTCCAATATTACCCAACGTGACCGCGTATAGACCCAAAACAAGCTTGGTTCACGTTTCTCAAAAGCAATAATTAACCCTCGTGCCGGGCTTGTCGCAAAAAGCTTCAATAATTTCAAAAGTGGATGTTTTGAGGCATAATAACGTGCGTGTGCGTGTACCAGTCGTTCATGTTCCATATAATATTCTATGCTTTCTCTTATATGCTTAGAAACCACAGTTTTATCCACTATCCATTCGTAAGGAGTTTCATTGATGATCTTTTTCCTTAAGCCGCTGTCACAGTAGAGTGGATCGTCGGTTGGAAACCCGCCCAACTGTCTTATCATATTTGTCCTGAAAATGTTGTTGTCTATGGAGTGGAACCAATCAGGTTCATTCCTATTCAAAACGTATTCTTCCAGCTTGCGTAAAGTAGGATTTGTTGAAAATCTTAAACCTTGAGCAACCGCAACTTTGCTATCAACCATATACGGCGGAATCCGTTCCCACCAGTCCTTCGCCAATATAATGTCTTGCTCTATGCTGACGAAAAATTCAGAGTTAACGTGCCTTAATGCTTCATTTGCCCCGTTTGGGATTCCACCTTCACGGTTAGGGTAAACGGCCCAATTGAATTGCCGTGCGATCTCTCGTGATCTATCCGTGCTGTGGTCATCGACGAATATTTTCTGGTTTATGCTTTCATCGGGGATAACTTGGCTAATGCGGTTAAGTACCAGCGGTAAGAAGCGTTCCCCATTTTTTGCCCACATGACAAGGTCGACTTTGCTGTTCACCCAAGTTCCCCTGTTTAAAAGATATGTCATTTCTCATAAACATATGTTTTCGCAAACTTCAAGAAAAGCGCATGTTCAAGATTTTGCTTTAGGCTTCCACTCTAAATAAGCCCGCAGAATTGCCCAACGGTCAAGCGTATAAAAGATGAGGATTTGCGGGCATCTTTTCTTTAAAGCGATGTGAAGACCTCTAAATGGGCTAAATAGAAACAATTTAAAATTTTTCAGCAGTTCCGGTCTTCTGTTTAGCGGACCAATATAGTTCTTGTGCATTTGATAATCATGCTCAATGAAATATCGTATACTGGGTCTTATGTGACCTGAGACCACGCTGCGATCAATAATCCATTTGAAACCTTTCTCTTCTAAAACCTCACGTGCGTGCGCATGATCGTGAACGTTTATTCCAAATCTGCGAATTACGCTTGTGCGGTAGAGGTTGTTATCTATGGTTATGGTTAAGTTCTTTGACTTTTCATCGGTGCGCTCTATTATGTATTCGTCGAACTTCTTAAGAAATGGATTCGTCGCTGCCCGAACGCCTTGAGCCACAGCTACCTTATCATTCCGCATGTACCTCGAAATTTTTTCCCACCAATCCTTCGAAAGGAGAATGTCATGCTCAACTGATATGAAAAATTCAGAGGAAACAAGCTTCAGCGCGGCTTCAAAGGCGTCAAAAATGCCATGCCCCTGATTCTCGTAAACGTCCCAGCCCATGCTTTTTGCAATTTCAACAGTGTTGTCTGTGCTGTGATCGTCTATGATTATCTTTTTTCCCACAACCTCGGATGGAATGACTTCTTCAATTCTTTTAAGAACCAAAGGTAAGAGTTTTGAGCTGTTCTTGGTCCACATCACCAGATCAACCTTATCGACCAAAGCGCTTCCCCTATTTTCCCAGCACTTCTTTTTTGTATAGCGAAATCATATTATAAATATGCGACCCCCATTCCGCACCCAGCCTGCTTCCGATTTTTGACCAGCTCACGCCATGTTTAAAGCTGATAATTTAATAGTGTATGCGCGATTTATTAATTATGGGCTATCCAAGAAGCATAGGCGATTACTGAGGCGGAAAAGTGCAGAAGTTGCTTATAACTGGTACAAGCGGACTATTAGGCAACAAGATAGTAAAAGCAGCTAAACACAACTATGAAGTCCTACCTACGTATAACACTAAGCCACTGCATCCGAACTCTGTAAAACTAGAAATCACGAATCTGACCGAGGCATTAAAAGTTTTCAACAAGCTTGAACCCAACATAGTAATTCACACAGCATCCGAAACCAATGTTGACAAATGCGAAATTGAAAAAGAACACGCGTGGAAAACGAATGCCGAGGGAACACGCAACATAGCCGAGGCGTGCCAAAAAGTTAACGCAAAACTCGTTTGCATTTCCACAGACTACGTTTTTGACGGCGAAAAAGGATTATACGACGAAGAAGACAAGCCTAATCCAGTCAACTATTACGGACTCACAAAGCTTGAAGGCGAAAAACAAGTCATTAAACATTGCAAAAACTATGCCATACTACGCACTAGCGTCTTGTACGGATGGCACCCGTGGAAACAGAACTTCACCACATGGATTATTAATCAACTCAAACAAGGCAAAGAAATTACTGTAGTGAATGACCACTATAATACGCCAACATGGGCGGGCAACCTCGCCGAAATAGCTATCGAAGTTGCAGAGAGAAACCTGCAGGGAATGTATCACGCTTCAGGGCGCGAAAGAATAAGCCGCTACGAATTCGCCAAACAAATAGCAAGAACTTTCAATTTAAACGCGGACCTAGTTAAACCTGTAAAGATGAGCCAACTGACCGCTTGGGTAGCGAAAAGGCCGAAAGACTCATCCTTAAACACTGGTAAAATTCAGAAACAACTAAAAACAAAACCGTTAAACATAACCGAGGGACTGAACAAGATGAAAGAAGAGATGGAAACATGAAGGGTGTAATACTCCACGGTGGACACGGCACGCGCCTGAGGCCCCTAACTTATACTGGACCTAAACAGCTAATTCCAGTGGCAAACAAACCCATATCCCAATACGTTCTAGAAGACATGCGAAATGCGGGGATAAAGGACATAGCTATAATCCTAGGAGACGTAATGCCAGAAAAAGTCAGAGACTATTACGGAGATGGAAGCAAATTCGGCGTGAAAATCACCTATGTAAGCCAAGAAAAACCAGCAGGAATAGCCCAAGCAGTAGGCTTAACTCAAGACTTCGTGGGAGACAACCCATTCGTCGTATACTTAGGCGATAACCTTTTGAAAGGCGGAATTCCGAAAATTGCGGGAGAATTCAGGCAAAAAAAATACGATGCGATGGTGCTGTTGTGCAAGGTGGAACATCCGCAACAGTTTGGAGTGGCAGAATTCGATAAAAAAGGAAAACTGGTCAAGCTGATTGAAAAGCCAAAAGAGCCCCCGAGCGATTATGCATTGACGGGCATATACTTTTTCACACCAATAATATTTAAGATGATAAAGAAACTGAAGCCATCCTGGAGGGGAGAACTCGAAATAACAGACGCGATACAACTTCTGCTGGAAGAAGGGTACAATCTCGGCTACCGAAAAGTTGAAGGATGGTGGAAAGACACTGGAACAATAGAAGACATCATCGAAGCAAACATACTAGTTTTAGACGAGATGGACCCGAAAATTGAAGGCTCCATAGAAGATAAATCGTGCATACAGGGACGAGTGACCGTTGGAAAAAACGCTTGCATAAAAAAAGGCGCTCTAGTCCGCGGGCCGGCAATTATAGGAGAAAACGCACGGGTGGAAAGCGACGTGTACATTGGTCCGTACACGTCAATAGGCAATAATTCACACATAAAGAAAGGCGAAATCGAGAACTCAATTATAATGGATAATTGCATGGTAGAGATTAACACGAAAATAATGGACAGCGTGATAGGGGCTGACTCAATAATAATAACTAACCAAAAGGGCCCAAAAGGGCATAAACTAATTGTAGGGGAAAACTCGAAAATAGTACTCTGAGATGAAAACATGATAGAAGGCGTAATCACCAAACAGCTTAGACAAGTCGCAGATGAGAGAGGATGGCTAACAGAAATAATGAGAAGCGACTGGGAAATCTTCCAAAAATTCGGCCAAGTATACCTTACAGCAGCATACCCTCAAGTCGTCAAGGCATGGCACATGCACAAAAAACAAACCGACAACATAACATGCATCAAAGGCATGATAAAACTCGTGCTGTACGATGGCAGAGAAAAATCAAAAACCAAAGGCGAAATAAACGAGTTCGCAATCGGCGAAAGAAACTTGCTCACGGTCAAGATTCCACCAGAAGTCTGGCACGGATTCAAAACAGTGACTGAAGAATACGCGATTATCTTGAATGTGCCCACAGAACTCTACAACTACAAAGAACCAGACGAGCACAGACTACCGCCAGACACTGAAAAAATACCTTATGACTGGAAACTGGCGCCTTGGCTTAAACACGGTTGACCCCAATGAAAATTCTCGTGACGGGCGGCGCAGGGTTCATCGGAAGCAACTTTGTACATTACATGCTACGAGAACACCCGGACTATGAAATTGGCGTTCTAGATAAGCTCACGTATGCTGGAAGAAAAGAAAATTTACAGGACATCTGGGACAAAATAACCTTCCTTAAAGGCGATATAACACAGAAAGAGGATGCTGAGAAAGCTGCGAAAAACTGTGATTGCATCGTGAATTTCGCAGCTGAAACCCACGTAGATAGAAGCATATTGGAAGCGGGAACATTTGTGCTAACCGATGTGCTTGGAGTCTATAATCTGTTAGAGGCGATGAGAAAATTTAACATATCAAAGTTTGTGCATATAAGCACAGACGAGGTTTACGGACATATTCTAACGGGCAGCTTCAAAGAGACAGACAAGCTAAACCCACGCAATCCCTATTCCGCGTCAAAAGCAGGTGCAGAATTACTCTGCCGAGCTTATTTCGAAACTTACGGCTCACAAGTTATTATAACGAGGTCTTCGAATAATTATGGGCCATATCAGCATCCGGAGAAGCTCATACCTAAAACTTTAATCTATGCTCTTTTGGGAAAATCGATACCAGTTTACGGAAAAGGAGAAAACGTTAGGGACTGGCTTTACGTAGAAGACAACTGTGAAGCGATAGATCTAGTTTTACATAACGGGAAGCTAGGAGAAGCATACAACATAGCCGCAGAACAAGAATTGAAAAACCTCCAAGTCGTAAAAACGATTCTGAAGCTCACAGGGAAGCCTGAAAGCCTGATACGATTTGTTCAGGATAGACCCGGACACGATTTACGATATTCGTTGAATACGGAAAAGATGCAGGAACTTGGTTGGAAACCAAAAACCAAGTTCAAAGAAGGAATAGAGAAAACTTCAGAATGGTACGCGCAGAATGTTGACTGGTGGACGCCAATAATAGAAAAAGAACAAACAGATTTTCATGAAAAATACTCTTGACACATCAAAACGGAAGCCAATTTTAAATAAGCGTAACCAACCAGAGTTTATAATTAATACACTGTCCACTTAGAAATGGCGAACTGAGAAGCTATGATAAAACTGAGAATGGATGTTGACTATCCCTATCCTTCGAGGATTCAAAGTTTTGTCTACACCGCTCTCGGCATAAAAGTGGGCAGTGATTACCTGAAAAACTCTAAGATAATAGCAAAGATGATTAATGAATCAGCTAGAGAAGTGAAAGCTTACTGGTTTTTCACTCCAAAAACCATTCCCGATAAGGAACTGCTAGCCCTGTTAAACAGTGATAGACACGAAGTAGCGCTTCACATTGTAAATGACCCCTATGGAGAAATGAAGGCTCTCGAAGAAATCACTGGAAGAAAGATAAATTATTACACAATTCATGGAACCGCCCGGCTCCTCGCACGAATAATGTGGAAAAGATGGAAGGCTAAAGCACCCGAAATTCCAAGCGCCTTTCCGTTAAGCTCTTTTCATCAATATCCAACCTTCGGCTTAGATGGCTTATGCCACATATACAATGCGGAAGAGGCTCTCAAGAGAGCGAATAAGCACATTGAGCAGGGAGAGGTTGTATATTTCCACCCTATCTGGCTCTTTCAGCGAGGAAAACTAAACCATAGGGGCCCCTTCTATGAAACGCTTAGAAAGATTTTGGAAATAGATAAAGAATTAGAAACAATAGCGGTAAGAAAGAAACTCTTCTTCAAATTGGCAAATGACGCAAAAGAATATGCAAGAGACGTAATTCCAACGGACGACTTTTTTGAAAAAATCGGAGAAATAGGAATAGACATCTTCACTTTCATCGAGAGAAAATGGTGCAACACTATCCCCAATCCTTCGCACTTCTGGTTGAAAACACAAGATAACATCGCGCTTCTCCAAGTCACAACCTACGATGAATGGTTGAAAAACATTGGAAAAAAGACGCGTAACATGGTTCGTAAGGCGGAAAAAAGCGGTGTGAAAACAGAGGTTGCTGAGCCGAACGAAAAACTGGCAGAGGGCATATGGAAAATTTATAATGAGATGCCGATAAGACAAGAGAGAGCCTTTCCGCACTATGGGGTATCATTGCAGACTGTTACAAGAAATGTGCTCTCAGCGGCGGAATGTACGTTTATAGGGGCTTTTTTTCAAGATGAGCTTGCAGGTTTTATGCAATTTGCCCATGGCGACAAAATAGCGATAGTTAACCAGATACTTTCCTTACAAAAATATTCTGACAAAGCAGTGAACAACGCGCTGATCGCCAAAACAGTAGAAGTTTGCGCAATTAAACAATTTGGATGGCTTATGTATGGGCGAATGGGAAATCATCCATCATTAGACAATTTCAAACAGAGCAATGGCTTCGCCAAATTTTCTTTAACTCGCTATTACGTGCCTATCACGAGAAAAGGCCGAATCGCCACAAGACTGGGATCACACAAAGAAATTAAAGACGCTCTCCCACAATCAATAAAATATCCGCTCATCCCCTTTTACAATTGGATAAGCAGAAACAAAATGCGGATAAAGCTTCGCTTAGGCTCGTAACGGTGGCGACAGCAACAGGTCAAAGCACTTAGACACCCTCGTTGTTAGAGCTTTAAGGGCTATGCAAGTAAAATTACAGATGCCTCTGCCAAAAGAGATAAACACCTCTTTTGTTAGCATCTATTAACTCACTAACTTGCAGGTACACGTTGGGACAAAATGGATGAGCAAAGCTGCGAAGATGGCTAAGGTTTCAGTCAAGGGAGGCTTCCACCTACTGTGGGGCTTAGTCGCCTCCACCGTTATCTCCTCGGTAGGCACAATATTCATCGGCAACCTCCTAGGCGACGAAAACTACGGCTTATACATCATCGCACTCACCGCTCCAAACCTGATCTCCCTCTTCAGAGACTGGGGCGTAAACGTGGCCATGATCAAATACACCGCACAATACAACTCCGAAGACAAACCTGCAAAAATAAGAGGTATCTTCACCGCAGGCATACTCTTCGAAACTATCCTAGGCCTAATCCTCTCAGCAGTCGCCTTCACGCTCTCCGGACTCTTAGCCCAACTCTACCACCTCCCAAACATAACACCCCTAATCCAAATAACCTCCTTCACCATCCTCACCAGCGCCCTCCTAAGCACAGCCCAAGCCGCCTTCACAGGCATGGAAAGAATGGAACTAAACAGCATAACACTCATCATCCAATCCACCATCAAAACCGTAGTGGTCTTTACACTCGTCATCCTCGGCTTCGGCCCCCTAGGTGCCGTCATCGGATTCTCAGTAGCCATCCTAATCGCCGGCCTAATCGCCGTACTCCTCATGTGGACACTCTACAAAAACCTTCCCAAACCAACCAACAACACGCTTGAAACCAAGAACACCATAAAAACCATGTTCAACTACGGACTACCCCTCTCAATAGCCTCCATCATAGCCGCTTTCCAAACCACATTCTACACATTCATACTGCCCATATTCGTCGCCCCTGGTCTCATTGGCAACTACGGCATAGCCAACACCTTCGTCGTGCTAATCACCTTCTTCGCCACACCCGTAAGCACCATGCTATTCCCCGCCTTCTCCAAACTCGACCCACAAAAAGACAAAGAAACACTCAAAAACGTCTTCCAATTCTCCATAAAATACGCCTCACTCCTCGTCGTACCAGCCGCAGCCATCGTAATAACCCTGTCACGTCCCGGAATCTCCATACTGTTTCCCGGATACCCCGCAGCCCCGCTGTTTCTAGCCCTGCTCGCCATAAACTACCTGTACACCGCCCTCGGAAACCTCAGCATCGGCAACCTCATAAACAGCCAAGGCCAAACCAAATTCAACCTAAAACTAAGCCTAATCACCTTCGCCATAGGCTTCCCCCTCAGCATACTACTCATCAGCCAATTCGGCGTCCTAGG
>Ga0315289_10013697_pt1 | contig 11339 bp, 8 predicted proteins | sample YL17G11_40_MG_FD_203452 | JGI IMG/M metagenome (GOLD analysis project Ga0315289, IMG submission 203452) | Sediment microbial communities from Yellowstone Lake, YNP, Wyoming, USA - YL17G11_40 | ecosystem: Environmental > Aquatic > Freshwater > Lake > Sediment | place: USA: Wyoming | collected... | reverse complement strand
CGGACTCGGCGGTCCGCGCTCCGGTTTGGTTGCGGCTTCGCCGCGCCGCGTCTTTGCGCCTTTGCGTTTGAAAATTATTTCAGCGCGCTGACCCAGATGGGCACGGTGATGGTGCCGCGCAGCCAGATGAGGACGATCTGACGGTCGGCACGTTTCGTGGCGAGCGCAAGGTAGGCGAAGTCCATTTCGATACCGACGCAGCCGCGTTTGAGCCGGATGCAGGCGACGGCGGTCGTGCCACCGCCCAAAAACGGGTCGAGGACGAGGTCGCCCTCGTTTGTGGAGGCGAGCAGGCAGCGTTCGACCAGCGCCACGGGTTTTTGCGTGGGATGTTTGCCGAGAGTCTTTTCGTCGCTGCCCGGCGCGGGCATGGTCCAGATGGAATCCAATTCATCTTCGGAGGGCGGAGTTCCACGACGCCCTAACTCATTGGAGAAGTTTGGGTCTCGCGGAGCTCGACCCTCCGAAAATTCTTCCCGGCGCCAGACGGTTTTCATTTGTTTGCCGGTGACGGCTTTCATCGCTTCGTAGTTGAAGGTGTGTTTGCCTTTCTCGTTTTTCGCGGCCCACAAAACCGTCTCGGTGCTGTGGGTGAAGCAACGGCAGCCGAGGTTGGGCGGCGGATTGGGCTTTTCCCACGCGATGTCGTTGAGGATGCGGAAGCCGAGTTGCTGCATGGCGTAGCCGACAGAGAAGATGACGTGCAGCGTGCCGGTGACCCAGATGGTGCCGTGGGGTTTGAGGACGCGCTGGCAACGGCGCAGCCATTCGGTGTTGAACTCGTGATTCAGTTCCGGGCCGCGCGATTTGTCCCAGTTGCCCTTGTCCACCTTGACCATTTTGCCCGCGTGACAGGTGATGCCGCCATTGGAGAGGAAATACGGTGGGTCGGCAAAGATGCAGTCGAAGCGCCCGTCGGGATATTTGGCGGCGATGGCGTCGAGGAGTTCGAGGGCGTTGCCGTGGTAAAGGCGAAGGAAGGGGGTGTCGGAGCGGAAAATTAATCGGGGCAGTCCAACGTCCGAAGTCCCCGGTCCAACGTCGGGGGGCGGGATGGTTTGGTGTCCACGCTTTAGCGTGTCTGCGCCGCCTGAAGGCGGGACACCGAACGGCGCGAGGTTTTCGGAGGGCGGAGTTCCACGACGCCCTGATTGAATTGGAGGGACACGCTCTGTCGTGTCCGGCGCTGACCCCGAAAGCCTTCGGGTCAGGCTCGCAGCGCCCCCCAGTTCAAGGACTCGCAGAGATCGTCCCTCCGAAGGAATGGTCTCAATCGTGCCATCCTCGCGCAGGACGAATGGGGCGGTAGCGATAGGTGTGGCGTGGAGGGTGTCGGTGGTAGGGACGGCTGGCCCAGCCGTCCGCGGACGTCTCGGCGAGACGTCCCTACCTTTCGGCGACGGCGGCGGAGATTTGTAGAGCGGCCTGGGTTTGGGCGGCGTTTTCTTCGGCACGCCGGGATCAATTGATCAGATCGCGGGATCGGATCAAGATCATTTGCCGAAAAGATCGCGCCGAGGGAGCGCACGCGGAATGCGCACACCTAAGCGAGGTTGCCCGCTGGTCAGTACGTGCGGGTCAAAGAGCCGGCACGGCCGCGAGCTACAGCCATTGGCGCGCGCCCACCAGGGCCGGCTCTGCCGCAAGAATAGGCGATGGGGCGCACGGCGCTTCCTTCAGAACATGCTCCACGGAGGCGGCCCCGCAACGTTCGCACAGCATGGTGATGCGGTTGGCTTCCGCTGACGCGGTACATAGCATTTTCACCTTGGCCCGGCACACCGGACAAGTTCCGGAGCGCGTCTTGAGGTAGTCGGCCAGCAACTGTTTCCTTTCGGCCAAGGTCCACGCCCTGAAGCTGGCGCGCTTGGGGTCTTCCGTGTTGCCCATCTTCAACGTGGAACTGCACCGGGGACAAAAGGCGGTGAGCGTGTAGCCGCCGTTGGGGTGGGCCTTTTGGACGTTCAGTTGCGCCTGGTCAACCGGGCAGCGCGGACGCCCCGTCAGCCAAAACGCTTCGAAGATCTGATTCTTTTGTAGTTGTGTCCAAGCCATACTCGGTCCTTTCGTTCGTCGCATACGCACGCATGCAAACGGGTCTGGTTTTCAGCCGGCTCACAACGGAACTCGGAACTGATGTGGCTAATTTATCTCGAAAACGAGGGGGACGAAAACCGGGGCAACGCTGAAGTGCGTCCCGGGGTAATACCGGGGTATCTTGCTTGTCTGCGCTCGCCAGAGCTGAGCTGCGGGGCTTGCGCGGCGGTGATATGAAGCACGGTCGGCGCGGGCTGCGTCTTGCTTTTTTCGGTACGAGGCGGATCGATTGATCAGCCCGAGAGGAAGATCAAGATCAATTCCGGCGCGTGTTCCAAACAAAAAGGGGACGGCGCGGGCCGTCCCGTTGGGAGTCACTTTTGCGGGTCAGATTTTCTTCGGCATGGCGGCCCAAGCGCCTTTCTTCGCGCTGCTCCTGAGGCAGGTTTGGATGAAGGCGATGCCCGTCCAGCCGTCCTCGACGTTGGCGTACTTGGAGCCGTCGCAAGAGAACTTCCCGCCCGCCTTCCATTTGCGCACATCGGCCTCGAAACAACGGTGCAGCCGCGCGAAGGCGTCGTGGAACGCTTCACCGTGGCCGGACGGAATTGTCGGCTCAGCCAGGAGGTCGGCGGGCATGTTCTTGGGCAGGAAACCGTCGCCCGGGGTGACTGCGCCGCGCCAATAGACGCGGTCCGGTTGGTTCGCCAGGCAAATCGTCAAGCTCTCCGGCTCTTCCTGCCGCCACACGAGCGTGCCTTTGGTGCCGGCGATTTCGATGCCGAGGTCGTTTTTATGGCCGATGCAGATTTGGGAGGCGCGCACAAGGGCTTTGCCGCTGTTGCTGAGTTTGCAATAGATGGTGAAATGGTCGTCGAGCGCGCGGCCGGCGACGTAAGTCTCCAAGTGGGCGGAAAGCTGGGTGACCTCCAAGCCGGTGACGTAGCGGAGTTGCATGAGGGCGTGCGTGCCGATGTCGCCGCCGCAACCCGAACCGCCGGCCATCTTGGGGTTGGTGCGCCAGACGGCCTGTTGCATGCCGGTGTCTTCGAGCTTGGTGGCCAGCCAGCCTTGGATGTAATAGGAGTCCACCCAGCGGATGTCGCCAAGCAGCCCGCTGCGCACGATGTAGCGCGAGAGGCGGCTGGTCCAATGGCCGAGGTAGGTGTGCGCGACGCCGAAGGGGATTTTGAATTTGCGGACGGCTTTGACGAGGTCGGCGGCTTCCTGGAGCGTGACGGTCAGGGGTTTTTCGCAGAACACCGGGATGCCGGCCTGGAGGGCTTTCATCGCCGGGTCGTAATGGACATTGTTGGGCGTGACAATCAAAACGTAGTCAAGGCGCTGTTCCTCGGGAAGCTCTGATTGGGCTGCGATCATCTCGTCGTACGAGCCGTAGCCGCGAATCGGGTACGGCCACTGCGCGGCTTCTTCGAGCGCTACTTTGGGGTCGGGGAACAACGCGCCGGCCACCACCCGCCGCGTGCCGTCGAAGTGGATCGCCCGCTGGTGGGGATGCACGATGAATGCGCCGCGGCCGCCGCCGATCAAACCCACGTTGAGAGGTCTATTGGACATAAATTCCTTTGCTCTGGTTTTCGTGATTGGTCTTTTCTTTCGAGGGAAATCGGCTCGGAGTTCCGCTCGATTGTCTAGGAAAGGCTAAATCGCGGACATGCCGAGTCACAAGCATTTAATGCGAGGAAACGCCGTTGCCCGTGCTCTTGACCCAAAGGGTGTGATCCAAAGTGGCGGTCGGGAGCGCGGACAGCCTTGTCCGCGAATTCTTCGAGGGTGAGGCCGAGCCTCGCGGACAAGGCTGTCCGCGCCCCTTCACAACGGGGTTGACCGGCGCCTGGGATTGCGCCTCCGGCCCAAACAATTTGTTGACCCCGAAAGCGTTCGGGGTTGAATTAGGTGCGAGTGATTTTATACTGTCCGGACTGGCAAGTCGGCGGACGACTTGGCAAAGGCAGGTCAGTCCTGCTGCGGAACATGCAAATACAGGTGTTGAAATCGAAGATTCACCGGGCGCGCGTGACGGCGGCTGACGTCAATTACGAAGGCAGCCTGAGCATTGATCGGGATTTGATGGAGCGGGTCGGGTTGCGGCCTTACGAGCGGATTCTCTGCGGCAACCTGGCCAACGGCGAGCGGTTTGAGACCTACGCCATCCCCGCGCCGCGCGGTTCGCGCGCCGTCGTGCTGAACGGCGCCACGGCCCACCTCGGCAAGGCGGGCGACCGCCTCATCATCATGAGCTTTGCGGTCGTGGACGAGCGCCAGGCCAAAACGTTGAAACCGCGCTGCATCGCGCTGGACGCGAAAAATACGGTGGTGGGCAGGCGCAGAATCTGAAATGAAGAAGGAGAAATGCAGAATGCAGAAAGGGAGTCCGCGCGCTCGAATATGGTTTGTGCCTTCTGCTCAGGAAATGCGTTTGGTGTCCACCCTTCAGGGTGCGGCGGGCGTCCGGACACGCTGAAGCGTGGACACCAAACACCCTGGCGATCCCGCTGACGCGGGACTGCCGGGGGAGCCGAAGCTCATGGTGACTGCCTTGAAAAAATGCCTTTTACAGCCGCTGACATAGCGAAGCTCCTGAACGGAGAAGTGCTGGGCGACGGCTCGGTGACGCTGGCCGGCTTTGCGCCGGCGGACCGGGCCAAGGCCGGCGACCTGACGTTCGCCGAGAGCGAGACTTACTTTGCGCGCGCCGAAGCGAGCGCGGCTTCGGCCATTCTGGTCGAAGGCAAGTTCACGTCCGACAAGAAGGTGCTCATCCGCGTGCCGAATGCGCGGGTGGCGTTCGCCAAGGTGCTGCCACTGTTCTTCCCGGAGACGACCTTCCCCGCCGGTATTCATCCGACGGCCATCGTCGCCGCGTCGGCGAAAGTTGACCCCACCGCGCACGTCGGGCCGTATTGTGTGATTGGCGAAAAGGTGCAAATCGGCGCACGATCCGTGCTCCAAGGCTGCGCTTGGGTCGGGGACAGTTCTCAACTCGCCGACGGCGTGAACCTTTTTCCCAACGTCACGATCTATCCCTGCACGCAAATCGGCAACCGCGTCCGCGTCCACGCCGGCGCGGTCATCGGCTCCGACGGCTTCGGCTACGTGCTCGACAACGGCATTCATTGCAAGGTCCCGCAGATTGGCAACGTGGTGATCGGGGACGACGTGGAGATCGGCGCCAACGTCACGATTGATCGCGGCGCGCTTGGCCCGACGACCATTGGCCGGGGCACGAAGATAGACAACCTCGTTCAGATCGCGCACAACGTCACCATCGGCGAGCACTGCCTGATTGTGGCGCAGGTCGGCGTTGCCGGCAGCACGCAGGTCGGCAACTACACCACGCTGGCGGGGCAGGTCGGTCTCGCCGGGCATCTCAAGATTGGCAACCAGGTCGTCGTGGCCGCCCAGTCCGGTGTCATGCGCGACATCCCCGACGGCCAGAAAGTGTTCGGTTATCCCGCCGTTCCCGACAAGGAAGCCAAGCGCCAGATCATCGCGCTGAAGCAGTTGCCCGACCTGCTGCGCCGCGTGGCGGAGCTGGAGAAAAAGCTCGGGCGCAAACCGGAGCCAGGTGTCCGCAAGAGTTGAGGCCGGCTTGGTTTGAGTTTTGGCTTTGGTAGTGAGATTCTTGCTCGAACTGGTTTCATAAGTCTCTGGCTGGTGGGGCGAGCGTACTCGCGAGCAGAAAAAGCCTGGATTCTTGGCGGTCTGCGGCTCGTCAGTAGCCTCGCCCCACCTTATAAAACCAGTTCTCGACACGGTCGTACCCCATGCCTCCGCAAAATTTTTCTTCTTTCTTGTTGACCCCGGCGCCAGTTCATGGGGAGATGATAGGCTGTAAGTGGTTTTAGACGTTCCGCTGCTGTTCAGATGGCCAGAACTTTGACTCGAAACGGGAACGCCCGGCGTTCCGGCACGACAAAATATGACGCGCACCAGAAGGTGCTCTCGCAGACTTATGGCGCGCTCGCCGAATTGCGCCGCGAGTTGTCTGATTCCAAGACCACCGTCGCCGAGCGCGAGGAAATCCTGAAAAGCTTCGCGGCGTGCGCCGACCCGCAGCGTTCGTGGCTGCTGCTGGAGGATTACTTCGAGAAGCTCTCGCTCACCCGCCGCGATTTTCCCGAGACGGACTGGTGGCGGCGCCTGCTGTCGGCGCAGGGCAAACCTCGCCTGGAGCAACTGGCGTTTCTGTTCTTGCGCGCGCGGCGGTCGCCACCCACGGAACTGACGGCGTACGCCAGTGCGGATCGCTTTGCCCAGGCCGAGGCCGCCGAGCGGGAACAGGACTTGATGCGGCACCTCGAGAACTGGCTCTTCCCGCCCGCGCCGACGCATCTGGACTCGCCCCGGGCGACTCTGCGGGCCGTGTGCCAGCCGCAACCGGACAGCGCACATCCCAATCGGTGCCGGTTGGCCGTCCAGTTTTTTCTCCAACGCCAGCGGGCGGGTGAAAAAGCCAAGACGCTGAAAGAAATCACCGAGTTGCCCGCCCGCGCGACGCACGAAGAGGAATTATTCCCCGCCGCCGATTGGGAATTCATCCAATGGCTCGCCGAAACGCACGCCGGCCGCCGCGACGGCGATGAGGCGCTCGTGCTCTCCGAACTGGAACTGTTGCACTGGCTGGCGCGCTGGGGCCACACCGCCCGGCTGGAATCGGACAATGGAAACGGGCCGTTTCAATTCCACGGCCAGGTGGCCGAACTCGTGCCGCACCTCGAGAAGGAGAACGGCGAGCTTTTGTTCACGCACCGGCTGAAACTGCCGGATGGCGAAGTGCATCCGGTCACCGACGTGCGCTTCTTCGGCATCCGTCCGCCGCTGGCGCTGGTGAACAATGTTTTTTATCTCCTCCGCAACGCGCCGCCACCGGCCGTGATCGAATACTGGGCGACCAGGTCGTCGGTGCCGGTGCGGAAGCTGAGCCATCGGCTGTTGATGCACCTGCGCCGGTCGCAGTCCGGCCACCGCGTGGATTGGGAACAGCTTTGCGTGGTGCATCCGGCCAGGCCGCAGTTCGTCTTCGAGTTGCTCGACGACACGGTGCAACTCCGCCTCATGGCCCGCAGCGAACGCGACAAGAGCCTGTGGCTTTGGAGCGGCCACGAATGGCAGCGGCAGCCCGCAGGCGCGGGACCAAAACGCGCCGCGGACAAGCCGGAAATCCTCGATGACCCGCGCCTCGAGCCCGCCACGCAATGGCTGCGCAGGCTCGACTGGTTCACGCCCGAGCCGGGCTTGTGGGTGGGCGATGCCAATGAAAATTTCTTGGGCGTGCTCGCGCAGGCTTGGCCGGAACGTCCGGCGGACGCAGATTATCTCGGCAACCCGGCCTTCCACCGCCTGTTCCTAAACCCGCGCCGGCTCAAGCCGCGGCTGGTAGTCAAAGGCAGCGGCATTGACTGGCTCGCGATTTCAGCCGAGTGGGAGCAGGAAGGGCTTAAGCTCACGCAAGCCGACCTCGACCGGCTGGCCACCGCTACGGGCCGCTTCGTCAAACTGCCGAATTCCGGCTGGGTGGAGCTGGATGCGGGCGCGGTCCAATCCGCGCACGAAGCGATGGCCGACCTCGGCGTGGATGGATTGATTCCCGTCGCGCAAAAGGTCGGTCTGGAAAACGCCATGCACCTCGACGAGGAAGGGCTGACTCGCTTTGCCGACTCGGCCCAGGCGCGGGCGTTGCGCGACCGGCTGAAGGAATTCAAAGGTGTGCCGTCCATACGCCTGCCGGCCAACGTCAGCGCGGAGATGCGTCCGTATCAGAAGGACGGGTTCGATTTCCTCTGTCACCTCACCGAAATCAAACTGGGCGGCATTCTGGCCGACGACATGGGCCTGGGAAAAACCCTGCAAACGCTGGCCTGGCTCGTCTGGCTCAAAGACCGCAACCGGAAGGACCCGAAGCCCTCGCTCGTCGTCTGCCCGGCCTCCGTGCTGCACAACTGGCGGCGCGAGGCGGAGCGGTTCACGCCCGGCCTGCGGGTGCTCGTGCTCCAGAGCGGCGCGGAGCGGCACAACCTCCGCAAGCAGATTCCGCAGCACGATTTGATCGTGACGAACTACGCGTTGCTCCGGCGCGACCTCGAAGAGTTGCAGAAGTTCGATTTCCGCGCCGTCATCCTCGACGAGGCGCAGTTCATCAAGAACCCCGAGGCCCAGGTCACGCAAGCGGTTAAGGAACTGGACAGCGAGCACCGGCTCGCGCTTACCGGCACGCCGCTGGAGAACCGGCTGCTCGATCTCTGGAGCATCATTGATTTTATCCAGCCCGGCTACCTCGGCAACGAAGAGCATTTCCTCGAAACCTACGATCCGCGCGGCGAGGAAATGGAAGGCGCGGCGCGCATCGCGCACCGCAAGCTGGCCGCCAAGATTCGTCCGCTGCTGCTGCGCCGTTTGAAGAAGCAGGTCGCCAAGGATTTGCCCGACCGCATCGAGCAGCGGCGCGACTGCGAACTGCAGGACGAGCAGCGCAAGCTTTACCTCGCCGAACTGCGCCGCAGCCGGGAGGAAGTCTTCAAGACCGTCGCCGAAAAGGGACTCAACAAGAGCAAGCTCCAGGTGCTCGCCGCGCTCACGCGCTTGCGCCAGATTTGCTGCCACCCGCGCCTCGTCGGCAACGACTCGGCCAGCGGCAAGACCGACACCTTGTTCGAGTTGCTCGAACTGTTGCTGGCCGAGGGACAAAAGGTGCTCGTCTTCAGCCAGTTTGTGCGGATGCTCCTGTTGCTCGAGAAAGAATGTGCCCAGCAGCAGATCAAAACCCACATCCTCACGGGCCAGACCAAGGATCGCCAGGAAGTGGTCAACGCCTTCCAGAGCGACGCCGATCCGTGCGTGTTCCTGCTCAGCCTCCGCGCGGCCGGCACGGGCTTGAACCTGACTGCCGCGAGCTACGTGGTGCTTTACGATCCGTGGTGGAATCCGGCGGTGGAGGCGCAGGCGATTGACCGTTCGCACCGCATCGGCCAGACGCAGACCGTCAACGCCTATCGCCTGATCGCGCCGAGCACCGTCGAGGAAAAAATCTGGGAACTCCAGCAAAACAAGGCGCAGACGATCGCCGACGTCCTCGGCGAGGAAGGCTTCGCCCGCAGCCTCACGACGACGGATTTGGAATACTTGTTTGCGGAGGACTGAACCGCCGCCTTGTTGCCTGCGGCAGGGGTGGCGGAATGTCTGCGGCGCGGCGCACTATGGCGTCACCGTTTTTGCCGCGAACCTTGTCCGATCAGCGATGCGATCACCACGCTTCCTGCGCCAAAGACCAGACCCAGCAGCGCTCCCATTACAATTCCCAAGCCGATGTTCAGCGGTTTGTTGGGCCGCACAGGAGCCAAACTCGGAACCGCGGCGTCAACGATTTCCGCCTGAATGTCGCCGGACGAAGAAACGGTGTAACTTCGGAACACCTCGGCGACGGTGTTCGCAAGCTTCGCGGCCTCATCTGGTTTCTCGCTGAAGGCGCAAATCTCGATCAGGGTGGTGTTTCGCACGGGCCGCACTGTGATTTGGCGCTTGAGCAACTCGGTCGTCTCATCGGTTCTGAGTTTGACTTCCACGCCGAATTTCTTGGCCCAGACCTCGTTCAGGTCGAGGGTTTCGATCACCTTGTTCAGCACCACTTGCGACTGCAACAGTTCCAACTGGGTTGCCAACTGGGTTGGTGTCACGGAAGTGACGCCACCGCCGGGCGAGACCGCCCTCAAATGCACGCGCGCGGTGCTGGCAAAGCTTTCCGGCAGAATAAATGTGACGAGAGTCGTTGTGATGACCACCAACAGAAACACCGCCAGAAACACCCCTGTAAACAAGATCAGCAGTGCCGGATGCAGCCGAAGTGCCGTAGTCGTCTTCTTAAACATAGTCTGTCCATTCGAAAATCCGGTTCCCATTATCGGCAACACCTACCGGCCCACAAGTCCGCAGTTGCTCACCCTCGGCCAAGCCAGTCCCTTTTGGTCCTTGTCCGGCAGATGGTCAGGAGATCGGACCTGCCAGTGCGGGCGTTACCTGTTCGCGGCCCGAAACCACTCCACAAATTTCAGAATCCCTTCCTCGATTCTGACTTTGGGATTGTAGCCGAGTTTCTCGCGCGCCTTGGAAATGTCCGCGCAAGTGATCGGCACATCGCCGGGTTGCAGCGGCTTGCGGTCGATGATCGCCCTCTTGCCGAGCGCGCTTTCCAAAAGCTCCACCAACCGGCTCAACGTCACTGTCTGCGACTCGCCGAGGTTGAAGATTTCGTAGCCGAACTCTTTTTGCGTGCAGGCCATCACGCCGTCGAGCGTGTCAGTGAGGTAGGTGTAATCACGAGCGGTCGAGCCGTCCCCGAAAAACGGGATGGGTTCGCCGGCGCCGATAAGCTCCGTGAACTTGTAGATTGCGAGGTCGGGTCGCTGGCGCGGACCATAAACCGTGAAAAAGCGGAGCACCACCACGTCCATGCCGTAAATGTGATGATAAACATAGCCAAGCGCCTCACACGCGAGCTTGCTGGCCGCGTAAGGCGAGATGGCCGAGGAAATCGGGTCGCTCTCGGAGAAGGGCACTTTCGAGTTCACGCCATAAACCGACGACGACGAAGCGATGATGATTTTTTTGACGCCGGCTTTGCGCGCGGCTTCGAGCACGTTGACTGTACCTTCGACGTTGACGCGCTGGTAAAGCGCCGGCTCTTCCAGGCTGGGCCGCACGCCCGCCCGGGCCGCGAGGTGAATCACCTGATCGAACTTCACGCTCCCCAGCAGTCCGTCAAGCGCCGCGCGATCGGTCAAATCGCCGAGGACGAACTGGAATGGCTTGGCTCGCCCTGTGGAATGTGCCGGACTGCCCGACGTGGCAGAGCGCTGCGCCGAGCTATTCCACAGGGCAAGCGACTGGATTTCGCGGAGGTTGCGGCGTTTGAGTTCCGGGTCGTAGAAGTTATTGAGGTCGTCGAACGCCCAGACCGCGTGGCCGGTTTGCAGCAACCGCTCGCAAACATGCGAGCCGATGAAACCCGCGCCGCCAGTGACCAGGAAGTTCACGCGCGGAGGTTAGCAGCGACGGGCTTGGGAGTCGAGGGTGCAGTTAGGATGTAGCCGCAACCTTCAGGTTGCGCTCGTGCGCCTGAGAAGGCGAGGGGATGGAGCGGTGGAAGTCCGCTCCTGTGCGGTGATGAACCGTGCGGTATCGAACCGTAACTGCGCCGCCGCGAGGCGGGGTGGAGAGCAACGGAACGAGAACGACCAGTCCGTAACCCAGACGGCCCGTGGGGGCCGTCGCCGTGAACTCGATTC
>Ga0315289_10013695_pt1 | contig 11339 bp, 20 predicted proteins | sample YL17G11_40_MG_FD_203452 | JGI IMG/M metagenome (GOLD analysis project Ga0315289, IMG submission 203452) | Sediment microbial communities from Yellowstone Lake, YNP, Wyoming, USA - YL17G11_40 | ecosystem: Environmental > Aquatic > Freshwater > Lake > Sediment | place: USA: Wyoming | collected... | reverse complement strand
TCCAGGTAACCCCCTTCTCCAAAGCCCACTCGCAGGATGTCTCCAGTTGAAACATGAGGAAGACGATATTTTTCTGCAAGCCTTTTCGCCTGGGTGCCCTTACCACTTCCAGGAGGACCTAAAAGAACCAATCTCATCGCCAGCTTCTCAAATTTTATCGATTCTTAACTTCACCTTCAGAAATATGTGGAATGAAGCATTAAAGTTTCTACCAGATCCTATCTAATGTTAAAGTATCTCCCTTTTATCCTTCCCTTCTTCATAAACCCTTCATAATGGCGCATAATCAAATGGGATTCTATCTGTCCTATAGTGTCCAAAGCAACGCCGACCACAATCAATATTGCGGTCCCTCCAAAGATATGAGCAAGATCAGGCGGAGCGTTAACCCAGCTTATAGGATATTCTGGGAGAATGGCAATACAGACCACAAACAACGCACCTGCCAGAGTGATTCTGGTCAATATCCGGTCAATATAGGAGGCTGTCGATTGTCCAGGCCTTATCCCTGGAACAAAACCACCCCACTTCTTCATATTCTCAGCTAAGTCACTGGGATTAAACGTAATTGCTGTATAGAAGTAGCAGAAGAATATAATCAAACCACCATACATAAGTGTATAAATCCAGTGGCCAGGTCGCAGTAAGCTACCAACTCTCGCCATAAGCCCTACATTGGGAAAGAACTGCGCAACGGTTGCTGGAAACATCATTATAGCCACAGCAAAGATGACTGCAATTACTCCCGATTGGTCTACCTTAAGAGGAAGGAATGTGCTCTGCCCTCCATACATCTTGCGGCCAACAATCCTTTTGGCATACTGAACTGGAATCTTTCTCTGGGCCTGCTCGACCCAAACTACACTGGCAGTAATACCAAATACCAGTGCTGCCAAAAATAGGAGTCCAAAGAGTGTCATCTCTTCACTTCGGAACAGACGAAAGACATTTCCCACTGCCACCGGCAACCTGTCTACGATGCCGGCAAAGATGATAAGTGATATTCCGTTCCCCACACCCTTCTCCGTAATCTGCTCTCCCAGCCACATAATAAAAACAGTCCCGGTTGTTAAGGTCAAGACAGTTATCAATTGGAAACTGAGGCCGGGATTCTTTACTATAGAAGCTCCGGTTGGCGCTTTCATCGATTGCATCCAGAAAGTCAATCCGAAAGATTGAATCGCGGCGAGGAAGAGCGTCGAGTAACGAGTTATCTGAGTGATCTTTCTTCTACCGAATTCTCCCTCTTTCGACAATCTCTCAAGATAAGGAAGGGCTGTTTGTAGAAGAGACATAATAATAGAAGCATTAATGTAGGGCATAATACCTAAAGAGAAAATAGATAGCCTGTTCAGAGCCCCTCCGGAGAACATATCTAAAAAGCCAAATAGAGTTCCCCTTTGAGTTTCAAAAAAAGCTTTCAACGCTGAAGCATCGATTCCCGGAGTAGGAATAGCTGCTCCCAACCTGTACGCTGCTAAAATTCCCAAGGTAAACAGTATCTTCTTCTTCAATTCTGGTATTTTGAAAATATCGGTTACGCTCTTTAACATTACCAATTCCCCTATTTCACCAAAATTTCAACAGTACCCCCGACTTCTAAAATCTTCTCTCTGGCACTGTTGCTGAAGCCAGCCACTTTTACCTTCAACTTTTTTGTTATCTCCCCACTTCCCAAAATTTTTATCGGTAAGTCTTTTTTTATTAATCCCTTCTCTTTAAGAGTAGACGGGTTAACTTCTTCATTATCATTAAACTTCTCCTCAAGACTTTTAAGATTCACTATGTTATACTCCTCCTTAAACTTGCTGGTAAATCCTCTCTTGGGGAGACGCCGAATAAGTGGCATCTGACCTCCTTCGAAACCGAGGCGTACTCCTCCACCTGATCGGCTGTTTTGCCCTTTATTTCCACGACAACTCGTACCACCATGCCCTGAACCGGGACCTCGGCCTACCCTCTTCTTTTTGTGTCTACTGCCGATCTTGGGAGCGAGTTCTGACAACTTCATTTCTTTTTCCTTTAGCTTACATACATTTCACAATTCTTCTATCTTTTTGCCTCGAAGTTCTGCAACTTTCTCTTTCGTCCTCAAACTTTCAAGTCCTTTCATTGTAGCATAGACTACATTGATTGGATTATTCGACCTAAGCGATTTAGTCAGAATATCCTTTATGCCGGCTGCTTCTACTACTGCCCTTACCGAACTACCCGCTATTATCCCAGTTCCGGGGCTAGCAGGCCTCATCAGTACCCGACCAGCTCCAAAATGACCGATTACCTCATGAGGAATCGTGGTGCCTCTCAGGGGAACAGCAATGAGGTTCTTTTGTGCTCTTGCTACACCCTTCTGAATAGCAGATTGAACTTCTCTCGCCTTGCCCATCCCACAACCTACATACCCATTCTCATTACCTACAACCACTAGCGCAGTAAAGCCAAACCGTTTGCCTCCCTTAACTACTTTAGCCACTCTATTGACATTTACAACTATCTGCTTCAGTTCTAAGCCTTCTGCACTGATCCTTGCCAATTCAACTCCCCTCTATCCCACAATCAATATTTTGAAAGATAGTTTGTGTAGGGGACGGACTCTGTGCCGTCCCTTCTATTGGGCGACCACGGAGTGTCGCCCCTACAATGCAGAGCTTTGCTCTGCAGCTACATATCTAAAACTCTAATCCGCCTTTGCGGCATGCCTCAGCCAGATTCTTTACTCTCCCATGATAAGCGTATCCACCCTTGTCGAAGACCGCTCTTTTTACACCCGCGGATTTCGCCTTCTCAGCGATTAGTTCTCCCACCAGAGCCGCCGCTTGGCTCTTCTTCAATTTCTCAACTTTCTTCCTGATTTCAGGAGAGAGCGTGGAAGCTGCCACAATTGTCTTACCAATTTGGTCATCTACTATTTGAGCATAAATGTGTCGTAAGCTCCTATAAACACATAATCTAGGACGAGAATTCATTCCGAAGACCTTCTTTCTTACTCTCAGGTGTCTTCTTTTTCTCCCAACCGAACGAGAAATCAAACTATTTCCCTCCTTTAGGAGCCGCACCACTTACTGCAGCAGCCTTCCCGACTTTCCTTTTGATCTGTTCATCTATATATCGTATTCCCTTTCCTTTATAAGGCTCAGGCTTTCTGAACTTCCTTATCTTAGCAGCAACTTCACCCACCAGTTGCTTATCAATCCCGGAGACCACAATTTGCGTCTGCTTTTCCACTTTTACCTCAATTCCCTCGGGTAAGGGAAATTTTACAGGATGGGAATAACCCAATTGTAAATTTAACACTCTACCCTCTAACTGTGCTCGATAACCCATACCCATAATAATCAGTTCTTTCCGAAAACCTATAGTTACTCCTATAATCAAATTATTAATAAGACTGCGAGTCAACCCATGCAGCGACCGATAGTATTTGTTCTCCGAAAGCCTTTCTACAAAAATTTGACCATCCCTTTTGGTGACTCTTATTTTGGGACACAGTTTTTGAATTAGTCTTCCCAAAGGACCACTCACTTCGACCAGATCATCGCTTATTTTTACTTCCACTCCATCTGGCACTGCAATCGGTTTTCTACCTATCCTAGACATCTCCCTCACCAAACATAACAGATTACTTCTCCGCCAAGGTTTGCTTCCCGGCACTTCTTATCAGTCATCACTCCCAGAGAAGTTGAAATAATCACTATGCCAAGTCCCCCAAATACTCTGGGAAGCTCATCAGCCCCACAATAAAACCTCCTCCCGGGCCGAGAAATCTTCTTCAGCCCCTTAATAACCCTCTCCTGGTCGGCGGCATACTTGAGATAAACTCTTAAAATCCCCTGCTTGCGATCGGAGATAAACTTATAGTTAGCTATATACCCTTCTTCCTTCAAAACTTTTACTATCTTCTCTTTTAACTTTGATGCGGGAATATCCACTTTCCCCTTCATATTCTGATTGGCATTGCGAATACTAGTAAGCATATCTGCAACGGGATCAGAGATAGACAATCTATTTCCTCCTTTTACCAGCTCGACTTTGTCACTCCTGGGATTTCCCCCTGGTGCGCCAATTTGCGGAAACAGATCCTGCAAAGCGCAAAGTCGCGCATATATCCTCGCGGCCTACCACAAAGACGGCACCGATTATGTTTTCTTGTACTAAACTTTGGTGCGCGTTTAGCCTTAGCAATTAAACTTTTCTTCGCCAAAATCCCCTCCTTCCGCTTCGCTTCAGTCGGTGACCTGCCTGCTCACCAACTCGCAGGCGTCGCTAACCCGTTCCTCCTTCTTCGTCGGAACAGCGACCCTCCTTGTGTGAATCCGACAGTTTAAAAATAGTTTGTAATATGGAGTCCCCCGATTTATCGGGGGTTCAGTACATCCCGCCCTTTCGGGCGGACTCCAGAGAGTTTTGGAGTCCTTGCGAAAGCAAGGTCTCTATCTATCATCTATTTCTTTCGAAAAGGCATACCGAAAAGACCTAATAACTCATATGCCTCATCTCTACTTTTGGCCGTGGTTACTATACTCACGTTAAATCCTTTAACTTTACCGACTTTATCTATATTAATCTCAGGAAAGATTACATGTTCCTGAATTCCAAGATTATAGTTTCCTTGGCCATCGAATCCATCAAGAGAGACTCCGCGAAAATCACGAACCCTGGGCAACGCAACATTAATTAAACGGTCCAGAAACTCATACATCATAGCTCCGTGGAGGGTGACTTTGCAGCCTATCGGCATTCCCTTACGAAGTTTGAAGTTGGAAATCGACTTTTTTGCCCTGGTCACAATAGGCTTCTGTCCTGTTATTGCTGCCAACTGTTCTGCTGCTTCATCCAAAACCTTGATATCCTCCTTTGCTGCCGAAAGCCCTATATTGATTACTATCTTATCCAGTCTTGGCACTTCCATAACATTCTTATACTTTAGACGCTTCATTAGTTCGCGAACAATTTCTTTCTTATATAATTCTCTTAATCTCGCCATCGTCCTTTCCCTTCGGGAAAGAATTATTAATTATGATTTATGAATTACGAAATAGGACACCAACCAATGCGAAATTTCCAGCCATAATTCATAACTCATAACTCATAACTCATAATTCATAACTCATAATTAGGCACTTACCTACACTATCATTTCACCGCATTTTCGGCAAACCCTTATCTTCTTACCATCGCTTAGGCGGTCTATCTTTACTCGAGTAGCCTGGTTACACTTAGGGCAAATCAACTGTACATTGGAAATATGAATTGGAGATTCTTTCTCTGTAATTCCCCCCGGCTGGGTCTGTGTTGCCCTGGCATGCCTTTTTATAAAATTTATCTTACTTACTACAACTCGAGAAGTCTCGGGAAATACCTTCAAGACTTCACCTGTTTTGCCTTTGTCCTTACCCGTCTTTACTACTACCTTATCCTTCTTTTTAATCGTCAACACATCAATTCTCCCAGTATATAAATAATATGAATAGTTAAGTATTACACTACTTCAGGAGCGAGAGAGATTATCTTCGTGAATCCCTTATCTCTCAGTTCACGAGCAATTGGTCCAAAAATTCGAGTTCCTCTTGGCTCGTTGTTGGCATCCACAATCACCGCACCGTTTTCGTCAAATTTGACATAGGAACCATCGGGTCGGCGTATCCATTTCCTCGTTCTGACAACCACTGCCCTTACAACCTCCCCCTTCTTAATCGTAGCTTCTGGCAAAGCATTTTTTACTGAAGCTGTAATTATATCACCCACTCCTGCATATCTCTTCCTGGTTCCGCCCATGACTCCTATGCAGGAAATTTTTCTTGCTCCTGTATTGTCAGCTATATTTAATCTCGTACGCATTTGTATCATATTAAATTTCCTTTGCCTTCTCCAAGATTTCCAAAACTCGCCACCTCTTCCTTTTACTTAAGGGTCTGGTTTCGGCAATTCTCACCTTATCTCCTATGTGCGATTCATTCTTGGGGTCATCCACCATGAATTTCTTTCTTCTCTTGATAGTTTTTTGATACCGATTATGCCTGAACAATCTTTCCACTACTACTACCTTGGTCTTCTCCATCCTATCACCGACCACTTCACCAATCCTGATCTTGCGCTTTGCTTGACCCTCTGTCATTCTTTCTCCTTCTATTCTTCTTTTTCTTTAGACATTTCTTCTTTAGACAGTTCCTTTTCTGCCAGAATTGTCCTAATCCGTGCAATATCCCTGCGGAGTAGCCTGATCTCCAAAGGATTCTTCAATTGTCCTGAGGCGTTTTTGAATTTTAACTGCAGGAGTTTCTGCATAGTCTGGTTCAAGTCCTGCTCTAATTCGGCTACACTCAGTTCTCGCAATTTGCTCGCTTTCATCTCCCTTTCCCATTAGCCCTTTCGGATAGTAGAAATTTTATCATTCTCCCCTTGCTAAAAACCTTGTACTTATCGGTAACTTATGGCTCGCTAGGTTCATCGCTATTTCTGCATCAGGGCGGGTGACTCCCTCGATTTCAAATAGGACCCTTCCAGGCTTGACCACAGCTACCCAGCCGACCGGGTCACCCTTCCCCTTTCCCATCCGAGTCTCTGCCGGTTTCTTGGTAATCGGCTTGTCCGGAAAAATTCTAATCCAAACCTTTCCACCCCTCTTTAAAGAGCGAGTCAAAGCCACTCGCGCAGCCTCAATCTGTTGAGCTGTTAACCAAGCCGGTTCGAGAGCCAGTAATCCAAACTGGCCAAAATTTATCCTGTTTCCGCGCAGAGCTATGCCTTTCATCCTTCCCCGATGCGCCTTGCGATACTTAACTCTTTTGGGCATTAGCATCTGTGTTCACCTTATCCTTTTCATTCTCTTCTAATTTTTCCTTCTCTTCCTTGTGAGCAGGTTCGCCAACCTCTTCCTGTTCAGCTTTTTTCGTGACCTCCTCCTTAAAGATCCAGACCTTAACTCCAATTTGACCATATGTGGTAAAGCTTTCGGAAAAGCCATAATCGATATCGGCTCGAAAAGTCTGCAAGGGAATACGTCCCTCTTTCAGCCACTCTCTACGGGCTATCTCTCCCCCACCAAGGCGACCACTAACACATACCTTAATCCCCCCTGCTCCGCCCTCCATTGCTCGCGAAATTGCCCTCTTCATTACTCTCCGATAAGGCATCTTCTTCTCCAACTGCAAGGCAATCCCTTCAGCCACAACCTGAGCGTCCAGTTCAGGTTTCTTAATAGGGATGATGTTAATAAAGACCTTCTGATCTGTCATTTCTTCCAGGTCAATTCTTAAATTTTCAATGTCAGCACCTTTCTTGCCAATCACCAGTCCCGGCCTTGCTGTATGGATGTCCACTCGCACAGATTTACCGGCCCTCTCGATTCTTACTTTGCCCACCCCACTTTGATAAAGCTTCTTTTTGATAAACTCTCTTAAGGCTATATCTTCATGGAGTAGATGGCTAAAGTTCTTTCCCGCAAACCATTTAGCATCCCAGGTCTTAATGAATCCGAGACGGATTCCAACTGGATGAACCTTTTGTCCCAACTTTCTGCCCCCTTGCAAAAGCTTTACGATTTTCCACAGCTATATAGATATGGCAAGTCTTCCTTCGATAGATCGCTGCTCGACCCATGGCCCTAGGGCTCACTCGTTTTAGTACAGGGCCTTGTCCAACATAAGCTTCGGCGACATATAGATTCGGTTCCTCCGCAGGAGACCGAGTATTAGCCACTGCTGATTGCAATACCTTCTCCACAGCCTTAGCCGCCTGACGGGGATTAAATCTTAAAATTTGATAGGCCTTCAATACTCCTTTACCTCGAATCAAATCTAAAACTTGACCGACTTTCCGGGGACCTAACCTTACAAATCTGGCTATAGCCTTTGTTGCCACTTGAGACCTCCATGTTTTAAGTCAGCGCCGTGAGCTCTTTAGTATGGGCAGCACCATGGCCCTTAAAAAATCTGGTGCGAGCAAACTCTCCTAACCGATGGCCCACCATATTCTCAGCCAAAAAGATGGGGATGAACTTCTTTCCATTATAAACTGCCACGGTATGCCCAACAAATTCTGGAGTTATTACCGAACTTCTTGCCCACGTCTTTATTACCTTCTTTTCACCGGAGGCATTCATCTTTTCAATCTTTTCGAGAAGATTCTCGTCCACATAGGGACCCTTTTTTGTTGACCTGGACACTTTTACTTTCTCCTTTTCAAAATTAGTTTGTCAGATTTCTTCTTTTTTCTCGTCTTGAAGCCCTTAGATGGTTGTCCCCACGGGGACTGAGGTACATTATGTCCTTTGCTCTTTCCCCGACCACCTCCCATTGGATGGTCGACCGTATTCATTGCTACTCCCCTCACTGTTGGTCGAATGCCCAAATGGCGACTGCTTCCTCCACTCCCTAACTTAATACTCCCATGTTCTATGTTTCCCAATTGCCCAATAGTAGCTCTACAATCGATAGGTACAAGTCGAATTTCTCCAGAAGGGAGTTTTAATTGGGCAAATCTGTCTTCTTTAGCAACTATCTGTACAGATGACCCGGCACCTCTAGCCAGCTGGCCACCAGAACCCGGCCTTAACTCGATATTATGAACTATCGAGCCCATTGGAATGTTTCTTAATAGGAAACTGTTGCCTATATTAATGGGGACAGAATCTCCACTCTCAACGGTATCACCCACTTTTAAGCCGAGAGGCTGAAGGATGTATCTCTTCTCCCCATCAGCATATTGCAAAAGAGCAATTCGACAAGAACGGTTGGGGTCATATTCTATAGCCATAACCTTGGCCGGGATGTTAAACTTATCTCTCTTAAAATCGATAAGTCTATAACTTCGCCTGTGCCCACCCCCCTGATGCCTCACCGTAATCCGTCCAGAAGCATTCCTTCCTCCATGGGAACGGAGACCAACAGTCAGCGATTTCTGCGGCTTGGTTTTCGTAATTTCATCCGTCCCCACTCTTGTGGCTCCCCTTCGAGCTGGCGATGTGGGTTTATATTTCTTTATTGTCATCTCTTTCCTCATACAGCAGAGCTTCGCTCTGCCACTACCTTCCTACTTCAATGCGAGGGGATTCGCTGTAGTGAGCATTTCTTGTAGCAGCAAAGCGTAAGCTTTGCTTCCTTTTACCAGTGGGCGACCATAAAGGTCGCCCCTACGCGACCAGAGATTTTTGGCGGTGCTCGCAGAGCAAAAAATTGTCAGCGAGCGAACCAAATCCCGAGCATATCTTACGCCCCTTCAAACATTCTTATAGTATCCCCGGGCTTAAGGGTAACTACTGCTTTCTTTCTTCTCGGTGTATATCCTTCGTGAATTCCCAGTCTCTTCTTCTTACCTTTTAGATTGAACGTATTTACTCTAATTACTTTCACCTTGAAAAGCTCTTCAACGGCCTTCTTAATCTCAGTCTTACTAGCCCTAAGAGATACAAAGAAAGTGAACTTGTTCTCCTCTCCGCGAAGAGTTGTAGATTTCTCCGTTATCAATGGACCCTTGATTATCTGATATGGATCGAACATTCAGGATAGTCCCTCCACGATATCTCCTATGGCATCGCGGGCAATAATTATTGTCTCATAATTTAAGAGATCGTATATATTGATATTTTCAACAGGAATCAATTTGACTTTTGGTAAATTGGCGAAAGCCCTCGACAAATTTGCATCCCTACCTTTTGCGACTACCAAAGTGCCCACCAAGGCACCCATCTTTTCCAATAGCGCTTTTGCTTTCTTGGTCTTTCTCTCTTCCAGCATCAACGATTCTATAATCTTAAGTCTATTCACACGTATTTTTTCTGATAAGACCTGTTTCATGGCATTCCTTCTCTTCTTTTTGGGAAAAGCTATTCTATATGAACGGGGCCTTGGGCCAAAGATAATCCCTCCGTGTCGCCAGAGAGGCGACCGATTACTTCCAGCCCGTGCCCTGCCTGTGCCCTTTTGCCGCCACGGCTTAGCTCCCCCTCCCGAAACTTCTCCTCTCGTTTTGGTCGAAGCTGTCCCCCGCCGGGCTGCCGCCAACTGACTGACCAAAGCCTCATGAATTAATCCGGGATTAACTTTCTGACCAAAAATTTCCTCGGGCAAGCTAATCTTACCCACAGTTTCCCCCTTAGAGTTGACCAGATCTACTTCTGGCATTGATCCCTCTCCTCCACACCTAATCATTTAGCTCTGCTTCCCTTTTTTCTTACTTTTCGATATGACAACTAAACCTTTCTTAACCCCAGGAACGGCTCCTTTGACTAAAATTAGATTCTCTTCCGGGATAATCTTCACTACTTCCAGTTTCTTCGCCACGCTCGAAGTTCCGCCCATCCTTCCAGCCATCTTCGTTCCAGGCCAAACTCTTGAGGGAAAAGAACTGGCGCCGATCGAACCAACCCTCCTGTGTTGACGGGAACCGTGGGAAGCAGGGCCACCTTTAAATCCCCACCGTTTTACAGCGCCCGCAAAGCCCTTACCTTTTGAAGTACCATAGACATCCACACAGTCTCCAACTTTAAAGATGTCTACCCGGATTTCCTGACCAAGTTGATATTCGTCCACATTATCAACACAAAATTCCCTCAAATATTTCAAAGGCTTAACCTTTACTTTCTCAAAATGGCCTCTTTCTGGTCTATTCAAGCCTTTTTCTTTTTTTTCACCATAGCCTATCTGGACAGCATTATAACCTTCTTTTGAAAGGCTCTTCTTCTGTACTACGAAACAGGGACCTGCCTTAATAACTGTAACAGGGAGAACTTTCCCTTTCTCAGAAAAGACCTGAGACATTCCAACCTTCGCGCCAAGAATTCCTACCATCATTCACTCCACTTCCTTCCGAGCTCGTTTTCTAAAGTTTTATTTCTATGTCTACCCCGGCCGGAAGAATTAATTTCATTAGTGCGTCTATTGTTTGAGGAAGCGGCTCAAGTATGTCCACAAGCCTCTTATGAATTCGCATTTCAAATTGTTCCCTCGACTTCTTGTCTATATTGGTGGACCTGAGAACCGTATACTTGCGAGTTTTAGTCGGCAACAGAATCGGCCCTGAAATTTTCGCTCCAGTCCTCTTAGCCGTTGCTACAATCTCCTTTAGAGACTGGTCGAGCATCTTGTGGTCATAAGCCTTAAGCCGTATCCTTATCCTCTGACTAGCCATCCACCCACCTCAATTATTAATTATGAGTTATGAATTATCAAGAAATTCATAATTCAGCATTCATAATTCAAGATTTTTCTTATTCTATTATCTCCGAAATTACTCCTGCACCAACAGTGTGTCCGCCCTCCCTTATGGCGAACCTTAGCTCCTTCTCCATGGCTATGGGAGTTATCAGCTCTGCCTCAAGGTTAACATTGTCTCCAGGCATC
>Ga0315289_10013694_pt1 | contig 11340 bp, 10 predicted proteins | sample YL17G11_40_MG_FD_203452 | JGI IMG/M metagenome (GOLD analysis project Ga0315289, IMG submission 203452) | Sediment microbial communities from Yellowstone Lake, YNP, Wyoming, USA - YL17G11_40 | ecosystem: Environmental > Aquatic > Freshwater > Lake > Sediment | place: USA: Wyoming | collected... | reverse complement strand
AGAGCTAATGTTCCCAGTCTTACTGCGATCTTGCAGTCGGGAGTTAGAATTATCACTGTAGAAGCTTACGCACATTTCATACATGAAACCGTTTTATTTGACGAAGTGCTCATAAATGTAAACACGAGTAACATTAAAAAAATAAGTCTAGACCTAATCTTTACCTATACGAATAAAAAGACGAATCAACTAATCGCGGAAGGTAGACAAAAGTTAGCTTTTGCTGACTCTGCCGGTAAACTTATTCCTATTCCTGAAGAGATAAGGGAGAAGGCAATGTATTTTTTAATTGAAGCAGGAACAGCACCAGGAGCAAAAAAGCAATGAACCCATATTCATTACCCCCATTAATTAGCAGTATCTTGTTTTTATTAATAGGAGGCTTCTGCTTTTTAAAGAATAGAAAATCGGTTGTAAATCTTACTTTTAGTCTTCTTTGTCTAGCCACCATTTGGTGGCAATTTTCATGGTTCATATTATTCAATACAAAAGCCGAAACACTTGCTAATTTTGTAGTAAAGTTGGGATATACAGGCATAATATTTATTCCCATTACATTTTTCCATTTCTTTACATCATTTCTGAAAGCCGAGAAAGACAAATGGCTGGTTTTTTTGTCCTATGTTATAGGTTTATTTTTTGTCTTAGTCTTGTGGTTCACTAATTACTTCATAAACGGTTTTTATAAATATTACTGGGGATTTTACCCAAGAGCCGGATTTCTACATCCTTTCCATTTGGCACAACTTTCTGTCCTAGCATTTCGAGCACTTGTTCTTTTAATTTCTCACTTGAAAAGACAAAAGTTATCTGCGCTCAGATATAATCAGATAAAATATGTGCTTTTAGCCCTTATTGCCTATATTCCTGCCACATCTGACTACGTTGTCAATTACGGTTTAGAATTTTACCCTGTTGGTTTCATTTTCATTTCGATTTTTGCGTCCATAACGGCCTACGCTATTATCACCTATCGTTTAATGGACATCAATGTAGTAATTACTAGGGGAACTATATTTGGTGTGGTATATACTTTTGTTCTTGGGATTCCTGTGGCAGTGTGGTTTTGGGGTAGGGATTACCTTTCTAATAAAATAGGAGTAAATTGGGGGCTTGTACCTATTGGCATGGCACTTATTCTAGCCAGTTTAGGCCCGGCCATTTATGGTTTTATCCGGCGAAAAACCGAAGCTGCTCTCTTCAAACAACGACAGAGATACCAGGAGAATCTAATTGCGCTGGCAAAGCAGATGACTCTGACCAAGGATTTGCGACAGCTTCTGGTTTTGATTATTCGTAGGGTGACGAAGGAGATTGGAATCAGTCATGCTCGCATCTATTTATTAGATAGAAAAGCCAATCAATATGTGCGGGAGGTCCACTATGGGAAGGAGAGGAGAAGACAGTTTGGAGATTCTCTTTCCCAGGATGCTCCTTTAATTCAGATGTTATACAGAAGTAGGGATATAGGACCTCTTTTGGGAGAGGAAGTTATCAGCCATTTTGAGACCAGTGAGCCTGAGCACCTGGAAGAAGTGAAGGCACAACTGAGAAGTATGGGAGCAGCAATATTATTACCTGCTTTCATTGGTGAGGAGCTGGTTGCCTTTTTGGCGTTGGGTACAAAGCGTTCTAAACAAATTTATACGCCTGATGATTTGAATATGTTCAGGATTCTGTCCGGGCAGGCTGCTTTGGCGATTGAAAATGCTCAGTTCTATCAGGAGCTTAAGGAGGCTCAGGCGACAATGCTTCAGGCAGCAAAACTCTCTTCCATTGGTGAGTTGGCTACCGGTTTTGCGCATCAGATAGATAATCCTTTGGGGATTATAAGTGCGGGTTGCCAATTGTGCGTTATGGATATAAAGGACTGGCTGCGTAGAGAGAATCTCCCGGAAGAGGATAGGAAAGTGCTGGAAAAAATGGAAGACAGGATGGGGAAAGTAATAGAGACTGCTCACCGGGGAGCTAACCTGGTGCAGAGAATAAGGGGATATGCCAAACCTGCTGATAGAGATTTTGAGCCTACAGATTTGAATTCGGTAATGGAAGACGCTCTGGTTTTAGCACAGTACCAGATTTCACAAGGAGGAATTAATGTAACCAAGGACATCCCTCAGGATTTACCCAGGATAAAAGGGATTGGTGTTCAGCTGGAGCAGGCTTTTTTGAATATGATCATAAACGCTTGTGAGGCAATGGCCGGTAAGAAAGGAGAACTGGCCATTTCAGCAAGAGTTGGGCAAGATAATCCCGATAAGGTCGAGATAACAATATCAGACAATGGTCGCGGAATTCCTAAAGAGAACTTAAGAAAATTGTTTGATCTTTTCTTCACAACCAAAGGGTCTCAAGGGACAGGAATGGGCTTGTCATTGGCCTATAGAATAATAAAGGACCACGGTGGCAATATAGCTGTAGAGAGCGAGGTGGGAAAAGGAACTAGATTTACCGTTTCTCTACCAGTTTGGGAAGAGAAAACTTGAGTGGAGCCGCTTTGTGGCGAGGCGGTGAGCGTTAGGGGTTAACCGCTGAGTGAGTTAGAATTTTGTCTAATACATTACCCCAAATTTCAAAGTGTGGCCCCTTATATATTTCGTTTCATCTTTTTAAAAATTCCCCTTGACATATTAGGAGGAATATTGTATATTTTAATACATAGAATTGTATAAAAATATACAATTAATTGTATGAATTATCGGATAGATAAACAGGGTTTATTGGACAGAATTAGCGTTTGGGATAGTTTTCTTAAAAGAAAAGTTCATTTGATTGCTTGCGGAGGAACTGCGTTGACACTTTTGGGAGTGAAAGCATCCACCAAGGATATTGATTTAATTGTGCCGGATTTAACTGAGTATAAGTATCTTATAAACGAGTTAAAACAACTCGGCTATAAATCGGCAAGTGGTTGGGGTTGGAAGCGATGACTAATAAGAATCTATCTAAAAGATTAAGTAGGTTAGGATTTCCATTATTTGAGGCTGAAGAGGCGCAGGATGTGAATGCGACCCTGGCGGATGTGGTTAAAAGTAAAGATCTTCGTCTTTGGGAGGGTTTTCCTGTTGTATTAGGCAACAGTGCGGAAAGGGGAATGTTCAATTATGATATGGTCAAAGGGTATCTAAAGAAACCAGTTGACAAGTCCTATTTGGTTTCATTAGTGGTTATGTCACTTGCTCTTTATAAAGTCTTAAATCTAAAATTCTCCTGGGCGGATAAATTTTATAAATCTCTACCGGCTGATAGAAAAAAAGAATTTAATAATTTTCTAGAAAAACTTAAAAAAGATGAAGATTTAATAGTTGCATCTTATGTTATGTCTAGCCAAAGACTTAAAGCTACCTTTAATAATTATTTTAGTCAAGTGGAATCAAAACTTAGCGACTTGCTTTCTATAAAAAAAGAGTTTAGTCTTGAATATTCATTATCTCAAGTTTTCTCGCCTAAGCAAAAAGAATTATTTTTGAAGAAACTTAAAGGAGAAAAATTAACGAAGACTGAAAAAGAATATTTTTCTAGAGTAGTGAAGAAGAAGGTTTTAGCTTTGGCTAATCCGGAGTTGCATCGCTTATCTCAGAAATTATTGGAATAATTCAAGACTAGGGATGTTTCTAAAGGAAATGCTTGAGTATGCTAGCTAAATGGATTTGATATGTTTACAATTATTTTGTGGATAATTGGTATAACTGCGTTTACACTTTTTGGTTCCTGGTACGCAAGGAAATACGAAAAGCCCGACGCAATTTTTGGATTATATATTGCATTTATTCTGTTCAGTAATATTGTAGCATCAAAAATTGCCAAATTTGACCTCGGCTTTAGTAATTTCTTCGCACCATCGGCTGTAATTATTTTTTCAGTTACTTTTTTGATGACCGATATTGTAAATGAAAAGTTCGGTAGAAAAGAAACTCACCGAATGATCTTTATTGCATTCCTTTCCCAGGTAGCGGTTTCATTTTTTACCTGGATAATTCTATCCCTGAAACCAGCGCCCTTTTGGCAGAATCAATCGGCTTTCGAATCAATACTCGGTCAAGTTCCACGAATTATCATGGCCAGTTGGATAGCCTTCCTTGTGAGTGAAAATCTGGATGCCTATATTTTTGCCTGGGTTAAGAAGCTCACTAAGGGAAAACATTTATGGGCTCGTAATGCTTTTAGCTCATTACCTTGTATGGTAATTGATTCTATGTTATTTGTTTCCATCGCATTTTACGGACTACAGCCAATTGGACCTATAATTATAGGACAGATAGTAATAAAATGGCTTGTTGGACTTATAGATGTTCCTTTTATGTATTTGAACCGTTGGGTCATGTATAGAAAATAGCTCGCTGAGCTCGACTTCTTCGCTTTTTATGAGGCTTGACTGCTAACGCGGGGATTTAATAGCGATTTAGCGGGCATGGTTGTGTTCATTAAATCTCCGAAATTCACCTATGAGGGAGTTCGTTAAATCGTATAGGTTAGGCGAAATTTCGGTAGAATAAAAAGGAGGTGAGAACGAATCCCGTTAGACCTTATAGAGATTTTAAGACATATCAAGGCCAGCGGGATTGTCCGGATGAGTAGGAACTGAAGTTTCTTGAGAAAAAGGAGGTCTAACGGAATGAACATTTACGTGGGTAATTTGTCGCGCGATGTCACTGAAGAGGATTTGCGGCAGGCTTTTGCAGCTTTCGGGGAGGTAGCAACCGTCTCTATCGTTAAGGATAAGTTTAGTGGCGAACCAAGAGGATTCGGATTCGTAGAGATGCCCGCTAAAGCTGAAGCCCAGTCTGCGATCACTGGCCTGAACGGCAAGGATTTGAAGGGGCGAAATCTTAGCGTTAACGAGGCTCGGCCTCGCCCCGAAGGACGCGGAGGTGGAGGAGGAGGTGGAGGAAGACGAGGTGGAGGTGGTGGCCGGCGCTCCTGGTAAGTGCCACGCGCACATAAATAATATGGGGACAGGTACTAAAATCGAGGTGCGAAAATTGTACCTGTCCCTAAATTCCAGAGGTGTTGAATGGACAAGGAGAAGGAATCCGAGGCAGGACCTATAGTGGAAAAAGGTATCAAAGAGTTAAGTCTGGCTATCAAGACGATGGGTATCTACCCTTCTGACCATCCTGCTATTAAGGCTTCTGCGGAGCGTATTTATGCTACTATGGAGAGTATTCTTGAAACATCTCCTGAACTTAGGTTAGAGATAGCCCAAAAGAATCTTATGGTAGGTGGTCAGTTTCTCGATAAGACTAATGAGATATTTAGAGATTTTGCTCTACAATTTCATAGGCGGGGAGTTGCCTCGATTACCTTTAAGAAGGGTTTGAGCGTGGAGGAGCTCAGGACGTTTTTGGAGATTGCTTCGACAGAACCGAGGGTGCTCCAGAAAAGCGGAGGATTTTTAAGGCTCTGTCAGGATAAAGAAATTTCTCATATTGATATTGTACAGATTGACTACGAGAAGATTTTCGGTGTGGGAGAAGAGATAGGTGAAGAGGTAGAAGTGGGAAAGGTTAGAAGCGATGAGGAGATATGGATTGACTTGATAAGGAGCCTCAACTTGTATAGCGGGTTGAAGCTGGGTGAAGTGGAACACAATTTTCTTTTGCATCTGGAACAGGAGTCGGATAAGATGGCTACCTACCTGGAGGGTCTGGCTTCGAGGAGTTCTATTGGTATGAGCGCTTTGGGAGGAGTTGCTATTAGAAGAACTATTAATAATATGGGTAACTATATTTTCAATAACCTTCCTCAGGAAAAGGAAGTTCACAGAAAGAGATTAGCTGAGGTTGTATCCCGTCTCGACCCGAAATTGAGACTTCAGCTAATCGATGCAGAAATTGATATTGAGCCCGGTCAAATAGATGTCGTAACAGAGATAATTCCTGATTTGTCGAATTCTGTGATAGTGGAGATGATGACCCTGGCTGTTAGTAGTGAAGGCAGGGTCACGGAGCGGTTAGTGAAGCTTTTCCACAAGATTGTACCTGAGGAGGAAAGGAAAAGAGAGGTGATTCCACTTTTTGGGGAGAGTTTGGCCGATATGTCTGGAAAGGGAGACTCCCTGTATATGCGTCGGCTGATTGAAAATCTGTTTCTTTCCAAGCCTACTGAGGAGTTCATTTCCGAGGTGTATAGAAAGACGCTTAAAGAATTGAACGAACAGATTTCCCCTGTTGCCGAGATGAAGGAGTATGCGGATTCCCTTAATGATAGGAAGATAGAGGAGCAGGCGTCCACTGTCCTTATGGACTTGATCAGGTTGGAGACAGAGACGGGTGACTATGTGGAGATTGCTAAAAATTTGGGTAAGGCGGCTATGGATTTCTTGCTTACCGGGAGATATGATGAAGCAAAGGAAATTATTGAAGTCTTGATTGAAGAGGCTAAACAGGAAAAGCGAAGGACGGATGAACAGCGTATTGCCTGTAACAAAGCTATTGATAAACTGAAAGATATTGGAATTGTGCACGACCTGGTGGCAGCGCTTCGCGATTGGGGCAGGGAGAAATATGAGACAATCCATTTCATTCTCGTTCAAATGGGTGAAATTGCTGTGGTGCCTCTTCTGGAGGCGCTTGGTAAAGAAAGTGACGCCTCACTTAGAAAAAAGATTATCTCTATTGTGGTGACTTTAGGGGAAGTAGCAATTCCCGAAATTGTCAGGAGGTTTTCGGATAAGAACTGGTATGTGGTGAGAAATATGGTGAGGATTCTCAGGGAGATAGCGACGGAAAAAGCGGTGCGTTATTTGAATATACCTCTTAAACATGAAGACCCTCGCGTTCGGAAAGAAGTTATATATGCTTTGAGTACCATAGGAGGAGAGGAGGCACTTAGAATAATTTCTAGTATGGCTGATGACCCAGATAGTGAGGTCAGGCAGGGTGCTATTAAGTATCTGGGAGCGATGAGGAATAAAGGAGCTGTTCCACTTCTCTTGGAGTTGATTCATAGACGAAATCTATTTGGACTTAACAATTCCCTGATTATATCTGGGATTGAGGCGCTGGGAGAGATAGGTGCTGAGGAGTCGGTTCCCAGGCTGGTTCGACTGCTTGGAAAATCGACTATTTTTGCCAGAAGTAGAAACGATGAGGTGAGAATAGCAACTGCAACTGCCCTGGAGAAGATAGGGAATGAAGAGGCTATGGAGGCTCTGACAAAGGGAACCAGATATAGGAGAAAGATTGTCAAGCAAGTGTGTGAGAGATTGATTCGAAAGCATAAGGAGAGTAAGAAGCAGGGCTGATCGGGGAGGGCTTATGGAAGAGCGATTAGTAGAAGATTTCATAACCTATCTTTCTAATGCCACTCGAAATAAGGTTATCTATCCTTTGGGGCATCCGATGATAATGCGTTCCTTAGTGAGGACTTTTGAGATTTTAGAGAATCTTTTGAAAGAGAGGGACGAGATAAACATAGCGGTTATGGGAGATGAATTGATATTTGAAGGGATGCCTCTGCACGAAGTTAGTGCAGCTCTTTATGGGTTTACGAGGGATTTACGGCAGAGAGAAATAGAGAAGATTACATTTCTGAAGGGATTGAAAAATGAGGAATTCTTAGGGCTTATTGATGTTCTGACTATGAGACTGGAAGAGCTAAAAAATGCTGGTGGTCCAGTTAAAATGTTAGCTTCTAAAGGGGTGAAGAATATAACTTTGGGAAAGATCGGAGCTCCTAAAGAAGTTCGGCCTGAATTGGGATATGGTGAGGAGGAGTTTAAATCTAAGGTTAAAGAATATTACAGCGAGGCCATTGAGGCGATAAAGAGGGTAGTTGAGGATATTGAGTTCAAAAGGAGAATAAATATAGAGAAGGCTAGGTCTGCCATAAATAGTGTGGTAGCCAGTATTCAGAGGAATAGAACGCCACTGATTACCCTTGCTTCCCTCAAGGCTCACGATGAATATACTTTTAGCCATGCTGTAAATGTTGCTGTCCTCACTCTTGTGCAGGGCGAAGCATTGGGTCTGGACAGGCAGACCTTGAATGACCTGGGAATAGCTGCTCTACTACATGATGTAGGGAAAATTAAGGTTCCGGAAGAGATTCTTAGGAAACCTGGCAAGTTGACTCCTGAAGAGTTTGAATTGATAAAGAAGCATCCTGCCGATGGGGCAAAGATTTTGATGAAGACCACTGGCACAAGTAAAATGGCATATGTGGTTACGTTCGAGCATCACATAAAATACGACCTTACTGGATACCCTGTTGTGTCTCGAGCGAAAAGAGGGTTGAATTTAGGTAGCATGCTGGTTCGTATAGCCGATACATACGATGCTATGAGAAGTAACCGCTCCTATGCCAGGGAGACTCCACCTGAAAAGACTATAAAAGAGATGGAAGAAGCCTCGGGAAAAGAATTTGAACCTGTCCTTTTAAGAAAGTTCATTAGACTGATTGGCGTCTATCCTCCAGGTACTTTTGTTAGACTGGACACAAATGAGATTGGTTTTGTCTTTCAGACAAATCCATCTGACCCTTATCGCCCGCGGGTAAGGATAATTATTGATAGTAATGGTTCTAAAATAGAGAACCCACAGGAGGTAGAACTGGAGGAGAAGATTCCTGAGACCGGCAATTTCAGGCGTTCGATTAAAGAATCGGTAGACCCTGAAAAGTTTGGGCTTCTACCCGAGGAATATTTCTAAGAAAAAGGGGTCAGAGTCATTTTTTAAGGGTAAAAAGGTCAAATCAATTTTCATAGAAAAATCACTCTGACCCCTTTTTCCGTAGTTATTCCCGCTCTTTACAGTCTGGTCGAAAAGTGATGAGTTAAAAATCTATGAATATGCCAGTTCCTAAGAGAGTTTTCTTTTCATTATAGAATTGTCCTCTCCAATCGTTCCCTCTGTAGTAAATGAGAGCAACCCTGAGGTTCTTTTTGGGAGTCAATTTAGTTCCTACTTGAAGACTAAAGTCACAAGAATAATTAAAGTCTCCTCTTACCTGGAAATCGAAAGCAGCGTATGGATGGAAGAGATGCCTTATTAAGGGAAGCGTTTCTAGTTCGACTCCCCATTGCAATGAAAAAGGAGAAGATGGTTCCGGGTAGCCGTGCAGGAGGAAGGAGGCTCCCACATAGGGTCGAAGGTTAAGAACTTCATAGGAGAGAACTAATTTTGCATATTCTCGACTATAAGTTATGGCTTTGCGGTTAGCTTTTTCTGTAAGGTGGCTTGAAATATGGCTGAACTGAAGTCGGGCAAAGAAAGGGCCCTTTCTGAAATCGATGGGCAAAGTACCGAAAATGTCTACAGTCCTTAATAGATAGGTTAGTCCTTTCCACTCCCCCGAAGTAATGGTGCATCCCCCCAGTCCGATGCGAAGTTGGTATTCGACTTTACTAACATCTTTTTCTGAAGAAACCCTGTATTTGGTTAATTCGGCTAACTTTCCTATGTGTCCTATGTATCCATCAAATCCAACATATTTAGACTTCTTTTCTCTGTATATCACCACGCCAAAATTTACTTCCCCTGGGTCGGCAAGGAGATTTTCAAAGCTCGCCCCAGAAGGAAAGAGTTCCCATTCAAAACAGTAGTTACTCTGGCTGTCTGTGGTTTCTTCAGCAGCATAAAGTGAGTGATTAAAATAAGAAAAAATAGAGAGAAAAGAACAAGTCAGTAAAAATCTACAAATATCTCTTACTATTTTTTTAATCCTGAAATCTAACATCGCAAATAATTATACTCAAAATTTCAAAATTTGGCAACTAAAAATAAAATTTTTCTTACTATCAAAGCTACAGGAGAAGGTAACCAAACACAAACTTAGTTGACAAAAAAGAATAATTGTGTTATAAATAAATTAAAAATATAGAGAGAGTAATAACTATGAACTCATCGGAAGAAAGATTCAGAAAAAGTAAAATAGCGAGCTGGATTGGCATCTGGGCAAGTTTCTTTTTAACCCTATTTAAAATATTCGCCGGAATTTCTGGACGGAGCCAGGCGATGCTTTCTGATGGCTTCCATTCTCTTTCCGATATTTTTGCTAACCTTCTGGCTTTAACCAGTGTGAAAATTTCCGAAAAGCCTGTCGATAAGGAGCACCCCTATGGACACGGGAAAGCCGAAGCAATAGCAGCGCTTTCTATAAGTTTTTTATTATTCGGAATCTCTATTGTACTTGCTTATCGTGCACTAAATGCCCTTTTCTTAAAGATTAAAATTGTACCGGGGCTTTTACCTCTAGTGGCTGCCCTGGTTTCAATTTCGGTGAATGAGGCTATGTTCAGGTATACTTACTATATAGGTAAGAAATTTGAGAATTTAGCTGTTCTGGCTAGCTCCTATGACCACCGCGCTGACGCACTTTCTTCCATACCAGCCTTGATCGGGATAGCGGGTGCCAGATTTGGTTACACTTTCCTCGACCCTCTGGCTGGTTTCGCTGTTACCCTGTTCATTTTTGGGATGGGAATAAAGATTCTTCGTCCCTCTTTGAGAGAGCTGATGGACACTTCCCTGCCGGAAGATTTTATTGAGGAAATTAGAAAGGTCACATTGAGTGTAGAGAGAGTGAGAAGAATTGATGATATCAAGACCCGTCGCATGGGTTGGAGGAATTCAATCGATTTGAGTGTTGAAATTGATGCCCATTTATCTATAGAAGAAGGGCATGAAATTTCTAATCAAATCGAGAAATTGCTACTTCAGAAGTTGAAGAATATTGGCAATCTCATGATTCATATAAACCCTGGAACTGAAAGGAGAGAAGAAGAGAATAGAAAGTTAGAAACCATCGCCAGGATTTTGCAACAGCATTACCAGAAGTTTGTAAATTTTCATGATTTATCCATAGTAAGAAAAGGAAACGAAGAACAGGTTTATCTCCATCTCGCTATGGCGAAGAAAATTAGCGTTGCCGAAGCTCACCGGGTATGCGACCACCTGGAAAGAGATATAAAAAGAGAACTCCCTAATTTTAAAGTGTTAATCCACGTTGAGCCAACATAATGAAGAGAGAGGTATATGATGGGGACCAATAAAAAACGCGAAGCTTGGGGAAGCAAAATTGGGATTATCCTTGCAGTTGCCGGCTCGGCAGTCGGGTTGGGGAATTTTTTGCGGTTTCCCGTGCAGGCGGTACAGAACGGCGGTGGCGCATTTATGATACCGTACCTGGTCTCTTTTCTTTACTGGTCTTTTCTTGGGGAGTCATACTTCTTCTTTTGATATTCTGCTGCTATCATATTTTAAGAAATAAATAAATTGCTAAAGGTAATGGAAAACCGTAATTAACCGCCCATCTCATAAATGTGGCGGTTTTTTATTCGGGTTGACAAAGGCATGTAAATGTGATATAAACAAGACGACGATGTAGCATAAATAATTG
>Ga0315289_10013692_pt1 | contig 11342 bp, 8 predicted proteins | sample YL17G11_40_MG_FD_203452 | JGI IMG/M metagenome (GOLD analysis project Ga0315289, IMG submission 203452) | Sediment microbial communities from Yellowstone Lake, YNP, Wyoming, USA - YL17G11_40 | ecosystem: Environmental > Aquatic > Freshwater > Lake > Sediment | place: USA: Wyoming | collected... | reverse complement strand
TCCACATGTTGCCGATAGTGCCGAAGGCCCAGGATCACGCCAGAGAAGCCACAGCAGGCGAGAAGGCGCCGTCGTCTCAGAGCGCCCGGAAGCAGAGAGAGACGGTTCGAAACGAGAGGCATGGTGGAGGAAACACGCTCAGAAACAGAAACTCTCAACCAGCGGACGGAATCGGGCGTTTGCTCCTGGTCCTTCGCCGCAAGGAGATCGTTTTCACGAAACAGCCCACGCAGGAACCACGCACTGTGAGAGCTTGTGATGCGGTGACCCGTCCGAGGGTATCCCCAGTCAGCTTCAAGCTGCGGATTTGTCAAAGTCGAAGATCCGGAAGAAGATGTCCGCGGCCAAGACCAGCAGCTCCTCTGTCGCCCGGTGGACATCGGTGGGAGTCATGAGAGGAACTGCGCCTGTGTGCACGAGTGGATTGCGCAGTCCGTCGTAGAGCCAGTCGCTCTTATACTTCTTCGGTATGAACCTGAGGCGGGAGTTGATGTGGTCGAGTTTGGTAACGATGCTTTTCGTGGCCACGTCTTCCGAAGAGCATCCTTCAGATAAGAACCACGCTGCGCCCAGTGACTCAAGCGCGAACAGGACACAGGTCAGGCACAGCTCAGCGTACATGTCGAGGCGACGCGATTCCAGCAGGTAATCGATGTAGCGCTTGAGGTCGAGTTCCTCGAACTTACGGCGGACTTGCCTCTCTCCGACAACGTGCAACGGAGCAGCGATCCTCCCCACATAAGGCGTATTGCGGCCGCTGTGCACGGGCCAGAACGTCCGCCGGAATTCCCACCTGATCATCTCGCCCTGTGCATCCAACACGCGGCGCAACGGTGCCACGACGTGTTCCATAGTGAGCAGAGACAGGGTGTAGGCCAGACACTCGATCACCTCGACGACCTCACCTTCGCTGGCAGGATCGGGTGTTGGCACGGCCACCAACTGTGTGATCCAGGATGGCTTTCCTTTTGCCAGGCCGGCATGGCCACCAGCGTCAGGGTCGGCGGGACGAATCTCCATATCGAATCCGTCGAACTGCAAGTGCTCTCTCAGTGTGAGCCACTGGTTGACGAGAGCGAACTCTATGGAGCCCGGAGTTGCAGTGGAACAGACAACGGTGAGGCCGTTCGGAACCAGTCCAAGCTCGAACCTCGACCCTTCTTTCCGGCCAAATGCAACGGTTGAGCGGGTCAGCGCGCAGTCACGCAGGGTCGCGTTTCGCCCGTCGATGAGGGTGGCAGCAACGTCTCTAGTCTCGACGGTACCAAGCCACTCCTGGGAGTCAGGGACTTGATCGGCGCTAATGAAGTCGGCCGAAATGCGCCCCTCCGCGTCCACCTCCAGTGTGAGTTCGCCTTGCACCCCGGAGATTTCGGCGATGCCCGTCGTTCTGGGAAACAACACTTCCGGTCCCCTACCCGGCCGCGGATTCATCACATGCACCTACGCTTCTGCGGCCATGGTCATGATGATGATCATCGCGATGATCGCCGCAGCCGGCAGCCACATGACCCTCTGGTCGCTGCTCATGATCTCTCCCGATCCGGCCTCGACTCCCACCTCGCGGCGGGCGACCAGACAGTCGGGAAGGGCTCGCCTGCGGTGATTGCGGAGGTCGGCGGCATGAGGAACTCCCGGAGTGCGACAATGACATCGCTCAGCTCGACCTCCGCAGGGAGACGGCTTCTGCGCACGAACGCCCGCCACTGGATCTGCTTGTCGCGGTCGTCAGAGAAGTCCGAGGACAGCGCAGCAGGCACATCACTCGGCAGGGGCGTCTTCCGCCTCGTGAAGGTGGCGCTGATCGCTTGGCGCAGCCGCTCGCCGTCGAAGCTGAAGCGTTGAGTCAGAATCCAAACGTCGTAGAAGTCCTTCATGCGGCTATTGGCCACACCGAGGGCGACCATGGCTTCGTACTTCTCGGCGACGACGGCCTCCATGGGGTAGGCCCTCATCTGAGGCGCCGGCAGGTCCAGCAGTGCTGGAATAACCACCATTTCAGGCGCGGGGACTACGGCATCACCGAATCCAACGTCGATCTGGAGCCTGTCGCGCGCTCCGCTGAGCTCGTACTCGACCAGCACCCGAACCCCGTCGTATGCGGCCACCTCGCGGATGGTTTCGGCGCGCACCGAATCGGCTCTGAACGCCAACCCGTCGGGAGGGTCAGCCTGTTGTTCGCACAGACCCCGAAACACCGTCTCCAGTCGAGCCAGCGCGGGGCTGCCCTGACACAGCAGATCGAGGTCTCTCGTAGTGCGGTGAGGCGTCTCTGTCCACAGCGCGAACAACTGGGCACCCTTCAGAATGAAATCGTTCGCGTGCGGAGACCGGCTCAGGCGGTAGAGGAGCCGCTCAATCGCGTACCGAGTCAACATCAGTCCGAAATCCTCGTTCTGTTCCCTGGCGAGGTTGAGCAGTCGCTGGCGGATCGACGCACCGACATTGGTGACTGGTCGCTTCCTCACGAGAGCGACTCCAGGTAAGGACGCATGACTCTGGACACTCGGCATATCCGCGCGAAGTGCCATAGATCATCGGCCGACACCTTGCGAGAGCGCAGCGTTTCCCTGAGCGCCTCCAGCGCGACATCAAGGCCGATTTTGTTCCGGTACTTGAAGCAGTCAGCGACGGTCTTGGCGAGGCCGTACACCCGGATGGTGACGCCGCCCTCGACGTGCTCCTCAATGCCTTCGCTGAACGCGGGGCCCGAGAACCGCACGATGCGCAGCGGCAGACCTTCGGCTCGCGGTTGGCGCGACTTGATGTCGATTGCCATCCATACCTCAAAGGGAGCCTGCGTGGTGACATCATGGAATCTGAGCGCTGAGAGCAGGGCGATCACGCCATGGGGGACCCGTCGGGACGCCTCGATCATGGTCTGCCGAGGCGATACCTGAGCCCCCGGCAGCCGGTACAGCCCGCGTCCGACGCGTTCAACCTTCCCGCGGTCATAGAGCCTCCTCAGGTACTCGCGGGAGATCCCAAGCGCGATGAGATCCCGGGAGCGCATGACGGAGGTCTGGCGCAGGGCAGCGACGACGAGTTCGGCTTTGCGACCGTTGGGCGGGTGTCTGGTTGACATTTCGTCGGTAATTGTGCATAAGTACCGACGTTTTGTCAACTACCACAGCGCTCGGTATCGCCAGTGAAGCCTGCCCCGCGCCTGGCCCGAGTGGCCTGTGCGCGACGCGATCCAGAGCGTTCGACAACCGTGATGTCGGAGCATGTGGCCATCTGATGTGCTGAGCATGGAAACGCCGTCGCGCGGATAACCCTCAAGTGCACAGCCTGCGGTGGATGACTTCGGTCGAAGGATCTCCGGAAGTCGCGCGGGGAGATCGTCCGGTCCAGAACCTGCCGCTGCGCTAACACTGGCCCAGTGGCGCACGCTTGACCGCACCATTCGATTGACCTAGAATGCCCGCTGAGGGCCCGGCCTCGTTCAGGGGGCGGGGAATCACCGTTTGCCCAGCTGATGTAGCTTACCCTCTTGTTGCCGTCGCTCGGGCGACAATCATGGAGGCGGAGGACGGGGACTATGGCAGTCGAGCACGATCTGCTTCACCGTCTTGATTCGCTCCAGCAGGCGCTGCGCAGCGACAAAATGCCGATCGCTGTTTTCCTCGGAGCGGGTTGTCCGACTGCGGTCCCAGATGAGAACAACAGCCCGCTAATCCCGTCCATCCGCGGGCTCACGGAGTCCTGTATCGCCCACCTGAAGATCCAGTGTGGGCCAGCCCTTGATTGCCTCATCAGCAAGCTGGATGCCGACGGCGAAAAGCAGCCGAACATCGAGCGGTTACTTAGCGAGATTCGCGGGCTTCTCCAGGTCATCGGAAACGGTGAGATATGTGGACTCAAGAAGCAGTCGCTCCAGGCGCTGGAAAGCGAAGTCTGTGAGCACATCGCCAGGACCATGGACAAAGAGCTCCCAGATCAGCAGACCGCCTACCACAAGCTTAGCACGTGGATTGGCGCGATCCAGAGAGCGCATCCCATCGAGATCTTCACACCCAACTATGATCTCCTGCTGGAACAGGCCCTGGAAGACGTCCGTGTTCCGTACTTCGATGGCTTCAGTGGCTCGCGTCGTGCTTTCTTCGATCCGCATGCGGTCGAGGATGATGAGCTGCCGCCGCGCTGGGCTCGCCTGTGGAAGCTTCACGGCTCCGTGAACTGGTTCATGTCCAGCGGCGGCTCGGTCTACCGCAGCACGGATACTGGTAACTACTCCTGTCGCCTGATCCACCCGTCCCACCTCAAGTACGACGAGAGCCGGAAGATGCCGTATTTCGCGCTGCTTGAGCGTATGCGCCGGTTCCTGCTGCGGCCCAACAGTCTGATGGTCGTGTGTGGCTACTCGTTCAGGGACGAACACCTGAACGCGTGCATCTGCGACGCCTTGCAGGCTAATCCGGGCGGCAGCACCGTCTTCGGCATTCTCCACGGTGAACTGGGGAGGTACCCGGAGGCCGCAGCGCTCGCAGCCAACGCTGGCAACTTCGTCCTTCTCGCTAGAGATGGTGGCGTCATTGGCAGAGCACAGGGTGCTTGGCTGGAGGAACCGCCTGACGACTCTGCCACCTGGCAGGGCCTCGTGAAGTGGGAAGAGCATACTCCTACCCTCCAGCTTGGGGATTTTTCCGTCTTAGGCGGTTTCCTCAGCGATGTCGTGGGAATGCCTCAGTGAGGATCGTTGTCTATGCCTGGTGACCCGACTCTCATCGGTACGGTGCAAGACGTCAAGGGTGCGACGATCAGCGTGCTCCTGAACGAAGATACTGCATCAGGCATCTCGTTCGTGGAAGGGCACGGCTACAGGATCGGCCAGGTTGGGAGTTTCGTACGAGTGCCTCTCGGCTACACAGACTTGTTCGGCATCGTCACGCAGACTGGTGCCGGGGCGGTGCCGGAGACGCTTGTCGAGGTTGAGCCGTACGGGCGCCGATGGATGACCGCCCAGCTTGTTGGCGAAGGCGCGCGCGGCGCGCGCTTCGAAAGAGGCGTCTCGCAGCACCCTACGGTTGGCGATAGCGTTCATCTCGTCACGCAGCAAGACCTGTGGCGGATATACGGGCGGCCCGAAGAGCCGCGGTTCGTGCGAGTAGGCCACCTGGCCAGCGCCGAGGCAATCCCAGCGTTAGTGGATGTCAACAAGCTGGTCACGCGACACGTGGCCGTACTGGGCGCAACCGGCGCGGGCAAGTCAACGACCGTCGCAGGCCTGGTGCACACGTTGTCAGACGTTCGTCGCTATCCTTCCGCCCGGGTGATTGTGATCGACATTCACGGCGAGTACGCGTCTGCCCTCAGAGAGCGGGCTAGGGTGTTCCGTATCGCCCCGCAGTCAGAAGCTGAATACCAGCTCTGCGTGCCCTACTGGGCAATGACCTTCGACGAACTGATGACGGTGACACTCGGATCTCTGGACGATGCTTCGCGCGGTTTCGTGCTGCAGAAGGTTGCCGAGATGAAGCGATCGTCGCTGGAGAGGGCTTCGCGCGACGGCGTGACGGTCGACAGCCTGACGGTAGACAGCGCCATACCATTCAGCATCCACCAATTGTGGTACGATCTGTTCTGTGAAGTCAGCGCCACCCATATCGATGCTGGCAACCATTCCAGGGATACGTGGGCTCTGTTGCTTGACGGACAAGGCAAGCCGGTCGATGAAGGCGACGTGATGAGCGTCAGGCCCCCCAGATTCCGCCTCCATACGCAGGAGGCGGGAAAGCAGAAGGTCTACCTTAGCAGGTCCACCCTCAACATCAGACGGCCCGTCGAAGGTTTGGGGTCGAGGCTCCGCGACCCGATGTTCGATTTCCTCTTTCGCCCAGGCCCTTGGCTTCCGTCCCCCGAAGGTCTACCTGAACAGGACTTGGACATATTGCTACAATCCTGGATCGGTGCCGACGAACTGGTCACTATCCTCGACCTGTCAGGCGTTTCTCCCAGCATTCTCACCCACATTGTCGGAGTCGTGCTGCGAATCTTGTACGACGCGCTGTTCTGGGCGCGGGACTTGTCGGAAGGAGGGCGAGAACGCCCCGTGCTCGTTGTGCTTGAGGAGGGTCATAGCTACCTTGGCAGTGGAGATGAAGGGCCTGCCGCCACCGCGGTACGACGGATCGTCAAGGAGGGCAGGAAGTATGGCATTGGCGCCATGGTAGTAAGTCAGAGACCTTCCGAGATCGACGCAACCATCCTGTCTCAGTGCGGAACCCTCGTCGTCATGCGCCTATCGAACGCCGTCGACCGCGCGCATGTTGTCGGCGCCGTCACTGATAACATGGAGGGGCTTCTGGGCATGCTTCCGATCCTACGAACTGGCGAAGCCATTGTAATCGGCGAGGCTGTCCACTTGCCCATGAGAGTTCTGGTGGATCTGCCACCGGCAGACAGGCGGCCAGACAGTGCTGACGCGGTCGTCTACGACAGCAGGCACCCCGGCGGCTGGAACCGGAACAGGGAACCAAGCGACTACACGGAGGTAGTCAGGGTCTGGCGGGCTCAGCGACCCCGTTCCGAGCGAATTCGCCCGGACATACAGAAGATCCCTGTCGAGCCGGACAACGAGGGACCAGAGTAGCTGGGCGCATGCTAGCCGCTGAAGCGAGGAAATGACATGGAACAGGTCCCCGTAGATTCGTCCAATATAGCCAGTATCGGATATGACCCCGGGAGCCAAACACTCCAAGTGGAGTTCCAGGGCGGGAGCGTTTACCAGTATTTCGATGTCCCGGAGAGCGTCTTTCAGGAGTTTCTGTCTGCTTCCTCAAAGGGCAAGTTCTTCCACGCGAACATCAAGGGTTCTTTCCGCTATGCGAGGGTGTAGCCCCGATCACCGGGAGTCGCGCTGGGTCCGAGCGTGTCCAGTCGCCACGCCGCCACCACTCGCTGGGGGGTATAGACTGGGTGTGATCAGTGGGCAGCCCCACGACCCTCACCCCACATGCGACGGAACTCCGGACAATGACTCCAGGCCGAGGGGGTAGGCGACCTGAGTAGCCCTCCCTTCTGGCCCAGACCGAACTGGGTACCCGCCAGGTTGACTCGCGCTTGACGCCCTGCCTCATTCGTGCTACCAATGCCTCGGTCGGGCTCCTCGGTTGAGCGCCCGGTTCTCACTATCTTCAGAGGGCAGGGCTAGCGAGGGGTGCAGCCGCCTCCCGCCACTTGCGGCGCGGGGAGCACCCGCTGCCGTGGGGGAGGTCGGGAGCGACCATCTATGTGACGAGGGGAGTCGCCAGATGCCGAATCCGGATCTCATCCCCGTCGCAACCGGGGGCCACGATGAAGCCCCTAACGACTGGATGCCTGCATCCCAGGTCCGTCCATTCATCTTCGAAGACCCAGCTCTGGTCTGGCTCCAGTACCATGGCCACAAGTATGGCTTCAAACCCGATGAGAGCCGATACGGCTTCCTCGGTTTCATCGGCGAGAAGGGGCGTCAGTTCGAGCGCAAGTGGACCGCTGAATTGGCACCCGAGGCTGTCTGGGTTTGTAAGGAGCCATATGAGGTCCGTGCAGCGGATAAGCTCCGAGAGACCGTGCACCTGATGCAACAGGGAGTGCCTGTAATCGCGCAGCCTGCGCTCTGGTGGGCCCCCGCGAGGATCTACGGAGTCCCCGACCTTCTCGTCCACACGTCATGGCTCATCGAGAGGTTCCCGCAACTGCTCGCGAACAGCCAGGCGTCGCTTGCGGCACCTAACCTTGCATCCGGCAAGGCGAGGGGCCACTACGTCGCGCTCGACGTCAAGTTCACAACTGAACTCGACCAGACGAAGAAGAAGCAAGATCTCCAGAACTATACCGCGCAGGTCCGCATCTACTCCTACGCGCTCGGACACCTGCAAGGGCTCATGCCAGTCGGCGCGTACATAGTCACAAGGGACCGCATTCCCAATCCGCTTCTCATTCAGGTCGAGTCCACTCTTGGTCAAGGGCTGGACAGCGACCTTGCGGCAATCCGCGACCAGTTCATCGACATCAAGCTGAACGGCGCGGACTACGTCCCTTGGCAGCATGCTATTGTCGCATCGAACTACAAGAACGACGTTGAGCAGTGGCGGACGGCGAAGCGGCTTATCGCTTCTGAGAAGACGCCTGGGGGGGATCCCTGCTTGCTCTACCGCGTTACCCCTCCGACCAGAGAGCAACTGGCAGTGCTTGGCTACCCGAGCCTTGACTCATTGCTGAGCGTCGACCCGGCGAGAGTGCCGTTCCAGAAGTGCAGAGGAATAGGCGCGACGTACGCGGGCCAGATGCAGTGCATCCTTTCGGCGAATCGCTCGGCCGCCTGTGTGCTACCGCCTGTCGACGCGGTTCCATCCGAGAGGCCCTTTGAGTTCTTCGTCGACTTCGAGTACTTCACAAACGTGAACGTCGACTTCGAAGCTCAGTGGCCGACGCTCGACGGGTGCGAGATGATCTTCATGATCGGCGTCGGCCGCGACATGCCAGACGGTTGGTCTTTCACCACGTTCCGGGCGGCCGCTGAGAACCATGACGACGAGCGCAATATGCTCGAGCGATTTGTCGACTTCCTTCGCGCCGAGACCAATGGCGCGTTTGCCGATGTGGGAACCACGGTGATCCACCACTGGACGAGCGCCGAAGTGTGGCAGTCAGGCCGGGCGGCGGACAGGCATGGTTTTGCTCCCGATCATGCCCTCCGCAATCTCCCGTGGAGCGACCTGCAGAAGACGTTCCTGCAAGGCCCCTGCGCCATTCCCGGAGCGTGGGATTTCTCTCTCAAGCCCGTAGCCAAAGCATTGGGGCAGCTCGACCCCAGCTATGACCCACAGTGGCCGGGTGATCTCGACGAGGGCCTGCAGGCCATGGTCATGGGATGGCGAGCCTACGCCACCGGCAACCCCTTGCAGTCCCCCGAGATGACCACGCTCACCCAATACCTCGAGGCTGATTGCAGAGCACTTCGGAACCTGCTGAAGTGGCTTCGTTCACACTGTGGCTGATGCGCAGCGCCGCTGGGTTCTGTTCCCAGCATGCCCACCTGCCGCGCTGGCCGGCGCTTGCATCCCTCCGGGTAGCCCTGCCCCAGATGCGACGGAACTCCGGACACTGACTCCAAGCCGAGGGGGTAGCCGCGGCACGGCAACATCGCCTGGCGTTAGATGCTGGTCAGTATCGTTGACTACTGCACTCGGCAAGCGGCGTGAGGCCTTTCGTCCCACCGATGACTTCTGTTACACTAGGCACGGCCGCGCGGATGTCGCGTGAAGTCAGCCAAAGGATGTGAAAAGATGGATGCGTGCCGCGTAGATTATGAGCGGGTGCTTGCCCGGGCGCGCTCTGCAGATCCGGACGAGATCAGAAGGGTTCTGGCCGAGGACCTACCATACGAGTGGCTCGACGCATACAAGGGGATGACTCCGCACCAGACGAACGTCCTACGCGTCCAAGACAGTGGATTCGAGTATCTCTTCGACTTCCCGATCGAGCTGGTGGAGCACGGGGTGCTGTCTGCCGAGGTGGCCGTCGAGGACCGGTTGGTGGTAGTCCATGGCGAGTCCCGGCCCCACAGTGGGAAGCGAAACGACTCGGCGATGCGGAGGTGGCCTGTCGGCCCCGTGGAATCCATGGCGACGTTTCATAGAGGCGGCTATGATCGCGGGCACTTCATAGCTCACTCGTTGGGCGGCGATCTCTCCATCAACCTTTTCACACAACCATCCGCGGTGAACAGGGGTTGGTCAGAAGAGGGCAAGCTCTTCCGGTCGATGGAGCGGTACTGCCAAAGGCATCGGGGCACGTACTGCTTCTGTCGGCCCATCTACGTGGGAAGGTCGGCACACCCCGCGACGATTGAGTTCGGCCTGTTGAAGCCAGACGGGAGATTGTGGGTGAACACCTTCTCGAACACCGGCAGCCCAGGCGAGATGCCGGAGATCCAAAGGCTTCTGAGTGAGAAGCCAAGAGCGAGCCCGCCGCCTGACCGGGGACGATCTTGATGCATATCCGACCGAATCCGGCCACTAATTCCGATCTAATCCGGCCACCGATTCCGGGTGAAAGCGACCACCCATTCCGGGCGAATCCGGCCACGGGTGCAGTGGCGTGATGCGGGATACCCACGACCGAACCCTGGACAGTGACCACAAGCCGAGGGGGTAGCCGGAGTCGGGGGTGCCCGGGGCCGTCGCCAGGAATGCTTCGGCGGGGTGGCCGATACACCTGTTCGGTGCCGAACACCTGGGTTTCCGAGCGTGGGTCACGGCCTGAGCGCGGGCGAGGCGATGGGGGCTCGTTCTGTCGCGATGTGCTGGATACCGGTTGTGCGCCGGTTCCGCCCGATCACTTCCGGGCCGTAGCAGCCCGCCACCTCAATGCGCAACGTCGCGTAACAGTCGCCCCAACTCCTCGACGTTGTCCGGCCACACGACAGTGATTCGATAGCCGGCGCGCCGCACGGCGTTCTTCTTCTGTTCGTCCATCTCCTGGACGTACCTGAGATGATGTACAGACCCGTGGACCAGTACGACGTCGAGCGGCTCGTAGAAGAAGTCGGCCTCAAGGATGGGCTCGCCGTCCGCCACGATCACGTGGTGAAGCCGATGAGGAAGACGGAGACCTGCGTCCCGTATACACGTTAGTGCTTTGCGCTCGTTCTCATTGATGCACAAGTCGAGCATCTGCGAGAAGCTCTCCGCTGCTGCCGAATCCCCCTCAACGGAGTTCGCCTCGGCGAGAGTAAGGAGCCAGTCGCGGACTAGGTGCCGGTTCAGACTGCGATGCTCGCGCTGGTTGCGGAACGTACAGATGCAGTCGTAACAAGCTGACTCGCACCCGCCGGGCAGTTCCTGACCGTCGGGTGTGAAGTGCAGCAGCTCCAACGTGCGCAGAGCGATCGAGCGTAGCGTGGCAGCATTGAGCACGGCCTCGAGGGTTCCCGTGCCCCCTTCGGAGGACTCATAGATGACCACCCGCTGGCAGGCATCAGCAGGACTTGGCAGCACGAAGCCGCCGACCTCCGACTCGTCCAGATCAAGCGCGAGGCAGATACCCTGCCTCAGAGAGTGCACCAGAGTAAGCGCCATGTCGTGCGAGCGTGGCCCCTCCTCGTGAGCTGGAACTGAAAACGTCAGCACGTCATGCGGCGTTTCGACGAAGAGCGCAAGTCCCTCATGGAGGTCAGAGCGCTTGCCGCCTTTCCTGCAGCGCTTCTCTCTGGGCGGTTCTTTGCCGTCTACAGCTACCCCGAGATGTTCGTTGACCTGCTCCGGAGGCAGCCAGTCGCCACATGCAGCGCACAGGTTGAAGCCGGGAAGCGTATGGCCCTCCTCATCACGCCATGGTCCGAAGTTGGCCAACAG
>Ga0315289_10013691_pt1 | contig 11342 bp, 11 predicted proteins | sample YL17G11_40_MG_FD_203452 | JGI IMG/M metagenome (GOLD analysis project Ga0315289, IMG submission 203452) | Sediment microbial communities from Yellowstone Lake, YNP, Wyoming, USA - YL17G11_40 | ecosystem: Environmental > Aquatic > Freshwater > Lake > Sediment | place: USA: Wyoming | collected... | reverse complement strand
GTAAAAAGTCGTCATTCCCGCGTAGGCGGGAATCCAGGCCCCACGAAACCTATTGAAAAGACTGGATTCCCGTTTCCACGGGAATGACAGAAAAACGAATTTACGGACTTTTTACGATTTCATCAATCTTGGATTAATTTTTTCATCACCCGAGACCCTTCCCGCTTTCAGGGAGATGAGCTGGCCCGGGGAATAGAGGGTGGGTTGAACTATGGATAAGTTGAAGGTGCTGGTCGCAGAAGATGATAAGACAACTCAGAAGCTTTATGATCGTTTCCTGGCGGAAGAAATTTTTGATCTACGTTTAGCCAAGACCGGAGACGAGGCGCTGGAGATTTATCGCACCTGGCAGCCGGAGGTGATGATACTGGACCTCATGCTTCCCGAAATCAGCGGCTATTCCGTATTAAAAGAGATAAGGGAAGATTTAGAAAATAACACAATCCCCATCATCATTTCCAGCAGCCTCTCCAAGAGGGACGATATCCTTTCCTGCGCCAAGGTCGGCATTCAAGGTTATTTTACCAAACCCGTCATTTGGAAAGAAATTGGCGTCAGGGTTCTAGACTGCTTCCAAAAAGCGTACCCGCAAATGGCTGACCGGGTTACGGAGCTGAGAAAACGGCTGGAAGCCAAACGCAAGTCTAAGGAACGGCCAAAAGCCAAGGCATAGCCTAAAGAACAGCCAGAACCCAAAGCAGAGTCTAAGGAGGCGAACGGATAGAAAATTCTATAACAGCTTAAGGTCCGGAAAATAGGTAGGACGAGAAAAGGTCGCGCAATACCTGAGAAAACTGCGGAGATCGGGATTATCTATCAGAATGCTTTAGAAGCGAGGTCCTCTGCTTCTCTATCCTTCAACCATTTTTCGATCTTACCTTTTAGGTTAAGAGTCACGAAAATGGCCGTTAAACCGGCCACGATCAGAGCAATTTTTTTCATGCCTTCCTCCCGCTGATTGTTCAGCTTATAAGAAACTGAAAACATCTGTCAATAAATAATATCGGAAATTATCTCTTGAGACTTAAATGGTTTCCTCCGAAGTCCGGTCGGTAGGTTTAAGGCCGCTTTTCATCTGGCCTCAAACCCGCTGCGTATCTTAAACGCCTCCTGATAAAAAGCCCACCCCTTCCCCCAAAATGAGGCCTTTTTCACCTACACACTGGAAAATCTCTGTCAGAATCAATGATGGATCGATAGGCATGGGCCCTCTCCAAAAAATCGATTATCATGATTGATGATCTCGTAAAAAGTCCAAAAGTGGGCTTTTCCGTCATTCCGGCGAACCCCGGATCGAGTCCGGGGCAGGCGCCGGAATCCAGTTATTTCAAATACTTAAAAATTCTCTGGACTCCGGTTTCCACCGAAGTGACGACTTTTTACGAGACCATTATTATTAATGATAATAATAATTTGGAGAAGAGGAGTCAATGATAGCTTAGACCTTGCCCCACCACTTTTTAATCCCACCTTTGTTATGGCCCAAGCGGGAAGGGCGCGAACAAAATCAGAGGGGGTATTATTCCTTTACGACTACCGATGAGTTATACCGAGCGAGGTTTCTGAGTCTTACATTATGGGTCCGCCGTTCGACAGATTTGCAGATGGAATCGATGAGATCGGGAGTGTTGAAGGGTTTGATGATGAAGTCGCCTGCCCCGAGGCGGGCGGCTTCCTGAGTATTTTGCGGAGTCCCGTAGGCCGATACCACAATGACCTCAATATCGGCATTGCTTTTTTTGATCTGCTTTAAGACTTCAATCCCCGAAAGACCGGGCATTGTCAGATCAAGAGTAACAATATCGATCTTGTCCTTTTGGATACACTGGAGTGCTTCATTCCCATTTTCGGCCGTATAGACATCGTATTTGGGTTTGAGAATCATCCGAATCGATTCCCTGACGCTTGATTCGTCGTCGACAACCAGGATTGATCTTTTTTGGGCCATACTCCACCTCCCCAAGAATACTTTTCGACCTTGCCGATCCCAATGGACAGTATCTTAACAGGCAAATTTTATGCCCGGGGAATTTTGGGCCATGGAATGACTTAAGGTATTAGTATTTCTAGGGTATTCTTAACCGAAGGGCGCAGGGGAAAGACACTTCTGGTCATTTTTGTACATCTGATAGGTTAATTTCGTCACTACTTCTCTACAATCCTCAAGGCGATGGCCGTCATGTCACCGGCACATCCTGTGCGTCATAAGAAATTAATCTGTTTTTCCGGAATCGTTTTATGTATAATCCGTTAGCAAGACATCCCCCGGGGACAAGCCCCCTCGACGAACCGATTCTGGGAGCAGGAGTTTGGGGGGAAAAGGCGCACTCCCTAAAGGGAACTATATTAAAAAAAGGAGGATCGGAAATGAAAAATCGGATAGGTATTTTGATTTTAACAACCCTTTTTGGGGTTGCGATGGCCCTTATTCCTTCTCCAGTCAGAGGGGCGGAACCGATCAAGATGGCCGACCTGAATCCCATATCCGGGGTGATGAAAGATATCGGAGACCGCTACCAACTGGGCATCAAGTTTGCGGTAGAGGAGATCAACGCCGCCGGAGGCCTGCTGGGCAGGCCCGTTAAAATGTTTTACGACGACAGCCAAGTCAAACCCGATGTCGCCACCCGAAAAGCCGCCCGGTATATTGCCGAAGAAAACGTGCAGTTCATCATGAGCGGGACCGGCACCCATGTGGCCAAAGCGCTGGGACAGGTAGCTGAGAAAAGCAAGGTCATTTTCCTGAATTACGGATGTGCCGGCGATGAGCTCACCGGCAAGGATTTTACGCCCTATCAGTTTCGCGTGGCCCTGAGCACCACCCAGCAATCGGGGGCGCTGGCAGCTTATTTTTCCGCCAGGCCGTACAAAAAATATTTCCTCCTCAACCAGGATTACGCCTTTGGACATGACGTCGCGGAAGCCTTCAAAAAAGCCATGGGCCGGATGAAGCCGGATTGGCAACTGGTTGGGGAAGACTACCATCCCCTGGGCGCCAAAGACCTGGCCCCCTATATCAGCAAGGTCATTTCTTCGGGGGCAGAAGTGATGATCACCGGCGACTACGGCGCCGATCTTCGGGTCCTCATCAAACAGGCCGCGGCTCTGGGTTTAAAGGCAAGGGTGGGTAGCTATTATCTGGTCGATCCCTACGCGTTGCAAGAGATCGGCGATCCGACCATTGGAAACATTACGGTCGAGATCTACATGCTCACCGAGGACACGCCCCAGAACAAGGCCTTTATCGAGCGCTGGAAAAAAAGAAAGATGGACCCGGAACATCCCTATCCCACCTGGTTGATCGGGAAGGCGTATCAGGGGGTCATGTTCCTGGCCGAGGCGATTAAGAAAGCCAAGTCCACAAATGCCGATGACATCATCAAAGCCTGGGAGGGATTGAGCTACGACGCGCCTGTGGGCCGGATGACGATGAGGGCTTGCGATCACCAGGTTATCACTCCCATCTCCGTCGCCGAGATTTTGCCCGGACCGGGCCCCTTTTACAAATTTCCCTTCGTGGGCAAACCCACGGTGATTCCGGCCGAAAAAGGAGCCGTCCCGCCCGAGGAAACCGGCAACCCCCGGTGTAAAAAATAACGGGGACGCTATCGCCGAAAAAGTAGCTGGAGCGCAAGGCTCTTTTCCCGAAGAAAAAGTTATCCCGACATGGAATATTATAAGCGCTCGAAACGGTGGGGGGGTTAAATAGCTACCCCCCTATTCATTGCCTCCCGGCAGCGGCACAAAACCTGAAGCGTCTCTAACGCATCTCCCAGAGGAATGAAGACCGGGACGGATCGTTGCTCCAAATGGTCGGCACAAATAAACTTTTCTTCCTTAGCTGCTGGTTTTATTTTACGGCTACGGCTTAAAAGCCAGAATCGTTTGTTTGCTGGGTCCTTCGCCTCTTTGGAGGAATTCCGCCTGGAGGGGCGTGCCCACTTTGATCTGGTCCGGCTTTTTGGCATCGACTCCGGTAATGCGGGCCACGACCTTAACTCCTTCCGGCAACTCTACGACACCCACAATATAGGGATTATTTCTGCCAAAGCCTTCCTTGGCCATCGGGGGCGGGGCGACAAAGATGCTGCTAAAGGCCGCCAGTTTCCCGTCGCCTCTGAACTGCACCCATTCCATCTGGCTCCCGAAACAGGATACGCATATGGGTCGAGGAGGCAAGGACAAGGCACCACATTTTTTGCATTTTGACCCCATGATTTTCCATTCATTGAGAAACTCCTCGTAGGAATGATCGTTGAAAGGCTTGTCATTCATGAGATTACCTCCTCTCCAGAATGGTAAAGGTGCAGGTCCCGCCCGTTCCTCCCAGGTTATGCGCCCCCCCCACTCTCAAGTTTGGCTTGGGGACCTGTCTTTTGCCGGCCCTGCCCGTCAACTGAACCCAGACCTCATAGAGTTGGGCGACGCCTGTCGCACCGACAGGGTGGCCTTTGGTTTTGAGTCCTCCGGAGGTGTTGATGGGCTTTGGGCCGTCCAAGCGGGTCTGGCCTTCCCCAATCGCCTTGTACCCCTGCCCCGGTTTAAAGAAGCCCAGGTCCTCGACATGCAGGATTTCAGCCATGGAGAAGCAGTCGTGCACTTCCGAAAACTGGATATCCTCAGGCTTCAGGCCGGACATTTCGTACGCCTCCTGGGCGGCCGCCCGGGTGGCCTCAAAGGAAGTCAGGTCTTTCTTGGCGTGCAGGCTATACCCGCTCCCCTGCCCGATTCCGGCCACATAAATCGGGTTGTCGGTGAACCTTTTGGCGATGTCCTCGGCCACCAGGAGCAAGCAAGCTGCCCCGTCGCTGATGGGGCAGCAATCAAAGAGGTGCATAGGCCAGGCGATGGGAGGATTCACCACGGGGTCCCGGAGGAAATCTTTTTCGTCCTTCCAGTTCGGAACGGGTTCCCCTTTCTGGCGGCAGCGTCCAATCCGGGCATTCATAAAATCACGGATGGTCATCGGAAACTGCGCCTTCGGGTTAAGCGGAGCATTGGTGTGGCTTTTGATGGTCACGTCGAAGAGGGCCTCTCGGGTCGCACCGTATCTGGCAAAATAAGCCGTGGCGATAGTCCCAAAGACCCCGGGGAAGGTGAACCCGGCGGCGACCTCATAGGGACTGGCGGCCATGGCCAGGCCCTCGGCAACTTCTTCAGTGCTGCATTTGGACATCTGTTCTAACCCGCCCACGAGGACGACGTCATAGAACCCGGACGCGATGGCGAAGACCCCCTCCCGAAAGGCCAGCGCGCTTGAGGCACAGGCGCCCTCCGTCCGGGTCACCGGCTTGGGCACATGTCCCACCAGGTCAGAGATGATCGGAGCCCAGTGGGCCTGATTGACGAAAAAATCATTGGTGAAATTCCCGATGTAGATTGCATCTATATCTATGGGGTCGAGCCCCTTATCCACGGACTCAACCATTTCCATGTAGGCTTCGGAAAAGAAGTCTTTGGAATTGCGGTCTTTGAACAGGCCCAGCTTTGTCAACCCGCCGCCCACGACGGCGACCCCTCTCCCCAGTTTCCTCTTTTTGGCCATTTTACACCTCCCTGATCAGGACTTATGGAGTCATAAATAATTATCCGACGAAGTCATATCCAAAGTCAACTTTGATGGTCTCGTAAAAAGTCGTCACTCCGGTGGAAACCGGAGTCCAGAGAATTTCTAAGTATTTGAAATAACTGGATTCCGGCGCCTGCCCCGGACTCGATCCGGGGTTCACCGGAATGACGGAAATACATCTTTTCAGACTTTTTACGAGACCATCAAGTATTGATGATCTCGTAAAAAGTTAAAAATACCCCCTCTCCCTTGACGGGAGAGGGTCAGGGTGAGGGTGAAGAATCAAGAAATTTCAACAAGTTATTTATCCCCCTCCCCATCATCCCCTCCCGCCAGGGGAGGGGAAATCTTACTTTTTACGAGTTCATCAAGTATTGTATTCTGAAAGAAAATGCCAAAAACAAGATTTCAGGAAGAACTTAATGCCCCTCTGACACTCTCTGTCATATTAAGTTCCACCTTTTACAGTTTTAGGACTTAGGCAGGAGTAAGGCCTTCTTAATTGACGGGAAGTTGAGGCTTTAAATCCATCATATGGGTAAGGCGCCCGACCCCCAGGCGCGAGGGCCGGGCGGGGGTTTCCTCCTGCTCTTTCTTTCCTCCTTCAGGCAACCGCGAAGAAGACTGGAAGGAGGAGGAAGCCGATGGAGATGATCACCATGTAGATGAGGAAATAAACCATGCAGTACCCCATGATGTCGCGGAAACTTAGCCTTGCCCTGCCAAGCAGGGGGAGGGCCAAAAGAAAAATGCGATGGGGCTGCCCCTGCAACCAGGGACAGCCCCTTTTGCTTACCAATTCGGGACGAAGAAGTAGAAGGCTATGGAGGTGATGATGAAATAGACGAAGAAGACCATAAGCAGGTAGCCCATGATATCCCTGAAGTTCAACTTCGCCACGGCCAGCATGGCAATGGCCCAGAAGGGCTGGATCATGTCGGTCATCATATCGGACCAGGCAAAAGTTACTACCGTCGTCCCCATTCCAACGCCCAACTGTTTTGCCGCAGGGATGATGTAAGGCGCCACCACTGCCCATTCCCCCCCGCCTGAGGGGATGAGGTAGTTGAGAAGACCTCCATACCAGTAGATGAAGAGAGGGAAAGTCTGCGGGGTAGAGATCGCGATAAAGGCCTTGGTAAATGCTTCAGAGAGCAGTGTGAATCTGAAGAGGCCGAAGATCCCCGCGTAGAAAGGGAACTGGATCACGATTCCCCAGACCGCCTTCCCTGCATCCTCGGTGGCTTTCAGGAATGACCAAGGCCTCCAATGGAAGAGAATACCCAAACTCAACATGGCCAAATTGACCACGTTGAGGGTCAGTTCAACGCCCCGGGTGGAGAAGTGCCAGATCAACCAAACCAGTCCACCGATGAAGATGATGATGTTGAATCCCGGCCACCAGTTCATCCAGTCTGAAGGACTTTCCCATTTTGTGGGCTTTGGCGGGCCCACATAAAGTTTGAGTTGGTCCATCAACTCAGGCTTCACGATGAAGGTTTTCTCCGGTCTTGGGTGCATCAAGGCCATCAAGATGGTAACCACGATAAGGATGATCAAGGTGAGGATCAGATTGAAAGGATGGAAGATCGTATTGGAGACGGGAATGACCGCGTCCAATAGTTTTCCCTTGATCAAAAAGTTGTCGGGAGTCGCCACGAGCAAGGTTGCCGACCCGGACAGACCGGAGTGCCAGGTGCAACCGAGTCCAAGGTAGGCTGCCGCAATGAGTAATCGATAGTCCACCTTGGGGTTTCGCCTCACAATGAAGAGGGCCAGCATGGCACTGCCGATCAGACTCAATCCCCAGTTCAGCCAAGCCACGATCATCGAAAAGAGAGACATGGTGACAATGGCCTGCCATGGCTTTTCAGGATTGGACCATCCAGAGAGCCCATCCAATAATCTGCGGACAGGAGGAGAGCAGGCCAGAATATAGCCCGTCATCATGATCAGACACATCTGCATGGCAAACTCGAGCAGAACCCAAAATCCCTTGCCCCATGCTTGAACCGATTGATAAGCTCGGGAACCAACGCCAACTTCTGGCTTGAATCCCCAGATGAGCGCGAAGACGTAGGCCACAAGGCTCAAAACGATGACGATGACCAAGGCATCGGGGATCCAACGCTGAGTCCAGATGGTAAGCGCATCACCCCATTCCTTAAGGAACTCAAAGCCTCCTCGAACCTCTTCCTTCCCCTTTTCGTTCATGGTGAGCCCCCCTTTTAAAATGTTCGGAGAAAAATAAAACCTTCCCGAAGCAGATTGGAATTAGAAAATAAACAGAGCCACTGGAGCTTATGCCCTCCTTTCTTCCGGGATTTAAATTCTTATTTTTGTAACCCCGGCAGAATTTTTTCGAAGTAATCCAGTACATCTGGGTTCATCAGCGCATCCCGGTTCAGAACCGGCCGGCCATGAATGATGTTCGTTACGGCACTTTCAACCTTCTTCATATTCAACGTGTAGGGAGCATCGGGCATTTCCATGATGATGGCGGGTACATGCCTGGGGGAGGCCTTTTCCCGCAGGGTCTTGCGCACCTTATTTTTTAATTCTTCGGTCAGGGTGTATCCGGGAGCCATTTTCACGAAGAGAAGGATGCGCTGATCCCCCTGCCAATCCTGCCCGATGGCCAGGCTATCGGCGATCTCCCCTAACTTCTCCACCTGGTTATAAATTTCGGCGGTGCCGATGCGTACCCCGGAAGGTTTCAAGACGGCATCCGACCGGCCATAAAATGTTAACCCCCCAGTGTCTTTGTGCATCACGATGTAATCGCCATGCCGCCACACGTTGGGGTAAAATTCAAAATAGGCACTTTTATACTTTTCCCCTTTCGGATCATTCCAGAAGTAAAGGGGCATGGAAGGTGCTGGAGCCTCACAGACGAGTTCCCCCTCTTTATCATAAATCGGCTTTCCCTTTTCGTCGTAAGCTTTCACTTTCATCGCCAGGGTCGGCCCTTGCAGCTCCCCGGCGTAAACCGGGCTGATGATGTTGCCGCCCGCAAAAGATCCATTAATGTCCGTGCCCCCCGAGATGGAATTAAAATGGAGGTCTTTTTTGATCTCCTGATAAACGTATTCGAACCCTTCGCCAGAAAGAGGCGAGCCGGTCTGAGATATTGCTCTCAGCGATGATAAATCATAATCTTTCCCCGGTTTCACCCCCTGGCTGCGGAGGAAATTAATGTAACTGGCACTGGTGCCGAAGATGGTAATTTTTTCATCCTGGGTTAATTTCCACATATTCCCGGGGTCGGGATGATTGGGGTTGCCATCGTATAAGATGATTGTGGCGCCGGCCCCCAGAGAGCTGATTAACCAGTTCCACATCATCCAGCTGCAGGTGGTGATGTACAGGATCCGGTCCTCCCGCTTCAAATCGGTGTGGATGATGAGTTCTTTCAAGTGTTCCATCAAGACGCCCGCAGCCCCTTGGACCATACACTTCGGCTTGCCCGTGGTCCCCGAGGAGAACATGATAAATACGGGATGGTCGGAAGGCAGCTGCTCAAATTCCAGGGCGGGTTCTTTTTCCTTGGATAAGAAATCTTCGTACCGGACGGCATTGGGAATATGGCTCAGGTCGGGTCGGTCATCGGTGTAAGAAACGACCACGACTTTTTTCAGGGAAGGGATTCCTTTGGCGATTTCCGCGGCGTTTCCCACGGAGCTGAAGGTCTTGCCCTTATAATAATAGCCGTTGACGGTAAATAAGACCTTCGGCTCGATTTGCCCGAGTCGGTCCAGGGCCGCCTGAGATCCGATATCCGTGGCACAGGAGGCCCACGTCGCCCCGACACTCGTAGCGGCCAGCATGGCGATGGCCGTCTCCATTAGGTTGGGCATGTAGGCCGCCACCCGGTCACCCGGCTGGACTCCAATCTCGCGCAACGATTTGGCCAGGCGGGCCACGGTGGTATAGAGTTCCCGGTAGGTCATCCGGGCATATTTCTGCATTTCCCCTTTGAAAATAAAAGCCAGCCGGTCGTCTCGATACCGCAAGAGGTTCTCGGCAAAATTTAATCTCGCTCCGGGGAACCAATTGGCTCCCGGATACTTACGCAGGTCATCCACGACTTGGGTGTACCCCCGGGAGGCCTTGATATCGAAAAACTCCCACAGGCGGGCCCAGAAATCGGGAATTTGGTCGATGGACCATTGGTAGAGGTCAAAATAGCCCCCAAACTTCTTCCCCTGCTTTTTATTTACATATTCGATGAAGCGGGTGATGTTAGCGTTCTTGATCTGTTGCTCGGATGGCTTCCACAGCGGTGTCTTCATAGGTTCCTCCTTTAGAAGAAAATGAGATGACCCCCGAGCGCAAAGGGGGCCAAGATTTTTGAAAAGATTGCTGCGGCGTGATCAAGAGGAAAATAACAGAAAGAAAAAGGGAAGGCAAGTGGAAAGTTGTCTTGTCACCCCCAGTTTTTTTCCTCGTTCGGACTGCCCGGCGGGGGGAGCGATGGATGAGGAATCCTGCGGGAAAGAATTCTCCCCGGGGAATCGGGTGTGTTTCCGCGGGGGGAGGCGGAATCAAAGGGTTGCCGCAAAACCTCGGCTGAAGCCCGCCGGCTCTGGCAGGATGCGGAAAAACTCCGAATCTCCGTCACTCCGGCGAAAGCCGGAGTCCAGGAGGTCTTGAAAAGACTGGATTCCTGCTTCCGCAGGAATGACGACCTGAGGTGGAAAGGGACTTTTCCAGCAACCTGCTAGAAGGGAACCACTGCCTTGGAGTCCGAAGGAATCGCTCCTCCTGCCGGGCCCAGTGCTTCACACAAAACTGGGGGTGGGCAAGGAAAGTTGGTACTGGAGAATCGATCCCGCGAGAATCACCAGATCAAACTTTTTTTCTAAACCTTTCTTCAGGCCCTCCTCTCCGGAGTAGGCCATATCGACGAAGAACCCCTCATCTTCCAGAATCTCTTTACAGCTCTTGCAAATCATCGGTTCATCGTCCACGACCAGAATTTGTTCCCGGGCACTCATATTTTCCATTTGGAGCATCACGGCACCTCCTCGATGAAGTTACCATCTTTAAAAGCAAATGGAATGCCAAAGGCGGGTAGTTCTATAACTACCAATAAAAACGGCCTGTTTGATAAAAATGAACTTCCCCGGTGGGAGGCTGATGGAGTAGAACTGTATAAGCCACTTATACACAAAATCTTTCCCGGGTCCTCCTGGTGGGTTGGATCGAATGTATGGTGGAAATATACAGGTGTACAAACGTAAGCCCTTGCCCGGGACTTAGAAGCCGACGACCGGTAAGGCAAGCGTTGGACAAAAAGATCTTTGAATGAGAAACCCGTACCATCCTATCCTTTAAAAACCATCCCCCTGCCTTTGGGGTATGAACCCGCGAATTCTGGGACCGATTTCTCCCGTGTTATGGGGGCGAGCAATATCGGATTGAATGATACTTCCTGAAAGTGAGATTTGACAAATATTCTCAAAAGGTGTAGGTTTCAACCCATAATCGATAGAATGGGTGTTTTTAGATATACTCCGGGCTCAGCAGCTCGCTTTTTATGCCGAAGACGCCACGATAAAGAGCAACAAGGGACGGAAGTGACTGATATTGGAAGAATTATTGCAGAGATATTCGCCCTATCAACGGCGTGTCATACGGACCGGAAACCGATTTCCCGCATATTATGCGGATCCATCTAATCACTGTTCGGTGAATAATAAATGAGCCACAATATTATTGACGACATCCGAGAATCCGTTAAACAAGCAGAACAGAAACGCAAAGAACATGA
>Ga0315289_10013687_pt1 | contig 11342 bp, 8 predicted proteins | sample YL17G11_40_MG_FD_203452 | JGI IMG/M metagenome (GOLD analysis project Ga0315289, IMG submission 203452) | Sediment microbial communities from Yellowstone Lake, YNP, Wyoming, USA - YL17G11_40 | ecosystem: Environmental > Aquatic > Freshwater > Lake > Sediment | place: USA: Wyoming | collected... | reverse complement strand
CTGTTGATGTCTTCGGCGAGCTTGTTGCCAATTCCGCCCAGGCGCAATGGGTCCGGACTGGTTGCGATCCTCTTTTGAACGACCATCTGGCCGCCTTTTTCCCGAGCTCCTTCAGATACTACCAGAATACTGAATCGCTTGCCTCGCCGTGACCGGCCCAAAACGTATTCGCAGACTTTCTCCAGCTTGTAGGGAACTTCCGGGATTAGTATTACATCCGCTCCACCAGCCACGCCGCTGTAAAGCGCAATCCACCCGGCATATCTGCCCATCACTTCAATAATCATCACTCTATGATGCGAGCTGGCGCTGGTATGGACCTTGTCAATCGCATCGGTTGCAGTTGTCACCGCCGTATTGAAGCCGAAGGTGACATCTGTGCCATAAAGGTCGTTGTCGATGGTTTTTGGCACTCCTATAATGGGCAAGCCCTTTTTTGCGAGGCGCGCCGCTGAGGCCATCGTGCCGTCACCGCCAATACAAACCAGGGCATCAATGTTTCGCTGTTCGAGCGCCTTTAGACAATTATCCGAAACGTCTTTGAACTGCGTCTTGTCGCCCACCCCCGCGTGCGCGGGGGCAAGCTTGCCCCTGCTAAGGCAAGGGACCGGGAACTTGAACGGGTCGGCAGTGTTGCTTGTTCCCAGAATAGTACCGCCGACGGTCAGGATATTGCTGACGTCGTTATAACTTAAACGGTTTATCCGGTTTTCAATCAGCCCAAGATAGCCGTCCTGAACCCCCCACACCTCAAGGGCGTATTTGCTTATGGCTGTCTTGGTCACGGCCCGAATCACCGCATTTAGCCCAGGACAATCTCCTCCCCCCGTCATCACAGCTATCGATCGAAATCGAGGTTTTGACATTATTGAAGTCCCTGTCAAACCCCGCGTGAAACGCGGGGCTAAACGGTTAACCCCGCCATCACTATGGCGGGGTTGCCCATGCTCTACTTCCATTTGCATCTACGATGAGTTAGCCGATGGTTGCCGTGACAATCCGTGCAGACTTTTCCCTCAGCGGTGCTGGCAAAAAGAACCTGGTGCTGTTCCGTGTCGATTTTGTCTTTGGAGTGACAGGCCATGCAGGCCGCGTTAATCTTTGCCCGTGGGTACATAATATCGGGCGGCGTGCCGGTTCCGCCTGAGGCCCAGGATTCATCGGCAATATGGGCGTCACCTTCGCCGTGGCAATCCTTGCAGCCGATGTTGGCTCGGGCGTGACTGGCGGCAAGGACCTCCTGCATGTAGTTAACGTGGCAAACGAAGCAGCGACTGTTATCTGCTCCCGGCCCGGCATTTGGAGAATTATCAACCAATAGTGGCGGCTCATCACCAAGAAGCAGCGGAGGCTCATTGTCTGCCATGGATTGGTCGGTTGCCGCGGTTCTGCTGCTGGCCCCGTTAGAAATCCTGGTTTGTTCGGACCGCTCCTGACGCATAGCACGAGGATTTCTACCGGGGCTGGCGGGAACCCAATTTACCGCAGAGACCGCGGAGTACGCGGAGTTTTTAATTATATCTTTATTCTCGGCGGTCTTTGCGTTCTCAGCGGTTAATGTTTTAGCCTCCGGGTTCTCTTGAGTCTTTATCTGCCCACATCCTGCTCCGGCAACAATTGCCATCGTCAGAACAAAGAGGATGTGATGATGGTGCATATATTACACCTCTGTGCCGGAACGATTAGACGTATTCCCAGTCCTTCAGCCATTGATAGTGTTTTGGCAGTCGGCCCCACGTCTGTCTGCGAGTGTTTTCCAACTCGGCTATATCTCTCAGATCAAGCTGTCGGCGCTCGGCAACGGCCTTAACCACATTGTCGACCTCGTGGATACTGTTCATGCCAGGTATGGGTATTACGGTGTTACTCTGGAGGATGTATCGGATGGCCAGGCGTGCCCGGCGGTCGTCTTCTTCTGCATTACCCGCGAACAGTGAGGCGGCTGCAAAGGGCTTAATGCCGAACGCACCAACATCGCATTTCTTCAAGGCGTCAAAAAGACTATCTTTGGGTGCGGTCTTACTCATGGTGGTAAACGGGAAGCAAACCACGTCAATTTGCGGGAAATATTCTGTCATAAACTTAATCCATCGCCGGTCGTGGGAGGAAAAGCCGATAAATCGAGCTTTGCCCTGCTTTTTGGCCTTCTCCAGGGCATCGATAATCTCGCAAGAGGTGTCAAACGAATGTCTGCCGCCCGGTTCGTAACAGGTGATCCGCCACAAATCGGTGTATTCCTGTCTTGACTCTTTCAGCAGTCCGTCCAGGACTTCCAGCAGCTTTTTCGCAGTGCGGTAATCTGCGTTACGCACCTCGTTGCCGCAGTGGGACAGAGCCAGGTACATTTTGTCCCGGCGTCCCTTCAGGGCCTTGGCGTCCCTGATGACTTCGCCTGCGGTGCACGCGTCGATGTAGTTGATGCCCGCATCGATACAACGGCTGACAATCTCCTGGCGCTCTTTGTCGTCGCTGCTTGAATGTCCGCCCAGGCAGACCGCCGAGACCGTCAGATTGGTCTTTCCCTGTCGGCGGTACTCCATATTCGGGTTGTAATTGAGAATCTTAGACGTGTCCGCAGCGCCACTGCGAGCGGCCCCAAGCCCCGGCGCGCCGGGGGTGCCCAGACCCGCCGCGACCCCTGCAGCCACCATCGCCGTATCGCGGATAAATCGGCGCCTGCTGATCTTAGTATTATCCATTGTTTTTCTCCTTTCGATCACTCTGCAACGTGAACAGAGCCTTTATCTCGTCCTCCGACAGAGGGCGGTCGTAGATGCGAACGTCGTCAATAAGACCGTTGAATCCTCTGCCTATTCTCATGTCAAACTTACTGCCGGTTTCGATCGGCCAAAGATCCAAAAGGCCGATGTCGTGGATTTCTGCCAGTGTGCCGTCTTTATAGAGCTTGACATCGTCATGCAGATTCGGCATCTCTGCTTTCCGCACCACTGCCGCCAGATGATGCCATTGGTTGTCGTGGACGGCATCGTTGATGTAAAGATACCCGCCTTTGGGCGTGACGCCAATACGTCCTCTGATGAATCCGAATGTCCACATTTTGCCGTAATCATCCTCGCCCCAGGAGATGATTTCGCCCCGGTCTATCGTCGTTTTGACCCAGGCCGCCACGGTTCGAGGCCGCGTGCCGGTGACACCTTTGTATCCGGTTATCTCAACGTAATAGTCGCCGCCTTGAAGTTTGAGTGCTTTGCCTATTCTGCCTGAAGCCGAATTTCCCTCGAACGACAGGTCACCCTTAAGCGTGCCCTTATGCCCGTATCTTGAAGAATCTGCTGCGGTCTTGCCGGATGCCTCGTCAAACTTCCACCAGCCTACGAGATTCGGATCATTGTCAAGAGTTATTGGCTTGTCCTTTTCTGTTGCCGTGCACACGATGCACAGTGCGCAAGTCAAAACTACCGGAAGACTCAGTTTACCACACATTATACTGCTCCTTATTTTGCACTTATGCTTTGAGGCGGCTTCGGTATTTTATGGTATCTAATGCTGAAAGTATATCAAATCCGTTTTGGGAAGATAGCACTCCTGGGTTTTTTTCGTGGAATCATTCGATTTTCCACAGCCTTTTTAGCAATTGGAACATGTGCGGATCGTGCTGCTGCAGCTCCGACCGCACAAAAGGATAAAAATCGTTGGTCCCGAAGAATGCCTCCGTGCACTCGGCAAAATATTCCTGGTCGTTGTTCAGTGCGTATGAGCGTCTGGACCGCCCAGAGATGTGTAGTACAGACTCGTATTCTTTGCTCTCGACAGCTTTCTGATACGCCTGGCGGATTTCCGCATTGTCATAGCTTACGACACGGTGATGATAGGAGTGTGCCAGTTCATGCAGCACCATCCAGGGTTGGTCGAGCGTCCACTTGAGAAAATTCTCAGCGTTGGCTATCTCGATGCTCTGCTTTTTTTCGGGATTGAAGCCATGCTCGCGCAGCCACTGGCTGCTTGGATGATAGCACATGCATAAATGCTGTGGAGCCTTATATTCTACCCAGATCGGCACAGCCCTCAGTTCTCCCAGGGCCTCGTCCGGTACGGCCCGGGTGACCTGGTATAACTGGTGCTTCAAGAGCTTCAACACACGCTTCTCCAAATGAGCATGATTGGAAGATAGCTCCTTGTTGACCAGCACCTTCCAACCTTCGATTCTCTTGACGCTATAGTCTGACGTGGGGGTGTATTGATTCGACCCAGCACAAAAAACGAAAAGCAGCACGCAAATTAACACGGTTTTCCTCATTACAGGTTGTCTCCAGATCTTGATCTTGCGTCCCTGACTTATTGTGCCAAAATGTGCGTTGAAACCGCAGGCTAAATCCGCCATACGTCTGGCGGATAAATATTTAGGGGTATCAGCTCCTGCATTATACTCTTGCAGCACCACCACGGAAACGGAGAAATCGTATCACGAAATCATCTGTGGGGAAAAACGCGGGGGACCTACCCTCGCGTCTTGCGACGGCGGTCGGGGCGGCGGGACGATTGGATGTCAGAAAATTATCTTGGCAGCTCCCGCCTGATGTATGTACCATTTTGGCAATAGACTGCATAGTCGCAGGCCCGGGATTTTCAATCGTCGATTGAAAGGCCTTACGAGCGGACGCGGGCGCGGGAGGTAGCAATGTATAATAAGATTGTTATGTGTGTGGAGTCGGTGTTTTTGGCAATTTCTTTGGTATGCTGCAGGATAGCCCAAATCTCACCGGAGAAGCCGGAATCCGCCAAAGGCGGGCTGGCAAAGGCCTATCGCTATGACGAGAACGGCTGGATATTCCTTCATATCGAGGGAGAACCTTTTGAGAGAGGATTCCAGCGGGGTTATTTGACGGCCAACGAGATAGAGGAGTTCTTAAACACGTTAGCCTATACCCAGGAATTTGAAACGGCCCGCGAACTTGATTTTTTTGTGCAAGCTGCGTGCCGGCTTTTCAGGAATAAGGTCCCTGCTGAATATGTCGAGGAGATGAAGGGCATCGCGGCGGGAATGGAAAGGGCGGGCAAGAAAGTAACCTTCAAGCAAGTGCTTTTTATGAACGGATTTATTGACGTTCTCTGGTACTGGTGGCCGCAGGAGAAAAAAGCCAGGAGAGACGATCATCCTGGTTGCAGCGCTTTTATTGCGACCGGCGATGCGACTGCCGATGGCAAGATAGTCATGGCTCATAATTCGTGGATCGGCTACGCACTGGGCAAATCGGCGAATATCATCGTAGATGTCGTTCCGGATCGCGGCCATCGCATCCTGATGCAATCGTGGGGACCCTGCATCTACAGTGCCACGGACTTTTTCATCACCGGTGCCGGGATCATCGGCACAGAAACAACCATCGGCGCTTTCGAAGGTTTCGATCCCAAGGGCGTTCCCGTGTTTGTTAGGGCCCGACAAGCAATGCAGTACGCCGACAGCATCGATGAATGGGCAAAAATAATGATTGAGAATAATAGCGGCGCTTATGCCAATTCGTGGCTGTTGGGAGATATTAAAACCGGCCAGATCGCCCGTCTTGAGCTTGGTTTGAAACATCACAGTCTGGAGAGAAAGAAAAACGGATATTTCGCCGGCTCGAATGTCACTGAAAACATGAAGGTCTTGAGAATGGAGACCAAGGCAAGCTGGGATGATGTCAGGGACCGTCATGTAGCCCGCCGTGTTCGTTGGAAGCAATTGATGAAAGAGCATTACGGAAAGATTGACACAGAACTCGCCAAGCGGCTGCTCGCCGACCATTATGACGTCTATCTGCAAAAAGAGCAGGCGACCGGCAGAACAATTTGCGGCCATAGTGAATTGGATGACGGAAGTGTTCCCGGACCGCGAGCCGCTTTTTATCCGGCAGGAGCTGTTGATGGAAAGGTCGTAGACTCCGATATGGCAAAGAGCTGGCGTCTCTGGGCAAAATGGGGCAGTTCCTGCGATATTGGTTTTGACGCTGTAAGTTTCTTGAAGAAACACGCCCAATACGAATGGCTTGAGGGTTATTTAAGGGACTTTCCGGCAAAGCCGTGGACGGTTTTTCCTTCTGAACAAGCGGAACCTGCGGTAAAACCGCGATTAGCCCCCGCACCTGTGGCGGGGGTTGCCTCTATAGAATAGAACGTAGGAACCTGACAGCATAAGGGCCAAGAACAAGGGCCGCAATCGCGACCGACCCTATGGCTGAAATAAGTACCGCACCTGCTGCTACGTCCTTTGCTTTTGCCACAAGAGGATGGAATTCAGGCGATGCCACGTTGGCCAGGAATTCCAAAGCCGTATTTAGTGCTTCTGCCGTCCAGACCGACAAAATGGCGATCACCAGCCAGCACCACTCGTGCGGTGAGAGACCAAGAAGGGCGCCGACAAGCAGGACAATAACGGAGGCCGTAGCGTGAAACCAGGCATTGTGCTGCGATTTGAGCATTAGAATAATGCCGTGTACCGCATGCCTGAAGCTTTGTATTCGGCCCGCAAGCGAGAACCGCTGGTTGTTCCCGCCGAGGGGATTCACTTCATGCGTGGGTTGTTCTTCCTGTCTGCCGCTCCAGCTGCTGTCGCAAGGCGTTGGCGCACGGTGTGGGGTGCCTTCAGTAGCTGTAAGGTCAAACGTCTGTGATTTCTGTGTCTTGTTCATTGTGTATATATCGGAAGAATCTTGGCCCGGGTTTATCACCGCCCCAAGGAAACATGGGATCTTTATGGCAGCGACATCAAAAGCGACTTCATTGCATAAGTCGTGGCTGATTGATAGTGAGCTGTATCCCGTACGTGGAATATAAAGCGATTTTTTGAATTTTCATCATGTGCCCACTCTGTTACTCCACTGTCGTCACATCTGACTTTTATCGGGTCAAAAGTGAAAACTGGCTCCGGCTCGCCCGGCGTCACCTCATCGAGAGGGACTATATCGCCGTCTCGTGACGCGGTATAACCTGCTGCGTGGAAGAAGCCACCGGTGCACCACATATGTCTATCCTGGCTTGCGAATCTTCTTAGTAGAGCTTCGTCCTTTTTGCCTTTCAGGTAGAGCAGCCAATTGTGATCGGTATATCTGCCGAACATGTACGCGAAGTAGTTCTGCACCATGTCCGACAGATGAGGCAGTATCTGGTCCTGGCGGAACTTATAATGTGTGCCGTATTCGCTCACAGAGCGCTGCTGGTCCGATTCTATCTGCTCGAAGCACGGCATCCAATAAACGGGACACGGCAAATCAAATATACCCGCATACGCACAGCTATCAAGTGTCACATTATATTCAAGTTTTGAGGCTAAGCTCCTGTCGAGTGAGCCTGTTCCCGCATTTAGATAAATGGCGGCACATTTACTGGCAAAAAGCTCTGGCTCTTTCTTGCCTGCGATCGCGATATTTCTGCTCGAACCTAAAATATTGATAACAACAGGTTGGGGCGAATTCTCCAGTACCTCCAGAACCATTCGCACACCATGATGGTCGGTTGATGATGCGTAGGATTGAGCATCATCCCGTGATTTCATGGGTAGGGCAGTTCCCACCCCGACGGGCACAAAAATGCCAGCGATTAGGTTCATCTGTGCAACAGCCATTATATCCGGATTATGGTCTTTTCCGCGTTGCGGCGGATAATCAATCAAGATACCTTTAAGGTCAATGTCGCCGCGGTGAGCTAAAGCATAGACGCAGGCTAAATCCCAATGGTCATCAGGATCGATATGGGGACGGAAAAGATCGGTGGCGTGCAGCACCGGTGTCCTTGAGTTCTTTCTTCTTGATTTATCTGCGTATGTAAATCTTGGGTGAAGGACGGTAGCCGCTAATCCGGTAGCTGCCATGCCGAAAATTTCTCGCCGAGTTATATCTTTCATTTTGGTTTCCTTCATTGTTTTTTCCCGTATTATGGTATTTTGTGAGCAGAGAGTTTTCAAGAGCTGCGCGGAAGTAGCAAGAAAACGTGGCAGTGGCTATGATCTCCGACAGGCTTGTTACTGCCGCTTTGCAGGCAAAAGGAGAAAAATTGTGAATCAAGTCAAGCTAAAAGAAAAGATGAAGGCACATCTATTTTGTTGTGCGCTGGGGATAATGCTGTTTGCTGTTTTTGCCACACCGAACGATGCTTGGGCTGAAAACTCGCAAGTCGGTAACGCCCGGCAAGGCAGAGTCTCAGCGGAGGACCCATCATTAAGGTTCGTATCCATTGAGCCAACGGTACTGTTCACCAGGCAAAAAGACACCCTCTTTCAGGTGGTCAACGTAAAGATTGAGAACGCTGGCGAGCCGGTGGATGCTGACCTACAGGTTAAGCATGATTCCAGGTATACTTCTACGGCTCTTGGGACCATAGGAAAGGGCCAGGCAACTTTTCAGCTTTCTGTTCCTGATATCAGAGAGCCGGCGTCAGTTGAGTTTCTGCTCACAGCAGGTGGAAAAATACAAGATCATCGTAAAATGGCCTCGCAGCCTCGACGGCGCTGGAGAGTCTACATCGTTCCCATTACGCACCACGACCTCGGCTACACGGATACAATCGAAAGCGTTCTAAAAAAATATGACGGTTTCTACGATGACGTCTTGCGGTTCTGCGGGGATACCGAAGACTGGCCGAAAGAGTCCAAGTACCGGTACACGGTTGAGGGCGCCTGGTCAGTACAGCATTTTATCGAAAACCGCACGCCCACCGACGCTGCAAAACTTGCCAAATATATTAAGCAAGGCCGAATTGAGATCGGCGCACTCTTCGGCAACGAGATTAGCAATCTGTGCAGCCACGAGGAACTCATCCGATTGATGTACCCATCGTTTCGGCTGAAGCGCAAGTACGGGGCGGAGATTCTCACTGCTTCGATCACCGACATCCCGGGCTTGAGCTGGGGACTGCCCACGGTGTTGGCGGGGGCGGGGGTAAAGTATTTTTTTGCCGGGCTGCCGACATATTTTGAGTGGGGCAGAAAGGATATCCACACTTTCTGGGATGAGTCAGCCATATTGCGTCACGGCAGGCCGGACGCGTTTTACTGGCAGGGGCCGGACGGCGAAAAGGTGCTGGTGTACTACCAGGGCAGCTACGGCTTCTTCAACCGCGTGGTCGGCCCTGATTCCTATCAGGAGGTGATGGACAGCCTACCCGGCATGCTCGACGAGCTGGAGAAAAAAGGCTCGCCGTTCGATGTCGTTCGATATATACACAACGGCGTTGACAACTATCCGCCCGATGTGAAGATAAGTCACATTGCCAGAGAGTGGAACAGCAAGTGGGCGTATCCGCAGCTTATCGTGGCGACAAACTCGATGTTCTTCACTGAGCTGGAAAAACAGTGCCAGGATATTCGCACGTTCAGGGGCGAGCTTCCGGACACGGATTATGTCGTCGGGGCAATCTCTACCGCTAAGCAAACGGGCATAAATCGTATTACCCATGACCGGCTGCACAGTGCGGAAAAGTTCGCCGCTGTTGCCTCATTGGTCAGCGATTACACGTATCCTGCCGAAGAAATCCGCCAGGCATACGACAATATGCTGCTTTACGATGAGCACACGTGGGGCAAAGACTACCCCACGGGCAAGGTGCAGGATTGGGCCTGGCACGAGAAGAGTCACTACGCATATAAGGCAGCCGGGCTGGCAGAATCTATTCTGTCGGGTAGCCTGGAGAGTATCGCCGGAAAAGTCGTCCTGAGCGAAGCGAAGGATCTCGCCCCCGCTGGCCAGATGCTTCGCCTTCCGGCTCAGCAGGGCCGCCACATCGTCGTCTTTAATTCGCTCTCTATTGAAAGAACGGATGTGGTGAGGGTGACTCGCTTTGATGCCAGAGGGGCGTTTGACCTAATTGACGAGCAAACGGGCGAGGCTGTGCCGTACCAGATTGTTGAACTGGATAGTCCGCTCGCGCCCGTACCGTATGCCGCCCAGCGTCATGCCCGCGGCCAATTTGAGAAACGCGAGCTCTTCGAGCTTGTTTTCGTGGCTGAGAATGTTCCGCCGCTCGGCTACAAGACGTATCGGCTTTTGCCAGCGCAAAAGGGTCCTGCTGGCGCCAGTGGGGGGGTAGGCGTAGGCGAGAATACTCTGGAGAACCGCTTCTTCAAAGTCAGGCTCGATCCGGCAACAGGGGGCGTCGCAAGCGTCTACGATAACGAACTATCGCAGGAGATTGTAGATCAAGACGCTGCGGATAAGCTGAATCAATTCGTTGCAAGATGGGTGCAGACCGGCAATCGCGAAGGGCCGGGCAGCGCAAAGATTACCAAGTGCCAGAGCGGCCCGGTCTATGGAAGTCTTGTGGTGCGCAGTGCCGGGCCCGGCTGCCCGCAATTGACTCAAGAAATTATTCTTTATGACCGAATCAAGCGGATCGATTTTGCCAACAGAGTCCTGAAGGATTCTACGCCGCTATTGGAGATTTATTTTGCCTTTCCCTTCAAGATTGAAAATCCGCAGTTTCGATTCGAGGGCTCTAACTCCGTGATTGAGCCGCTGGGCGACCAGTTCCCCGGCTCGAACTCCAACTATTACGCCGTCCAGCACTGGGCGGACGTTTCCGATGGACAGATGGGCGTTACGCTTTCCGCTATCGAGTCGCATCTTTTAGAGTTCGGCGGCCTGTGGCCGTCCTATGTTTCGCAGGCGCATCACGGAGTGACACCGCCTGATTTCGGGCGTGATTTTGTTAAGCCGGAAGAGCTTACCAAAGGTCACGTGTATGCCTTTGTGATCAATAGCAATTTCCGCACAAATTTCCAGCCGGTCCAGCAAGATGATATGTTGTTTCATTATTCGGTAACGACACACAAAGGCGGATGGAAGCAGGGCGGTTGTCGAGATTCTGGCTGGTCGGCGGCTAATCCGCTTGTTGGCGTTGTTGTAGAGGGCAAATCCGCCAAAGGCGGACTCGAAAAAACGATGAGTTTCTGCCGGGTGGATGTGCCAAACGTGTTCTTGTTGACACTCAAACGTGCCGAAGACGGCGACGGTGTAATCATCCGGCTTATCGAGACCGAAGGCCAAGAGGTCACAGCCGAGGTGACCCTACCTCATCTGAGCATCAAGAAAGCCTACCGGACAAATCTGGCTGAAGAAAACGAAGCGGAACTTGCTTTTACTGAGCACAGTGTCACTGTACCGGTCAAGGCTTTTGGCATAAGTACGATTCGCATTATTTACCGGTGAGTGGCGAGGTGTAGGATGGGCAACTCGGTTGCCCATCCTGGCTCTGTTGGGAGAATGTCCGCATGGGCAGAAAATCTGCCCATCCTTGTATCTTACGAACAGTAGATTACTCTATGACCAAGTTAATGAGCAGGAGATGTTCGGGCTGGTGGGTTGACGGGGGGTGTCAACCCACCAGCGGCGACGCCGAGATCGTCCCATCCT
>Ga0315289_10013686_pt1 | contig 11343 bp, 8 predicted proteins | sample YL17G11_40_MG_FD_203452 | JGI IMG/M metagenome (GOLD analysis project Ga0315289, IMG submission 203452) | Sediment microbial communities from Yellowstone Lake, YNP, Wyoming, USA - YL17G11_40 | ecosystem: Environmental > Aquatic > Freshwater > Lake > Sediment | place: USA: Wyoming | collected... | reverse complement strand
TGGCCGGCAGGGGCCGCATCGCGCGGGTGATGCCCAACACGCCCATGCTGGTGGGGGCGGGAATGTCGGCGATAGCCGCCGGGCCGCGCGCGACCGAGGAGGATCTCCAGTGGGTCGAGCGGATGTTCAGTGTCGGCGGCCAGACGGTGCGGGTGGGCGAGTCGATGATGGACGCGGTGACGGCCGTGTCGGGCTCTGGGCCGGCGTACTTCTTCTACCTGGTGGAGGCGATGACGGCCGCGGGCGTGGCGGAGGGCCTGGACGAGGCCACCGCCGCCCGGTTGGCCCGTGCGGCCTGCGCGGGGGCTGGCAAGTTGCTGGCGGAGTCGGTAGATTCAGCCGGGGAGCTTCGCCGGCGGGTGACCAGCCCGGGCGGCACGACCCAGGCAGCCATCGAGGCGATGGAATCAGCCGGGCTGCGCGAGGCGCTGGTAAAGGCGGTCCGCGCGGCGGCTGAGCGAAGTCGGGAATTGGGACGCTAGCGGGGAATAACCATGCTGACGGACAACGTTCTGGACCTGATCGGAAACACCCCCATGATCCAACTGCGGGGGGAGCGAGTCTTCGCCAAGGCGGAGTTCCTCAACCCCGGGGGGAGCATCAAGGATCGCGTGGCCCTGGCCATGATCGAGGGCGCCGAGCGCAGCGGACGCCTCAAGCGCGGGATGACCCTGGTCGAGCCGACCAGCGGCAACACGGGCATCGGCGTGGCCCTGGTGGGGCGGCTCAAGGGCTACGCGGTGCGGATCGTCATGCCCCAGGGCATGAGCCAGGAGCGCAAGAAGCTCATCCGCGCGCTGGGCGCCGACCTGGTGCTGACCGACGACTCCGAGGCGATCGCCGGGGCGGTCCGGGTGGTGCGCGAGATGGCCAGCCAAGACCCGCGCGTGCTGGTGCTTCAGCAGTTCGAAAACCCCGACAACCCGCGCGTCCACTACGAGCAGACGGCCGTGGAACTGTGGCGACAGCTCCGCGGGCAGGTGGACTGCTTCGTGGCCGGGGTGGGAAGCGGGGGGACGCTCCAGGGCGTGGGGCAGTTTCTCCGCGAGCACAACCCCAAGGCGCGCCTGGTGGCGGTGGAGCCCAAAAACGTCTCCGCCCTGCTGGGCCACGAGCCGGGGTTGCACCAGATTCAGGGCATCGGCGACGGCTTTATCCCGCAGATCCTGGACGTCTCGCTGATTGACGAGGTGGTCGAAGTAAGCGACGAAGACGCCATCGAAACCACACGTCAACTAGCCCGCGACTACGGCCTGCTGGTGGGCATCTCGTCGGGCGCCAACGTCTGGGCTGCCCGCCAGGTGGGCAAGCGATGCGAAGGCCACATCGTCACCATCTTGCCGGACCGTGCGGAGAGATACTTCTCGACGGCGCTGCTGTAGCTTCCGAGGCGACGGCCTGTTCGCGCGGCCGCGGAATGTGTCAGTCCTTCGAATACTGCTCGATCATCCGCAGGAGCCGGTCTTCCTGGTCCAGCCCCACCTCGCCGATCAGGCAGATGCCCTCGGCGCTGCCAAGCTGGTCGGCCAGCACGTCCAGCGTCTCCAGCGGCCAGGTGTACGTCTGGATGAGCTTGCCGGCGGCGCGGATGCGACGGAACACATCCGGCCAGTGGCGGCAGTCCGGCTGGCCGGCGCCGGGCACCCACTGAATTCCCTTAAGCTCAGGAATCTCCAGCAGCGAGTCCAGGTGCGGGAGCTGCCCCACGCCGTCCAGGTGGTAGAACGGATTCGCCAGCCGCCGGCACGAGGCCGCCAGCTCCGGCTTGACGAACTCGTCAAACATGGCCGGGGAGATTATGTAGCTAAAGTCGCACTGGAGCATGTAGTACGGCCGCGGGGAGAAGATCGGGCACCAGGCGGTGTAGCCGGGATTGGCCGGCTGGAGGACCTGATTGATGAGATCGAAGTACCGGAACCAGAACTCATGGGCCTGCCAGGTGAGGCGCTTGACGTGCTGGGGGTGGTCGTAGAGGTCCATCGCCAGCGGCTGGGGCTGGCGGAAGGCCGATAGGATGTCCAGGTTGCCGCCCAGGTCGGTCATGGACACCTGCACAAGCCCGTCCCAGCGCCGCATCGCCGCGCGGCACAGGTCCAGGATGCGGTCCAGGTAGGGGCTGTGCCGGCGGTATTCCAGGCTTAGCCGTTCGATCGGCACGTGCTGCGTTGGGGCAAACCAAACGGTCCCATCCTGCGCCTTGGCCTGGGCGCCCAGGAATTCGGCCATCACTCCCGGGCCGAAGTTCATCCAGACGTGCGGGAACGAGTCGCCGGGGAAGCGGCAGCAGCCCAGGTCGTAGTCCCAGCGGTCGACGATCTCCTCCGCCGCGATGCTGAAGGGATACTCCGCCGTCACGAACCGCGACGGCAAAGCGGGCTCGCCCCGGCCGGGGTCCGCCCCGCGAACGACGACGTTGATCACCGGTCGCTTGAGCTTGCCTGCCCACCATCGGCCGTAGACGTCCCTGATCCGATCCCACCGCTCTAAACCAAAGTTAACCGCCATGAATTGCCCTGTGCCCAATCGCCTGTATGTCTACCGCGGATGGGAAGTCTCCTGCCGCGGCTGGCCTTGTCGTGGAGAGGCTGACTGCCCGATCTACTTCGCGCAGAACGCCTCGAACGAGCCGCCCAGGATGGCGCGGATGTCGCGCTTCACCTCGTCGGCGGTCGGCCGCCAGCCGGCGGCAAACTGCTTGGCGTACACGTCGGCCAGCACGTCGGCCAGTACCGCCCGCGTGTGGGCCCACTTGTAGATGAGCTGGTCCAGCACCCGCGCGTCGCTGTGCTGGGCGGTGAAGGCCGTGCCCAGCAGCTCCAGGCGCATCCGCGTCATCTCCTCGATGATGCTGGGATTGTTCAGGAACCACCAGCATCCCTCGATGTGCAGGTTGCCGAACTTGCGGGCCAGCACCGTCAGCTCGTGCTGGTTGTCGCGCGACAGCATCGTGACCATGAACTTCCCGGCCGGGTACCTCTGGAGCAGGTGCTGCACCGCCGACACGTCGGCCACGCCCACGCCGTCGCCCCCATCTCCCAGGTGCGGATTAACGCCCTTGCGCACCCCGATCATCAGCGCCATCGGGATGCCCAACTGGGCCGCCACGGGCATGACCGCCTCGTCGATGATCTGCGTGCCGGGGGCCGGGGAGGGATAGATGAAATCATTGGGCAGCGAGGCCGCCAGATACAGCGGCCTAAGCTTGGCGGCCCAATCCAGCAGGTAGCGACGAGCTTGCGAAAAACTGTTGGGGCCTAGCCTCTCGGGGGTGTCATAACCGGCGTCGCGCATGATCTTCGCGGCCGCGGGGTAGTTGAGGATCAACGAGTCGATCCGCAAGGCGCATCGCAGGCGATCGTGGCCGCCCAGGCCCTTCTGCCAGCATGTGGTCTCGGCGGGGATGAAGGGATTGTTGGTCATGATGGCGTAGTCGAGGTTGGCCACCTGAAAGACCTTCTCCAGGTAGTCGCCGACCTTCTGGGCGGCGAACCACTTGCGGATGGCCGATAGGTCGCGGCGGGCCAACTCGTCGCCCAGCCCGAGCTTCGTCAGCGTAGTGAAGACGCCCCGGGCCGCCTCCGATAGCCCCCCGTGCGCCAGGATCACATGCCGCCAGATCAGGTCGGCCTGCTGGCTCTTCGAGAGCTTCCAGAACGCCTCGTAGGTCAGCTCGCGCGGGGCCAACGTGAACAACTCAGCCACTAGGTAGTGATACGTCAGCAGCTCGTCCACGCCCCACAGCAGCAGGCCGTGGTGGCTGGGGGGGAACAGGTGGGTATGAATGTCGGAGATCGTCACGCCGGCGACGGTGTCGCGCACGGCCTTGTCCAGGGCAGCCAGGTTGGCCAGCGGTTTCATGGGGTCTCCTTCACAACCGAGCCGGCAGGATACCACCGCCGGACCCGGCGGAAAAGGGGGTGGTCGAAGGACGAAGGAAGGGGACATTCTACTTTTCCGGTTGCAGTTGCCTCAACGGTGTGCACCTGTGTAACGCCCGCAGGGGCAGGAAGGAGGGAAAAGTAGAATGTCCCCTCTCCTCCCTCCGACCCGGTCCTGCTCGACGTGGCGGGGGCGGTGGGCAAGCTGCCTGCATTCGCGCCGACTACCGACGTTGCCAAACCCGCCACCATCGCCGCCGTCAGCTAGCTTGTGTGTCTGGCAGCACTGCTTTCCGCTTGTCGCCCGTCTTGGTCGCCTCTAATCTCTGAACACGCACCTGCGGCTGGCCCCGTGGGCAGCCCGGGTGTCCATCGCCTTGCGGCGGCAACGTTTCTTGCGATTTGACCAGTATGGCACGCGGCATCATTGTTTACGGAGTGCTGATTGTGAATGCTCTCGGATCGGCATCGCGTGGCAGCGATGGCGTGAACCTGGCAGCCATGCAGGGCTGGGACATCGTGGTGGCCTGCGACGCCATCGCGGCAGAGCAGTACGCCGCCCAGGAGTTCCAGCGGTTGCTGGCCGAGGCGACGGGCGTGGAGATGCCGATCGTCATAACGACGGACCGCCCAGACCGGCACGTCTTCATCGGCCAAAGCGAACCCATGCGGGCCAGCCACGTCGGCTTTGATATTCAAGGTTTCGGCGACGAGGACCTGCGCATCGTCATCCGCGACGCCAACATCGCCATCGCTGGCGGCCGGCCTCGGGGCACGCTGTACGGCGTGTACACGTTCCTGGAAGACTACGTCGGCGTCCGCTTCCTCACTTACGACCACACGTTCGTGCCGAAGGTGGGGCCCTGGCGCGTCGTGGGTCCGGTGGACCGGTTCTACCACCCACCGCTGGGTTTCCGCTGGAGCTTCTGCAGCGAGACCAACGACAACAAGCCCTTCTCCGTGCGGGGGCGCAACAACACCGTCGCGGACGAGGCGGCCCTGGGCGGGCGGACAGCTATCGGCCTGATCAATCACACGTTCTACAGGTACTTGCCGGTCGAGGCATTCGGCCAGGAGCATCCCGAGTACTTTGCGCTGGTCAACGGGCAGCGCAAGTTCCATAGCGGCGATAATCCGCCCCAGCCATGTCTGACCAACCCCGACGTGCTGCGGATCGTCACCGAGGCGGTGCTGGCGGAGCTCCGCGAGCGTCCCGAGGCCCGCAACGTGTCGGTCAGCCAGAACGACGCCTTTCCGGAGCACCAGAGCTGGTGCCACTGTGAGCAGTGTGCTGCCATCGACGAGCGCGAAGGCAGCCACATGGGCTCGCTGCTGACGCTGGTCAACGCCGTGGCCGACGAGGTCGCCAAGGTCCGCCCGGACGTACTGGTCGGGACGCTGGCCTATCAGCACACGCGCAAGCCCCCCCGGCACCTCAAGCCCCGGCCCAACGTACAGATCCAGCTTTGCAGCATCGAGTGCAGCATCCTGCACACCATCGACGACCCGGCCGCGGACAAGAACGCCGCCTTCTACCGCGACCTGCTGGAGTGGGGGCGGATCTGCGACAACATCTTCATCTGGAACTACAACACCAATTTCGGCAACTACCAGCTGCCCTGCCCGAACCTGCGGATCATCGAGCCCAATATCCGGTGCTTCGTGGCCAACCATGCCCGGGGCATCTTCATGCAGGGGGCGTACACCAGCCTGGCGTCGGAGCTGTCGGACCTACGCAACTACATGACCGCCAACCTGCTGTGGGACCCCAACCGCAGCGGGGCGGCGCTGATGGACGAGTTCCTGGGCCTGCACTACGGCCGATCGGCGCCGCCGATCCGCCGGTTCATCGACCTTGTCCACGACCACGCCCAGGCCAGCGGGCTCCAGACCGGCTGCGGGGGGCAGGCCAAGGACTTCGCGATCGACGAGTCGATCGTCCAGGCGGGCCTGGCGGCCTTCGAGGAGGCCCTGGCGCTGGCGGACAACGATACGATCCGCCGGCGCGTGGAGAAGGCCTCCATCTGCGCCTACCGGGCCGCGATCGAGCCGGTGTGGAAGGTCTCTGGCGAGAACCCCGTCGGCGACGAGGTTGCCCAGCAGGCCAAGCCGCTGGTGGCTCGCTGGATCAATCTGTGCCGGCGGTACGGCGTCACGCAGGTCTACGAGACCAAGCCCTTCGAGGACGTGGCCAGACGGATCAGCAAGGGCATCGGCCTGCCGTACACCCCTCCGGAGCCGTAGGTGCCCCGTCAGGTGGATCGGTCATCAGCCCAGCGTCCTGCTCTCGCAGCACCCAGCCGTTCAGGCTCTCGATGTGCCGGTCTCCGACCCGAACCCGGTTTTCGCTGGGATGTGGCGAGGGCTCGGGTGTCTTCGGCCTATCATCCGGATCAGGCCCAGGTAGCGCCCCTGGTCGGCCTGGAGGGCGGGGATGTCGCACGCACTGAGCCGGCCGTCGCCGGCCTTGCGCACCAGGTAGAACTGTAGCCAGAGCTTCCACCCCTCAGGCATCAGCTCCACCGTCTCCAGGTCCACCAGGCCCGTCCGCGCCCACAGCCGTTGCCACCACGCGGCCGTGTGCAGATACCAGCACTCCTGGTCCCAGAACGCCTTCCCATCGTGCGCCCGCGTCAGGTGCTCGGGCACCTGGTCAAAATCCTGGACTAGCCCCGGCACAGCGATACCGATCTGCCCGCCGGGCTTGACGAACTTCACGAAGTAGTCCAGGTACAGGTCGGCTGTGCCGTAGTAGACGTAGGAATCCACGCAGACGATCGCGTCGAAGAATCCGTGGGCAAATGGCAGTGCGTGCGCCTCGGCGTGGATTGGGAACACGCGATCCTCCACCCCGGCCTCCCGAATCCGCCGCCAGTTATCGGTTGGCTTGATCCACAGGTCCGCCGCCCACACCTGCACGCCGAACTCCCGGGCCAGGAAGATGCTGCTGAGGCACTTGCCGCAGCCCATGTCCAGAATGCGCATCCCTGGCCGAAGGTCCATGTTCCTCGCCAGCCATTCCGTCAGCCAGAGGGCATTCGGCCCCATCTCGTTGGCGATGACCCATCCGGGGTCATACCTGTTGGACAAAGGGAAGTCCTTGTGGAACAGCACCTCACGTAACTCACTGTCGTCAGTCACTCTCAACTCCTTGTCTTGGTGGTCTAACTTTGCCTTTCAGGCCGGTATGTGTTTCCACGCCCAGAAGATCGCCCGGGTTGCGTCGGGCCGGTACGGGTTGCCGTTGTGGTCGCCGAAGGTCGCCTGGATGGCGAAGCGATGGCCCGTCAGCCAACTCTCGACTTCCGCAAAGCTGACGGGGTGCTTCTGCTGGAGGTAGGTGTGCTCCTCGCGACGGCCGTCGGGCAATAGGACGCGCAACGTCCGTCGGGCGCGCCAGATGCGGCCCTGCACGTCGCAGTCGAGGTTCTCGCTGAACGCCTCAACCATCGAGCCGTCCGCCAGGTGTCCAGACGGAAACTGGCTCCTGTGCATGCCCGGGCGGGTCCAAGACTCCGGCAGCGGGCCTTCCATGTGGTCGTTATCCACCCAGACCTGCCCGCCAGGCCTAAGCGCCGCCGCGGCAGAGGCTATGCAGCCCTCCTGCTCGGCCGGCGTGGCCAGCTCATAGAAGCAGTTGCCCGCCAGCAGCACCACGTCGAAGTTGCCGGGCCACCGACCAGAGGTGCTGTCGGCCTGGATCAGCGTGACTCGCTGGGCCATCTCATCGCTCAGGTTCGCCAGCTTCTGCCGCGCCCGCTCCAGCATGTGTTCTGACTGGTCCATCCCAACAACTTCGTGCCCATCCTGGGCAAGCGGCAACAGGATCCTCCCGGTGCCGCAGAAGGCTTCAAAGACTCGCAATGGACGACCGGATCGGAGCTGCCGGTGTTTCTCCATCAGCGTCTTGCGGATGAACTCAACGTCATACGTCTGCGTCTCGTGGAGGTCATAAACCTCCGGCATCCACGGATAGTCATAGGAATTCGTGTTCTTGCTCACGTGGGCGTTCTCCGGCCGCGCGCGGGCGCGGCGCTTGCGGTCACACGTTCAGGTTTGCCCCCGAAGCCAGGCCTGGAAACAGAATCGGCCGCCCCGCAAGGGACGGCCGAGCAGATCGTCGCCAGCTATTGACCCAGGCGGGTCACTACGAGCGATCAGCCGAACCGGCGCCTTCCGGAGGCATGACGTTGCGTGTTGTTATCTTCTCGCTTCCACATGTCGCGCCTCCTTTCCGCGGCCAAGCCGCTGCGCCGGAAGAGGAACGCCTAACCGCCGCAATCTAACTACCGTCTCGTCGCTCGTCAACGGCAAATGCAATCCATTAACTTCGGACCGCCCGGAGCCTGCGATTTGGCCGACGGGTAGGGCGAATTCGGTTGCCCGCGCCGCCGCGGGGGCTTTACCTTGTCAGGCCCGCTTTTTGGTAGAATCAGTCGTGGAGGCCGCGCGCAAGCGGCCCAGGCGAAGTCGCAACATAACGTCGCGTGGAGGTCGCTATGTCCGTGATCGGTCGTGGCCAGGCGGGCAAGACGCTGAGGGCCGAGGAGATCCGAGAGATTGTCGCCGGAGCGGCAGCGCAGCTCGCTCCGGCCGGCAAGCGGGTGCTGGCGATCGTCCCCGACGGCACGCGGACCTGCCCCGTGCCGCTGGTGATGCGCGAGGTTTACGCCGCCATCGGCCGGCCGGCCAAGAAATTCGACATCCTCGTCGCCCTGGGCACCCACCCGCCGATGAGCGAGCCGGCCATCGACAAGCTGCTGGGCGTCGAGCCGGCCCGGCGCGGCCAAGTGTTCCCCGGCGTGTCCGTCTTCAACCACGCCTGGGACCAGCCCAGCCAGCTTCGCCAGGTGGGCAAGCTCACGGCCGAGCAGGTCTCGCACATTACCGGCGGGCTGTTCGCGATGGACATCGGCGTGTCGATCAACAAGCTGGTGTTCGACTACGACCTCGTGCTGATCTGCGGCCCGGTGTTCCCGCACGAGGTGGTGGGTTTCTCGGGCGGGGCGAAGTACTTCTTCCCGGGCATCTGCGGCGAGGAACTGCTGCACTTTTTCCACTGGCTGGGCGCGGTCATCACCAACCCCCGCATCATCGGCCACAAGAACACCCCCGTGCGGGCCACGCTGGAGGCGGCCGCCAAGCTGATCACCGTGGACAAGTTCGCCCTGTCGATGGTGGTCAGCGGCCACGACCTGGCGGGGTTGTACTTCGGCTCGGTCCACGACTCGTGGGCGGCGGCGGTGGAGTTGTCCGACAAGGTCCACATCACCTACGTGGACCAGCCGTACCGGTCGGTGCTCTCGCAAGCGCCGCAGATGTATGATGAGCTGTGGGTGGGCGGCAAGTGCATGTACAAGCTCGAGCCCGTGGTGGCCGACGGCGGCGAGCTGATCATCTACGCCCCGCACATGAAGGAGGTCTCCGTCACCCACGGCAAGTACCTGCTGGAGATCGGCTACCACGTGCGGGATTACTACCTCAAGCAGTGGGACCGGTTCAAACACTACCCCTGGGGCGTGCTGGCGCATTCAACGCATGTCTGCGGGGTGGGGACGTTTGAGGACGGCGTCGAGCGGACGAGGATCCGGGTCGCCCTCGCCACCGGCATCCCCGAGAAGATCTGCCGGCAGATCAACCTGGGCTATCGCGACCCCGCCGGCATCAAGGTGGACGATTGGCGCGGGCGCGAGGCCGACGGCCGCCTGTACGTCCCCAAGGCCGGCGAGATGCTCTATCGCCTGCGAGACTCCCCGGCCTGGGCAAAGCCGTAATCATGCTGGCTGAAACCTGGGGGCACGCGGGCGCGGACAGCACGAGTGCGGGAGCCACGAGGTAGGAGGGAACTCCGCGCTCGCACGGATCGGATGCCGGGCCTGCCCGGTTCAGCCAGGCTGATGCAGCAACGGCGGGACAGGGGTAACCTGGCCAAAAAGAGACGCTCCACGAGGGAGCGTCGGGCCGGCGATGCTATCGCCGGGGGGGCTATTGGTTCATTATACGCATCGACCATCAAGCTAGGTTCGTTTAGCTCTTCTGTTAAGCCTGAATATCGCCACGGAACTGATGGTGGATGCCTTCCAGAACGCGCTCGATACCGCGCTGATTGTGTCGGCAGACAGCGACCTCGGCGGGCCGATTGAGGCCGTGCGGCATCTCTTCCCTGGCAAACGCCACGAAACGGCGGTTTTCGACCCGGCGGAACGCAGCTTTGCCGCCCGCTGGCGACCCGCCAAAGGGTCTGGGGCATCGAGAACTGGCTTGTCCGAGCTTCAAAGCGCGTTACAATCCTGGAAATTACTGACGGCGGTCGTCAGCAGGTAGGTATATGGGAAATGCCGGATTACATCATGTTCTTAACTGCTGGCGCGCATTCCTCCATGGCTGCGGTGTTTGCAGCCATGTCTTCGTCCACAGCATAATAGGAGCTTCATGAACACTTCAGAAAGCCCCCGTTCCGTCTGGGTTGCCCTGATCGCGCTCGCGATATCCATTATGATGCTGGGAGGCTGCAGCACTCAACAGGAGATCCGTCACATGGTTGTCTGCCCCGCCACGCCGGACAATCCCCGTCATGATCACGGCCAGGTCCTGCCGCTCAAGGACGGCCGGCTGCTGCTGGTCTGGTGCGAGTACTACGTTACCGACCCTTCCCGGCGGGTGGACGTCACAGGCATAGGCCCGTGTGTGGGCGACGAGACGCCCTGCCGCATCTCCGGCAGGATCTCAGACGACGATGGACAGACGTGGGGGCAGAAGTTCACCGTGCAGGAGAACATCGGGGCCGACAACGTCAAGCACCCCAACCTGCTGCGGCTGCTCAACGGTGACATTCTGCTGTGCTTCACAGTTCGCGACTCCAAGCACCACCAGGTGACCGTGATGTTCAAACGCTCCAAGGATGATGGCAAGACCTGGGACCAGCCCAGGCCCGTCACCACCGAGGCGGGCGTGCACCTGGTCAACGCCGACCACATCCTCCGCCTGCGCGACGGGCGGATCATCCTGCCGACTTTCCGCAGCCCCATCTACGGCGTCGGCGATCACTACAACGCCTACTGCTACTACAGCGACGACGATGGGGAGACCTGGCAGCAGAGCGCCACCTGCGTGGACCTGCCCAAGCGCGGAGCCGAGGAGCCGGCCATCGTGGAACTCAACGACGGCATGCTGCTGATGATGATGCGGACCAGCCTGGGCAAGGCCTACCGCGCCTGTTCGAAGGATCGCGGCGAGAACTGGTCGGACCCCGAGCCGACGGAACTGGCCGCCCCTGCCGCCGCCAACTGCCTCAAGCGGCTCCCCAGCGGCGAACTGCTGTTCATGTGGAACCACAACTACGAGGCCGACCATCACCACCAGGGCAGGCGGAACCCGCTCAGCAGCGCCATCTCGCGTGACGAGGGCCAGAGCTGGCAGAACATCAAGAACCTGGTGGACATGCCCGGCTTTGACAGTGCGTATC
>Ga0315289_10013685_pt1 | contig 11344 bp, 6 predicted proteins | sample YL17G11_40_MG_FD_203452 | JGI IMG/M metagenome (GOLD analysis project Ga0315289, IMG submission 203452) | Sediment microbial communities from Yellowstone Lake, YNP, Wyoming, USA - YL17G11_40 | ecosystem: Environmental > Aquatic > Freshwater > Lake > Sediment | place: USA: Wyoming | collected... | reverse complement strand
GCACCGCCGCCACGCAGCGCCAGCGCATTCCCCATCCGCTGGTGTTTCACTTCCAGGATCGCGATCGCCTGGGCCACTCAAATATCCTGGTAAACATTTTCGATTACTCGGGCGAAGTAACCTCCGACATGGGAGTCGAGGATTATCGGCGACGGCGGGCGCTGGAGGGCGACGGTTTTTTCTTCTTTCTGGATCCCACGTTCCCCTACGAGCCGCAGGCCAGGGCGCTGGCCGATTTCCGCGAGGACTTGCGGCTGATTAAGCAGATTCCCACGGGCAAGCACACCCGCACGCCCGTGGCACTGTGCATCTCGAAGATCGACTTGCTGGCGGCCGGGCCTCACCCGCTGCCGGAAGGCGGCGACGCCGTCGCGCGCTTTTACGGCGAGTTGGCTGAGATCGACCCCACGGGCGAGGCGCTTACGCTGAAGGTCATCGCGGCCCGATCGCGGGCGACCGCCCGGCTGCGCGAAACCATCTGGCCCGGCTGGCAAATCGAGCGGCAGATCGACCACCTCTTCGGCGGGCGCTACATGTTCTTCCCGTTGACGCCCGTAGGACTCGACGGCCGCGGCGAGGCCGACCTGAGCCTGCGCACCATTTCGCCCTTCGGATTGCTGGAACCGTTGGTGTGGCTGTTGCAAATGAATGGGTACCCGATTTTGGAATAATCTATGTCCTGGCCGTTGGCTTCCCATTTCAGCGCGATGTTGCAGAACCCGCGGATCGCCTTTCGCGACCCCCGGTTGCAGCGGGCCGAGATCGAGAAAGACGAGCGGAACCAGCCGCGGCCTTGGGCGGGGGCATTTGCCGTGGTCTACAAGGGGATCGACCCCCAGCGGCAGGAGCCCTTTGCCGTGCGGGTCTTCACCACCGAATCGCCCGAGCGGCACCAACGCTACGAGCTGATGAGCGCGTATCTGAAGGCCCGGCGGCTGAAGTGCCTCGTCGACTTTGAGTATCGCGATCGCGGCATCCGCTCGGCCGGCGACGGCAAGTGGTATCCGCTGATTCTCATGGAGTGGGTGCAGGGCGAGACCTTGTTCAAATGGCTCCGCGCCCGCTGCCTGGAAAACAGTACCGCCGCGGTGGCGCAGGTTGCCGAGGGCTGGCTGGAAGTGGTCAAGGAGTTGGCCGACGCCTCGCTGTCGCACGGCGACCTGCAACATGCCAACGTGATGATCACCGACAGCGGTGAAATCAAGCTGGTCGATTACGACTGCATGTGCGTGCCGGCCTTGGTCGGACGCAGGAACCTCGAAGTAGGAGTCGAGCCTTATCAGCATCCCGGCCGCAACGAGAGCACGCTCTTGTCGCTCGATCTGGACCAGTTCTCGGCACTTTTGATCTACGTGGGCCTGCGTGCCTTGGCGCTCGATCCCGGGCTGTGGCTGAAGTATGTCGAGTCGCCCGGCTACGACAAACTGTTGTTCCGCAAGGAGGATCTACTAGACCCGGATGCTTCGCCGCTTTGTCGCGACCTGATGCAACTGGAAGACCCAGAGATTCGCGAGCTTTCCGGTCAGCTTTTCGACTGCGTGCGGTTGCCGATGGACCAAGTGCCGCCGTTGGGCCAACTGGCCAATTCTTATGCGAAGATCGAACAGTTGCTGATGCGGCAGCAGTGGGACGCGGCCGTCAAGCTGCTCAACCGCCGTGGGCAGTTCCGCGATGCCCCCAGCCACCTGAAGCTGCTCATTCGCCAAGCCTACGAGCACACTTGCCGCCGCGACGCCTGGCGGGCGGTGCAACAACTGCCCGCCGAGGCCAGTGAGCCAGCCGACCGCGCCCTGGTCCAGGCGTGGAACGAAAAACTGTTTGCCGGGTACGAGCCTGCCGAGCAGCAGCGCGGCCGCCTCAACGAGGCGCGGCGGCGCGTGATGCTGTTGGATCGGCTGCGCTATCTGATCCAGCACTGTGGGACGATGACTCTGGCCAGCGAGAAGGGCATCGTGGAAGTCGCCGCCCAACTGCCGCCAGCCTATCGGCACAGTCTCTCAGCCTGGGTGGAAGAGGCCCGGCGCCGCGTGGTTCCGCTTACGCAGTTGGAGCGGGCGGTATGTTTTCCCAATAGCGAATCCGCGATTGCGGCGGCATGGCAAGCGGTGTTGGCAGCGAAATGCGAGAACCTTGTCGACGCCGCCTGGCGGCCGCGGATCGAGCTGGCCCAGCAGCGAGCCCCGCACTTGCGGGCGCTGGCCGAAATCCCCAAGGACCTGCCCGCCCCGCAGCGCGACCGCCGCATCCTCGACGCCTGGCACGTCGAACTGCTGGCCGATTGTCCGGAAGCCGAGCGCTGGCGGCTGGAGTACGAGCGCGCCCTTTCGCGGAAGGATGCCGTGGCGCGTTTGCAAGCGGCAGTCGAAGAGCGAAACGATCTGGCTATTACGCAGGCCATGCAGGATCCCAGCCTGGCCGACTTGCCCTTGCCTGCCGATTGGGCCGCGGTGGTCCGCAAGGCGCAAGAGCGCGTCGAGCGCAGCGAGGCGCTGCTGGCGGCACTGCGTGACGGGGAGCAAGCAGAGTTTTATTGCCGATTCGACGCGCGGCTCATCCGCCTCGATGCCGACCGGTTCGCCGCGCACCAGGCGCTCTTGTGCCAGTGGCTCTCGGCTGCCGCGCTGACGCTGGAGACCTTGGGACTTCAACCCGCGGTGGGCCGGGTGAGCCTCCTGCTGGCCGACGATCCCGCCGCAGCCTGCCGCGTCTGTTGGACCTGGCCGCCGGCGCGGTTTGCCGAACGGTGCTTGCTGGGGGTGGCCGACCGCGAGCCCGCTTTGGAAGATACCCCCGAGAGCCTCACGCTCTATCACCGCCTGCCGCTCGATCGCCAGGCCTGGGAATCGGCCGGCGGCAGTCGCTTGCTGCCCGTCGATCCGGCATGCAGCGGCGCCTGGGTGGTCGTCTGGGCCGTGGTGGATTTGGGATTCCGGTCGTGGTACAGCCGGCCGCTGGTGCTCGGCCGGCTGCCCAGTTGCTCGCCCGCCGGCCGGCAAAACTGGCGTTTTTTCGGGCCGCGCCGCGGTCCGTCGGCCCGTGCCAAGCAGGAGGACGGCCGGCCATGAGCACGATCCATCAAATCTATTGCACCCACTGCACGTACGGCAGCTCGGCACTGGAACGGCGCGAAGGAGAGCTTGCCCGCCGCATGCTCGGCTACAGCGTCCGGGCGGGGTCGGCCGAAGCCCAGGACCTGCGGCACTGCTATCGGCAGGTGGAGCAGTACCTGTACTATTACCTGCCCCGCGATACGCCCGCCGAGGAGAAACTGCGGCTGACGGCTGCCACCGCTCCTCGGCGACTGATCTATCTGCCCGCAAGCGGCGCCTTGCAGCTCTTGGCTCAAATCTGTTATCGCCAGACCGATACCGAAGGCCGGCCGGGATCGTACTTTGCCCACGTGCTCTTCCGCCAACGGCAGGAGCGGCAGGCCGACTGGTCGCCGTTGGACTGCCTGAAGCTCTGGGGGGCGGCCGGCTGGGTCCGCGAGGATACTGCCGAAATCCCCTTCCGGCTGCGACCGCTCGGTGAACTGGGGGAGATGCTCACCGGCGCTCCGCCGGCCATCGACGATCGGGTCTTCCTGAGCTTTCTCACCGCAACGAGCGCGGGCGAGTTCTACGATCCGGCCGGCGTGATCCCCGATCGCTGGCGCCGGCAGGATGCCGCCGTCCGCCGCCGGATGTTCGCCGAAGCGTTCGACGCGTTGCTGGAAGCCGCCGGGCAGCAGGGCAAATCGCTCCTTCTGCTGATCGAGCCGAGCATGGCTGCGCTGTTCTTCTACGGCATGTTGCGGCTACTTCCTGACAATGCGGTGCGCCAAGCCCTGAGTTTTTCCACCTTCGAGCCGACTCCAGACCGCCTCTGTACCACCCTGGCCGCTACGTGGTTTTCCAGTCCGGACAAGGCCGATCTGCGACCCGCGGCGATCCGCACACCCGCAGCCCTGCTGAGCACGATCGAAAGCCATCATCTTCCGATCCAACACGCCGAGGGCGCTTATGCACCTTGGGTGCTCGATAGACTCCTGGAAGGAGGTTGGGCCGCGGCGGATCGCGCGCTCGAGGACTTCCGGGCGGTGGGGGCGGAATCGTTCGGGGACCTGGAGCACCTGGCACATGCGGATCGTCTGTTGCCGGCAATGCTTGCTGGACAAAAGCCTCCGCAGTGGCCTGACGCCCCGATGACGACGGTCTATTTGCGGCGGGCACTGGTGCAACGACTGTGCGACGGCGGCGATCCGGTGGCACTGCTGCGGCCGCTGGTGGGACTCTCTGCGCACCTTGTCGCGCTCGAACTGCTGGCGGCAGTGGTGGACCGACCCGCGGCCCGCAAGGCCGTCGAGTATCTTTTGCTGAACCTGCCCGACCGGCAGATTGCCGAGTTGCTGAAGCTGAAGGGCATCTCGCCTGAAGATAAGGCCGCCGCGCTGGCGCGGTATGTTTCCGCCCATCGGGAGCTGCCGCCGGGCTGCGAGTGGCTCTGGGAGGAATCGGTCGGGGTGTCGGCCGCGCACGTTCCGTCCGGGCACAGCCTGTTGCCGTTGCTCTTGGCAGGCCTCGAACCAGACGCGATCGAACCGTTTTTCCGCAAGTCGGGTGAGCGGCATTTCGAGGCGTTTTTGGCGAATCTCGCCGAAGTTGGACGCACGGCGGGCGCCGCGCGGGCCGCCTTGACTCGAATCGTGAGGTCTTTCGATCCGTCTGCTGTGCTGCGACTTTATCGTCGCTGCGGCCGCGAGTTTTTCCGGCACTATCCGCACGGCGAGCCCGCCTTGGGCGACAAGCTGCACGAATTGCTCCGCACGCTGCCGGGTCACCTGGAAGAGTTCTCCGAGCGGCTCGAAGTGGTTTTGGCCGCCGAGCCGCTTCTGCCCAGCGACTTGGACCATCGCGCGGCCGCCGCCTGGGTGCGATGCCGGCGGGCAATCCTCGACATCGGCTCATTGCAGCACCGCCGCAGCATCCTCAGGTTGCGGCCGCTTGGCCCGCTGGAAGATGCCGCCCGACAAATGGCCGAGGCGATTGCCCAGGCGCTGCCGCGGGATTGGTTCGATGACGACCGCGAGGGAACCAGGAAACAGCAGTGCCTTTGCCGACTGAGCGAAACGCTGCTTAAAGGCGAAACGCTGCTGCCGGCCGAAGTCTGGCAGCACGCTGCGCTGTGGCGAAAGATCGGCTGGTGTTTCGAGTCGGGCAAATGGCCCAGCCTGCGACTGCGAGCAATGCGGAGGCGGACACGCAGGCGGCGGCCGGCTGTGGCATCGCCCCAGCCGCGGGCCATCAAGCCGCAACCTCGCGCGAATCAAGCGTCTACACGCTACCTGTTCTGGATGCTCTTTGGCGGCACGATCGGACTGATCGTGCTGTCGATCGGGATCGGGACATGGGTCGTTTGGGCAGGCCGCGGATCGCCGCCTGACGTCCGCCCGCAGACTGAACGCCGGGCTGAAAACCTCCCGGCCGCCGATCCGTTGGCCGTTAAGCCTGCCGTGTCCCCGGAGGCAGCAGAGGAGAAGGAAATCAAGATTGTTTCGGAGCATGCTGCCGCCACCGAATCCGCCGCGAAGAAAGCGCCGGCAAACACCGCGGTGGTGCAGGAACAGATCGTGCCGCAGCCCACGCCAAGCCCGGCCGATGCACCGCAGCAGGAGGAATCTGCGCAGCCGCCCGCGCAAACGCGCGAGAAACCGCCAGCAGAAACCGCCCCAATGGCCGCCGAAGTCAAGCCTTCGGCCAGACCGGAAGCCGCAGCCGAGGCCGAGGCAAACACGCCGCCGCCGGCGAGCGACGCAACGGTCATCAACGTGGTACAGATCGCGGGACGGCTCAAGATGGACGTAAATCCGCTGCGGCGCCGGTTGGATAAGCCCTACGTGGCCGAATTGAACATCCTTGTTCCGGCAGCATCATTCCCGAAACGTTTTGGCGCCGACCAGGCCAACTGTATCGTCCGCGAGCACACGGCAGACGGCGGCGAGCGCACCAGAACAGTCGGCGAAGTTTTTAAGAAAAAGCCGTATTCCCTGCTGGATGATATTGTGAGGCTCGATGTCCGTTTCGAGTTTGATCGCAAGCGAAATGTGCTGCCGGGTCAGACGCTGCAAAAGGTCGCGGAGACCCCGTGGTACCCGATCGATCCGATAGAGAAGGGATGGGAGTATACGATCCAATTTCAACCCGCGAAGGAAACGTTGGAGAAACCGTGAACATTTGGCAGAGTGTAGCCAGGATATGAAACCCGTACTGGCTTTGATCTTCGGTTGCGTGCCGCTGGCGGCCCTAACGGCCCGGAGCTTCGTCGAATTGGCTTCCGGCCAGTCACGGCCGGCCCTGCCGGCGATCTCGCCGAGTTGGGACGACGAGGCGGCCGCGGCGGCTAAGGCGCGTGCGCAGATCAAGGCCGACGAGCCGCTGCTGCGAGGTTTGTCGGAAGCAGATCTGTTCGATGCGAACCCGACTGCCGCCTTGCAAAACGTACCGTCCGGCAGCGGCCTCAAGTCGGTTGGCGATACCTGGCCGCAGTGGCTCCGCGCCCGGCGGTTGGTCGCGAAAGTTCTCGAAGCTGAGCAATGGGCCGCCACAAACGATCCGCAGCAGCTTCAGCAAGCGAGCCGGCAAATGGAGGAGCTCCAGGCAAAGTGCCGCGCTTTGTCGCCGCGCGAGGCGGAGCAATTGCTGCAACTGCTGGATCGCCGGCAGGCGGCACTGACGGCGAAGATCGCCCGGCGCGGGCGGGAAGCCGAAGCGGCGCAGGCGCTCTCCGCCGCCCGCGCCGCTTTCCAAGCCGAGCAATATGATCGATGCGTCAAGCTGTGTGACCAGTTGTTGAGCAAGCACGTCGACGCGCTGGATGTCGACGCGATCGACAAACTGCGGCTGCTGCGCCGGCGTGCGCAATTCTGGGGCGACGTTCAAGGGCTTTCCCAACCGGCGCAGTCGACGCGCGCTCCGGCCGGCCGCATCGCTGCGCTGCGCAGCTTCCTCGACAAATACGCCCAACGGGAAGGACGAACCGATGCAGAAATGCAGGTGCTCAAGCAATTCGAGGCGGAGTTCCACCACCTCCGGCAACAGACGACCGCAACAGAACACGGCAGATGATCGACGGCCCTGCACGAAAAGGCCTGGTCCGCTTGTTTGAGGAATGAGAGGTTACCTTGTCGGCAGCCCGGGTTGGCGATATACAGCATGATCCGTTATGCTGCAGCATAACCTACTTGAGTGTGTACCGTTGGAATGATCAAGGAAATCGAGCATGTCGCGCGCCACGTACAGTCAAGAGATCAGCCGGCAGCACAAGGCCTGCTTCCTGTTTCTTTTGGACCAGTCGTTTTCGATGGAGGAGCCGCTGGGGAATTCGTCGCGGCGCAAGTGCGACGAGCTGGTGTCGGCGATCAACGGCTGGCTGCAAAACATGGCCATCCGGGCCAGCGGCGACGAAGGCATCAAGGACTGGATGGACGTGGGGGTGTTCGGCTACCGCACCGACCCCAGCGCTCAGCCGATCATCGAGTCGGCGCTGCAAGGGCCGCTGGCCGGGCGGACGCTCGTTTCGATCACCGAGATCGGCGCCTCGCCGGTCCGCATCGATCCGCGCAATCAGCTCATTCCCGACGAGGAGACGGGCGAAATGCTGGAAGTGCCTTGCGAGGTTCCGGTGTGGGTTGACCCAAAGGCGGAGGGCGGCACGCCGATGTGTCACATGCTTTACCGGGCTTACGAAATCCTCTCCGAGTGGATTGCGCGGCATCCCCGCAGTTTTCCGCCCATCGTGGTACACATCACCGACGGCGAGTCGCAGGACGGCGACCCGATCCCCTACGCCGACGCGGTGAAAAGCCTGGCCACCGAAGACGGCAACGTGCTGCTGCTGAACTGTCACCTGTCGATGACCGCCGCCGATCCATTCATGTTTCCCGCCGGTGAAGAAGGCCTGCCCGACGAGTTGGCCCGGGTGTTGTTCCGCATGTCGAGCGTGTTGCCCGAGCCGTTCCTGCGGCACGCCATGGTGGAAGGCTTCCAGTTGCAGCCCAACGCCCGGGGAATGGCCTTCAATGCCGATATGGTCTGCCTGATTCAATTCCTGAACATGGGCACCCAGGTGGCGCCGGGACTGCGCTGAGTGTCCAAGCCCGAGAAACCACCCATGCAGTTTGCCGCCCGGATCTTTACCATTGCGAAAGATCCCGAACATCCCGAACAGTTTCAGGACGCCTGCCATGTAGATGCGGCAGGGGGAATCGCCGCCGTGGCCGACGGCGTGGCTTCGACGCTCTTCTCGGGCCAGTGGGCGGAACTGCTCACGCAGGCGATTGTGGCCGACGCCCTCGATCCCGCCGATCAGGAAGGTTTTGCTTGCTGGCTCAAAAAGCGGCGCGAGGCGTGGTCGGCGCAGATCGACGTCAGCGGCCTGGCCTGGTTCCAAAAGGCCAAACTTCCGCTGGGGGCGTTTTGCACGCTGCTTTGGGTCCGGCTGTTGCCTGAGGAGGAAAGCCCGCCGCCGACGCCTCCCTCGCAGCGCCTGCAAGCCTTCGCGCTGGGCGATAGCTGCCTGCTGCACGTCCGCGGAGGCGAAGCAATCCACACATTTCCGATCCAACAGTCGCCCCAGTTCGATGCCGATCCGCTGGCGGTGGGAAGCCTCGACCTCGGCCGCGATCAACTGCTCAACTTCCGCTGTTTGGAAGAGCGCTGCCTGCTGGGCGACCTGCTGGTGCTGTGTACCGACGCCGTCGCCCAATGGGCCTTGCGGCGGTGCGAATCGGGCTGTCCGCCTGCATGGGACGATTACTGGCACATGACCGAGCAGGCCTGGCGGGAAGAAATCGTTGCCCTCCGCGAGCAAGGGCTGATGCGCTACGACGATGCCACGCTGCTGTTGCTGCGAGTCGTAGCCCAGTGCGCGGAAACTTGTGTGGATGCCCAGCCGACGGCCCCCATCGAGGCGGCCGAACCTCAGCCGGCTTCGGCCGAGGAGCTGGCACCTTTGGCCGGGCAGCCATCCGACACTGCCGCGCCCGACTGGGCAGCCACGCTCAAGTCGCTCTCCGATCGCGCGTACGCGGGGCTTGATCAGGTTTCCCAGCAGATGTTACGCGGCCTGGGCAGGCTTAAGCAGAAAGCGCTGGAGAAATACCGAGAGCAGTTTCGGCCCGATAAGAAGGAATAACACCACACGAATGACCAAATCCTAATGACTAATGACCAAACAGTGATGGTGCATTGCACCTGTGGCCAGGAGAACCCGCTCTCCGCGTCGAAATGCTCCCGTTGCGGCAAGCGGCTCGTGGCAGGCATGGATCCGGCGCGGCTGATCCTTGACATCGCGGCCGCGGCGACTTTGCTGATCGCACTTCTGCTGGTTTTCCTGCTCGATCGAGGAAACTCGACCACCACCGACGGCCTGGCGACCAGCCCGGCGCAGGTCGAGGTGCTCGGCGGCGAGCAAATGACGGCAAATCCCTTGCGGCTGGCGGTCACCTCGTCGGAGTTCGACTACGACGACATGGGCAAACTGCTCGACACGCTCGGCAGCGGCTATCGCTACACGCCGATCCTGCTTCGGGATTTGCTCAACGCCAACAGACTGCGACAGTACGACGTGGTGTTTCTCACCTGCACCAACCTCGACCGCTCCTGGCTGGGCCAGCGGCTGCATGGCGACGAGCAAAGTTCTGCGGCCGCCGCCGAGAAGCGCGAACTGAAGCGGCAGCTCCAAGAAAGCCTGGGCGAGTTTGTCGGACAAGGCGGCACGCTCTACGTCTCCGATCTGCAATTCGAGCTGCTGGAAATCGCCTTTCCGCAGTTTGTCGACCCCGGCCAGCAGGTCCGCGGCGAGGTGCAGACGATCCGCGCCCAGGTGGTTGATGCGGGACTTGCGCGGCGTTTGGGCCCGATCGTGGAACTGCGGTTCGACAAGCGCTGCTGGCGTCCCGCCGCTCTGAAAGGGGCGGAGGTCACCGTGCTGCTGACCGGCACGTTCGAGACGGTCGACAGCCGGCGGGTGACCATGCCGCTTTTGGCCGAGTTTCCCTTCCAACGGGGCAGCGTGATCTTCACTTCGTTCCACAACGAGGCCCAGAACAGCGAAATGGAGTTGGAGTTGCTCCGCCACCTGGTGTTTGCCACGGTGACCGCGCAGGTCGACGCCACGGTGAAACGCACGTTGGTCCGCGGCGGCTTCTCGCCGGTAGAACGGAATCTTCTGAGCGTCTCGACCAAGGAGCAAGCGATCACGCAGACTTACCAGTGCCGTCGGCCCTGCGCACTACAGTTCGTGTTGGGCTTCGAGGAGCGTGGCGCCCGATTGCGGCTTACGGTGACTGCCCCCGACGGCCGCCGCACCGAGCAGACCGGCACATCGACCGTCACCATCGACGTGCCTCACGCCGCGGCCGGCCAGTGGCAATACCAGGTTACTCCGCTGAAGGTCCCGTACCAGAACTTCCCGTTCACGCTCACGGTCGGCGAAAAACCGTGATGAAATGACGAAGCACGAATGACGGATCAGGGGTAAGGGATGAGAGATGAGAGATGAGAGCACCGACTTCGCCGGAGCGCAAATTCAATCCTTTATCGCTTATCCCTCATCCCTCATCCCTCATCCCTCATCCCTCATCCCTTATCCCTTATCGCCATTCACTTCCTGCCGCCAAGGATTCTCAACAACACTTCCTCTTGTGGCGTGTCGCTGGCCAATTGCAGGCAAGCGATGCCGCGCCGTACGCACCAGCCGCGCAACGCTTCGCAGAACTCGGCGAATCGCCGCTGACGCTGATCCAACGGCCGCTGGGCCATCTCGGATCGCTGTGCCCTTTCAGCCTGGGGATCGGCCGGTTTGTCGTGATGCAACAGGAACGGATCCGCTTCGGCCGGCTCGTAAAGCTGCACCACGCGAGGCTCATAGCCGGCGGCCAGCAGGATCCGCAGCCCCCGCTGAAAACCTCCCTGATCATAGTAATCGCTGAGCACGACCACGGGCCCCCGGCGCTGACCGCGGCGGCGCAACTCCTCGGCGGTGCGGCCCACGTCGGTTCGGCCGCCGCGCAGGGGAAGATCCTCCAGGAATCGCAACAGGCGGGCGATTTGCGCCCTGCCGCGCAGCGGCGGCAGCTCGGCCACGAAGGTCGTCGCGAACGCCGCCACGCGGAGGCAATCGCCCCCCAGCAGCGACACGTAACCCAGGGCCGCGGCGATCTGCCGGGCAAGGTCGAACTTCGAGGGGCTGCCAAGTCCCATGCTCGGCGAACAGTCCAGCAGGATCGACGCATGGCGATCTTCGCCGCCCTGAAACAACTTCGTCAAAAGCTCGTCACGCCGCGCGCACCAGTGCCAATCGATGG
>Ga0315289_10013684_pt1 | contig 11344 bp, 7 predicted proteins | sample YL17G11_40_MG_FD_203452 | JGI IMG/M metagenome (GOLD analysis project Ga0315289, IMG submission 203452) | Sediment microbial communities from Yellowstone Lake, YNP, Wyoming, USA - YL17G11_40 | ecosystem: Environmental > Aquatic > Freshwater > Lake > Sediment | place: USA: Wyoming | collected... | reverse complement strand
CGGACGCGTGCCGCGCCGCACCAATTCGGCATACCGCCGCGAGTTGCGCCAAAACAAAACCACGACGACTGCCACCGAACCGATTTGCAGTATATTCGCAATGACGCTCAAGATATTCCAGAGCCAATCCAACGCCATTTTTACCTCCGCGTGCGCGCCGCATCGCGCACACTCTTCAAATTCACCACCTCGCCGATTTCAAATTGAGGCGGCAGCGTATCCGGAAGCGGGCGCAGGCGCGCGACGGTTGGAAAATAGCCCATCCGTCCATGCAATTCCGCCAGCACGATCACCGCGATGAAATTCAGCGCGGGCGGAATGACGACGAGCGGCGCGGTCTGCCATTCCTGCGGCGTCAAGCCGACCGCGTCCACCAGCGCGCGCACCTGCTCCGCAAACGATTGCGCGTGATCGAACCCCGCCATCTTCTCGATGACGCGTTCGGCGCGCTGTCCCGTGAGCGCTTCCAACTGCGCGGTTTGCGCGGGGGTGAGGGGGTGGGAGAAGTTGAGGAGGATCATACCTCTTTCATCCTTCATTTCTTATCCTGCGTGTCTGTCCCATCCCCTGCGTCGTCTTCTGCCCTGTGCCGCAGAAAAACGCAAAATCCGCGAGTGCGTTCAACTGCTTGAGTCGCGTGGCGTCCTGATCTTTCGCCGTATAGCGGCACCAGCCGGTAAAGCCGTGCAGTTGAAACTCGCCAAACCAGATCATTTGCGTCCGCAGTTCATGCGCTTCCACTGCGACATTCTGCTGGACCCAGGGAATCAAGCCCTCGTCAATCGGTAGCGGCGTAAACGCGTTCCATCGCTCCCGGTACGAGTGAAACACGTTGGATGGAATCGGGAAAAGCAGATTCAGTCCGCGTTGTTTGAACGTCGTCGGCAAGGCAAAGCGCAGCGTGATGTCCGGCGCGGTAGATGCACCTTCCCAAATTTCCTCCGCCGACGAAATGCCGCCCCAGCCCCTGCTCTTCTCCGGCTCCACCGCGACATCCAGCACGGTGAAATCTGCGCCATCTAAAGTTACGCTGTCGCGGTACAAGAACTTGCCAAGCAGAATGGGACTGAGTGCGTTGTACAAGTCCTCCGTCAGCGTTGTATAACGCACCGAATACAACTTGTCCGGCATAGCGACGCGTTGCTCGCCTGCGCGCTGGATTCTGCCGCGCAGAGACGAAACGGTGAATGGCTTGGTCTGCGCGTCCGCGTGCAACTGTTCCGAGAGCGCGGCGTTTCTCTGCGCAACGAGATTGAAGAACAATGCGTGCGCGCTTGCGCCGGTCGAGTTGCCAATGGAAGCAGGCGCGGTGGGTTTCAGCGAGATGACAAAGGCGGCGAACATCATTGACCCTTTCGCCACCGCCGCATGGCTTCTTCATATTCCTGCTTCGCCATTGCGCCCGCGTCTTTCTTCTTCTGTTCAGGTGACGATACCGACTTGGGTGGTTCCAATTGTCGTTTCCACTCTGCCACCTTTGCGTCGACATCACCCTCCGAGACTGTTTTTTCTTCACCGTTGCTCACGGGAGGTATGTTGGGCTTTTGTGATTCCGCGTTTTGCGGTAGGGCAGCGGTCGCCGGCGGTTTGGCAGATTCCTGCGGGGGGCCAGCTGGCGTCAACTTCAACTCCGGCAGGTTGAGGATCCCGGTCCGCTCTTCCACGACCACGCGCACGAGAACCCAGCCGAGCGGTGCGCCTTCCACCAGCGCGCGTGTGCGCGGCGTGTACGTCGCACGTTTCCACTCCGAAATTTCCTCTCCGGTGCTTTCCAGTTCCTCCCGACTCGGCAACGTCTCTCCATCCGGCTGAGCGTCCGCGCGCTTGTAGCGAATGGTCATCGCGTCGCGCCCCGAACCCCCGCCAAGCCGCAGAAGAAAGCCATCCGTCACAACACGATCAGTGCAGTAAAATCTTGTGGCTGACGCGGCATCTGTGTCGTTCACCTCCCGGAAGAAGACGCTCTCGCCCTGCCAGTGACGCACGCCAAACTCACGGCATGCATCCAGGATTTCTTGCAAAGTAAACCGCACCGCGCCAAACACCCGCTTTTGTCCCTCCTCATCTACGACGACGCGGTGCGAGAAGCAAAATCCATTTTCTCGGATCACCTCTATCAATTGCGGCATTGACGAGGTTCCCGCCGCGCCGTTGTCGCCGCGCGTAAATCGCTCGATCACGCGCAGTTGGGTAATCGGCTCGGCGTGCGCGGCAAGGTTCTCCGCATCGCCCACTTTGAGAAAACGCAACCAATCGTCTCTGACTTGATTGTCTCTGACTTGATCGAATCCGCCGCGCAGGAAGTGATCCTCCACATTCTCGCCGCGATTAACACGAATCAGATTGGGGGCGCGCTTGAACAGCAACGCGGTGCGCAACGCGCCTTTCAGCGAACTGCCGGGAATGAACGGCAGTCCGTTCGCGCGAATTGAAGGCGCAACCGTGAGTTCATGCGTGCTCTGCGCGTTGCCCCAACGCTCGCGAAGAAAAGTCTCGGCGCGCGTGCTAGCGGGAATGACATACTCGTTGTGGTCTTTAATCCAGTCGAATTGCGCGGAGACAAAATCACGCAGGCGAAGCATCATCCCGTCGGCATCGTCCAGTGCGATGATCTCCGAAATTTGCCTGCGCTTATCCTCGTTCAAGTCATCCACCAAACGCGTCAAGTCGAAACGATACAGCCGGCGATTAGCAAAAGCATACTCGTAGGGGTACAGCGTTTCACCGATGCCAATGTGGAGCGGCGTCAACGGCGTGATTTCAAAACGACACATATTCATGCGCTTACCCCCTGCGTCACACGCGCGCCAACCGGAAACGCATAGGCATACTGCGCGATGCACGGGTTGTTTGGGTGGATGTCGCTAATCAGTCCGCCGTAGTGCGTGCGCGGCTCGCCATTGTGCAGAAAGAGCGATCCGGGCGCAAACATCAGCAGTGGCTTTTTCCAAACGTTGGCGCTTGTCGCCCACTCCCCGCCCAGTTTTCCTCGCTTGATGAGCAAATGGTACGCGCCACGCACCGGGTCGTCCGCGCGCGGCACGTACGACGAAAGCGTGACGAATGCGTTCGCGTCCAGCGCGTCTGCCGGCAAATCGGCGTCGTTCCGCGCAAACTCTTCGAAAGGCGTAACGACGCGAACGTTCCCCGCGCCCGATGATTTGCGCTTGCCGAACCCGGTAGCTTCGATAATCTTGAACCAGTCGTAAACCTCACGCGCGGTTACTTGCTGTTCATCAAGGTTCAACCATAGGTTGAATTTCTCGGGATGCCCGTCACGCCAGTAGAACGTCTCGGCATGGTCGAACAACTGTCCCTTGTCCGCCGAGTTGGTCAAGCGATCCACCGCGGTGCGCGTAACCGTTTCCTCGATCCCGCGCGATTCCGCCGCGTCCAGCGCGGCGCGCGCTAGTGCAAGCGGCGATAGATCGCGGACGACCTGCTTCCATTGCGCCAGCGCCAACAGGTCGTGATGGCGTACGCGCTTGAGGTCTTCGACCATGCGCCGCATGGGTTCTTTTTCACCGAGTTTCGGATCGAGATAACGTTCGCGCGCCAGCTGCGTCGTCTCCGAGTACGTTAGCGGTGGCAGAACCGGCTGCGGCAAGAATCCCTCCGGGAACGCGGCAGTGAGCAAGAGCGGCGGCGCATGGGCGTACTGTCCAAGAAATTTCAAGAGCCGCTCTTCGCTCGCGCCGTAACGGATCGCCCAGCACAGATGCCCGAACAGCGTGTCTGACTGGAATGGCGTCAGGAGCGCCGAGCGCAGTTCCAGCGTTAGTTTGAGACGTTTCATTACGGGGCTGTCTCCGGCGCGAGCGCGCTTTCGGTTGTCGGCGGTTTAGTTTCTTGTCCCGACGTGGCTGGCGCGGACGCGTACCACTCTTTGGGCAATGCCTCATCGAATTTTTTCTTCGCGTCTTTGAGCGTTTCCGGCGCATTCACACGCACTTGACGAAATTTGATCTGCCCGTACCCGCGACTACCTGATCCGCCCAGCGTGTCATCAGCGAGCATCTTCATCGCGTCAACAATTTTCGGGATCAAGTCCAAATCACCTTTCGATCCCTCGCCCTCGGTCACGCGTTGGGTTTTCTCTCCCACGCGCTCGAACACGCGATAGACCAATTCAAAATCAAACACCGCGCCCGCCGGCACGCGCTCCATCTGCCGCAAGCCGCCTTGCGTCGTCGTCGCGGTGATGCGGTTGATCGTGTTCTCCCATTTTATCTCGGTGAGCGGGCGTTCGTCTTTTTCCAAAGCGCCAACATCTTTGAACGCGTCGCGCACGAGGATGCCCTTGAGCGTCGCATCGCGCACGATCAGGCGCGCGGGACCAAGATCGGCGTCCGATCCGCCCACCGCGCCAAAGATGAGGCAAATCGGACAATCGTGCCCCTCGCAATTGGCGCCGCGTTTGCCAAAACGGTGAGCCGCGCCGTATTCATTGTTCTTGCCGCCATTGGGCAGCCACTTATTTGCGTCCACTTTATCCAGTGCGAGTTCCAGCAGGGAACGCATTTTGCCTTTGAGCGAACTGCCCGGGATGTACGGTCGGCGTGACAGCGGGTGACGGATCACTGGCTTGTCCAGTCCGCCAATCTCCAGTGCCTCGCCTCCGCCGCCAATGTGCAAACCGGTCATGCAATGGATTTCGCCTTTGATAACGACTGCGCCTTTGTAAATCATCTTCGCCCTCCTTGATTTGAATGACGGTCGCGCCCGCGTTGCATTGCTCTCCCGTCTTCGCGCTGTTTTTCTGCGTAGACAAAGTGACCGACCACAGCTTCAAAGACCGCGACGAACGCGTCGAGGTCCTCGCGTGTCTTGACGCGCTGGACGCTTGCTCTGACGAACTCGACAAATTCAGCCGGCACGCGGTCTGCGCTGCTTTTCTTGCCAGCTGCGTGCGCCGCCTGCGCCCACACCAGTTGCACACGCGGCAAGAGCCGCTCGAACGGCTGCCCCTCTTTCGCGCGCTCACCGATGCCTTTCACTTCAGCAAAGAACCGCCGCAATTGATTCATGGACAACTTGCCGGCGAACTGACTCGCCCATTCGGGAGCGTACTTGCTGATGAGCTCTTCCCTGACCACGGGTTGCGTCGCTTGCGTCACGAATCCATCTTTGAGCGCGGCTTCAAAGCGATTCGACGCCGGCTCAGCCCAAGTGGTGTCTACTGTTCTCGCATCGTCCATCGTACATACCTCCTTGTTTATTCGAAAGATTCGCGGATCAGGGCTGTCGCCGAGATTTGAAGATTGCCCAGGTCACCGGCAATCGCATCCGCGCCATCAGTTTTGCTTGACCCGGCTCACTCAATCGTCTCAGTTTTTCGACAACATCGCCATTGACAATCTTCCCTTGTTCTACCCGCACGACGTTGCGTGCAATGTCGTACACCAGATGCGCGCGGTACAAAAGATCGCGCGAGCGTTTGGCTTCGTTCCACTTGATACACGCATTAGAATAAATCAACAAGCGGTGCAGGAATCCGCGCTTTTTTCCGAGATCGTCCTCGCGGGTCTTGACGCGATCCCACAGGAAATGCGCGTAATCGTCTCCGCCGTCTTTCTCTTCCAACAACGGCGGCAGATCATTCCACGCGATGGTTGTGCTGAACAAGCGCAGACGATTGCCGCGTGACGCGCCCTTGTCTTCGCCTTCTTTCGCGCGCTTGAGGAATTCTCCTGCGAGTTTGGAAGATTTCGCAATCGGAAAGCGATCTTTCACCACCGCGATGCCGGCGGAAAGTGTGATCCAGTTGTTGTTCGCGGTGTACCGACGGAATTCGCTGTTGAGCCGAATCGCCAAGCGCGCAGTTTCATCCCATGGACCTACGACGAGCAGATCATCGCCGCCGGCATAGACGACGTAGCAATTCTTGAATTCCTTTTCTACGCAGCGGTTCAGCCAGCCGCCGAAAAACAGGTCGAGCATCCGGCTGAGCGTTGCGATTCGCGAAAGACTGGCATGATCCAGTCCCAGCGCGAAAATCATCCCCAGCCGATCCACATCCGCTTTGAGAACGCCCAGCAGCGACTCGCCTTTAGACTGCTCGGCGATCCATTCGAAATCCCGGATTTCATCTCCCTTGTGCGGCACATAGTTGGCGACAAAGCGTTCCACCGCCGGCGCGTGGACTGCGATGATGTCCGCCGGCTTTGTGCCGATTTTCTCCACGAGAAACGGCACGCGCTCGAACCGCTCCGGAAGTGTCGCATAGACCACGACGGAGTAGGTGTCCGCGCCTTCAAAAAAGCGCAAGGCGTGCGCGGCGTCCGCGTGTCCACGCCAGTACGCAACCCACTGCGCGTTCGCCAATGCCGCGCCCAGGTCGGAGTCTTTCTGGCAATGCGGGCAAATGCCGCTCGCCTTCGGCGCGAGGAATTTATGGCAACTCTCGCACGCGGTCTGTTCCCCGGCGCCGCGCCACTCGCGCCGAAATGCTGACATCCACATGCCATCTTGCGTCAGCGCGCTCTGCGACTTGCGCGTCTTGCGCGCCGCCAGCCGATCATCCAGTTCGGTGAGTTTCTGCGTGATCGTGCTTTGGCCGGTTTGGGTCGGCGCTGGAATCGCAAAATCGCGACCAGCCAACTCGGCGCTCGCAAAGGTGAACGCCAACTCGCCCTGAAACTCCTCGACCAGCCACGCGTTCACGTCCGCTTCGAGCACACCCAGATTGGCGACCACACCCGGCAAGTTGGGCGCGAGGAGCGTAAACCGTCCACCCGCCGAAAAAATTCTACACGCCAATGGTAACTCGGCATCTGCCAAAGAGTGCAAAGCACGATGGGCAATCACTTCGACCAGCGCGCTCAGGAAGAATGACCGCGCGCGCAGACGCTTGGCGGCACCGCCCGCGCCAATCGTGGCGATCTCGTACAAATAATCCTGGATGCCAGAGAGATCGCCGCCGATCAACAGAAACTTGGCTGCGTCATCTTGCCAAATCGCCGCAGCATTTGCCAGAGTGCCTTGTCCGTCGTGATACAAATACAAAGATGCCGCTGCCGCGCTCGCCAAGCGCGAATGATCAAAAAGCGAAATATCGCGAATGTCCGTTTCGCGCTCCTGCTGAACATCACCCGGGAAACACCAAAGGTACCGCTGGAAGAGGGCAACGAGCGTCACGTGCAGCCGGCGAAAGCTCGCGATTGGGTCTGCTTCCGGAAAATCGCTCAACAGATTCGCCAAAGCCCGATCAAATTCCTCTTTCATTTTGCGGATGTCTTCTTCGATTGAACTCGCTTCTTCTTTCTTCGGTAAACGCTCGCGCACAGGAAAAACGTTGGCAAGATTCTCAAAGACAAGCGGCTTGTGCACATAGCGCGGCGGAATTGGGCTCCCCGTCTCACTCAGATTGACGCTAGCGAAAATGCAGTCCAGAGGATAGTACGCTGCATTGAGAAGACTTGGGTCGCGTGCGCCTCCTGGTGTACTTTCCCGTTCGCCGGATGCTACTCCGTCCGCGGCCTTGACCAACGCCCACAACGGATCCTCTGCCTTCGCGCCGATCAATATCAGCAAGCGCGCGGCGTCTATGCCGGTTTTCGTTTCGAGCGCGGGTGCGCGTTCTCTCCAGTACTCAATTCCAAGTCTTTCGTGCTCTTTGCTGCTGATAGTTGGCTTGACTAGAAACTTGCCGAAATCATGTAGCAATCCTGCGAGAATAACCGTGTTGTAATCACGTTGGTTCATTTCGCCTCCTTCAGCGCCGCGTTTTCATTCGCGCAGATTCGCGCCGATTCGCGGACAACAAAAAATCGCCAGACGCGCGTAAAAACACGCGTTGGCGATCATTCACCCACGCCGAGAACGAACCCACTTCAATTACCCAGCCCAGGGACGTTCCGAGAACGGTACGATGCAACATCGCACCTTGCCCTTTCGCGCCAAACCGACAGTGAGCGCGTCACTGACTCACAATGGACGAACGGACTTACCCAGGACAAAGCCGAATTCAAGAATGAAGGCAGAAGAGAACCTACAATGTGTTCATCCTTCCGACCTTATTATACTACAACTCCTTGCAGGATGAAAGCAGAAGGACCAAGCGAAACCAATCACATCATTCTTCCATCTCTCCTGTTTCATCTTTCACCCCTCAACTCTGCGCAAGCGCCTTCACCACATCCGCCAGATGCTCGCGCCATTTCGGATCGCTATCGTATCCCAACCACGCGCGCGCGCGCGACACGCTCACGCGATCCTTGAAGCGCGCTTGCAGTTTGCTCGCCCGCGCGGCATCCTCGCGCCCGAACTTGACGACGATGCGCCCTTCTTCGACGGTGATTCCCGTGATCTGCGCCTGCATCGCCGCGACTTTGAGCCGCAGCAGGTAGAGCAGGTTTTCGATTTGCTCGGGTGGCTTGCCAAACCGATCATCCAATTCCTTCGCGATTTCTTCCACCTGCGCCTCAGTCGTAATGTCCGCCAGACGGCGATAGAGCCGCAGCCGCAAACCCGAATCGGGGACGTACTCTTCAGGAATCTGCGCGGGCAAAGGCAAATCAATCAACGGTGATGCGAGCATCGCCGCGCGCGGTTTCCCACCCGCGTCCGCGCCTTGCGTCTTCGCGCGCGCAACGTCAATCGCGCTCGCGAGCAGGCGGCAGTACAAATCGAAACCGACCGCCGCGACATGTCCCGACTGCCGCGCGCCGAGGATTTCGCCCGCGCCGCGAATTTCGAGATCGCGCATCGCGATTTGAAAGCCCGCGCCCAGTTCGCTCGCCTCGGAAATGACTTGCAGGCGATCGTGCGCCTCCGCGCTCAAGGGATGATGCTTTTCGTACAGAAAATACGCGTACGCGCGCGCCGCGCTCCGTCCGACGCGCCCGCGCAACTGGTACAACTGCGCGAGGCCGAACTTGTCCGCGTGCGCGAGGATGAGCGTATTCGTGTTCGGAATGTCAATCCCGCTCTCGATGATCGTCGTGCAAACGAGCACGTCGTATCTGCCCGCCGCGAAATCCGCCATCACCGCTTCGAGTGCCGACTCCTCCATCTGTCCGTGACCGATCGCGATATTCGCTTCGGGCACGAGTTTCCGCAACTGATCGGCGACGATGTGAATACTGCGCACGCGATTGTGCACGTAAAACACCTGCCCGCCGCGATCCAGTTCGCGCAGAATTGCATCGCGCACCAGGCGCTCGTCGTACTCCGCGACGTAGGTGCGAATCGGCAGGCGATCTTCGGGCGGCGTTTCAATCGTGGACATATCGCGCGCGCCCGAAAGCGACAGGTAGAGCGTGCGCGGAATCGGCGTCGCGGTCAACGTCAGCACATCCACTTGCTGGCGCAATTGTTTCAATTTTTCTTTGTGAACGACGCCGAAGCGCTGTTCTTCGTCAATGACGAGCAGACCCAGGTCTTTGAATGCCACGTCCTCGGATAACAAACGATGCGTGCCGATCACGATGTCCACCGTGCCCGCTTGAATTTTCTCGACGATTTCTTTCTGCTCCTTGTCGGAGCGAAAGCGCGACAACATCTCGATTGTGATCGGAAAGGGCGCGAGGCGTTCGGCAAAGGTGTTGTAGTGCTGCTGCGCGAGCACTGTCGTCGGCACGAGAATCGCGACTTGCTTGCCGTCGTTCGCGGCTTTGAACGCGGCGCGCAGCGCGACTTCGGTCTTGCCGTACCCCACGTCGCCGACGACGAGGCGATCCATCGGGCGCGGACGCTCCATATCGGCTTTGATGTCGTCCAGCGCGCGCAGTTGATCTTCCGTCTCGACGTAGGCGAACGACGCTTCGAGTTCGTTCTGCCACTGATTGTCGGGCGCGAACGCGTGACCCGACACGACTTCGCGCGCGGCGTACAGTTCGAGCAATTCGTCCGCGATGTCCTCGATGGCTTTGCGCGTGCGCTCTTTGACTTGCGCCCATTCCGCCGTGCCCAGCCGACTCAACGTGGGCGCGTGTCCGCCCGGCGCGACGTAACGACTCAGCCGATCGATCTGATGCACCGGCACGTACAGCATATCGCCGCGCTGATATTCGACCTGCAAAAATTCGCGCTCGGGTCCGTGCAGCGCGATGCGCGTCAAGCCGCGAAAAATTCCGATGCCGTGATCCACGTGGACGATGTAATCGCCAACCGCGAGATCGGAGAAGAACGCTTCGGGTGACGCGGCGCGCGTCTTGGCAATGCGGCGCGGCTTGGGACGCGACCAGCCGAAAAGTTCCGCATCGGTAAGCAGTAGGCAGTGAGTAGTAGGCAGACTGCTTTCTGCTTTCTGCATACTGCCTAGTTGTAATTGCCATCCCTCCGCCAACGCGCCCTGCACCAACCCGATATGCTTCGGCTCTGGAACTTTCACGATGCCGTCAACCGGCTTGATGAAAAATTCGCGCTCGCGCAAAAGTTCGGAAAGGCGCGCGGCTTGGCGCGTGACGATGACGATGCGCGCGTTTTGCTCGCGCTGCTTGAACAACTCGTCCATCACCTTGCGGAGTTGTCCGCCGTAGCGCGGAGCTGGCGTAAATGGCAGTCGCAATGCCTCGCCTGGCGTCGCGTAATCGAGCAGCAGTCGCTTGCGCGACAACAATCGCTCGCGCAATGCGTTCCAGGCAAAGTACGGCAGCGCGACGTTCGGCGGCAGTTCGCGCCGCGCTTCCAAATCGCCGTGCACATCTTCGGCTCGAAATTCGAGTGACTGCGCGTTCGCCTCGACTTCGCTCCAATCTTCGACGACGAGCAAACCTTGTTCCGGCAAATGGTCAATCAGCGATGCGGTATTCGGATAAAAGTATTCTAGGTAGAATTCGATGCCGTGAAAACGCTTGCCTTCGTCGAGCGCCTCGCGATCGCGCTTGAAACCCGATTCCGCAATCGGATGGCACGCGGACAAATCCCACGCGGCAATCTTTTCAAGCGCGGCGCGACCGCGACCTGGGAGCGCTTCACTCGCGGGCGTAAGTGTCACTGCCTTGAGTTCCTGCGCGGAGCGTTGCGTCGCGGGATCGAACGCGCGGAGCGAATCAATCTCATCGCCGACAAATTCGATGCGGATGGGTAGCGGATGCGCGGGCACCCACACGTCGAGGATGCCGCCGCGCCGACTGAACGCACACGGCGTTTCGACAACCGCCTCGTACTCGTAGCCGAGCGCGACGAGCGCGGACAAGAGTTCGGTGAGGTTCACACTTTCGCCGCGTCGCAAGGTGCGCATCCCCGCGACGAAATCGGCTGGCGGCACCGTCCTTTGCATCACCGCGCGAATCGTCGTGACGATGATCGGCGCGGTAGGGGCGTTCAATTGAACGCCCGGACTTGATTGCACGCCCCTCCCCAGCGCGGCAAGCGCGGACAGGCGCGCGGCAATCGTCTC
>Ga0315289_10013683_pt1 | contig 11344 bp, 11 predicted proteins | sample YL17G11_40_MG_FD_203452 | JGI IMG/M metagenome (GOLD analysis project Ga0315289, IMG submission 203452) | Sediment microbial communities from Yellowstone Lake, YNP, Wyoming, USA - YL17G11_40 | ecosystem: Environmental > Aquatic > Freshwater > Lake > Sediment | place: USA: Wyoming | collected... | reverse complement strand
TGATGCCAAATTTTACCACTGTGAAGGCAACCGAGTAAAGAGTTAATTCCATCCTCTCAATTGGTAATATTCTTTCAGCATGAACTCTAAATCTTCATGTTGAATCGTTTTTTCCGTTCCCTGGAGAACCTCTCGAAAGAATCGGCGAGGAAGTTTATCATCTTTTTTCGTCACTCCTTCTTGTTGATTGAAAGTCCGGGCAAGATTGATAATCTCAGAGGCCATGGTTTTAAGTTCTTTCTTTTTGAGTGAAAGGTTGCAAGTAGATTTTATAATCTCTTGAAGATCCTTCCAGGTGATTAAATCTCGATAGAAACGGCAGAGGATGAGGGCATCGAAGAGGGTCATCTTATCCTCATAGTCTACAAAGAGCTTAGCCTTTCCTTTCACCTGACCAGGATCGATCTGCCCAGAAAGTTCGGACTTATAGAAAGTTGCCCTCAGGTGGCAGGCGCCCCGATCAGAGGTAGCATAAGCAAGTCCCATTCCCTTTAATACCCGAGGGTCGAAACCGGCAGGTTCGAGCCCTTTCACATGGATCGCTTCCCCCTCCATCTCCCAAACGGCTCCGGCATGCCGGACTCCTTCTGATAAAATCCGGCCCACTCCTTTCTGATAAGCAATCTTGATTAAAATCTCAGCAATTCCATCGGCATCTCCGTAATTGAGTTTATCTTCTATCTTCTTTCTTTTTGAGGCCTCAATGGCAAAGGCAACTAAGTTTCCTGCCGTGATGGTATCCATACCCAGACGATCACATAAATCGTTAAGATAAATGATCTCCTCAATCGATTTCACCATACAGAGCCCCCCAAAGGCATAAATGGTTTCGTATTGAGGGCCCATGATGCGAAGACCTCGATGTCTTCCCTCTTTGACTTCAGAGATTTTTCCACAGGCCATAAAGCAATGGGGGCAGGCTGAAGAGACCACATTGCAGCGTTCGATGAGACTTTCAGCGCTGATTCCTTCCCAGCCCTCTACAGTCCCTTTGGACCAATATTGGGTAGGAAAGGCACCGATGGTGTTCATGATAGAGACCAGCATAGGGGTTCCATATTTTTTATACATAGAAACGATTTGATGGTCTTTGACTCGATCTTTAAACTCCCGAGCCAATCTTTTCAGAGAGGATGAATCGGCGACCTTCCTGTGCTTCTCCCCATGAAAGACGATCCCCTTTAACTTCTTTGATCCCATCACAGCGCCGATACCCGCTCTACCGAGGGAACGCCAGTATTCAGACTCGATCACCGCAAATTTCACCAAATTTTCTCCAGCTGGCCCGATAACCAGTGCCCCAGCCCCCTTGATTCCAATGGCTTTGAGAATGGTTTCTTCCGATTCATAAGTCTCTTTTCCCCAGAGTTCAGAGGCGTCGTGGAAAACGACGTTCTTATCGCTGATCTCAAGAAAGATCGGGCGATTCGATTTTCCTTCAATGATGACGGCATCATAACCTGTCCGGCTAAATGGAAGGGTGATCTTTCCTCCGGAATAGGATTCCGAATAAATTCCTGTCTGAGGTGACTTGGTAAAAACCGCATAACGGCTGGAGCCATAAAAAGGGGTATCCGCCAAGGGACCCAATGTGAAGATGAGACGATTTTGAGGAGAAAAGGGATTGATATGGGGTGGATTTTCTTTAAGAAGGAGGAAGGACCCTAAACCCTTGCCTCCGAGGTAAGATCGGAGAACCGATTCGGGGATGGGCTCGACCGTCACCTTTTTCTTTGAAAGATCAACTCTTAGCAGTTGATTAAAAAATCCTTTCATTATTCTTAATCATAAAGGAAATAGGAGGTCAAATCAAGATGAGGTCAGCAGAGGGTTACATGAGAAGCCCGAAGAAGAGAATAGAAAGGATTCCCCCTGATAGAAGGATGTAAGGAAGGCCGACCTTTTTGAGAAGGGCAAAGAAAGCTGCTCCGGCAAGAATGACATTCGGAATGTCAATAAGGGCGGTCCTTCCGAAATTATAGAGTAACAAACCGAGCATCCCGATGAATGATCCGAGGATACCTCGTTCTATAGTCCGGACGGACTCCACTCCTTTTAGTCGATCGTAGTAAGGGATTAGAAGGATCAGAATGAAGAAGGAAGGAAAGAAGATTCCAATCGTTGCCATTGATGCTCCCAGGAGACCCGCAACCTTAAAACCGACGAAGGTGGATGTAATCAGGACCGGGCCAGGAGTGATTTGCCCCAGAGCAATTCCGTCCAGGAATTCTTTTGTGCTGAGCCATTGATATCGATCGATCATCTCATACTGGATCATGGGGATGGTGGTGAATCCGCCACCGAATGCAAGGGCGCCAATCTTGGATAGGGTAAGAGAAAGATAGGTGACTTTAGGATCGATGAGATATGAGATCACTAAAATCATGCAAATGAAAATGGCCAGGAGGCCAAGGAAGAGATGTTCCCTTTCCTTCACCCCCTTCCAACGAAGCCCTTCAGAAATGGGAACATTTTTGGTTTGGCTCCCTTTAGGATGGAGGAGAAGGGCAGCAATGGCTGCTAAGACAAAGATCAACAGGATGTTCCAGCGTAAGAAAAAGCCAAAGAATGATAAAACCGAGATAAGAACCACCTTCCAGTCTTTGAGGATAGACCTGCCGAAGGTGATGCAGGTATTGAGGAGTATAGCCACCACAATGGCTCCCAGTCCCTTAAAAAGGGCCTGAATGAATCCGAGGCTCTGCGTCTTGAAATAGAGGGCCGATAGAAACAGAAGGGCGATGAATGCTGGAAGCACAAAAGCTATAGCCGCGACAAGGGCGCCCCAGATTCCTCTGACTCGATACCCAACATACGTTACGATCTGGACCATAGTCGCTCCCGGAATCAACTGGCAGAGAGCGAGTCCACGCATGAATTCCCCTTCTTTTACCCAGCCATATTGATGGACAGCTGTCTCCTTGATCTGGCTAATCATTCCTGGGCCGCCATAAGCTGTGGCCCCCAGTTTTAAAATCCTTATAAATAAAATACTCAATGAAGACATCGATCGTTCCATAGAGTGCAGAAGTTTGCTCTTGGTAGAAGCCAGATATTTAGCTTTCGCAATATGACATATACCATAAAAATATTTATTGACAATATGCTTTTTTTAGCATACCGTATACCCGATTTCCTTTTAAAGGGGGTTTTTAATGGAGATCAAAGCGAAGTTCTGGATCGAGAACGAAGGGGAGGTAGTGCTCGGGGGTGGTAAAATGGCGTTGCTTCTAGCGGTAGATCGGTTAGGTTCCATCCAGCGGGCTGCTGATGAATTTGGGATGTCTTATCGACATGCCTGGGGCGTAATTAAAAAGATCGAACAACGTGCGGGGTTTAAAATGGTATATACAAAACTGGGTGGAAAGGATGGAGGAGGAGCTGAATTAACACCGAAAGGAAAAGCCTTCGTCGAGATGACAGATTTTCTTTTAAAGGATCTTCATGCAATTGTGGAGAAGAGGTTTAGGCAGAAGTTTCAAATTACTGAGTAATTGTGAATCTATGAATTTAGGAATTTAGGGATTGGCGAATTTAGGGATTTATGATTGGCAATCCTCAATTCGCAATTCCTCAATCAAAATTATTATGCGGTTATTGGGCAATGATTATAACAAAATGGAATTTGCAGGCGCCTTTGGCGACCTGGGGACATTTATCCCTTTTGTCGTGGGATATATCACTCTCAATAAAATGGATCCCTTGGGCATTCTGGTTGCCTTCGGTATATTCAAAATATTTGTAGGACTTTATTTCAGAACTCCCATCCCCATTCAACCGATGAAGGCGATCGGTGGGATGGCAATCGCCCATGCGGGGACGATCACCCCGGGCATGATCTGGGGATCAGGAATCTTTACAGGCCTTTTCTGGCTTCTGATGGGAGTTACTGGAGCGATCACATGGATCGAAAAGGTCACCACAAAGCCTGTGGTTCGAGGTATCATGCTCGGATTGGGTCTGAGTTTCATTGTGGAAGGGTTAGGGATGATGAAGGCTCAACCTGTTTTGGCGATCGGTGGTGTTGTTCTGACTCTCCTCCTTTTAAATAATAAACGCCTTCCAGCGATGTTGGCTCTATTGGGATACGGGATCATCTTCTCCTTTCTTCAAAAGCCTGAATTAATCGAAGAGTTTTCCCATCTCTCCATTCGATTTCGATGGCCTGAGTTGGCGTTTGGACGAATTTCATGGAAAGAACTTCTCTCTGGCTTTGTCATTTTAGGACTTCCTCAAGCTCCGCTCACACTCGGCAATGCCATCATCGGAACCGTGGCAGAGAATAATCAATACTTTCCTGATCGAAAGGTGACGGCGAAGACTATCACCATCGATCACGGAGTCATGAATCTGATCAGCACCTGCATTGGAGGAGTTCCCATGTGCCATGGGGCAGGGGGAATGGCTGGTCACATACGTTTTGGTGCCAGGACAGGTGGAGCTTTAGTGATTCTGGGTGTGATTGTTCTTCTGACAGGACTTTTTTTGAGCGACTCCGTGGCCCTCCTATTTCAGGTTTTTCCTCGTCCGATCCTGGGCGTCATCCTCTTTTTTGCTGGAGTGGAACTGGGGCTCGTCGTTAAGGATATTAAACTAAAGAGACAGAACCTTTTCGTTCTCCTCGTCACCGCAGGAACAGCTATGTGGAATATGGGCGCAGCTTATTTGGCAGGACTATTGCTGTACTATGGTCTTCAGCGTCGCTGGATTAAAGTGTGAGGGGCCAAAATTTTCATCTAAAGCAGATGCTCGATGAGTATCTTTATCCCGATACCGATCAGAATGAGGCCGCCTAAGAATTCCATCTTCTTCTCAAAGAAGTGTCCAAGTTTATTGCCTACAAGGACGCCAAGGAAGGATAAGATAAACGTTACAATTCCAATGACGATGATCGGAGTTACGATAGAGATTTTCAAAAATGCAAAGCTTAATCCCACGGCCAAGGCATCGATACTTGTAGCAATGGAGAGCATGAGCAAAACAAAAACATTGAGGGATTTGATTTCATTATCATTCGATCCGATCTTCATCGATTCATAAATCATTTTACCACCGATCAAACTCAAAAGGCCAAAAGCCACCCAATGGTCAAACCCTGAAATAAAACCTCTCAAGCGAATTCCTGCCACCCACCCTATCAATGGCATCAAGGCCTGAAAAGATCCAAAAAAGAGTCCAATTTTAAGGGCATTATTGATTCTTTGGTGTTTGATGGTGATTCCGTTCGTAATAGATACGGCAAAAGCATCCATCGCCAGTCCAGATGCGATAAACAGAATTATTATCATGTCCATTGGTTGGTACTTTTCTACTTTGATTTCAATTCTCTAACGCTAAACCTTTAGATGATCTTAGTTAACCTAATTTCCTTTAGCAATCAATATTTGTGGTGTCAAGCAGCCACTTCGTTATGGGAACCGTCCTTGCTCTAATCATCGGTGGGGCCGGGGCCAGTATTCCGGAGATTACATTATTGGGTGCCATATTTAAAAAGACTTCTGGCCGCATTTGCCTTGAACGTTTTCCTTGTAGCCATTGTCGCCAGATATCTGGTGGATTACTTTTTATATTATGCAAACTGTAGAACCGAACTGATATTTCGGGCCCTTTTTCAGGCTTGACTAAAAGGATTAAAATCAGATATGGTTGTTTATGAAATTCCGAACAGAAGGAGAGCGTGTGATGAAGAAGAAGGTTGTTATATACGGCAGAGCGGGTTGACCTTTTACCGACCAGGCTCGGGCAGCCTACGGTGATACCGCAGAATATGCTGATGTTGAATTAGACCATAAAAAATTAGAGGAAATGCTAAAATACTCCGGTGGTCTTCGGAAAGTCCCAGTCGTTATTGAAGGGGGTAAAGTAATCATCGGTTACGGGGGCACCTGAGGTATCTGATAAGCGGTAGTTTACCGGTATCGAATTTTAAAAACTCAAGTAGAGAAGTTAAGGGTTCTGAACCCATATTCAATATGCTTTATTAAATCTATTTCCATAGAAAAGACATTAATCTATTCTCGATCATATCCCTGACCCTTCTGAAAAAATCAATTGATTTTCCTTTGTAAAAATACTTGACAACTAAAGGAAATTGATATATATATGTTTTAATCATATAAGGATTAAAAACATGGGTCGTCAGAATAAACAAGATTGCAAGAAAATAGATCCAGACGAAAACGCCTGTGGCTGCTCGGAGCGCAGGGTTCCGAGGTTGCTTCAACCGTTCATCCTATTAACATTAAAAGAAAAGGAATCCTATGGATACGAGCTCATCGAAAAAATCAATGGGTTCGGTTTTCATTCCAGTCCTCCGGATGTTGGTGCGATTTACCGGCAACTACGCAGTATGGAAAATGACGGATGGGTGAAATCGAAATGGAATACAAAGGGGGCTGGTCCTGCGAAGAGAATTTACCGGATTACACCTCAGGGAGAAGAAATTTTACACGGATGGGCCATTACCCTGCGGAAGAGGAAGGAGTCTCTTGAACAGTTTTTAAAACTTTACCAGAGCCATTATGAAAAGAGCCAGAGAACTGAAAGGAGGTGATTACCATGTGTTGTGAACCAAAATGGGGGCATCATTCACCCATGGGGCATCATTTTCAGGGTGGGTGCTGTATGCCTTACGGCCATCATCATCCTGCCCCGGAAGAGGAGAAGGAGACGTTGGAGAGATACAAAAGAGATCTTGAAGATGAGCTTTCACGGGTGGAGGCAAGGATAAAGAAGATCAAAGAGTAGTTTCATCCGGGAGGAGGAAGGAGAACCTTTCTTCTCCCAATATGAGAGGAAACATTGAAAAATAGTTCAGCCATCCATGTTGAAGGTCTGGCAAAATATTGCCGGAGGCAAGCCGTGAAAACTATGTGTCAAGGTGTGGAGTGATTCTAACATCGACAGTTTTGTCGAAATTCTGGAAAGCTTTGTCGAAAGGTCTTGAATGGTTGATATTAAAATGAAAATTGATAATTTGGCGCAGACTGCAGTCGACACCATTGTCGAGAGGGCTTAATTCTTCGAAGAGATTTCAAACCTTTTAAAAGTTTACCAACTCCTTGTGATTCCTGAACATTCAGTCTCCCTCCAAAGATGTTTTAGACTTTGGCATTAAAGTTGCTTCATCTAAGGTCAGGTTTAACTCATAGAGGTTTTCAATGTTAGGTAGACAGAAATTACTACTTCTTATTCCGGCAATCGTTCTAATCCCTATCCTACTCGGGATGACGCCCTTAAATTTTATCCAGAAGATTGGGAGTGGTTGTCCTTTTTCTCAAGATAGACAAACCCTCAAGTGCAATCCCTGTCCTTTTAACTCCGTTAATGCTCCTGGTGATCCAATCCTTGTAAGCTTAAACTCAGCTCCACTGGAGCAGGATTTGATGCCTTCACTTTACCCTCACGGAATGTATTCTAACTCTATTCTTTTCAATACACCCCTAAAATCTCTCCACCTTCGCTGTTAATCTCAATCCAGACCTATTCTCGCAGTCTATCCATTCACAAAATTAATTTTTTAAGATTTTTTCGAACATTTTAACTCCAGAGGTCAATCAACTTACACTGGGGGGCTGATTTCCAGAAGAAAGGAGGTGATATCCATGAAGAAGACCACAATCATTGGGTTGAGTCTGATGTTGGCTTTAGCCCTGATGGCTACAGCAGCTCTGGCTTGGGGGCCTGGCCGGGGCTATGGTATGGGACCTGGATATGGTACTCCTGCCATTCCCAACCTGACGGTGGAGCAATCTTCAAAGATTCAGGCTTTGCAGAAAGCCCATCTGGATGAGATCGCACCGCTTCAGCAGGATCTCTTTAAGAAGAGAACCGAACTTCGGAGTCTCTGGCTAAATCAGAATCCTGATTCTGCTGCCATCACGGCCAAGCAGAAAGAGATTCTAAATCTCCAGACACAACTCCAGGAAAAGGGCACCAATCTCAGGCTCGAAATCCGGAAGCTTCTTACACCGGAGCAACAAGCCCAGTTAGCCACCTTTGGTCCAGGCTTTGGTCCTGGTATGGGCAAAATGGGCCGTATGGGCCGCTGGTAATCGGAGAGGGAGGGCGGATATTTTTCGCCCCCCCTCTAATTTAGGAGAGGAAAAATGAAATCTAAAAGAATTCTCATTGTAGAGGATGACGTTTTCTCCAGAGGGGCCCTGGAGAAGATTCTTGAAAGCCATAATTACGATACTTCTTCCTGTGCAACTGCAGAAGAGGCGGTTATCAAGCTACATGAGGAGTCTTTCGGAATCCTGATCACCGACCTCCGGATGCAAGAGATGGATGGGCTTGAGCTGATCAAGGAGGCCAGGAGAATCTATCCGGAAATTTCAACAATCTTAGTGACCGGTCTTGCAAGCAATGAGATTAGACTGAAGACAAAGGAGCAAGGAGTAAACGGATTCTTTCCAAAGCCTATTGAATGGGATGAACTCATCGCTTTGATGGAAGTCTTGACAAAAGCTAAGAAGGATAAGAGCAAGAATACGAACAGGAATGACGGAAAAGGAAAATATTCTTATCTTCAGCGAGGAATCTTCTTTGCGCTCATGCTATTTTTATTAACATTATTCATCATCCGGATGTCAGAGGCTCAAGAGCCCTTTCCTAAACAGAGAAGCCCAAGTTTCAGAATGGGCAGTCAGGGACTATGCTGGAAGTCATCTTACTTGGCCCTTACAGAAGAGCAGATGAAGGCGCTCGAAAGCCTTCAGCGTGCCTACCAGGCAGAGGCAACGCCAAAATATAGGGAACTTATGACATTAAGAATTGAGTTGCAATGTTACGTCTTCGACAAAAGTACCAAACCCCAGGATATCATGGAACGGCATAAGAAATTGCTTTCGCTTCAGACAGAGCTTGAAACACTCTCTTTTTCATACCAGATGAAGGCCCGATCCATATTGACGAAAGAACAATTGGAACGGCTTCCTCAGGATTGTTTCCTGGAATTGGGAATAGGATATGGAACAGGAGTGGGAATAGGCAGAGGTCCACGAAGAGGGTCGCAACGGTAATGAGGAAATAAGATAAAAGTTAATCCTCAAATCACTTTTGGGAGGTATGTGAAATGTTGAAGAAGATTCTCAAAACAGGAGTATATCTTGCACTCATCTCGCTATCTAATTCGGGAACTGTCCTTTCACAGGAGGATAAGATTGGAGAAGTGGCCATCCATACTTTCAGAACTCAGATACGGCTTCCGGAGGGAATAGAGATCAAATTTTTAGAGAAGAAGGATAGTCCGATCTTGGACTTTTATTCAGTCAAATTACTCCTTGTTTATCCAGATAAGGAAATGCCAGTCGTCATTTATGTGGATAAGGCAGGTGAGAAAGTCATCATCGGCCACCTCTTCATGAAGGGAGAGAATGTAACCACGAAAGAGGCAGGTCCCCTCAGACCCAAAAAGATCGATATGGCCATTTTAGACGTTGACAAGTCTCCCTCTATCGGTCCCATAGGGGCAAAGGTCACTATTGTCGAATTCTCGAACTTTCAGTGCCCCTACTGCATGGATTCGTGGGCGAAGCTAAAGGCCCTGCTGGGTAAGTATCCAAAGGAGATTAAATATATCTTCAAACATTTCCCATTTCAACCGGTTGGAAAGACCTTTGAACTATCGGAGATGGCCGCTGCTGCTCAGGAAGTGAACCCATCGGCCTTCTGGCTGGTGCATGATTTTCTGTTTACGAGCGAAGGACAGTCCGTAGCAAACTTGGAGAGAAAGGCTTTGCAATTGAAGATTGAACAGCTCCTCAGAGAGAAGAGGCACGATTTGAAGGTCTTTCAGGAGGCTCTTGAGAGCGGTAAAGCAAAGAAGAAAGTCTTGGACGATATGGCTGTGGGAAATAAGCTTCGAGTTACATCGACTCCCACAAAAATCGTCAATGGCGACCTCATCGTAGGGTCAATCTCGGATATTGTGCTGGAGCGATATTTAGGAAAATGACAAGGAACAAGAAAAACCCTGGATTCCTGCTGGAGTTTATCCCGGTGAAAACCGGGGCAGGAATGACACCCCCGGGGAAAAATGATTTAACTAAACCGATTTTTAAACAGCTAACTGATTAAGAAAGGAGAAATTATGGGACTTGTAGAGGCAGAGAACATCACCAAGATTTACAGTGTCGTGGCTACAAAGGTAAGCAAAGACTACATGGCAGGGGAGATTGCGATCAGGGCATTGAATGAGGTGAGCTTTGAAATCGAGCCTGCTTCCTTCGTTTCCTTCGTTGGTCCTTCCGGGAGCGGAAAGACAACTCTTTTAAATCTGATTGGTTGTCTCGATAAACCGACGGACGGAAAATTAATGGTTGCTGGAACAGATGTTTTGCATCTTGACCGGAAGCAGAGCGCTTCATTTCGGGGAAACAACATTGGGTTCATATTTCAGGACTTCAACCTCATCCCTGTCCTTACGGTTTATGAAAATATCGAGTACCCTCTTCTCATGGTCCAGAATATTCCTGGAGGAGAGAGGAAAAAGCGAATTCTGACCATGCTGGAGGCCGTTGGGATGATTGACCAAAAGGACAAATATCCTGACCAGATCTCAGGTGGCCAGAAGCAGAGGGTGGCCATTGCGAGAGCCCTGGTGACAAACCCAAAACTGGTCCTGGCCGATGAACCGACCGCAAACCTTGATCATAAGACCGCATTTCTGGTCCTTGAGTCAATGAAAAAGATGAGGAATGAGTTTCAGACTACCTTCATCTTCTCCACCCACGACCAGAAGATCGTGGGCGAAGCGGAGATTATATACAGTTTGGAGGATGGGCAATTGATTGGAAAACAGGCCAAAGGAGGAAAGAAAAATGGGTAACCTATTTAAAATTGCTATCAGAAATCTTAGGAGATATAAACGGAGGACATTGCTTACAGCTTCTCTCGTCACACTCGGGGTTGTTTTCGTTCTGATCTTTGTCTCCGTAACAGGCTCTTTTAAGAGCATGATGATCGGACAAATGACCGATTCAATGTTAGGCCACCTGCAGGTTCACAGGAAGGGTTATTTGGCATCTATCGATAACCTTCCTCTCAACTTGAACCTCAAGATGCAGGCTTATAAGAAGTTGGAAGGGATTCTCAATCAACAGCCGGAGGTTGAAGCCTTTTCTCCAAGGATAAAATTTGGGGGGATGTTCAGCACCTTCGTGGAGACAACCAATATAAGACTCAATGGAGTCTATCCCGATCGGGAATTAAAAACAGTTCCCCTTCTACCTTCGAGAGTCACAAATGGTACAAATAAAACTCTTGAAAAAGGGGAGATCTGGATTCCTGAACTCATGTCGAAGAGCATGAAAGTGAATATAGGCGATACGGTCGTCATTAT
>Ga0315289_10013682_pt1 | contig 11345 bp, 9 predicted proteins | sample YL17G11_40_MG_FD_203452 | JGI IMG/M metagenome (GOLD analysis project Ga0315289, IMG submission 203452) | Sediment microbial communities from Yellowstone Lake, YNP, Wyoming, USA - YL17G11_40 | ecosystem: Environmental > Aquatic > Freshwater > Lake > Sediment | place: USA: Wyoming | collected... | reverse complement strand
CCACCGCGGTTGAGTCCAATATTCGAGAACTTGAGGGCGCGGTTACCCGAATAATGACCTATTGCCAATTAAATAGAATTACCCCCTCATTGGATGCGGCCAGTAAAATTCTTCAGGATATTATTTCTTCCAAGGGGAAAAATTTATCAATCGAAAAAATCTTAAAAATCGTCAGTCAATTTTTTAAAGTCGAATCCGCGGAGTTAAAATCATCAAAAAGAAATAAAGAACTTGTTTGGCCCCGGCAAATTGTCATGTATCTTCTTCGGCACGAAATGAACCTGTCTTTTCCCAAAATTAGTCAGGCCTTAAATAAAAAAGACCACACCACGATTATGCATGGGGTGGGCAAAATTGAAAAAGAAATTGGTAATAATGAAGAATTAAAACAACAACTAACTTTGATTAAAGAAAAACTTTATATTGCCTAGACAACCTAAAACTCTAAACTCTAAATTCTAAACACTAAACAAATCATAAAATAATAGATAATAAATCATAAATAGTTTAAAATTTAGATTATTATAATTTAAGTTTAGAATTTCGGATTTAGGATTTCGGATTTCCCCGCCGACAGCGGGGGTGTGGACAAGCTGTGGATAAATAATCAAAAAATGATTATAAAATAGAAGGATAGAAGATGAGACTTCTATCAGCGATCATCCTAGTAATCTATCTGTCTAAAAATCAGGAGTTATTCACATCAATATCCACAAATTATCCACTGGGTTTTTAATCCTTTAATCCACTATTCCACAGCTATTATTACTACTATATATATAAGTAAAATATAATTATAGATAATCATTGTGGATAAATAATATAATTAAAATGAATAAACCTAACACAAATCATTTCACTAATTAAACACTAATTCGTGATTAATTTGTGAATAAATTAATATTAAGGGTATTTAATATTTAATAATAAAAGGAGCGCATTATGAAAATTTCTTGTACCCAGGAAAACTTAACTAAGGGGTTAGGAATTGTTGGTCATATGGTCAGTCCTCGAACGACTCTGCCGGTTTTAAATAATATCTTACTTAAAGTGGAAAAAGGCAGATTAAATCTTTCCGCCACCGATTTAGAAATCGGCATTAATACCTGGATTGGCGCTAAAGTTGATAAAGAGGGGGCAATTACTTGTCCGGCGAGACTGCTTTATGAATACATTAGTACCAATACTGACAAAACAATTAATTTGGAAATTAAAGACCAGGCTCTTCGTTTAGAATCCGAACATTTCAAAGCCAATATTAAAGGCATCGAGGCCTCGGAATTTCCTTTAATTCCCGAGGTTAAAAATGGTTCAAAAATTGTTGCCCGCGGGGCTGATTTTAGGGACGGGATTTTAAAAACAGTTTTTGCCTGCGCCCCTGACGAAACCCGACCGGTACTGGCGGGAGTTTATTTAAAAACCGGCTCCGGAAAACTTAAAATGGTGGCTACTGATAGTTATCGATTGGCGGAAAAAACCCTTAATTTGGATTTCTCCTCTCCGGCCGACAAACAGGTTAATATCATTGTTCCGGGTCGGACAATGACGGAAATTGGTCGTCTTTTAGACGAGGAAGTTGAGAAAGTGGAAATAATGGTGGGCGAGAATCAGGTTCAGTTTAAATTAGGGCCAACTAATCTCGTTTCCCGTTTGGTTGAAGGTAGCTTTCCCGATTATGAGCAAATTATTCCCACCGGCATTAAAACAAAAATTATGGTTAAAAATAATCAATTTCAAAACGCAATTAAAATGGCAAGTTTTTTTGCCAGAGAAGCTGCCAATAACATTAAGTTACAGCTTAAAAAACCCAAAAAATTAAATATTATCGCTGTCTCGCCGCAAATTGGCGATAATGTTTCTGAACAAGAGGTGGAATTTTCCGGCGAGGAATTGGAAATTGCCTTTAACGCCAAGTTCATCCTTGATGTTTTGCCGGTTTTGGGAGCAGAGGAATTAACTCTGGAATTGGCGGGCAGTCTTTCCCCGGGGATTATCCGGCCAAATAAGGACAAAAATTACTTGTACATCATTATGCCGCTTAGGATGGATGAATAGATTCGAAAAAAGTTAAAGGAAAATAGAAATTAGTTAAGAAATTTGAAATAGGAAATCAGGGTTCCTGTCTCTATTTTCTACTTTCTATACCACTTTCCAATTTCCTATAACCATTTTCTATTTTTATTATGCTCAAACATCTTTTTCTCGAGAACTTTCGTAACTATAAAAAATACTCTTTAGATTTTAATAAAACCACCATTCTGGTTGGGCCAAACGGGATTGGCAAAACCAATCTTATTGAAGCAATTTATTTACTTTCGACCGGTCGGTCTTGGCGAACCAGGCGGGACAGTGAGGTGGTTTTCTGGCAAAAAGACTTTGCCAGAATAATCATTAAGACCACTAACGATAAAGAGCTGGTCTTGGAAATGGTTATCCAGCAAATACCAAACCCAGATTACCCCCAGCTCAAGCTCATCAAAATTAACGGCTTAAAAAAACGCTTGACAGATCTTTTAGGGAAATTGCCGATGGTTTTATTTTCTCCGGAGGAGATACAACTTCTTGATGGGCCGCCGGTTTTGAGGCGGCGGGTTTTGGATATTTTGCTTTGCCAGCTTGACCGAAAATACACCTTGGCCCTTTTGGATTTGGGAAAAATCATTCGCGGTCGAAACCGGCTTTTGTATTTTATTAAGATCGGTAAATCCCAGATTAAGGAATTGACTTTTTGGGATGAGAAGCTGGTGACCCTGGGAAGCTTTATCATTAATAAAAGGCTTAAAACCCTGGAAGTTTTAAATAAAAATATTAGTCAAATTTACCAGACAATTTCCGGCATGGACGAGGAGCTTAAGATCAAATATAAAGAAAGTGTCCGACCAGAAAATTTTTCCGAGACTCTTTTTTCTCATCGAGAACAGGAGATTGAAAACACCGCCACCCTCTTTGGTCCTCACCGAGACGACTTGGTTTTTTTGCTCCTGGGCAAAAATATCACCACTTTTGGCTCGCGGGGGGAATACCGGAGCGCGATTTTGGCCCTCAAGGTGGCGGAGCTGGAATATTTAAAAAAAGAGAGCGACCGAGTACCCATTTTGCTTTTGGACGATATTTTTTCCGAACTCGATAAAAATCGCCGGCTCCATCTTAATAAAATTATTGAAGAAAGTCAGACGATTATTACCACCACCGACCTTCATCAAATTGAGGAGAATTTGCGCAAAAAAGCCAAAATAATAGAGTTAAAATAATCGTCTTATATTCATAAAATTTATTGTACTATATCCAAAAGTATTGACAAGTATCTAAAAGTATGCTATAATAGGTTATTCAAGATAAGAATAGGCCCATTTTGAATATAAGGAGGAAAAATGCTGCACCTGATCTACAGTCTCTATCAAGCTCATTCTTAAGATATCGATTTCCTCTCTGTCGCCACCACCCTATTCCTCGGCCTCGTCGTTTTTCCCTATATCGCCACCATTAAAGCGACAAAAGGTCGCTAACCCCTCTGGCCAGCCATTTGGCTGGCCAATCTTTCCTTGGTTTGATTGAAAATTAAATTAGAGACAAGATTGCACCTTAATGGGAGCGTCGGCTCCACTGACTAAAGCGTTATTTTAACCGGCTGGCGTATCCACCTAAGGGCGGACCGATACGAAAAGGCATCATCCTAAGGCGTAGTTACTGTGGGGAAAGTAACTAACATGGGATAGATCGTTGAGTAGTAAAGGGGTGACAATCACCGCGCCAGGACACCCGATGGCATGGGTAATGCGAGATAACGCCAATAATTCCGACAGGGCCGCAGGGTCAAGCAATAAAGGAGGTGTGTGAATGAATATAGTTTGCTCTATAACAGGCAAACATATTGTCAGACAGGATTGGTATGGCGAAGGTGAACATAAACATTCGAAAGATCGCGTATGTATACCGGTTCAGTGTGATGCGTTAAGAGGGTGGAAAGGATATCTAAACGTTTACCAGGGAAATTACGCCCTAGTTAGCGACGGATCGTTGGTTATCGACGGAAAAGTTAGCCTCTACTTACCCAACCCCCAATATCTCAAGGAAGATGGAACATGTAAACCGGGGATAGTCGATCCGGGCGGGTACAGTTTTGATGGCAAAATGGTCGAGATGATAAAACCCGACGAAATGAAAAACGTCGTTATAAAGAACGCAAAAGCATGGGAGCAACTCATGTAAAGCCAGAGAAATTATTTTCTCTGGCTTTTTTCTTACTTAAAAACTGCTATTATATAAATAAGGATATATATGGATATTGAAAAGCTTTCTTTAAATCAACGAAACATTTTAGGCCTTTTTGACAAAGAGCAGTACCTATCGGTTGGCAAAATTGCCAAGCTTTTAAAAATTCCCCATCCAACAGCTAAGCAATCGATTAACAGACTATTGGAATATAAGATGGTTGATCGCCAGGGTATTGGTAAGGGGACGTTTTATTTTCGAAACGACGAAAATGTTATTTTGGATACTTTAGGCAACAAATTGGTTAAAGTTTACCGAGGCAAAGTCGCCTTTACAAATCTATTTAAGGAGATTGCTCAAAAATTAACGAAAAAAGATTTTTACTGGTCTTTTGCTTTTCGTGAGGAGTATTTTGATGCCGAAATGCGTCAATTTTTTGCCAGTTTCCACGATGAATTAACTCATAAAGGCGTTGAGGATAAAACAATTGTCCATACTTCGGTTAAAAAAGAGGTTCTTGAGACATATAAAAATGTGCCAAAATTACAAATAAGATTTATATCGCAAAATGTCCCTACGGGTATGACCATTATTAAAGATATGATTGTCAATTTAGTTTGGGGCGATGAGCCGGTGGCAATTGCGATCTTTCTGCCACAGGTAGTAAAGAGATATCAAGATTTTTTTCGAGACTCTTGGAAAAAAGCAAGAAAGTAATTTATGTGATATCCAACCTTAAAACCTCCACCGCGTAGGTGGCGGTGAGGTTAAGGGGCTTGGGGCTTATGGTATGATTAAAATGAGATGAAAAAGAAGCGCCAAATTGTTTATGCTTTTATTGATAGTCAAAATTTGAATTTGGGAACAAGTAAAGACCTCTTTAATAAAAAGGGCAAAAGAATTTATAAAGGTTGGCAATTAGATTTTAGGAAGTTTAGAATATATTTATCGGATAAATTTCGTGTTTCTAGGGCATTTCTATTTATTGGTTATATACCAGGAAATAATAGATTATATAGTTCTCTTAAAAGATATGGCTATGAACTGATTTTTAAACCAACGACAAAAGATAGTGGAGGTAAACCTAAGGGTAATATCGATGCCGAATTAGTTCTATACTCGGCTGCTATAGAATTTACCAAATATAATAAAGCCGTAATTGTTAGTGGTGATGGTGATTTTTATTGTTTGCATAAATATCTGGTGTCTAAAAACAAATTGGTGCGAATTATTATTCCTAATGCAAAATCAGAATCCTCTTTGCTGAAAGAATTCTCTAGTTATAAAACTTTTTTGATTTTCGATAAGGAGAAATTGGGGTATAAGCAAAGCTTTTAACGCCTTAAAATAACTAAATATCTTGTTATAAAAAATGAGAGGCGTTGCTTGCAACACGCAGTTGCAAGTTCGTTTCTCTCTCATGATGTTTTAATAATATCAAAATTAGATAAATTTGTCAAGCGAACCAAAATGAGAAAGATAAGCCAAATTTTTAGGGACGATCCGCGATACCGACGCTTACAAAAGCCCCTGGAGGCGGCGAGGATTTGTGACGAAGCGCGTCGAGTATCAAGGGGCCGTTTTGAGGTGATTTCTTATCGCGGGGGGCTTTTAAGTCTGGGGGTAAAATCACCCGGCCAGGCAGCCAATTTGAGCGCCGAAAGCGAAAAAATTATTATTGAGCTCAATCAAAAAATTGGTAGTGATGCCGTCAAGAGATTGAGGTTTAAGATAAGTTAATGTAAATCTCAAATCTCAAAATGCAAAATAACAATGTAAAGTTTTAAATTTTAAACTGTAATTTTGAGGTTTGCATTTTGGATTTTGCATTTCCTAATAGCCGATATGCAAATGGTCGTGGGCTTCGGGCATGGCGAAAAGGCCATAATTATTGGGTCGTCCCCGGCCGTAAAGTTTATCTAATTGATCTTGAAAAGGTAAAACATCCCGCTCTTCGGAATAAGTGATAAGTTGGGTGACCCGATAATAATCCGGGTTACCTAAATCATAAGGAAACTGTAAGAGTTCAGAAATGACGGTGTGAACATTATTTTGAGCAGTCGGTTTGTAACAGTCGGTACTACCTTTACAGCTAAACAGACCCAGGCCAAAAAATTGATCGAGGAACACCACGGCCGTCAGGGCAGCGACAACCGGATTGGAAAGGGCAATAATTCCCAAATTATTTAAAGCCAAAACCGTATTGGGATTAAAAATATCGCCAATCGAACGAACCTGGAGCAAGGTTTGGACTGAACCAATTTGTCCCAAAAGCTCGCTGTCGACATCGATAATTCCCAAGTCTCCAAGTGCCTTCAGGGTTGAGGGTTTGAGTAAGTCTTCAGGGCTTCTAATTGACATTAGAGCATTAATGTCACCGACTTTTCCCAACACCTGGCCCAATTGACCGGTATCAATGCCTAAGCCTTGGAGGGCGGCTTGGACTTCTGGCTTGGTGAGGTCCATTGGGTTGTGGATATTGGCCAAAGTGGCTATATCAGAGAGTTGGCCCAGATGTTGGGCAATTTCCGGGGGAATATCGAGGTTGGCTAAGATTACTTGGCCGGCAGCACTGACAATGTCAGCCGTGCTACCCTGTCTTAGGAGGTCAATTATACTTGCGTAGCCGACAATGTCATCATAATATTCAGGCAAGTTAATATTGAAGCTTTCAAGAGCGGTTCTAACGTTTGGATTTTGAAGGTCGGCAAGATTCTTGACATTAAGAATTGTTTGGATGTCTTGGAGTTTTTGGAAATCCGCTGGAAAGAGATCTTTGAGGTTAGTGTTTTTAATTAAGGCGGTGACGGCATCGGCCTGGCGGATTAAATCTAATTTGTCCGCCCCGACGCCCAGTTTAGCCATCGAGGCCTGAAGTTCGGGGTCGTCCAGGGAGCCCTTGAAGTCGATGATATATTGAGCCGCCTGATATTTTTCAAAGAGATCTTTATTCTGCTCGGTTAGGGTCAGGCCGACATAAGCCAGGGCCGACCCTTTGAGGGAGCTGGTAAACCCTTCGTCGGGATTGGTGATTTGGGCGAAGGCGCGCAGATTGGAAAAAATGTCTTGAGCGGTGGGATTATCTGGGGAAATACCCGCTTGTTCCAGCGCAGTAAGGGTGGCGAGATTAGTGATGACATGGCCGGGCGGGGTTTCCAAACCATTTTTATAACCTTGATAAAGCTCGAGTGCTTCTTGAAATTCCTGACCGGCGGCCGGATAGAGAGTCTGAAGGGCTTTTTGCAGGTTTTCGTCGCTGACATTGCCATCCCACTGGGTAATGGTTTTGGCCGCGAGAATTTTTTCCAAAGAAGTTTTAAAAGCGGGGTCATTGGGGTCAATCCCAACGGATTGAAGGGCGGCCTGAACCTCGGGCCGGGCAAGATCTTCAACGCTCCTAATCGTTTCCAGGGCTTGGGCTTGTTGATACTTTTCAATCGTCGCCCTTACCTCGGGAGTTATTTGAATGCCCAGTTGAGACAATAAATCCGCTCCTTGACCAGAAGTTAGGGCGTTCAGATCTTGGGGAGATAAATCATAAATCCCCTGAAGCGCCTGAAGGCGTTTGAGGCCTTTTTGGAGATCGGGGTTGTCAATGCCGATGACGCCAATGGCGGCGAGAGCGTCAATTACTTGGGGATTGGTTAGGTCGTAGACCGAGGTAATGCCACTAATGGTCTGGAGCTTGGCTTCAATATCCGGCTGATCCAGCCCCTGAACACCCAATTCTTTGAGAGCGTTTTTAATTTTGTCTTGAGCCAAATCCGAGGCTTTTTGAATATTTTTTAGGGCATCGGGGGCGGTCCCAAAAGGATTTTCGCCAATGGCTTGCCAGGCGACTTTGACTGGAATAGTGCTGCCGCATTTACACTGTTCTTTGACGCCGTCTATTTCATCAATATCGGCAGCCTCACCCCTTTTGTGAGCGGAAATATTTTTAGTAATTTGGATATCATGAAAGGCGCCAGACTCGGGATCAATCTTCATATCTTCATAGCCAGAAACGATATGACTGACTCGGATAAGGTCATGTTTTTTAACAAGATAATTTAAAGCGGCGGCCAGTCGCTTGTCAATTTGGCCGGACTGAAGGTATTCAAGATCACGCTTATTTAAAAATTCTAATTTATAATGCTTCCCACTGGGGTTGTCGAGAACCTTTTGCCCCGTGGCGGCGATTAGTTCTTTGACATTTGAGTCGTTTTTGCCGGCTGGTTGGGGTAGCGTGCTGCCAAAATAGCCATTAATTGAAAGACACATCAAACCACCAAAAATGATCATAATAATTAAAAAAACCACCAAACAGCCCACCAAAACCGGCCAGCCAACAGCGGCGGCTAAAGCGGAGACTGCTGTGGTAACCGCATGAGCAATTGCTCTGCCAATGGCTAAAGCCACCTGTTTGGCTAACTGCCTGGTCCCCTTTTTGACCGCTTTCTCGCCGGCTTTTTTACCCATGTCTTCGGCTTTGCCAGCGGCCTTTTTGGGCGCGGCTGGTTTTTTGGGTTTGCCACCCTTAAAAGAGGGACTGACATCCTCTAAATTTTCGCCTTCTTCTTGGGGTGTGAGATCGTCCATGACCCTCCTTGCCCCGCCAGAGGCGGGGGAAATCCTAAATCCCTGCCTTGCCGGCAGGCAGGCAAATTTCTAAATCCTAAATAATTTCTAATGTTAAATATCTAAAATCTTTGAGTTTCATTAGAAATTAGTCACTTAATTATCATTATACACTTTTTTGAATAATCGCCAAATCTTGATTTTTGGACGAGGTTCTGTTAATCTTGAGCCATCCCTATCGGGAGAAACTTGAAAACGGAGGAACTACGGAAATGCAGCGAGCAACAAAGATGATTTTGGTCGGTGTGGTTGTTGTTGTGTTGGCGGCGGGCGCTTCCGGGATCTGGTTAATTTGGCTGACAAGACAAGAAGCCAGCCAAAGGCAGAGGTCTCAAGAAGAAATGCGCCGCCAAGAACAACTGGTTCGGTTGACTAAAACAACAATCGAGCTCTGCCGGGAATGCCGTCGACCGCTCGGAAAGAAAACCGAGAGGATTTATCTGCCCCGCGACGAGGCGGCAAAATATCGCTTGCCGAACGGCTCGTATCGGGCAATTGAAGAACAAACCACAAGCGGCAAACTCTGCGATGCGTGCCAGGAGAAACTTGACGCGAAAACCAAGATCCCGAATCTGCTTGGAAAGAACTTCAAGGAGATTGTCAATATTTTGGGCGAACCGTCTCGCGTCAGTAACGACATTATCAATTTTGATTGGCAATACGACAATAAACCCATTCAGGGTTATTCAATGAGAATTGACTTTCTCGACTATTTACACACACAGACGCGAATCGGTTATCCGACGAGATCAAGTCGGGCTCATATAATCATCACGACCGGAACGGAAACTCTGGCGACCGCCCGAGCGATTCTGTCCGCCAAGGTCTTAAATGATCCGCCGGCGCGGATCTACTTCTATCCGGAGAGGAATGAGTTACTCCTCAAATGGCATAAAGGGGAGTCACCCTATTGGTATGATCAGACAGGGCCCCACTGGGATCACCGCAAAAAGTTCAGCTACTACGCCGAACTGACGGTGACGGGTGGTGATCAGAAGATTTACACCCTCAATCGGTGGTTGGATACCAACACCGGCGACTATAAACAGTCCTATAAAGTCACCGCCGACTGGAAGGACTGTTTGGTGAAAGAGTTCGAGCAAGCCGACGGTTGTAAGGGAAAGTACGATCTCTATGAGATGGAGGACAGCCACTGTATCAGAATAAAGTAAGGCGGACATTTGTCTTTGATATTTGCACGCAGGAAGAAATTCCTGCGTTCTTTTAAAAACAAAAACCAGGTTCGGGGGACCTGGTTGGGGGGGTGGGTGGGGACGTTTTGCCCTTAGTACTTATTATAAAGCCACCGGATCTTGATGTGGTATTTTTTCGGATCGTAGCCGTGGACCCGAAACCACTCCAGGGCATTCTTTTTGGCCAGGTCGATCATCTTGTAATAATACTTGATTTGCTTGGCAATCGGCGGGCCATTGACGCCGGCATTGAAGGGGGCGATGAGGGTGATGGGATAGGCCCCATTTTTGGGGCGATCAATCTTGAAATCTCCCGTCTCGCCCTCCCAGGGCAAGAGGTCTTGCGGGGGAGTTAAGTCGGATATTATCCCGGTAATGTTCGCTTCATCAAGCTCTTTTTTGATCGCCGTCTGAAATGTCCAGGAGATCTTTTTGACCTTTTTATGTTGCCAGATGAAGAATTGGGAGCTCGTCAGGGTCGCGGTGTAGCGGGTTTGGGATTGCCAGGTTTGGCGACGGGGGAATACCCACCATGAACCGAGATCATTTTGTCTGGGGATAAGTTTGACGGCCGGCTTAATAGCCAGCTTGAATTTCTGGGAACAAGGGATGTCCCTCGAGTTTACTTGAACGCAGGGGGAGACGTAGTCTTTCGTGCCCGGCGATGGCAGAATGTCCTTAATTGTGATAGGTGCGGTGGTTGCCAAGGTGGCAATCGGCGTCAGCAAAATCAGAGCCAACAGTAAAAAACAACGCATCAGCATATCCTCCTTGTCAGCGTTTGATTCAAATTATATCTTCAAATCTTGCGAATGTCAATATTGAAGGGCTTCTTCAGGAAACCACTTGATTTTAAGCGTATTGGGATCAGTACCTTTGTTTTTAATCCAATCAAGAGCTTCTTGTTTATATTGTTTTAGCTGTGCCTGGTAAGCTTTTTCTTGTTCTTCGATTGGCGGGCCGTTGACTCCGGCATTAAAAGTCGCATATAATACGATGGTCGTAAACCCTTGGTCATCAGGCCAGTCAATGGAAAAATGGCCAGAATTATAGGGAGTAAATTCTGCTAGGGGGTATTGATTATACCACGCCTGCAGGTTGGTGTCATTTATCTCATCGGTAATGCCTTCACCGGTAATAAAATCCCAAGAGAATTGATTAGTTTTGCGGCCGTCTGGATCGATAAACAAGAATTCTGATCCAAGAGTGATCGTATATTTTTGGTTCATCTTTAAATTTTCTCGAAAATTGATGTTTAAAGAATTGCTTACCTTTTTAATTTCAACTTTTGTCTCGGGGTTAGTAATGATTGAAAAATTATAA
>Ga0315289_10013681_pt1 | contig 11345 bp, 9 predicted proteins | sample YL17G11_40_MG_FD_203452 | JGI IMG/M metagenome (GOLD analysis project Ga0315289, IMG submission 203452) | Sediment microbial communities from Yellowstone Lake, YNP, Wyoming, USA - YL17G11_40 | ecosystem: Environmental > Aquatic > Freshwater > Lake > Sediment | place: USA: Wyoming | collected... | reverse complement strand
GGAAGAAGATATTGATCTTTGTCCACCAGAATGGCACGGTATCTGCCCTGGAACAGATGGCCCACTCTCTGATACTTTCGATTGAAATAGCCGGTGTAGCCCCCATTGATCCCATGCATCACTTTTGGCAAATTCCCCCTCGGCGTCTCTAAGAGTTTATGATTATCCATGAGCACATAGGCATGGACCAGAACTCCGTGCCGGGTATGGTATTCTTTCAGAATGTCCAGAAATCTGTCCCGGTCCGCCTCGTCCAGGAATATGCTCTTTTTTCGTTTCCCCGGCTCGTTATATGATACAAAGCGCCTGGGTACTCGATGCGCAGCGGTCTTCCCATAAAAAGCAGATTATCAAAGAATTATGATTTTGTCAATTGTCAAGGCCTGACACCAAGAATTCTTCTGCTAACGCTTTGCCATGCCATCGCTGGTCCGTCGAGGCATAGCTCAAGGCTGGAGCGGGACGCTACCCTTTTCTCCGTGAGAGACTTTCACTTGCTACCCCATGCCAGTTTTGCCAGCGCTTTCACTACGTTCCCTTTCTCTGTATGAAAAATCTCAGTTGACAGTAATTGTTTTTGTATACTCATTGTAAGTCCAGTCTCCATTGCCAGTATCGACCTTAATCCTGATCGAATGGGTTCCAAGGGTCAATGGCCCAAACGAGCAACATAGGCAGCAATTGGCTACTCCGCCTACTGGTAGGAGGCCTATCAAATTAGTACAAACTATTTGTCCATCGAGATATATTGTCAGAGGAGCCTCATATGTTGATAGGGCTGAGCCATTGTTGATAACCCAAAAGGCTACGTATAGGGTGTCCGAGGAATAAAACGGAGTCTGATCAACCATATTGGGATTGCCTGCACAAGGTGTCTTAGTGATAACAATCTTGTCCGAAGCCCCTGGAGGTTGATAGGGAGTCAAATTGGGGCCTGAGCCAGGAACTGCCGAGACCTGACTCGATTCCGGACTCTCCCCATAGCTGTTCACCGCAGTGACCACGTAGTAATACGTTCTCCCAATGGTCAAGCCCGTTTGGACATAAGGACTTGTAACATTGGAAATCTTTGTCCCCGAAGTCTTGGTAACCCCCGAGGTCGTAGACCAATAAATATTATAGGATGTAGCGCCTGTTGCACTGTACCAACCGATTGTCATCTGTCCAATAGCAGGAGAGGCTATGATACCTGTGGGCGGCGGGGGAGCCGTCCCAGGAGCTGCTGAGACTTGACTCGATTCCGGACCCTCCCCATAGCTATTCACCGCTGTAACTACGTAATAATAGGTCGTCCCATTCGTCAAACCAGTATGGATATAGGGGCTGGTAACACTGGAAATCTTGGTGCCGGTGGCCTTGGTCAAGCCTGTGGTTGTAGACCAATAAATGTTATAGGCAATGGCACCGGTCACGCTATTCCAGGCAATGATCACCTGCCCATTTCCGGGAGAAGCGGTCACCCCTGTGGGGGGATTAGAAACTGAGCCGGGAGCTCCCGAGACCTGGCTCGATTCGGCACTCTCCCCATAATTGTTTACCGCGGTAACCACATAGTAATACGTAATCCCGTTGGCCAACCCCGTTTGGACGTAAGGACTGCTAACATTGGAAATCATGGTGCCGGTGGTCTTCGTCACCCCCGTGTTTGTAGACCAATAAATATTATAAGAGGTGGCACTGGCGATGTTATTCCAGGCGATGCTCACCTGCCCATTTCCTGCAGTGGCAGATAGACCTGTTGGCGGAAAAGGTATCGATGTGGGTGATGCTTCCGTTGTAAAGCTCCACTGAGCAATCGCGGTCATATTGATCCCGGACATATCGGTTACAGCAGTGGTAAGGGTCACTGTATAGGTGGTGCTGTAATCCAGGTTGCTTGACGGAATGAATATAGCCTTTTTCGCAAAGACGTCGTATGCGACAGTGCCAATTACTGAAGTTGGACCCTTTTTCAAAGTGAAGGTTGTTGGATTGATAGAAGTTGGAGCCATAGGCTCGCTGAATGTGGCCGATACAGCAGTTGCGACCGGAACATTAATGGAGCCACTCGTCGGGTTGGTTGGGGTTACAGTTGGAGGTGTGGTGTCGCTACCAATATATGTCATCGTTATTGTGCCGGCATTCGCTGACGATCCTGCAACGACCGTTATCCCGGTCTTCTCCGCCCTCCAATTCACCCCACCCCCAGAAACTGTCCCTTCAAGCCTAATCCAATGATTAGACCCCACCGGGACACTTGTCAGATTCCCCTGGTGGGCAGAACAGGGCCAGTCCCCTGAGCCAATTTGGACATTAGAAGAATTAAATATTTTCGCACTTACTGTGCTTATCCCATAATCCACGCAACAATCGCTGCTTGCCCGGACTGTAGCCTGTCGGGCAGATCGACTTTCATCGGGGAAAATGCTCCCTTGGGAAGAATGCTGCCATTCTAAATCAAAAGCTATTGTCCCTGTCCCGGAACTCGTTGAGCCGGACCCTGAATTTTCAGGCCCGCTACCACCACAAGCAAATAGGAAAAGACAAAGGGCCAGAGGCAACAGGTAGTAGGCACATTTCATTCTTATATTCATGGGCCGCATTTTCCCCTCCCCCTACGTTAGTAATTTCTTATGACACGACTGACACCTGCGAAGCGTGAAAATAGAAATTTCCCCCTCACCCTTTCCCTCTCCGAAGCTGTGAAATAACCCCCTAAATCACCCCCACCCTCCCCCTCCCCCATCAAGGGGGAGGGAATTTCTTTCTTATGTTTACCCTCTCCCCTGGCGGGAGAGGGTAGGGTGAGGGGGTATATTCCAAATTTCTGACACCTTCTCCCCCCAGATTGGGGGGAAGACCGGTGAGGGGGCATTCTTTGCCCTTCTTACCATCCAACAGATACACTGCCACTGCTCCCCGATGTAGATCCACCCCCGCCGCCGCCGCCACCACCGCCACCGGCGAAAGCGGCCACCGCGCCTCCAAGGAGGAGCAAACTAAGGACTACCCACGGCCATTTTGGCGCTGGCTTCACTACTTTTTCCGTAGGCATCTCCTCTTCAGGCATGGAAAGGACTTCAGGCGTATGTTTTTTTATATCCGTCTGAGCATAATAACTCGCTTCCTCCGAAAGCCCTATTCTGGGAAAATAAAGTACCAGTATAGACGGGACTAAAACTAAAACCAAAATTTTCTTTAAGTTCTCCATGATCTCCTCCAGTCCCCTATTAAGGTCTTAACCAAAAAGCTGCTGTTTCGAAAGCCCTTGCATGTTTGGTGAATTGTACCCGCTTATCGATATATTGATCTAGTAAAAAAGAAAACTTCTCCTCCGCTGGCGGGAGGGGACTTCGGCGTGTGCTCAGTCGAACGATGAAGGGGAGGGGGATGAATAACTTGACGGAATTTCTTGATTCTTCACCCTCACCCTGGCCCTGTCCCCTCAGAGACTGTGTCGTAATTCGTCATGCCCGCGTAGGCGGGCATCCAGGGGCTTAAATCTTGAATAAAATCGCGGCTGGATTCCCGCTTTCGTGGGAATGACGGCTCTTTCTTTTCATTACGACACAGTCTCTCAAGGGAGAGGGGGTATTTTTGACTTTTCGCGATTTCATCAAGATTCCCTTTTGAAATTCCTTTCTACTTCTTACTCCTCACTTCATATTTTATAAATCTCTCTGCTCTCTCAGAGAGGGGGACCTCTATAATTTCCTTTATCAGCTCATTCAAAAAGGCGGTTTTCCCAGCGTATAAGCCATAAATTCCTTCCTCGAATTTAGCCGTATCAAAATTTAATGGCTGTTTTAGACAAAGGATGTAAATGGTCTCATGGGTAGTTTTTTCACCCGGCAATGTATGAACCCTGAGGTTCATCCCCGCCTTTTTATCCGATTCATCGGGAAAATCGAAGGTCTCATTTGCTTTTATAAAATTGTTTCTTCGATAACGATTCGGGAGTAAGATAAAGACCTTTTCGTCCTCAAGGATGCAAAAAATATTAAGGTGACAGTCCCTTTGGGGCTGCACCTTTATCACCATCTCATCGTTTTCATTAAAGACAGCTCTATTCAGGGTTGCCTCCAACTTGAAATAGGGGTCTGCATCCCCTTTTTCTTTGACCACCTTGACCTTCATCTTCACTCTGTACATTAGGGAGGGAGTGCTTTTCCCCACTGCTTTTAGCTCGCTTACGCCTTCCTCCAATATATCTCTCTCTAGAACCCTGCCATAGGGGATGGCCCGAATGACGTCTCCCGAAGTCTGGAAGTTGATCACCAGCGTCTCGGCTAATATATTTACACCGACAACCTCTTCCACTGCGTTACGCATGCCATCTTCTATGGCAAGCCTTCTGGCCTCTTCCTTTGTAACATTCTCCATAGAAGCCATGCCCACAACCGTCACCGATTGGAAATCCTGGGCAAAGATCGGATTGCAAAGGGAAAGCAAGAGAAGAAACGAAAAATAGAAAAGGCGCTTATAAAATTGCATTCTCCCTCTCAAATTGTTCATTACTTTGATACCCTGCTTATTTTTATGCTCCCAAGACCCTTAATTGTATCCAAGGGGGGGTTGACTGCGGGCGTCTGTTCTACACCCATTCTGCGGGCGACTTTCGTTACATTGTCCTGCACGTAGCTAAACAACTCTTCCATGCTGATCCAACCATCTCCATCTTTGTCCGCGGCCCCCTTTAACCCGTCCAGCAAAAAATAAGTAAAGAGCCCATGTTTTCTCTCCGGATAGGAATTGCTCGCTTGCCCCCCTTTCGTAGAGGCCAAGGAGATGACCTTATCGGATTTAAGAAGGATAGTCGGTGGATCGATAAGGGCCGGCCGGGTACCCCCTAACATCTTTTCACTCCTTGAAGCTTCCCCGCTAAAACAAGCATCCAGGAAGACAAATGTCCTTTGAATTTTGAGCTTATTCAGGTCTTCATAAAAATCCTTAATTTTATACCCTGACTCGGTTATGTGTTGGGGGTTCCCGTCATAGGGGACAAGATATGTATCGACAATCTTCCCCTCTACGACCTCAGGGAAACCATGACCGGCAAAATATAAATAAAGATTCGAATCCTTTTCGACATTCCGAGGAAGAATACTCCTGAGATGGCCCGTTATCGTTGACTTGGTCGCCTGACTGTCAGCTAAATATTTAATATTCTCTTCAGGAATACCCAGGACTCTGATGAAATATTCCTTCATGATGGAAGCATCCTTCTGGGCAAAATCCACCGAAGGAAGACTGCTATAGCGCTCTATACCGACGATGAAGCCCCAGTTTTTGAAATTCGGCTTTTGCGCCATGGGGGGAAGTTTTTCTACATCGGTCTCAATCTTAAAATTCTTGGAGGTGAGGTGTTCATCATCCAGGTACATCTTGACCTGCCAATCCCCTTGAAAATCGGCTGCCTTCTCCCCACGAATAAAAATTTTATGCCAAGCCGTTGCCACCGGCTGATACTTTCCTTCAGAAACTCTCAGGGGATGATTGGCGGTAGAATAGTACAAATTTCCATTTGGATCGTACCATTCCCATTTAAGGCTGTGTCTCCCCGATAAGTTTTCAAACTTGACGTGGGAGACAACCTCCGGATCTTCTGTGGAAAATGTAGAGGTGGCGTCAACAGGTGTGGCAATAATATCTTTATTTATGCCCTTTGATATGGTGGCCTCTACAAATCTGGATGGCGGAGCTTTCTTGACCTCGACAGTAGAGGCGCAAGAAGAAAGTAGGAAGATTAAAACTGAGAAGGCAGAGAGTACGCTAAATCTTTTCATAAGAACACCCCCTTCATCTGAACTATATCAGAGTTGTCCAAACTAAGCCGCTGGAAGAGAAATGACAAGGATGATAATGATCCATTCCACAAGTTTTCCTTTCATTTGGATTTACCTTCTTCCCCGGGTCGCCCCGTTTTTGACTCCTCCGACGCCCTTTCCCTATCAAACTTCATGCCCGGACCAGGTTTCCCATGTAGAAAATGAATAGATCCATAAAAACAGGGCCTTCCCCAAACAGAGCTAAAGAAAAACAAATGCGACAGGTCGATATACCGTAAGTTATATGAACGGAAGACTTTGCGGGCGTTAAAAAAATTTACGTCACGTGCCAACCAGCATTCGAAGATACCAATACGAGTCGATTAAATGCTCGGACTTAAATTCGTTTCCCTCTCCCCTTGTGGGAGAGGGGTTTGCGGATGAAAACTAATTTGAATTGGCAACCGACCAAGGAACTGTGAAGTGAAGTGCATATCATATCATGGTAATCTTGTCAATAAAAAAAACACCGAAATTAAAAAAAATTCATCGATTCATAAGACCCTATTAAATAATTATTTTGAGGCTTAATAAAGAGGCGACGAAATACGTTAGATTTCTGGTTGATAAAATTTGTGAACTTTTTAGCGAAAAAATACAAGAAGAATGGGAGCGATCGGTTTGTGGGGATAGATCTTACAATCTTGTAGGCGCGAACCAGTCAGGAAAATTAAAAAGAACCCAGCGATAAGGGCGCTGAGGACAAATTTGATGATCCCATCTTTTATGCTGGAAGCGTCCATCGAAACGCCTTGGATGCTTGGCTATTTTTCTTCAACAAATGGGTCCCCCATGGGGCTTGCCTTCCAGACCACCGGAGGAGTGGCCCGCTCATTGACGTAAAGCCGGAAGACATCCGGCCGGGCATAGTGGCCCACCACATCAAGATCGTACTTCCCCCGAACGACATCCCCGAGGTCAATATCTGCCGTGAGGATGCACTCTGCGTCAAAATTGGGGCCGGCCAATATTTTACCGAGGGGGCCGACAATGCAGCTTCCGCCGCGCATCATCACCGTATTGGGATCATTCCCCTGAATGGCCGCATAATCCTGCGGGAAATCTCCCCGCTTGATGAACTGACAGGCGGTTAAAACGAAACAGCGGCCTTCGAGGGCGATATGCTGCATGGATGGAACCCAGGTTTCCCGGTCGTCCGCCGTCGGAGCACAGTAGAGTTGCACGCCCTTGGAATACATGGCCATGCGCAAAAGGGGCATATAGTTTTCCCAGCAGATCACCGCTCCAATCTTGCCCAGGGGAGTCTCGAACACCGGCAAGGTCGATCCGTCCCCATAGCCCCAGACCAGGCGTTCCATGGCCGTGGGCATGAGTTTACGGTGCTTACCCATCAGCCGGCCCTCGGGAGAAAAGAAGAGGCCTGTACAATAAAGGGTTCCTCCGTCCCGCTCGATGACCCCGATGACCACGTAGACATGATTCGCCCTTGCGGCTGCCGCAAGGGTTTCGGTAGCAGGGCTCGGAACTTCAATGGCACTTTCGAAATAGCGGCAAAAGTCATTTCGCCCTTCCAGGGTGCGAGACCCCAGCCGGGCCCCAAAATCAAGCCCCTTGGGATAGGCCGATATGAAAGCTTCGGGGAAAACCACTACCTTGGCCCCTTGCCTGGCTGCATCAGCCATCAAGCTGCAGGCTTTCTCCAAAGAACGCTGGCTGTCAAAAGGCACGGATCCTGCCTGGACAACGGCGGCGCGAAACTGAGTCATCATCTATTCCTCCCTGATAAAAAGTGGCTGACTTATGCAATTATATCATCAAATACTTGCCTTTGATTTCAGGTTGATTTTCCAGATCGGCCAGGGTGCCCGCATACCGGACCCGCCCGCCCTCGATGACATAGGCCCGATCGGAGATTTCGGCGGAGAACTGAATATTTTGCTCCGCAAAGAGGATGCTCAGACCCACAGTCTTGAGGTGCAAAATCTGCTGCGTCAGCTCCTGAACGATAACCGGTGCCAGGCCTTCCACAGGCTCGTCGAGCAACATGAGGGAAGGGTTGCCCATCAAGGTCCGCCCCATGGTGAGCATTTGCTGCTCGCCACCGCTCAAATACCCGCCATGATGATCGTCGAGGGGCCTCAGGGCCGGAAAGAGTTCATAAATCCGATCGATCGTCCAGGGAGCGGCTTGGGGATCCACCGGTTTTTTAGCGGCAATCTCCAGATTCTCCCGTACCGTAAGATCGGGGAAAATCAGCCGTTCATCGGGAACGTAGCCCACCCCCATCAGGGCAATCTCGTAAGGGGGCAAGCCCATCAGGTTTTTGCCGTCATAAAGAATGGTACCCTGCCGGGCCTGGGCCAGGCCCATGATGGTTTTGAGGGTGGTCGTCTTGCCCGCCCCATTTCGGCCGATGAGGCAGACATATTCACCCCGGCGGACCTCGAGACTCACCCCGAAGAGGATATGACTCGTCCCGTAAAAAGTGTGGATGTCTTTCACAACCAGCTCAATCATCGATGATGCATACCTAGATAGATTCGTTGGGCGGTCTCATCCATGCGCACCTGATCGGGTGTCCCCTCGACAATAATTTCGCCCCGATGCAGTAGGATGACTTTGCGGGCGTGATTGAATACCACCGCCATATCGTGTTCTGTGAAAAGGGTGGTAAGGTTTAATTCCTCATTCAGGCGGTCGACCAGCGCCATCGTCTCCCGAGTTTCTTCCAGAGACATCCCCGCGGTCGGCTCGTCCAGAAGCAGTAGTTTGGGTTTCCCCGCCAGCGCAAGCGCCAGTTCCAGCTTTTTCTTGTCCCCCTGGGACAATTCCCCCGCGGCCACCCTGGGTTTGCTATGCAGGCCACAGAGGTTGATAATCCGTTCGGTCTCTCCCGTCCCGATCCGGTCGGCCCGGCCGAAGGCATCGAAGGCCTTGCCCATCTGAGCCTGGACCGCCGAGCGAACGTTCTCCAGAACGCTGAGCTTGGGAAAGATGTTGCTGATCTGGAAGGCCCGGGAAATCCCCAAACGGGCGATTTCATGGGAAGGGCGGTTGGTAATGTCGGTTCCGTTAAAAATGATCCGGCCGGAGTCTGCCCGGTGAAAGCCGGTTACCAGGTTAAAAAAAGTAGTTTTGCCGGCGCCATTGGGACCGATGATCGCGGTTTTATCTCCCCCCTGCAGGACAAAATTCAGGTCTCTGACCGCATGAAGGCCGCGGAAGTGTTTATTGAGCCCCGCTACTTCCAGGATCTTCCCGCTCATGCCTCATTCTCCGGCCCGGGTGCCGCCTCTGGAGGAATTCTTTCTCTCGATTCCCGCTCGGTTCCCCGGCGGGAGATCCTCTGATCAATCACCGAAAGCAAGCCCCCCGGAACAAACAGTACAATCAGGAGGATGATGAGGCCGATGGTCAGGGGCCAAAAGACGGTGTAGCGAGTGACGTAGGCATTCAGCCCCGTATAGATGATTGAGCCCGCCATCGGTCCGACGAGAAAGTAGGCGCCCCCGATGAGGGTCATGAAAACGGCTTTCCCGGACTCCGCCCAACCCAGAAGGGCGGGAGAAACACTGCGCTGAAACGGACCCCACAGGGCGCCGGCCAACCCGGCAAAGATGCCCGCGGTCACGAAATTCATGAGCATAACCCGACGGGCATTGATGCCCAGGAAGGCCGCCCGATTGCGGTTGTCCCTCAGCATGCGCAAGGTGTAGCCAAAGGGGGATTCGGTGATGCGCCAGAGCAGGAGTGCCGCCATGACGACAATCGCCAGCGTAAAATAATAATAATGGGTGCTGTTTTGGAAAAAAGGCGGGGGCATGAGACCCTGGATCCCGTCATCCCCTTTGGTGAAGCTATACCACGAAAAAACGATGTAGAACAAGAGTTCGCCGAAGGCCAAACTCAACATGGCAAAGTAGATGCCGGTCAGGCGGATACAAAAAAAGCCCACGATCAGAGACCCGAATGCGGACACCGGCAACGCCGCCAGTATGGCGAGGAAGAAACCGAAATAGCTGACTTCCCCGGCGCTCATTTGGAAGTACCGGAGCAGAAGGGCGGTGGCGTAAGCCCCCAGGCCAAAGAAGGCCCCATGACCGAAGGAAATCTGTCCCATATAGCCGTAGATCAGGTTGAAGCTCAAGGCAAACAGGCCGACGATGAGGATTTCCGTGGCGACGATGGTCGGAAACTTCCCGGGCAGGAGCGGAGTCAGCAGAAAGCCCAGAAGGAGGACTGCCGCCACGGGCCCGGAAAGCCCCCGTCGCCGGTAAAGCCTAGTCAACCAACCTGCTTTTTTCGCCTCATCAACCAAACCGGGGTCCTGAATGAATGGCAAGCAAATTTCTCCCTTATCTTTATCGCCATACCATGACGCGCCCGCCACGGCAGTCCGACGAAAAAGCGCGCTAAAAGCGCATCTCCGTTCCGAAAAGACCCCATGGCCGCAAGATCAGCACCGCCACCAGGATGATGAAAATGATGGCCAGCGCGCCGTCGGGCCAAAACAATATGGAAAAGGAATAGACAATCCCCACGATCAGGGAGGCGATGAAAGTCCCCAGAATGCTGCCGAAGCCCCCGATCACCACTACCGAGAAACATTGGACGATGAGGTCCATGTCGATGCCCAGGCTCAGCGGCATGATGGGAAGAAATATGCCGGCGGTCAAAGCCGCCAGGCCGACCCCCAAACCGAAAACCCCGGCATAAATCACCGGGATCCGAATCCCCAGGGCGCTAACCATGTCGCGGCTGAAGACGGCCGCCCGCACAATCTTGCCGTAGCGCGTGCGGTGCAGGAACCACCACAGCCCCAGAGCGATGCCGCAGCCCGCGGCAATAATGACGAAAAAATAGGGATTGACAAAGGAACCGAGAACTTCCAGGGGTTCGATGGGGAGAACGATGCGGCGGTTTTCCACTCCCCAGAATAGCTTGATCAGGTCGCTAAAAATCAGAATCAGCGCGAAGGTCAGCAGCAGTTGTTCCGGCAACTCCCGGGGGTACATCCGCCGGACCAGAAAGCGCTCGATGGCCAACCCCAGAAAGAACATGATCCCGGTGGCCAGGACAATCGCCGCGACCAGGACGAGCGCTTCGTTCGCCAGGAAATTTGAGAGAATCTGGAAGAACGTGTAGGTCAAATAGGCGGCTACGAGCCAGAGGGTGGCATGGGCAAAGTTGAGGATATTCATCACCCCGAAGATGAGCGACAATCCCGATGATAAGAGGAAAAGCATCATCGCCCGCGAAAGGCCGCTAAAAAGTTGAATCAGCAGGGAACCGAAATCTGGCATAAGGTAAATCCAATGTTGGTCCGGTGATGGATATTTTTTTGAAGCAGGAAATTATGATTTCAGAAGAACATACTCGGATGCAGAGTTGGGCTTCGGGAGCCATGGTGCGGCAGGCCCCCGAAGCGGCTTCCGGGTCAGAGCTAGGCTCGTTTTCATCCGGAAACCTAGAAACTCCCCTCCCCCTTTGAGGGGGGAGGGTTAGGGTGGGGGTGAAAACGATGGAAAAACAACCAGGGTATCTTTAATTCCCCCTCACCCCATCCCTCTCCCGCAA
>Ga0315289_10013680_pt1 | contig 11345 bp, 14 predicted proteins | sample YL17G11_40_MG_FD_203452 | JGI IMG/M metagenome (GOLD analysis project Ga0315289, IMG submission 203452) | Sediment microbial communities from Yellowstone Lake, YNP, Wyoming, USA - YL17G11_40 | ecosystem: Environmental > Aquatic > Freshwater > Lake > Sediment | place: USA: Wyoming | collected... | reverse complement strand
CCACTTGGTAAGGAGCATGACGGAACCAACCCATGACACCATTGACCGGATGATCCAAGAGCACAAGATCGACACCGACTCGACAAGACTCGTGAAGACCAAGAAAGCCAAACTCGGAAAGCACACAAGGATCTTCGAGATAGGCCGCTTGGCTTTGCCCACATTCATTATTGATACGCCGATGGCACGTGAGATCGCTTGTTGTCCGCATTTGGTCGGGGAATCGCTCGAGCAAAGATCGCGTGAGGCTGCTGCTGAAGCACTGCCTGCGATTTTGGAGCTGTCCGAAGTAGAAGGGAAACGTGAAGATTCCGAGATCGTTTTCGAGCAGATCCTACGCGCGGCTCCTGGATACAAGCTTCAAGATGCCGCTCCTAAGATTCTGGGAACTTCGTATAGAACCGTGTACCTTCGGCCGAGATACACGCATAGGTCCTACCGGGATCATGACGGAGCGGTTCAGAGAGAGATCGAGATCGTTCATCAGGATTTCTCAGACTTCCCCAGGGGAAAGAAGATCGTGTTGGTCATGCAGGATACAGTGGCAAGCGGGCGTTCCGGAGAGGTCAGCATCAACGCAATTCTGAAGGAATGTCAGAAATCTGGATGCAAGATTGAGAAGTGGATCCTCTACGGCTTCATTTCCGAATACGGCCTAGAGATACTTTACCGCATTGCGAAGCAAAACGAAATCTCGATCGTCGCGTTCGCCATGGGGAACCTCACTGGACTATCAACCAACAATTATGACATGCCACTGTATGGGATCGACGAGGCACACTGGCAGAAGACCCGCACAATCCGGAAGATTGGCAGTATCATCGACAGAGTTAGCCTCGAAGAATACTTTCCGTCCTTCGTTCCAGGCTCCGATCAGCCTGGCGATTGGTCCGCTAGACAACGCAAGCTCTTCAACGGAATTTCCTACGAGCCAGGCGACATCGTCGACCACCTGAACAACAGCGTTCGACTCATCAAGAGCCTCTGTGAGATAGGCTGCTTCGAACCTTGGCAGCAAAGCATAGCAGAGAAGGAGCTGGATCTTCTCCAGAAGACTCTGCAAGTTGAGACCTCGAAGCAGGCTGCCTAGTCAAAGCTACGGCGTGCGCGAGTCCCTGACGTTCCTGAACATCAACCAGAACATCGTCGTATAGACAGCGTAGAAAGCCGCCGTGGAAAACGGAGGCGCATCGATCCATACTTTGTCGATCATATAACCGCCAACAGGCTGCCCAAACGAGTTGGGGAGGTTCCAGAAGAGCTGCGCGACACCAGATGCAGTGGCACGTTCTTTCTCATCAACTAAGCGCATGATGAGGCTGTCGATAAGCGGAGAATTCATGTTTATCATAGCTTGACGTGCAACGAAGAGGGGCGTCGAGAGCAGGAAGCTCGGAGCCAGAGGGATCAACACCAATAGTGGGACTGAGATCCCCGTCGTAATGACTATTCCTCGGACTCTCCCTAACCATGAGGCTACTCTAGGAGCCGCCAAAAACGCCAGTGCAGCGACAAGGTTCGACGCTGCCTGCAGTGTTCCCATGGGGCCGCTATCGATGCCAAACTTCTTCCAGAAATAGACCGGGAACAATGGAATGGTGAGTCCGGCACCGAACCCGATGAAGATGTTGACGATCATGAACTTGGCGATGATCCCGCGAGATTCCAGACTGAACTTGGCCTCACGCTTCCGCCGAGTCCGAGCTTCGTGGACGAACAGCAATGGAATGCCTCCTAGAAGGGTAACGGCTCCCCCGATTCCCATCGTGCCTTGGAGGGCGACCAAACGGCTGACGCCTGAGAGGTCGGTTAGAATCGTCGGAAGCCAACCTGCCGCAGAGCCCAGCGACGAAGCGAATGTGCTCAGAAAATAGGAATAGCTGAAAATAGTCGTCAGTCGCCCTTCGGAAACTGAACCCGCAAGGAGCGCACCGGAGGAGGCGAAGGTCAATGACCCACCGAATCCTGAGAGAGCCGCTCCTCCAATGATCGCAGGCACTGAAGGGCTCAGAGCCACGACGATCATTCCAAGGCTCATGATCACGTATCCAACCAGATTGAACTTCTTTCGGCCGAAGGAGTCTGCAAGTATTCCTGCTGGGATTATGAACAGGGTCATGGACACGCCGAATGCTGCATTGGCAATGCCGACCCACGTCGCGTCGTAGCCCGCGGAAATCAGGTAGAACGGCAGTATCAGAAAATAGAATGCATAGGATACGCCTCCTATGAATGATGAAGTGAGCAGCAGCTTAGCGTCTCTTCCGAACCCCTCGAATGCTCGCAGGATCTGTAAGCCTTTCATCCCCAGTGACCGTCCAGATTCGACCGTTCTGCTAATTGTTGACGTCAATTGGCGATGCGTGCGGTCGCAACTTGGACCAACTGGTAGGACAACCGGGCCATTAAACTTTGAAGGGACCCGCGTGGCTGCTTAGGCTGCGTGCGGATCAACGCTCAGTTATCGCGTCGAGCTTTCCTGGAGACTCGTTAGGATAAGAGGAACTAAGCGATTTCGAGGTCAAGCGCTCTAAGCAGCTCGCGGCGGGGATTCAAATCAGGGAAGACTGCGTCGGGTCCAGCAGCTGCCAGGTCACCCTCGGAGAAGGATCCGCTCGCAACAGCGATGGCCTTGGCCCCGTTGTTTTTTGCGGCTTCCACGTCACGGGGCGTATCACCGACAATTGTCACGGATTCGTTGTCGCGCAATCGGTACTTTCCAACACATGTGTGGACGGCATCCCTCACCAATTCGCCTCTTTCGAAATAGTCGTCGCTGTAGAAAGTCTCAACAAAATAGGCGCGGATGCCCGTGAGACGAAGCTTCTCCTCGGCGACAACTGAAAGGTTTCCAGTAAGAACCCCAAGTTTGGGCTTTGATGAAACGCTGAGAATCTCGAGTAGTTTTCCGACGCCGTTATTCAGCACTGGCCGTTTCTCCGTTGTCATGTAGATTTGTCCGACTCGGTCGATCACATTCCGAAGATGGTCATTTGCACCATTCTCGCTCAGACCAACATCGATCATAAGGAATCTGCAGATCTGCGGATCCACCATACCATCATATCGCCAAGGCTCGATCGGCGGAGACCTTCCGACCTCGTCATAGACCGCACGCCTAAACCGCTCTCGCTCGGCCGCATCAGTGCTCACTTTCGTTACGAGCGTGCCGTCGATGTCAAAAAGAATGACGCGCATTGAACTCACCCTTCATCAAAGCATCGCCACAATGAGACACGATACGATAACTCTCCCCGCGCCTAGTTTCGCATGTCTCCCAATGTTAAATACCGATCGGGTAACGAAGACTGAGTAGGAGGTGTAACAGTGGATGATCGAGCAAATTGGAAGTGTTGCAGTCATCGTGTCGGATGGACAGAAGGCTAAGGAATGGTACAGGGACAAGCTTGGATTCGAGGTGCAAAGCGATGAGGAACACTGGATTGTGGTTGCCCCACGGGGTTCGTCGTTCGGAATCCACCTATGCCAAGGCGAAACGCTTGAACCCGGGAACACTGGAATCGCATTGCTTGCAGAAGACATTGAAAACACGTGCAGAGAACTCAACAAAAAGGGTGTGCAATTCACTCGCGAGCTGGGCAAATCCGAATGGGATGAGGATCTGACCTACGCCATGTTCAGAGACCTCGACGGCAACGTTTTCTGGCTGATGCCGAAGTGAAACCGAGGACAATGAGGCGAATGGATTCTCAATCGGTCTAGCGAATCATGCTGTAGCATCTCTGCGCTATCGTATCCAGGATTTCATTGTGCCTTTTCTCGTCTTCCGCGAGATGCTGAAGCAGTGTCCTCACTGCTTCGTCATCAGTCTTATTCATTTCCTTCTGTATGTGAGTTGCCATCGATCTGCCCAAGGTCTTGTGGTTCTCTATCTCTCTCTTCACTATGATGGGATCAGCGAACCCGCTGAACGCTTGTTGCCAGAGAGATTTCGACGACTGCGCGCCTTTGAGCGTCTCAAGGACGGCCTCCAGAATCGCAGCATGTTTCTGTGAGTCGCATCTCATTTCTACCAACAGAAGCCTCGCTGCGCCAGTGCCCACCCTTTGCTCGGTCTCAGCGAGCCTTGCCACGCTCTCTTTTTCGATTTCGACCTGCTCTCGTATAAGCTCGAGTAGTTCCCTGCGCGACTCCAACAGGACTCACTATTAGTGCTGGCCCAGTTCGCTTGTCTAAAGCGTAGTCCTACTCCTTTGTTAAGCAGGGTTCCATCTGCCGTGTGCGCAAGGAAGATCTTGACCCCGAATCCCTTACGCGCGTAAAGTGCTCTGATGGTCAAGAGCCCGATGGCGTCTCGGGCATTGCACGGGTAACGAGCCTATTCACTGTAGAGTAGTCCCAGTGATCTGAAGAAGAACACTATCAGACCAGGCCCAATGATCACTGACACGAGCCATCCGACATAAGGTATTCCGCCAGTTATTGCACCGACGATAGCGGCGATTATTGCGACTAGTATGATCCAAGCAAGGTACTTACCCCATCCGATCTTTCGGATTATGCCTAGGATTTCGCCGAACGAAAAGGCCTTCCCAAACTTGTCAGTCTTGATCATGTGAGCGATGCCACCAGCGAGGAGTATCAACATGACAAACGCGATAAGCGCTCCAATGAGCACAAGCACGAGCCCCGTGCCGCTCAATAGACCCATCAGGCCCGGTGTGAAACCTCTCGCCATGAAGTCCGGACCGCCCTCCATAAACATGCCTGCAGCGAATGACCCGATGCCTGCTGCGATAATTATCAACGGAATAAGCATGTAGATGATCGAGGCGAAGAAGATTTTCGCTCCCTCAACGAACAGTTTACCATAATCCTCGAGTTTCGGAGGTGCATCGGCCCCGGGAGATTCCTTCAGCACTTTTGCGGCATAACCGACAACGATCCAGTTGACTATAGGTATGAGATCTAATACGATGAGAATTACCAGTCTACCAAAATCGCCAAACAATTTCTTGGCGTACTCGAAGCTATTGCTCAAATTGCCTGCTAGATCCAATGTGACACACTGCTCACTGCAGACAGGAACGCGATATATAAGGAGAAGATCTTGTGACGACCCACATCCTCGCCTAGGGCTGTCAGCTACTTGCCCGTATCAAGATCCTTATCACGTGTTGCTGACATCTTCGGTGCCGATATTGTCGGAGCAACATGTCATGAAAGAAGGGCATGTCTATTCGAGAAAGATATCGTCAGAAGAGGCTCGGGGAGAGTATGTTCTTGTTCTGAAGAACAAGCTGCCGTTCTTTCCTCCCTTAAGAGAACCATTCCACCTAATTCATGATAAGGTATCAAGCAGAACGAGAGTGGAGTCCTACCGATGCACATGCAGAGGACCTGACCTGCCACATGAACACTACTTTGTCCGCTGGAAGGGACTGAAACCCAAAGATAGAGTCGAGATTCGAGAAGACCCGAAGAGACAGGGCAGATATTTGATTCGGATACGCCGTTGATTTCTGACGGCACTGTTAGGACTAGGATTCCCCCGGATTCTCTGTTGGAATCTCATCAGGGGATTAACGCCCGCGCAAGTTCCCTTACGCAGCCCGCGTGCCTGCCTTTTGCTCGACTTTTCTGAAGAGCAAATAGAACAGCGTAATCGACACAATGTATAGCAGCGTGCAGAGGTAGAATGGTAGGCTTAGGTCTCCGGCGCTTAGGACTGCGGCTCCAAATACTGTACTTGCAGCGTTTGGTATCCGCCAGACCACAGCATTGAGTGCGGACGCTGTGGCTCGTTCGTCCTGTGCGACCAAATTCATGAGCAACGAATCCGCGAGGGACTGGACATGTTCATGAGCATCGAGCGGACGACATACAACACAGCTGCGATCGACGCCGTTGGGCAAAACGGCGTAGCTAACAGGAACAACGTTGAAGCGAGTTGCGTCGCTACAATACCAACGACTAAGCCGGTCCTCTTTCCTATGCTTGGCGAGGCGATAGCGGCCAGCCCCATGAGTATGCTCGAAACTGCCACCACAGGACCTGAAAACGCGTCGGTGACGCTGAACCGAAGATAGAACCATGTCGGGATGAGAGGAATTATGAGCCCCGCGCCGAGAGCAACCATGAGATTCGCAGTCGAGAATTTCGCTAGAATTCTCAGAGACTTGCGAGGCAGTATTCCACGCCGAGATCGTGTAGGTTTGATGTCAATACCCCCAGCGCAATACCGCGAGCGGGGTCAACAACCCCAAGAGGCCTAATGCAACAAAGGCGATTCGATGAGCTTCTAGGAAATCCAACGGCAACATGGGAAAGATAGCGGGAAGAAAACTGCCTAGACCAGCGGCCATCGTGAATACCACGAATGATAGGCTGAACGTCGCAGGCCTAGCAGAGACAGGTGTAGCATCCGCAAGGTAAGCGTTCCAAGTCGAAATGTACATAGCCTCCGCCGCACCACCCACCAGAGCCGACATCTCAAGAATGAAGAAGTATGATGTCAATCCTGGAACAATCGTTACCGGCATAGAAAGAAGAACGCCAATGAACATCAGCATCTTTCGCCCGTAACGATCCGAGAGAATCGAAAAGGGAATACTGCAGACCACAGCTGCGAGTCCAAACGTGGTCAGGATTAGCCCCGACGTCAGTTATGGACACTCCTTCCAAAGGAAGAAAGACCGCGATGGCAACCTCGTAGAACCCAAGGCCGGCTGCGAGAGGACCAGCCCCCAAGACGACCCTACTGACTTCGGGCGGCACCTCCCCAAATGATCGCATCAGTACTTCGCACCGGAGGGTGAACGAGGATTGATCAAGGCTACCACTGTCCACGAGGAACGCTTCAACTCACGCCTCGGGGCGTCTCTCAGATACGACCTTACTGTACGACAACAACCCTGATAGGATTGCCGATCTTCTTCTCGAGAATATCAAACCCAGAGTTCACGTCTTCCAGCGATACTCTGTGTGTGACTGAGTTTGACAGGTCTAGCTTGCCCGAGCTTACGAGCTGGATCAATTCAGCCAGCTCGAATTCTAGATGGTCATTCACGCCTATTATATCCATCTCTTTGCCGATAATGGTCTTGTAAGGGGAGATCCTCATCTCCTTTTGACCTATGCCGACAAGCACCATCCTTCCGCCTTTTCCGACACAATCGATCGACCTTTCTATCGTTCCAACACCTACCAAGTCTACCACAAGATCGGCAAGCCTGCCATCAGTAATTACCTTCATCCTCTCAGCAAGGTCCTCAGTAGCCGCGTTCACAACTTCGTCGGCTCCCATTTTCTTGGCTAGCTTCAGTTTCTCGTCCAACACGTCCACAGCGATGACTCTTCCGGCCTGTAATATCTTTGCAAGCTTCAGGACGTGGACCCCAAGGCCTCCGATGCCGTTGACCATAACAATATCTCCGGCGCCTGCTCGTCCTCTTCTCAAGGCGTGGTAAGCCGTTGAAACTGCGCACCCTAGTATGCCCCCTTGATCAAACGGGATGGATTCAGGCAGCTTCAAAATGCTTCTAGCTGGAACGCTAATGTGCTCGGCGAATCCTCCGTCGGTGGTCATGCCTATCATCTGATACTCTACGCAGAAGTTCTCCCTCTTAGTCTGACAGAATACGCATTTTCCGCAGCTCTTTATGTAATGGACGCAGACTCTATCGCCTTTCCGCATCCCTTTAACTCGGTCTCCCGTCTCGGATATCACTCCGGCGATCTCGTGCCCCATAATGATGGGCAGTTTTGCAGTTTGCACCACACCATTGCGATAGTTCAGGTCTGAGTGGCATATCCCGCTCGCCTTGATATCTACAAGGACCTCATCCGGTCCAACTTTGGGCACTTCGACACGATCGATACTCAGTTTCTCTCCTACTCTATGCAGCCTCGCTGCCTTCATCATTTCCGTCATTTAGGATCCTCAGATCGCATAGGCGTGAATGATTATATGATTTATGCACGATAGCGTCCTCCAAATACCAATCTCATCTGAGTGGATGCCGAATGTCTCGCATGTCATGGGACGAGAGACTCGACTATAGCATGAAGTTGATGGCACTTGTGCTAGGCCTGGCGGTGAAATCGGTTAAAGCAGACGGGAGGCAGAAGGGGATAGGTCGTCTCAAGCGACAGTTCTTCGAGGCCGGGAAGAAACTGGGAAAAGCAGAAAAGAAAAGACTTAGACTGAGAGAGGCGGACGCAAGGGCCTACCACCCCATCGTGGCGGAAGCTCTGAAAGCGTTCAACATAAGATATAAGGTAACAAAACTGACACCTCAAGACTACATTTTGCGCATATACAATTGTCCGCACGGGAAGAACTTCAGGAACGCAGGGGCGCCTCCGGAGGTTTGCGACGTGTTCCTGGGGATGGATGAAGGAATCGTCAAGTCGCTCAACCCAAAACTCGAGTTCGCTCTGACCAGACATGTTCTCCGCGGCGACCGATACTGTGAATACGTTGTCAGACCCGTGAAGTCAAAAAGGAAGGGCTAACTGATCCGCAACGGAATGCTTTCCCTTCGGTCTTGGGTTCTTCTCTCTGAGCGAGTAGAAGCATGATTCAGGGATTTGTAATGAGCTTACCCAGGTCGCGAGTCATAGTCTTCCTCGTTTGCCTGGTTACTTTCGTAGCGTACTCACTTGCTTACGTGACTTTTGGCTCCTCAATAGCGGTTCTAGCGAAAGTACTTTCACTCGGCCCCATCGAGATCGGCGCACTCGCTAGTGCGCTGTCGATAGGTTTTCTCACAACCCTTCCAGGAGGGATTCTCTCTGACAAGATCGGAAAGAAAATGGTAGTCTCTATGGGGCTGGCGCTGTGCTCGGTCGGGCTCGCGGCGATCGGAGTATCCAACTCATTTGCGGGTTGCTTCTTTTCGGCTGTGCTTCTTGGGATCGGCGCAGGCGTCTACGAAGCCGCAATTAACCCCTTGGTTCTGGAACTCTTTCCTGAGAGACGCGCGTTTGCGCTAGGCTCGTCTCATCTCTGCTGGGGAATTGGGGGCTTCTTCGCACCTCTGCTGGTTGGATACTCCTATCTGACGTATCTCGATTGGAGACTGGCATTCTACGCAACATCGCTCTTTGTCGTTGTAGGTCTTCTACTCTTCCTAACAGCTCGAGGCCCGACCTTGAGCAACACCGTCTCGGATGAAAATCCGCGAAGTTTCAAGCTAACTGAGCTGAAAGCGCTCTGGCGCCTGATGTTCGGCAATCTTCTGGCCTGGGGAATTGAAGGCTGCATCGTTGCTTGGCTGATCATATTCCTCACAACCGAGCGAAGTATCAACCTACTCTTGGCGACCTCTTCACTCTCCATCTTCTTCTTACTACAAGCAGTCGGGAAACCATTTTGGGGCTTGTTCGCTGACAAGTATGGCTATACGACAGCCGTCAAGATCTGCGCCGGAGCCGGCGGTGTTGTGCTCCTTTCCGCTATCGTTAGCTGGCCCGGTATTCTCCCGCTCGTCTTGATGGCTCCGACAGGGTTCTTCCTAGGCGGGGTAATTCCGAACATCACTACGGCCGCTTGTAGCAGGTTTCAATCTGCCAGCGGCGCAGCTTCAGGGATAATCAACCTAAGCGGCGACGTCGGTAGCATTCTGCTACCCTTCTTTTTCGGAGTCATTGTAGCTTTCAGTAGTGCATTCTCGGGCTTTGTGTTGGTCTCGGCTCTGGCAATTCTCCTTGCGCTCATTGCCAAGTGAATCGTCCAGATACTGCGACCTTTGATACGCTTTGCAGTGTTCCTCGTGGCGCCTCGCATGATAAGATGTGGTTCGGTAACGATGCTAGCATCGTCTGTGCCACTACACAAAGACGCGGGACTCAAGCAGGTAGCATGAGCGAATGCGCTCACGGTGGATTGGACACAACTCAACTGCGAGCAAAGAATTTTATACTATTAGGAAGCCCCGGGGTCTGCGAGGCATTTGTTCATGCCGCATCTTCTTGATATGGAACTTGGCAGGACGGCACACGTTGTCATCAACAAGCTGTGCAAGGTCAAGCCGCGAGAAAGTGTTTTGATAACAATTGACGGCCCTCAGGAGTTTCGAGTTGCCGAGGAAATTGCCAAGGCTGCAGAAGCTGCTGATGCCAAGGTGATGGTTGCGTGGCATTCGACACCGCCTGGCTACGGCAAGATAGGCGACCCGTATCTGCCCGACCCGCTGAAGGTCGCTATTCCGAATACCGACGTCTGGATCGAGCTCAACAATCAGTGGCTCCTCTACTCCACGCCGTGGGACGATGCGATCAAACCTACGATTCAGGGAAAGGGCAGGGTCAGGTATCTGTTCCTCGGCGGTTTAAATGCAGATCAGATCGTCCGATGCGTTGGAAGAATAGACATCGATACGCAAGCGACATTCCAAGACAAGGTCGTCGATATGACCAAGAAAGGGAGAAAGATGAGGATAACCACGCCGGCGGGGACCGATCTCTCATTCGAGAACCATCCGAACCGGCCAGTTCTGAGCGAGCTCTTCGCCGACACTCCGGGCCCGCATTTTCTTCTCGGACAGATCGGATGGGCTCCGATCGAAGAAAGCATAAACGGCACCATGGTTTTCGACGGCTCCTACTCCGGCGGCGGCGAGGCAGACCTCGGCGTACTCAAGACACCGATCAAAGTGACGGTTAGGAATGGAAAAGCCGTTGAGTTCACAGGAGGAAGCGAAGCAGAAGCCGTGAAGAAATCGCTCGAAAAACTCAATGATCCGAACATGTACTATGCGGCTCACGTCTGTTATGGATTCAATCCTGGGGCGAGGCTCTCAGGCCTTTGCACCGAGGACGAGAGAGTCTGGGGATCCACAGAGTGGGGCTTCGGACATCAGGGACCTGGGTTAAGAGGAAGGGGTATCACAGCCGTCTCACACGCAGACGGGATATGTCTCAACTCATCCGTCTGGATCGACGGGCAAAAAATAATGGACACAGGAAAGCTAGTGCACCCAGACCTCGCCAAACTGGCGAAGAAACTCGGGAAAGAGTAGCAAATCCTCTAGGCGAGCTGCACAAACTGAGATCCATCGTCTAGGTCCTTGCTTCCGCACGAGCAGAGAACGCTGAGCTTTCTATTCGGGCTACTTTTGCTGAGCCCTCAACAGGTGCGGTGTATACTTCGCCGGCCGGCAGGTTGCCAAAGTCGCCCTGCTTAAGCAACAGGCCCGTATCGCGTTCGACCACCCGTCCCTGGATGGACATGGTAATGTCGGTGCCTTTACCTGAGGTCACGTGAACTGTTGATGCTTTGTCCATGAGAGCACCCATGCTTTCGCATAGACGCCTGACTTCCGAATAGTTCGCAGTAATGGCTCCGGTCCTGAACATTGCCGTCGTGATTGATCGCATGG
>Ga0315289_10013677_pt1 | contig 11347 bp, 5 predicted proteins | sample YL17G11_40_MG_FD_203452 | JGI IMG/M metagenome (GOLD analysis project Ga0315289, IMG submission 203452) | Sediment microbial communities from Yellowstone Lake, YNP, Wyoming, USA - YL17G11_40 | ecosystem: Environmental > Aquatic > Freshwater > Lake > Sediment | place: USA: Wyoming | collected... | reverse complement strand
AAAAAACAGTAATTAACTGGAAGTTATGTTGGATATCGGACTGAATATTTTAGCCACCTCACAACTATACGAGTTGGAAGGATTTGGCGGCAGAATAAATAAATTCGGCGTCAATTTTGCAGTTTTTAATGCCGGTGGTGAGCTTGTCTTGCTGTGTGAGGGCGAAAGATTCAAAAGCAGCAAGGAACAGTTAGCCGAGTGGGCCCGGCAGGCTTTAGACCAAAGTTCTATGGAAAGCTGTACTGATGCTGCCGATATGTCTGTCCGGCGATTTGGCGATGAGAATATTGTCTTGGGTGTTGTTTTGAAATCCGCTCGTGTCTGTAACAAGAGCCGTGTCGCTGTTGGAACAGCTTTGATTGACTTGGGTGATACATTGTCAACCACTGCGCTTAATGTGTCATGTAATAAAGGTGACATCGATCCGGTTCGAATAGATAGCGAGTATTTTGTTGAGATGCTCCGGCTGTTAGCGGAGAAATTCCAGGCTGAGACAAAAGCCGAAGAACAAATTGAAATGATCGGTACAGAGCTGGCGCAAACCTACGAAGAGCTGGTGCTGCTTCACAGGCTCAGCACAAATATGAAAGTTACTGAAGCAGACTCCAACTTCCTGCAGATGGCTTGTGACAGCTTGACTGAAATTGTTTCCGTTGAAGGTATCGCGATACTGCTGGAAAAGGCCATGGATGACGAAAGGCATTGGGTCATAGCTGCTGGTTCGGGTTTGATTGACATGGATGAGCGGACGGCCGCTATTCTGCATAGCCGGCTGACGGATGATATAAACAACGGTAAAGAAGCACTGCTGGACAGCGAAGTGGATTCGTCTTTCAGATATGATTGGCCGAGCCGAATAAATAATATTATTGCAGTACCATTATTCGGCAAAGATAAAGCGGAATCTCATTTTGCGGGGAAAAATAAAACCTGTAACTCTATTATGGGATTTATGGTTGCCATCAATAGAATCGGCAAACAGGATTTCGACAGCACTGATATAAAACTGTTTAATTCGGTGGCCGGCGGTTGTGCCGTATTTATCGAGAATGGCAGGCTGTTTAAAGACCTTAAAGAATTATTCATCGGCTCTCTTAAGGCACTGACAAGCAGTATTGACGCCAAAGATACGTACACCCACGGCCATTCCGAAAGGGTTGCATTTATTTCCCGGTGGATCGCCGAACGTCTCTCCGAGCAGGAACCTCTGGAAGAAGAACAAATACATAAAGTTTATTTGGCCGGCTTGCTGCATGATATAGGAAAGATAGGAATTGAGGAAGCTGTATTACGTAAGAATGGCAAGCTGACAGAGCAGGAATTCAGCCGTATCAAAAAGCATCCGTCGATTGGAGCAGGTATTATACGTGAAATACAGCAGATGCGTGATATTGTGCCGGGCGTATTGTGCCACCACGAGCGAATCGATGGCAGGGGTTATCCTAATGGTTTAGTTGGCGAAAAAATACCTCTGACGGGAAAAATTGTAGGATTGGCGGATAGTTTCGATGCGATGACGTCGAAACGAACCTATAGAAATGCCATGACAGTAGAACAAGCCCTTGCGGAGATAGAAAGAGGGTTGGGTACGCAGTTTGATGAGAAACTCGGCAGGATATTTCTTGAAAGTGATGTCTACAGGCTCTGGGATATTATACGGGATGGTTTCGGCGAAATTTACGGCAGCAATAGTTCCGAGGAATATGGTACTGCCGCTGTGGGGACACTAATCAGATGAAAATCAAAATACAAGATTATAACGATGTTACGGTTGTTGAATTGCAGGGTGAGTTGGATGGCGATGTTGCCGAATTGTTTCAAAATACAATCACAAATATTATCGCTAAACATAAAACATGCATAGTCCTTGATATGAGCGGTGTTGGATTTATCGATAGCCAGGGATTGGAACAGTTGCTGTGGTCTCGCGACTACTGCAACGAAAACAAACGGGAGCTTAGATTGGCGGGCCTTGATGAAAACTGCATGAGAATTCTGGAAATTACTCAGCTTGAAAACGAGTTTGACCACTATTCGGAACTTGCACAGGCGGTAAAAAGTTTTGCATAGGCAAGAAAGTCGAATCATCTAATAGTTCCGGCTAAATATGAGATGAGAGATATGAGCCAGATAGCAGTTGAAAATAAGATGCAGCTTGGACAGCTATTGCTCGCGCGTGGCATCGTAACTGCTGAGCAGATCGAACAGGCTCTGGCTGAGCAGAAGGATAAAGGCCACCGCAAGCTGCTCGGCGAACTTCTCGTGGAGATGGGCTATTGTACGGAAAACCAGATAGCCTCGGCGCTGGCTCAAGGCTACGGTGTGCCGTATGCGCAAGTTACTCCTAAGATATGTGATCCGAAAGTCATCGAGATATTGCCGAGAGAATTTCTCGAAGAATACATCGTCCTGCCGCTGTTTAAGGTCAATAATGTGCTCACGATTGCAGTCAGTGAGCCCACAAATGTATTTTTAATAGACGAAATAGAGCGTATAAGCGGCTGTAAGGTCCAGATTGTATGTTCGACAAGTAAAGATATCAAAGCTACTTTGCAGACCTATTTGCCGGCCGCCAATGTTTTTGTCATTGACGATATTATCGATGAAGAGGGGCTGGAAGAGTTTGCGCTGATAGAAAATATAACCCAGGATATTGGCAATCTCGAGGAAATAGCCGGACAGTCGCCGGTTGTAAAACTGGTCAATTATCTGCTTTATAACGCTGTGCGGGAAAATGCCAGTGATATTCATATCGAGCCTGATGATAAGAAGCTGAGAGTTCGATATAGAGTGGATGGCAGATTATATGAGAAGATGTGTCCGCCTTATCAGATGCATTCTGCTCTTGTTTCCCGTGTCAAGATTATGGCCGAGCTGGACATTGCTCAGCGGCGTCTGCCGCAGGACGGCGGTATCCATGTTTTGGTCGAAGGCAGACCGATCGATTTGCGTGTGTCCGTAATGCCGGGCAACTTCGGCGAAAAGGTTGTTATCAGAATCATCGATCCCCAGAAGGTTCTTTTCAGCCTTGAGTCACTCGGGTTTGTCTACGAAAACCTCCAGTTGTTCAGGCAGGTAATACAATCTCCGAACGGTATAGTTCTGGTAACCGGTCCCACCGGTTCGGGTAAAAATACTACACTTTATGCTGCCTTGTCCGAGCTAAACAGTGAAGAGGTGAATATCTGCACTGTGGAAGACCCTGTGGAGTGTAATATAGCCGGCATCAATCAATTTCAGGTAAACCAGGCCGCGGGCTTTCAATTTTCAACGGCCCTGAGAAGTCTATTAAGGCAGGACCCTGATATCATAATGGTCGGCGAGATTCGCGATGAAGCAACGGCCAATATCGCAGTGCAGGCGGCGCTCACAGGTCATTTGGTTCTGTCAACTCTGCATACGAACGATGCGCCGGGAGCAGTGACGCGCTTGTTGGATTTGGGGGTTGCTCCCTATCTTTTAAGTGCTTCGTTGATTGCGGTCCTGGCCCAGCGACTTGTGCGGAAGATCTGTCCGAATTGTAAGACCGAGTATGAACCGCCTGTGAGTATAAAGAAAGTCGTAGAAAAAGATCATGGAAAAATCGAGAATTTCTATCGTGGCGTAGGTTGTAAAAAGTGCCGGAACACCGGTTATGCCGGCCGAATTGCCATTCAAGAGCTGTTTGTGCCGAACGAGGAAATTATGGAGATGATTAATGATCGGTCGAGCCTGAAAAAGTTGAGAGAAAAGGGGCTTCAGAATGGAATGATTTCTTTGCAATCCGATGGAATTGAAAAGGTAAAAGCGGGAATTATATCTATTGAGGAAGTGATAAGAACGACCCAGGCGGAACTCTGATGCTCGTGATAGTGCTAAATGTGTTCTCTGCGAAGTGGGATAAGAATTTATGACTTTTCCAGCAACAAAATCTTCAGGAGTGTCTGATTCTTCAAAGAATGGCCGCAAGTCAACGTCTGCAGACCGTAGACAGGGAAAAAATGTTGACCGTTTCGGTACCTTCGATGAGGTAGTGGGTGGTTCAGGTTCACAGATACAAAAGGATCATAACAGGGCCTTACAACAATCTGCGACTCGGGCAAGTTCGGATTTATATAGAGCCAAGGTCAAGCAGAGTGAGCTTATATTGTTCACGACGCAGTTGTCGGTGATGCTTGATAGTGGGGTCGTGCTAAGTGATGCTCTTGATGCTATAGCCATACAGGCTGAGCACGGGACATTCAAAATGATAATTATGGATGTTGCTGAAAAGGTCAAAAGCGGCGATAATTTTTCGAAGTCGCTGGCCGGGTATCCGAAAGTTTTTAATACGATGTTTATCAGCATGGTCAAGGCCTCGGAAGCTTCCGGCAGAATGGCGGAAATGCTCAACGTGCTCAGCGGTTATCTAAGCTTTGAATCCGAAACCCGCAAACGCATCAAAGGGGCTCTGACATATCCATTCATTATGGCGCTAATGGCCGTGGCGGCGACAGGCACGTTGATGTTCTTTGTGTTGCCGAGATTTATGGGGATTTATGAATCAAGGGGAGCGGAGCTGCCAAAACTCACACAAATATTAGTTAGTTTCAGCAAAATCCTTGGTAATTTCAGGATCATGACCGGTGTCTTGACAGTGGCGATTTTTGCTGCAATAGGATTGTATTACTGGGCGGGGACTTTGACTGGTCGGCGTGTAATAGATTTCATCAAAATTCGTACGCCTGTGTTGGGAACAATGTTCGTTGATACCGTGGTAACCCGCAGTATGCGAATCATGGCGACCATGGTCAATACTGGCGTAAACCTGCTCGACTCGATAGAAGTTATGCAGGGCTCATGTCAGAATTACTATTTTCAGCGGCTTTGGGTGGGGGTAGATGAAAAGATCCGGGACGGTTACCAGTTGTCGGAATCCATATTGATTTCGCCGGGAAGTGAATTAATTGCGCCGGGTATTATCCAGATGCTTCGAGCGGGAGAAAAAAGCGGCAGGCTCGGTCAGGTCTGCGATAAAATATCTGTGTTTTATGAAAAAAAGCTCGAAGGTTCTATAAGAAACGTTATGGCACTGATAGAGCCGGTAATGATAACAATCATGGGTACGATTATTGGTACAATTGCAATAGCGTTGTTACTGCCGGTCTTCAGAATATCGAGCGTTATAGCACATTAGCAAAAAAAACTGGGGCCTATATCGAATCGATCCATATAGGCCCCGGAATTGTCCAATTCTTGTATACTAATAAAATCTGCGTTTACTATTCAGCAGCCTTTCTCGGCCGGTACAGCCGGATGTCGTCAATGAGCATCTTGCCCGAACCGCTGGGGATTGTCATGTTGCCCTTATTGCCCAAACCAATCGCGATCCTGTCAACGTTGGTCAGGACTATGCCCTGATCGGCAAAGGTCTGAAGCGGAATAACCCACTCGGTCCATGTGTCGTTCTGTGCCGCTGCCGGATCATCGTGTACTACAACTGCAGGAGTGCCGGCACTGTTGGAAACCGCCACGTAAAGCGGCTCGGCAGCGTTGCTGAGGATGCCGATATCCTGGTGTGCCCACTGCTGACTGACTGTCCCGGTAGTCGTGACATTCGAGAATACGGCCTGGCATGTCAAAGCGGAATCGTGGCTCGTCACCGCCAAACCGATATAGACAGTCGAGCCCATCGGGATGTTCTGCGGCGCAGCGCCCGTTACCGGCTGCCAGGTCGAACCGTTCGCCGAATGCGAAACCGTAAAGAGGCCGGAAATATTGCGCTCCAGTTTCACCCAGTACGGCGCAGTTATGCCACCCTGAGCAGTGTTGAAACTTGCAGCACCCGTATCGGGCCGGCCCTGCGAGGCGACTCCGTTGGCGGGAGTGACACACGCAAAGGCGTGCTTCGAACCAGGATCGAGAGTCTCGCGAATCATCACGCCGGCCTTGGCCCAGGCGTTCGTGTTCTGGACGCTGTCGACTCTCGCTATAATCGAGCCGGCGCCGGTTAGCATCCTGTAAGCAAAGTGGAACTCGTCGTGGAAGCCTGTTCCGAGACCGCTAAGGTCCCAGATATCCGCGCCTGAGCCGGTCATTGTGAAGGTACCGACCGGGCCCTCGACGAAGCTGCCGGTAGATCCCGGGTAGCCTCTGAACCACAGCGACAAGTTCGTAACGCCTTCCTCGGTCCAGTCTCGCTGGTCTGTCAACGTATACTCCACTTCCGAATACTTCGAGTAGCCCTGCTTGTCGTTGTCGTAGGAAATCGGCATCGATTTACCGCCGCCGTGGACGATAGTCTCCTCGGTATAAGAGGCAGTGGTTTCATCACCGACCGCAGCGCCGGTGCCATTGCCGGCGAAGTAATCCGTCGTCCCGGGCGTGCCGTAACCAAGGCCATCGTGCCATGTGTACCATATCTGATTGTCACCGGCATCGTAGTCTTCGAAGTCGTCTATAACAAAGAAATCGCCCGTCGTAAAGCTCCAGACATTGCCTGCCCATGGGCTGTCGGGACTGACGCCGTTGACCTCATCTATACGCCAGTAGTACGTTGTATTAAATGTAAGCTTGCCGGGGTCATAACTCTCCTCACCGAGGACTTTTGGCTCCTTGTATTCGGGCGAGGCTGTCGTGGCATTCTTTACGGCATCCGTATCCGTGCCGAAGTACACCTCGTGCGAGGCGGCGACGGCTCCCGCATCCCAGCTAAGAACCACCGAAGGCTTTACGTCAACAGCACCGTCAGCCGGATTCGGACCGCTGACCGCGCCCAGAGTAATGAAGCTCCAGACATCGCCTTTATACGTAGCGGCACCATCGAACTCATCGACCCTCCAGTAGTACGTCTTAGCCAATTTGAGCGGGCCGGGATTGTAAGTTGCAGTACCGTTAGGAACACCCATGGCAGCGTTGCTAACCTTGTCGAAATCTTCGCCGAAGACTATATAGTGCAGTTTCGTGCGGAAACCTGCCGTCCATTTAAGCTTCACATCCAGGTCGACAAATTCGGCGCCGTCGGCCGGAATGGGGAAATATGCAGTCTTTGGAGGTATCGAGAAGCTCCAGATGTTGCCTTTCCAGGGACTGTTGGAGTCGGCTTCATTGACCTCGTCAATTCGCCAGTAATAAGTCGTGCCCGGAACAAGACCATCGGGATAAGGATATCCGGGAAAGCCGACGACAAAATATGCCAGGTTCTGATTGCCCCGGAAAGTACCGGCGGTTCCATTGTTAACATCTTCAAAATTCTCGCCTATATACACATCGTGTGAGACCGCGTAATCTCCCGGCCTCCACGAGATGGTCGCCCATGTGTCCGAATACAGAGCGCCATTAGCCGGATTTGGCCCCAGAGCGTAAGGGTATCCTTTACCACCTTCCATCGCAGCCTGAATCTCGGCCTCGGACAGAGCGTGGTTGTAGATTCGGACCTCGTCGATGGTTCCATTAAAGTAATGGGGGCTTCCGTTTCGATGCCCGATTCGCAGAGGAAGTCCCGGAGGAACGAGCGTTCCGGCCTTGGCTATTTCCAGCTTCATCTCTCCGTTTACATATATCCTTGCGGCAGAACCATCCCACGTCGCGCAGACGTGCACCCATTCATTTGGAACTGTAATATCATTTGGTGTCTGCTGCACAACATGTCCGCCATCCAGGGAAAGTGTGAAGTATAGGTATCTCCCATCTCGGTTAATAAATAATCCATAATTTTCCCATGGTCCGTTTTGCTGCCCATTCGCCAGGATGCAAATCCATGTATCGCCGGCATCAATCCAATTTATCCAGGCAGCAATTGTTACATTTTCATCTATTTCAAGACTGTCTGAGGAAGGTACCTCTACATAGTTGTTTTGCCCGTTGAACTGAAGAGCTTTTCCATATTTTCCGTCACCCCACGTGGCGCCATTGATGGTTCCGTTGTTATCGTTGCCGCTTGTGTCGTAGGCAGTGTTCCCGGATCCCTCGTCTAATGGCCAGTAAGCCACGAGATCGGCTGAGACATTACCTGCTATGCTCAGCACAAGAATGAAAGAAATTAGATAAATCGATTTTCTACACATAGTAGTCCTCCTTACAAAAAACTCTGAACAATTATGCTTTGAACAACCGCCAAAGCAACTAATAATGTTTTTACCAGCGCTACGCTCCATCAATACCCATCCGCTGACGGTATCTTTATCCGGCTTTAGATTATCTGCCTCCTCCATGAATCTCAATATGAACGATCATTGAAAGGTGAAAAAACGTAACTGAATGATACAACTCCGGCAGCATCATTCCTTTTTCCTTGTTCTGCGCCTTTTGAAAAATCCCTGGAAAACTATAGAAATCTCAAATCAGAAGACCAAAAACAGCAGATGCCCGTCTAAAAGTATCAGAACCTCACTTATTATATTTATATCACATTGACTGCCATTGTATCAAGCGAAAAATGTATTATTTTTAGGCCCATATTCAATTATGAATTGTGAATTTATCAGTCCAGGACAAGATATAGGCTTAGTGATTTGAAAGGATTCTTATTGGAAATGATGGAATCTTTACAATCAATTTGATGTTGGTTAACATAACAAAAAGATTTATTTTGAAAGGGCCTTGAAGTGAAGAAATTTGTTCAAATTATATTGCTTGCAATGCTGTTTTGTCTGTATTTACAGGGGGGATGTTCGAAGGTCTCCCAAAGTGGCGTTTCCGGTACTGAACAAGCTGTGAACGGCGGTTATGAAAAAGCAGTAAATGAATCGGCGAGGAATATTCCTGTTGCCTACGATGTTGACGTCGTGGTTGTCGGTGGTACTTCGGGCGGTGTGGCCGCGGCAGTAGCAGCGGCTGAGCATGGGGCGAGAGTTTTTCTTGCTGCTGAACGTCCGTACCTCGGCGAGGATATCTGCGGGACGTACCGGCTCTGGCTGAAGCCGGGTGAAGTGCCGAGCCTGCCCCTTGCGCGGAAGGTTTTTGCCGAACCAGTGGTGCCTTTGGTGCCTCATAATTCTGTTGATTTTGTCTATGAAGCCGACAAACCGTTCGCTGCCATGCATAAAGACACGCAACCGGCGTCGTTGCTCACTGACGGCAAATGGCACAGTGCGAGCACGCAAAGCGTTCAGTACGACGGCGACGTGACTATCATTGCCGACCTGGGAATCGAACGTAAACTCAGGAAAGTTCATGTCATGGCTTACCAGCGCCGCAGCCCCGGGCTAACCGGCGATTTCGAAGTGCAGCGTATTGGTGTTTCGGTGAGCAGGGATAAGCAGAACTGGAAGCAGGCCGCAGTCATTCAAAACGAGAGACTCGGCGAATCTTTTCCTGAGCCGTGGGGACCCGTTATGTTTTCGGCGCCGGTGACCAGGCAGGCCCTGTACGTGAAATTTAACGTCCAGAAAAGTCCCGATGTCGAGCGAGTGCTTTTAGGCGAGATTTTAATTGAGGATGAGAACTCCGCCGCCCAGGCAGATGAGCAGTTGAGATTTCCTCCCACACTCATGCAGGTCAAGAGGACGCTGGATGAGGCGCTGCTCGAAGCGGGTGTGCAGTTTCTGTACGGCTGTTATGCAACTGATGTGCTTACTGATGATGACGGGAGACCGGCGGGCGTTGTAATGGCCAATCGTTCCGGCCGGCAGGCTGTGAAAGCCAAAGTCATAATTGATGCTACGCCGCGGGCAAGCGTGGCCAGAATGGCAGGTGCTGCTTTTGAGCCCTATCCCGCCGGGTTGCAGACGTTTAGGCGTGTTGTAGTCGGCGGACAATTACAGACCGGCCCGGGCATTACGGCAAAAAAGATGCCCTCGCCGATCCCTGCCAGAGTAGGCCGGAACTACGAAGCTATTGAGTACGAACTCGAAATAACAATGAATGACGGCTCATTTGCATCCTTTGCCCTGGCCGAACAGATTGCACGCGATAGAACATGGGATCCGGGCGTCGTCGATGCGTCGGAGACCCTGTTCGATGTCCCGCCGGACCCGGTCAAAGCGAAGAAAAGCCTGTCCGGTTCATGGCCAGGCGCAGAGAAGGTTAATCTGGATGTGTTCAGGCCCAGGGGTGTCGCAAGTATGTTTGTGCTTGGCGGCTGCGCGGATGTATCGCGAAAAGCCGCCGAAGAGCTGCTTCGACCTTTGGAGTTAATGAAAGCGGGCAATCGTATTGGTGCCGCCGCTGCTTCGCAAGCGAAAAACATGCCGGAACTGCGTAACGTGAGGCTCCCCGACAAACAAGCGCCGGCGGCAGTTTCAGGGAATGTTAGCGAGAATCTCGGCGGGATACGTTCGCAGACAAAAGGGCTTGAAAGAATATCCGCCGGCAGACGTGCCATATCTGTGCTCGGAGAGTATGACGTTGTGGTAATCGGCGGTGGCACGGGTGGTGCCCCGGCCGGTATTGCCGCGGCAAGGCAGGGGGCCAGGACGCTTGTCGTCGAGTACCTGCACGGCCTCGGCGGCGTGGGAACGACCGGTTTTATCAGCAAATATTACTATGGCTATATCAAGGGATTTACGAAAGAAATTGATGATGGAATTGCCGGTTTCGAAGCAGGTGCAAAGCCGCGAGGCGACGGATGGAATATCGAGTGGAAGAAACAATGGTATCGCAACCAATTGCGCAAAGCCGGGGCGGATATCTGGTTCGGCGCCCTTGGTTGCGGCACATTTGTAGAGAACGGGCGCGTCAAAGGAGTGGTTGTCGCAACAGACGCCGGACGCGGAGTGGTCCTTGCGAAGGTTGTTATTGATTCGACCGGAAATGCAGATATTGCCGCTTCGGCGGGCGCTGCCTGCGTTTATACTGACGGCACAAACGTTGCCGTCCAGGGGGCCGGTCTTCCGCCGCATGAGCTTGGTGCCGGATACACCAACACCGATTGGACGTTCATAGATGACGCCGATGTGATCGATGTCTGGCGTGCATTCGTTATGGCTAAGAAAAAATACAAAGATGCCTATGACTTAGGCCAATTGCCGGATACGCGTGAGCGCCGGCGGATCGTCGGTGACTTTACGATGTCACCGATGGATATCTCGCTCGGGCGGACCTATCCCGACACCATAGTGATCGCTCGAAGCAATTTCGATTCGCACGGTTTTACAATTCACCCGGTTTTTCTGATAAGACCGCCGGACAGGGAAGAAGTGTTCGTGAATGTACCTTATCGCTGCTTGTTGCCGAAGGGCCTGGATGGCATTCTGGTCACGGGACTCGGAGTAAGCGCTCACCGTGACGCCATGCCGGTCATCCGGATGCAGGCCGATATCCAAAACCAGGGCTACGCAGCGGGGATTGCAGCGGTTATGGCTGCCCGGAGCGGCAAATCGGTGCGTGATATCGACATTAAGGCACTTCAGAAGCATCTTGTTGAGAAGGGGAATCTGCCTGAAAGAGT
>Ga0315289_10013676_pt1 | contig 11347 bp, 6 predicted proteins | sample YL17G11_40_MG_FD_203452 | JGI IMG/M metagenome (GOLD analysis project Ga0315289, IMG submission 203452) | Sediment microbial communities from Yellowstone Lake, YNP, Wyoming, USA - YL17G11_40 | ecosystem: Environmental > Aquatic > Freshwater > Lake > Sediment | place: USA: Wyoming | collected... | reverse complement strand
GCTGCCCTCGCGTCCATCCCGACCATTTGGCACGCGCACGTCCTGAGTCGACAGAGAAAGGATGGAGAGTGATAGGGAATGAGGCAGCATTGATTTAGGCGTGGGGCGTGCGTGCGTGTGCGAGGGCGCGCGCGCGCTCGTGTATACATAAAAATGGGGACAAGCACCCGGGAAAAAAAAAAAGAGGACTAACGCAGACAGACCAGCAAACAACCGCCCGCTCTCCACCTCCGTTACCGTTCCCCCACCCCACCCCACCCGCACACCCGCACACCACCCTTCCGTCGCGTTTTTTTTGCTGCCTGACCACTCGCTCATCCGCACACACCTCGCCCCTCCATGATGCCCTTTGACGCGGACGGCCCCGCGGGCAAGGCGCTCCGCTCGGCCGTCGCCGCCCGCCTGCCCGATTTCTTGCCCGACTACGCGGATGACGGCGTCCTGCCCCTGTACGTGACCGTCCTCGCGTCCAAGGGCGGCGGGCGGCCCGACATGGCGACCGAGCTGAATGAATTCCTGGGCGACCGGGCGGGAGAGTTTGCGGATTGGTGAGGGGGCGGGAAGAGGAGAGCGAGGGAGCGAAGAGAGAGCGAGCGCGGCGCAAAGGGGAAAAAGACGGCCGCCGCCACCGCCGCAAAGGAAACCGACCTCTCGACCGACCTCCAACCTCCACATATCTCATTTGTTTCTCATTTTCCTTCCTCACCTGTCTCTCCCCCGCCCCACACGCACAGGCTCTTTGCCTACCTGGCCGACCACGGCCTGGGCAGCGGCGGCGGCGGTGGTCACCGTGTTGATCGTGGTGGTGCCGCCAACGACCGCCGCCGGCGCCGGTCTCGGTCCCGGTCTCGCTCGCGGTCGCCCCCCCGGCGGCGGGCGCGCTCGCGGTCACGCACCCCGCCCCGGCATCGCTCCCGCTCGCCGGCGGGAGGAGGGCAGCGCCGGGGTGGCGGTAGCGAGCGGTGGGACGCCCACCGGGACGCCCGCCGGGACGCCCACCGCGCGCCTCCCCCCCCCCCTCACCCCCAACCACCGTCCAGCGTTTTTGCCCGCCTGGGCGGGCGGGTCCTCCCGGCCGCCGCCCCACCCCCTGACGCCGCCCTCCACCGCAAGCTGGCGGCCATGGAGGCGGAGCTGGCATCTCTGAGGTCGGCGGCCCTGTCGGCTGGCGGGCGTGGGCGTGGGGGCGGGCGTGGCCTCGGCGGCCGCGGCGGGCAAAACCCTTTGTCTGCGCCCGCTCCACCCCCCCCTCACCCTCCTCGCCCGCCGCCGACCACAGAGGTCGACCCGCTCGCCGTCTGCGTTAAAGGCTTGCACCCCAACGTCACCGACGGCGAACTGCTGGCCCACTTCCGGGATGCCGGCGTGGCGGCCTCGTCCGCGACGGCCGTGCGGGCGCCCGGGGCGAGCACCGGGCGCGGGTTTGGGTTTGTCGTCGTGGCGCACCCGGGGTCGGCCGCCAAGGCGCTGGCCCTCACCGGCACGCAATTACACGGCCAGGCCGTGGCCGTCGTCCCCGCCCGGGCGGGAGCGGCGGCGACGGCCGCCGCTGCCGCGTCGGGCGAAGCGCCGCCCCCTCCCGTGGCGGGCGCGGTCCCTGGTGCGGCTGCTGCTTTTGCTGGCAGGGGGCGCGGGCGCGGGCCGCCTCGCGGCCGTGGCCGTGGGCGTGCTGCCGGGCACCCCGGCCGGGGCATGACGTACGTCAACCCGGACGTGGCGGCCGCGGAGGCGGCGGCGCGGCGGGCGGCGCTGGACGCGGAGCTGGACGCGATGACGGGTGGGAAGGTGTAAAAAAGAAATTTTGAAAGGTAGGCTGGCCTTTTTTTTGTTTTTTGCACGCGCCGCGCAGACACCCGCTTGTGCGCACGCGCCTCATGCGCACCATGGCAGACACGCAAAACCATGCATGGACCACGAAAAAATCACGCGGGACAACAGCAGCCTCTTCTACTCTCTCTTCATCCCCCCCCCCCCCCCCCTACACTCCACACACCACATCAACTTTCTCCATCTCCCCCCACGCCCGCCCCACGCTCACCCGCACGGGCAAGGGCACCCGCAGCCCAAACACCCCCGCCACGCCCTCCATGGCGTCCCGCACCGCCGACCCCACCTCACGCACCCACCCGACATCCACCTCCAACACCAGCTCGTCGTGGAGTTGGAGGACCGGGCGGGCCGCGCCTGGGGGGAACGCGCCGCCCCCCCCGCTCCGCAGGGCCCCGTCCAGGGCCGCCATGGCGGCCTTGGCCAGGTCGGCGGCCGACCCCTGGACGACCGTGTTGGTGGCGTGGCCGCCATGGTGGCGGCCGCCGTCCCCGTCGCCCGTGCGCAGGTGGAGGCGGCGGGTGCGGCCGGCGACCGTCTGGACGCACCCCGCGTCGCGCCCCGCGTCGGCCGTCGCAGCCAGCCAGGCGGCCAGGGCGGGGGAGGCGCCCAAAAAGGCGGTGCGCAGGGCGGCCGCTTCTTGGAGGGGCACCCCGCCCAAGTGCTCGGCCAGGGCGCCATCCCCCATGCCGTACATCAGGCCGTAGGCGACCTTCTTGGCGCCCGCCCGCTGGGCCGGGGTGACGGCGGCCGGGGGCACCCCGTGGACGGCCGCCGCCAGGCCGGCCAGCGGGTCCGCCCCGGCCGCGGCCAGGCCGGCCATCAGCCCTTCATCCCCCGAAAGGTGGGCCGCCAGGCGCAGCTCCATCTCCCTGTAATCGGCGGCCAGGAGGACGCACCCGGGCGGGGCGACGATGGCCGCCCGCACGTTGACGGGGATTTTGGTGGGAGGGAGGGGAGGAGGGCGCGGGGCGGCGCCGCCGGCCGCGCCGCCGCCGCCGCCGCCGCCGCGCCCGCTCCCGTCCCCGTCCACATACTCGGTCAGGTCGTACACGATCGGCTTAGGCACCGTCTGCAGGTTGGGCTCGTCCACGGTCAGCCGGCCCGTCTCCGTGGCGGCCAGGCGCCACACGCCCCGGACGCGCCAGGATGGAGGGGCCGCCCCCCCACCCCCACCCCACCCCGCCTCCAACGCGGCTACGCAGTCGGCCCTCACTTTGGCAGCCGACCGCCAGTCCAGGACGGCCCGCGCGGCGGCAGCCCTCCGGGCGGCGGGGCCGGGCGGTGGGCGGGCGCGGGCGTGTTGGGCGAGGGCGGCCTTGGCGGTCGACCAGGCGGCCGGGCGGCCACCCCCACCACCGCGCAAGCGTGGGGCGGCGGCGTCGGGGGTCAAGCCCAGCAGCCCGTACAGGAGGTCCGAGGTGGCGGGCGCGGACGCCGGGTCGACGATGCCAGACCAGGCGGCCGCGGCGGCTGCGGACGCCCCGCCCGCCGTGCGCGCGTCGCGGACCGCGCCCGCTGCTGCGCGCTCTAAAAAGGAGGCCGCCGTCGTCATGACCCGCTCCAGGGCGGCCGCAATGGCGGCCAGGCGCGCACCGTCGACCAGGACGCCGGCCGTCTCCAGGCGGGCGATGATGGGCGGCAAGGGCGCTTCCACCCGGGCCAGGGCGGCCACCAGGTTGGTCGTGCGGGGGGTGGGGAGGGACGGGGTGGGCGCGGTCCCTGCGGGCGTGGGCACCGGGCGGGCGGTGGGTGCGCGCGGAGCGCCCGGTGGTGCCTTCCCCACCGCCCCCGCCTCGCCTGCCACCAGGGCCGGCCACAGCCGGTCGTGGACGGCCAGGGTCAGGGCGGCCTGGCGCATGACGCCCATCCGCCGCCCGCCGCCGGCCCGGCCCGGGTGGATGACGGACGGCAGGGCGGCAGCGACGGCGGACAACGCGATTTGGCCGCCAGGGCACCTGGCCAGCAGGGCGTCGACCGAGTTGGTCGGTGCGGGGCGGGATGGAGGACCGGCGGGCGGCAGGGGGCCACCACCACCGCAACTCATCCCCGCCTCTCCTCCGCCGACCACAGCCACATCACTCACAACCGCCTCGCCCGGCCACAACAGGAATGCGGCCTGGCGGGCGTCGATGACGGGCAGGCAGGCGGTGTAGGCGTGGGATGGGGGTGGGCCGCCGCCCCCCGTTGTGCGCGCCAGGCCGGCGACAGCCCCCGCGGACGCGCCCCCGACTTCGACTGCGCGCCCGATGGCGGCCGCGAGCGCGGGCCCCCCTCCCCCACACCCGCCGGGGCCCGTCAAGGACACGAGCTGGGCCTTCAAATCCAGGGTGATGCGGTGGGAGGGCGCACAGCTTCCCGCCCCTGCCAGCACAGCCGCCACGTGGCGCAGGGCGGCCGGCCGGCCGGCGAGCTCGATGTAGAGGACAAAGGGCGGAGGGGGTGGGGTGGTGGTGGTGGTGGTGGTGGTGGTGGTGGTGGTGGTGGTGGTGGTCGAGCGACCACCCACACACACAGCAGCAGCACCGCCTCCGCTTCCGCCTCCATGCCCCACACACCAGGCGACCGCAATGCCGTTCAGGTGACGAGCGGGGGTAGGTGGGGCGCCGGCGATGGCGGCGGTCACCCTGGCCTGCCGCCCAGGCATCGGCAAGGCTGGACCAGCAGCAGCAGGGCAGCCACCATCCGTTCGTTCTCTCACGTCCAGGGCAAAGGCCGACCGCGTCTGGGCCGCCCACACCCCGCACCACGCCGGCACCGCGCCGGGCGCCGGACACACGCACCCGCCAACAGCCGGCCCCCGGCCGGTCCTGCCCCTCCTACGGATCGCCGCGTACACGTCCCCGCCCTGGAAGGCCGCGGCGGCAGCGGCCGCGGCAGACGCCTCCTCCGCGGCGGACGCCAGGTCGGGCAGGGTGAAGAGGGATGCTTGGGCGGCCGCATGAGTGGCTGCCAAGGGTCCCAGGCCACTTGGTGGGGCAGGCGGCGGCGGCGGCGGCGGCGACGACAGGGAAGGCAGAGGGGGTGGCGGGCCGGTGGAAAAGGCGGGCGCGCCGGCAGCGCCACCGCCCGCTCCAGCAGCACAGGGCGGGCTGTCCACGTCCGCACTGCTGCCCGTCAGCTGGGGTGGGGGGCCCGTGCCGGGCGGGGTCAGGACTTGCATAGCGATGTCGCTCTCGTCGGGTGCAGCAGCAGCAGCAGCAGCAGGCGTGGCGGCGGGCGGCGGCGGCGGCGGCAGTGCGGCGGCCGTGGCGGCCGCCGTGGGCAAGACACCACCAGCCATCGGCCCCTTGCCTGTCTCTTCTTGCGCACTCCCACCGCCGCCCTCCTCCTGCGTCACCTCGGCGGCCTCCATCTTGGCGTCCAGGGCCTCCTTCGCCTCGGCCAGCGTCCTCAATTCATCGGCGTGCGCCTTGATGCGCCGGATGAGGCGCGAGGAAATGCCGTGCTCTCCCCCGCCCGCCTGCAACACCTCGCGCAGGCGCACCTCTGGCGCGTCCGCCACGTCCTTGACCGTCTTGAACCCGGCATTGAACAGCCGTCGGGCCCGAGAACCGCGCACCGCATCAATGGCGGTCAGGGCGACCAGCTCCCCGCGCACGCCCGCGCTGACCTGGCGTTCCACGGTGGCCAGCACGTCAGCGAGCAGTGTGAAGGGTTCGCCCGCCTCCCGCGCAAACTTGGCCAGGCGGAAGGCGGCGGCGCTGGCAGCGTCCTGGAGGGCCTGGAGGGCGTGGCGGGTGCACCGAAAGGTGGCGGCGATGGCGCCCGGGGACCGCTCGCAGACCAGGTCGTCCAGGGCGAGGGCGGCATACAGCCTGTAGGCCGGGTCGGCCGCGGGCGAGGCCGCCCCGACCGCGCCCGTCCGCATGCGCTGCAGGAGGGCATGGTCGACGCCGACGGCGGCCGCGACGGCCGTGACGGCCGCGTCCGCGGTGCCCACGGCCCCACCCGCGCCCATGCGGCCTTCAATGAGTTTGGCGACGTCGGGCGGGGTGGCGGCGTGCGTGAAATTGCCCCGGGGCGGCGGGGCGGCCACAAAGAGGGGGTGGAGGGACGACGTCAGCACCAGGCGGGTGCTGGCCCGGACGAGCGTGGCCCGCAACGCCAGGGCCTCATCAGGGCTGACCCCGACCACCGCGGCCGCCCGACCCAGCGCGGTCAGCGTGTAACAGCCGACCGTGCGCGGGGTGGGCGAGGGCGGGGAGGGAGAGGGGGCGGCGGCGGTGGTGGCTGTGGTGGTGGGGGCGTCCTCGTCGCCGCCGCCGTCGCTTCCGGCGTCACCATCGCCCGCCGCCGCCCGGGTTTGGACCCACTCGATCAGGCGCGGGCCCGTAGGGCGCATGGCTGATGGGGGCTGGCCGGCACCGGCACCGGCACCGGCACCGGCACCGGCACCGGCACCGGCACCGGCACCACCACCACCCTCGCCATCATCCACCCCTCGCATCCCAGCCAGCCAGGCCAGGGTGGCCTTGACCCCAGCAAACATGGCCGCCCTGGCCGACGCTTCATCGGACGCGACGCCCGGGTCGACCCCGCCATGCCAAGCATACAGCGCAGTCAGGAAAGCCAGCACCGACGCCGCCGTCGCGCACCCCCCGCGGACGGCGATGCCCTCAAAGACCGCCCGGCGCAGGCAGGTGTTGGCGGGGTGGTGGGCCGGCGCGGGTGCGGGTGCGGGCGCGGGCGCGGGCGCGGGCGCGGGCGCGGGTGCCGCCCCGGGGCCAGCGCCCACCCCGCCACCACCACCCGCCTCCACCACCGCCCCGGGCGCAAAGGCGCTGTATATGGGCTTGGGCTTGGCCGCCACCAGGGCCAGCAGGCGGGCGTGTTCGGCGGGCGTGTCGGCAGACGCCAGCACCACGACCTGGCCGACCGGGTCGATGCCCGCCCGCCCCGCCCGCCCCGCGATCTGGGCAAACTGGCCCGCGCCCAGCGGGCTGGTGGGCCGCCCCACAAAGGTGTCCCGGAACAGGACCCGGCGGACGGGCAGGTTGACGCCCGCGGCGAGGGTGGAGGTGGCGGCCAGGACGGCGATGCCGCCGCCGGCAAAGGCGGCCTCCACGACCTCACGCTCCCGCCCCGTCAGTTCGGCGGAGTGGAAGGCGACGCCCAGGCGGACGCAGTCGACCAGGTCGGGCGTGCAGGTGGGCAGCCCCTCCAACGCCGCCACCGCGTCGGCGCGGGTCATGGGCGGGGCCGACCCTGGGCGGCGCCCAGGCGCTGCCAGCGCGCGCTCGGGGAGCGGGGCCGGAGGAGCGCCGCCGCCACCGCCTCCGCGCGCGACGCTCAGCCGGCTGGCCAGCCCCCGCGCCGTCGCCGCCGCCCGGGCCCGCGTCCCGCAGAAGACCAGGACGGAGCCCGCGTCCTGGAACACGGTCTCCGCGGCAAGCGCTGTCAGGGCGGCCAGGTCGAGGTCGTCAGGCGCGAGAGGGGGTTGCTGGGGTTGCGGGCCGGCGGCGGCAGCGGCGGCAGCGCCCGCGCCCGGCGCTGCCACCCCGCTCCCGCCCCCACCGGCCCTCGCAAACCGGCCCCAGTCGACGCGCCCCACCCGGCGGCCGTCGCCGTCCAGCAGCGCCCCTGCCCGGGTGAGGACGTGCATGGTCAGGGGGACGGGGCGGAAGTCCGTCTCGTACAGGGCCGCCCCGAGCCAGGCCGCCAGGGCGGGGGCGTTGGCCAGGGTGGCAGACATGCCGATGACCTGGAGGGGGCGGGCCTGTGGGAGGACGCGGCGGGCGGAGGAGGGCGGGGCGGAGGAGGTGTTGAGCAGGGGGGGGGGAACACCACCGGGGGCCTCGCCGCCGCCTCCCGCCCAACCACCCCCACCCCCACCCCCTCGACCCGCCATGCGCAGCTTGGCCAGCATGAGTTCCAGCAGAAACCCGCGGTCCGGGTCGCCCAGCATGTGGAGCTCGTCCACGACGACGACCGACAGGGCGGACGCCCGCCCTTCCTCCAGCAGGCGCCCCACCAGCGCGTTGCCGCGCTCAAAGGTGGCGACGACCGCGCCCACGCCTCCCGCCAGGGGGTCGGCGCCCGCGGTCTGCCTGTCGTACGCCCTCACCACGCGCAGGCCCCGGGGCGCAAACAGGCGGGCCAGGCGGTCGGCTTTCTGGGCGCAAAGGGCGTTGAAGGGCAGGACAAAGAGGGCGGGCGCCCCCCCCCGCGCGCGCAGGACCGCGCGCAGGAGGAGGACTTCCGCGACCGCCGTCTTGCCGGCCGACGTCGGCGCGGTGAAGACGAGGGAGCGCCCGTCCAGGACTCCCGGCGCGCCCAGGGCCGCGGCCTGCCAGGCAAAGAGCGGGCGGGAGGGCGGGCCAAAGGCGGCGGCCAGGTCGGGTGGGAGGTAGGACGACGCGAGGAGCGGGTCGTTGACCGGGGTGGGGGCGGCGGTGAGGGGGGGAGGGTTGAGGGCGGCGCGCGGCTGGTCGAGGGATGGGTAGGGCAGGCTCGATGGACGCGTGGACGACCCTGGGCGAGGCGTCGCGGACGACGGGCCGGCGCACGGCGGCGGCGGCGGCGGCGGCGGCGGCGGCGGTGGGGGTGGGGGTGGTGGCCGCGCCGGCGCGGGCGCGGGCGGGCCTGGCCCGGCCGCGGCCGGCTGCTGGGGGGTCGGCTGGCCGGCCGACAGGCGCAGGGTCAGGCCTGCAAGGCAGGGGTCGCCGGCATCACCCTGCTGCTGGGTCTGGTCGCCGTCCCCGGGGGCGGGCAGACCCCCCGCCGGCCGGCCGTCCAGGCCGCCGCTGGTCGCGTTGGCTAGGCGGTGCTGCTGGGGCGGCGCCGGCTGCAGCGTCGGCAGCGTCGCCGCGGGACGCCCCAGCCCAGGCGTCATCGCGGCCGGCCCACTCCCTCCCCACACAGGCGTGTCTGGTACTCCTTCTACAGTGGACAGGTCAGGGTCCGGGCGGGCGGCGGTGGCGGCGGCAGCAGGAGGTGAGGCGTCATCAGGCAGAGGCGGCGGTGGGCCGGGTGGCGCGCGAGGCGGTGGCAGCGGCGGCGGTGGCGGCGGTGGCGGCGGCGGTGGGGCGACCACCACCACCACCACACTCTCGCCGCCCCAACCCTCGACGACCGGCCGCGGGGCGACAAAAGGTGCCGCCGGCGGGCGGCAGGACGGGCAGGCGGTGGCCGAGGGCGGCGGCTGGTGGCTGGGGAGCGGGGCCAGGGCGCGGCGCGCGGGCAGGGCAACGGCAGCAGCAGCTGCCGCCGCCGGGCCCCAGGCGGCCGAGGGCGGCCCGTCATCGCAGGCCAGGGAGTTGGGTCCCCACGTGCCGGTAGACGGACGACGGGCCGCGGGCGGGGCCGCGGTGGCGTCAGCGGCGGCGGCGGCGTCCTCACCAGAAGGCGGCGGCGGAGGGTGGTCGGCGCCCGCGCCGACAAGCGTGCGGCGCCAGTACCGGTGCCCCGCTGCGGACGCGGCGGCGGCCGGATCTGCGGGTTGGTCCGATCCAGGGCCAAGCTTCCGACGCTTGGCATCGCTATGGAGTGCGTGGGAGTTGAGCGAGGGGGGGGGGGGGGGGATGGGGGTGAGGGCCACGCGCGCGCGTGCGCAAAAGAGAGTCGGCGCATTCTGCCGCGCGCTCTCTGTTCTTCTTCGCTCGTCGCGCCGGTCGTGCGGCCCAATGCAGGGCACTCTCTCTCATCTCTCATCTCACCTGCTCCCTTCCACCCCCTCGGCCCCCCACTCGCCACCACCACCATGAGGCCGAGGGTGACAGGTGGGCCAGGTTGGGGGTGGCGGGTCGGACATGTGAGAGCGTGGGGCGGGCAATTGGGGGCGCGCGGAGAGGGAGAGTGAAGGATGGGTGCAGCGAAAATCAGAAAACAACCATTTCCTGGATTTCCTTTCCTTTCGGATTACACGCGCGCACACACACTCATGCACACACGCACACCCAAGGATAAATAGAGACAGGGGCATGGGTAGTGCGCATGTGATGTGTTGAGGCGTGCTTTGAGGGACACGGAGAGAGGGTGTGGTGGTGCTCGCTTTCCAGGGGGGGGGGACAGGGACGGGGGTCTGAGAGAGGGATGACACAGGGCAGGGCAGTCCCCACAGGTACGCGCGCGTGCACGCACTCCACAGGGTTGCAGACACACACAAGGAGACACTGAAATGTGAGGGAGGGGGGGGGGGGGGGTCTTGGGGCGCGGAAAATGAAAAATTCACGTTGGGGGGAGAAAGAAGGAGAGAGAACAAAAAAAAACCAAAAAAAAAGGAGGGGTCAGGTCGACTCGCCGCCGCTCCCGCCCGACCCGGTCCCACTGCTGCCGCCTAGCCAGGCGGCCGCATCGTCTGCATTGCCGGCAGCGGCCGCGTCGACGGCCGCATCGCCCGCCGCCGCGGCGTCGACGGCGGCGTCGGCGGTGGTGGGCGCCGGCGCGGGGGCGGCTGGTGCGGTGAACGACAGCCCGCCAAAGCCGGCCGGGTCGTCGCTTGTGTCGCCGCCGCCGCCGCCGCCGCGGACGGTGGGTGGGGACGTGGAGGTCACGACCCCGGCCGGCCCGGGCCAGGCGTCAGGCGGAGAGCTGCCAAAGGAGGGCGGGGACTGGCCGCCACCGACCACGGCCGCCCCCGCCCCGCTCAACCAGGGCGACGGTTTGACGCTGCCGCCGCCCGTGGAGGACGAGGGCAGGCCGCCGCCGGCACTGCCGCCGACGCCGCCACCATTCGAGGTGGCCCGCCGCCCGCCGTCCCCTCCTCCATACCCGCCATCGCCGGAGGGGGCGGTGGCAGCGCTGCCGCCGCCCCCGCCCGCCAGGACCAGGCCGCCGAAGGAGGACGCGAGCTCGCCGCCGTCGGCCGAGGAGGCCGGGCCGCCGCCGCCGCCGCCGCCCGGGTGGTCGCCCCACCCGCCGCCGCCGGCAACCCCCGCCCCGCCGCCGCCGTGGGCGATGGCCCCGGCCGCCGCCGCGGCGGCTGCCGCCACGGCGGCCGTGGTCCCGCCCCCGCGCTGGACGTGCTCGTAGTGGGCCAGCCGGTCCCGGGTCACGGAAATGGACTCCACCCGGAACCGGCCGACCTCGCGGTTGGACCGGGCGGCCGCGTTTTCGGCGGCCCCACCGCTGCCAAACGTCACAAAACAGTAATTCTTGCGCCGCCCCGTCGCCCGGTCCTTGGGGAAGTAGACGTCCAGGACGGCACCCCACTGGGAAAAGTGGGCGCGGACCATGGTCTCGCTGACCGCGGTCGGCACGCCGCCCACGTAGATGCGGGGGCCGGCGCCGCGGGGCAGGCCGCCTGGGAGCGGGGGCGGGCCGCCGCCGCCGGTCGATTCGGGGCCGCCGCCGCCGGAACCGCTGCCGCCGCCGCCCAGGGCGCCCGCGCTGCCGATCTGGTGCATCATGGGCGTCATCGCCGCCATGCCGCCCCCGCCGCCCCCGCCGCCGTTGTCCATGTGGGGCGGGGTGGTGCCCGGGGTGGGGTGGTGGTGGTGGTGGTGCTGGTGCTGGTGGGCGTCGGCGGCCTCGGTGGCACCACCGGTGCCGCCAGCCATGGTGAGGTGGTGGTGGTGGA
>Ga0315289_10013674_pt1 | contig 11348 bp, 8 predicted proteins | sample YL17G11_40_MG_FD_203452 | JGI IMG/M metagenome (GOLD analysis project Ga0315289, IMG submission 203452) | Sediment microbial communities from Yellowstone Lake, YNP, Wyoming, USA - YL17G11_40 | ecosystem: Environmental > Aquatic > Freshwater > Lake > Sediment | place: USA: Wyoming | collected... | reverse complement strand
CGAGGTTAATGAATGGAGTGACGCGGCGCGAATCAACCCTTCCTTTCTCTTCGTGCTGGTCCCCTGCCGGTCCGAGTTTCAGGCGGAGAATATCCTGCGGCTGCGCGAGGGCGAAAACCTCGGGCCGGGCGCGCCGGGCAAAACCGAATTCCGCGCCGATGGCGGCGCCGAGCAGGCAGCCGCGGATTCTCTCTTCGAGCAATGGTGATGGCATAGGTGCTCCCTTCGGCGCGCGTATTACGCCGCAAGCCTGTGCGCCACCTGCGCAGGAAGGCGATTGGCCGCGGCCAGCGGATTCGTGGGACGGGCCGGAGGCGCAGAATGTCCAGCGACCGCCGGTGGGCGCGACGAGGGGAAGGCATGGCGGGCTACTGTGGACGGAAGCGATAGTATTCCCGCCCATACGCATTCCCGCCTCGGCGGTGCGCGCTGGGCGGATGAGCGGTAACAGCCCGGAAATTTCTCCAGGCTGTCCGTCTTTGGTGGGAGGTTCATGGTTCTTCGGCGTGGAATCCAACGATCTGGGAAGGTGAGGCACGGCCCGCCACATGGATGAGACTGACCCAATGTTCGCAAGGGAATCTGACATGGCGGAGGCGGTGGCTGGCTGGATGAAGTCCAGCCGCATGACCGTCAAGTCAGAGTTCGTGACACCGTGGGGCATCTGTGACCTCGTAGGGCTCACCCTCAACCCCAAGAAGGTGGCTGACCGGGTCGGCCTACGGCAGACGCGGGCAATCGGTTCGATCACCCGCACCGCACTGCTGCTTCAAATCCCGGATGTCGAGGATGGGAAGTGGACTACGCTCACCAGGCTAGTCCGCCAGTTCGCGCCATTGATCCCTGCAAAGGTGGTGTCCGAGCAAATCGAACGCCTCATCGCCGACCGCTTCGTCGAACCGTCCTCACGCGGGCGGCTTCAGAAGCGAAACGGTTGGATGCCCCTGCAAGACCGCCTGGTTGCCGTCGAGCTGAAGCTGTCGCGCATAGCCGAGGCGATGCATCAGGCGATGAACAACCTGGGGTTCGCCGAGGAGTCGTACGTCGGGTTGCCCGCCGAAGTGGCGCATCGCGTGGCAGCGAGCCCATCCCGCTGGTCGGACTTTTTCGATGCCGGCATCGGGTTGCTTAGCGTGACCCGGCAAGGTTGCAGGGTCTTGGTGCAGGCCCGCAAGTCTGAGGGTTGGACGGATAAGGCCGTTCAACTCTATTGCGTCGAGAAGTTCTGGCGCACACACCTCAAAGGCAATTGAGCATCAGTGGCTCTGCCACGGCCTCCGGTCTTCGTGCTGTTCCTTCATCTGGCAGAACGGGCAGAGACTTACCCAACGCATAGGCTGCTGACAGGTCCTGGAATAGCGCCATGGAGCGTCCCGCTTCCGGCACCTTCGCGATGAGCTCAAACCATTGCTTGTAGTTCGTGGCCACTTGCCTCCGCGCCGTAGCCGAATCGCTCGACTCAGCGTAGTGCTTCCTCATATTGCTGAACTCCGCGTGCGCTGGGTGCGACGGGCCTAGTCTTTTGATCGCCGCGTCAAGCCATTGCCCAAGCTGCACGGCCCTGATGCGCCGTCGGATGGGTAGCAGCATTAGCCTAGTGGCGGCTGGCTTTGCGGCGCCTCCAGCCAACAGGAACTGGTAACCAGTGCCGATGCCGATTGCCGGGTAGTCCACGAGGCCCCTGGCCCACAGCACCAGGTTCAAGCCCCAGTAGGGTCCGGCAATTCTGATCTTGGACGGAATGCTGGCATTTAGCTCTTCGTGGAGGGCGATGACGCCAGGAAGTCGCTTGGTCCCCAAGGTGGATGAACCACTATCGTCCCTCAGACTGCTCTCCACGACCCAGAACCCATCCGCTTGGGCCTCGTGATAGCACCGTTCGGCCTGCTGGACCTTCGGGTTCCGCGCAGTCTTCCCGTTGACCTGGTTCTGGTGCGTGAACACGAGAGGCAGGATCAGACGCCCGGAGAAACTTCTGCTGCTCTTCCACTTGCCAGTCGCCGCCGCCAGAGCGCGGTTGATCTTGTTACGGTCGGAGTTCCCGACCAGCGGGAGTTGCGGAACGGTGATCCACGCGGGCTTGTGCGCAGCGCACTTGTCCATAGCTGCCTTCACGAAGGCATAGACTTCTGCCGCGACCGGCTTGGCATGATAGGCGGGCGTGCCGATCTTCCCGAAGTTGGCGAAGCTGCTCATGAGATCGAACCAACTGGTGCTCCTGTCTGGCTCGCCGCGCCGGGCGATCAGATCGTGCATCCCGTCGACGCACGGGTCCAACCACACCTTCGTCGTGCCATGCAAACGAGGAAGAAGTCTTTCGGCCCTATCCAGCGGCACTCGGACAAAGGGCGAGTCGGGATACACCTTATTGACGAGGTTGCAGACATCGTCGCCCGTGACGAATGGAATGTGGTCCGCCATGTTTCACCTCATAGCCTTGCCGTGCGTCGCAGATGGGCGCAGACGTGCTCAGGTTCGGGGAAGATGAACATCTCCCCAATGCCAACGCGCTCGAGCTCATTAAGGAGCGCTTCTTTATGCTCCTTCAGGATCGGAACATACAGGAGGGAACTGGCCTGATGTCGGTCCAGGTCGAACGTGCGCGAGCCGTGTAACGTGAAGACCCCCTGCTGCATCGCGATGCGTTCCGTGTTCCAAGTCGGGTTGATCGCGATGGTTCGTTTCCCTCTGGCGCTAACGCAGCCGCCGAGATTGAAGTACGGGCTGATGATCTCTGCGTCTTTCTGGACGTTGAAAATGCGAGGCGACCTCGGATCGACGCGCTGGTTGAGCTCAATGGGGTTCAGGATGGCGACCAGGCCATTCGCATCTGGGTATTTGGAACACGCGAAGAACAGCGCGACCGCTGCATTCTGGGTCCAATCCAGCAATCGGGTCGGGAGTCCGTAGTGCTGCGCAACTTGCATCCATCCCAGATCGTCGTCAATTGCAGGAGGGCGTGGCAGCTTCATCTCCAGGAATCGCCTCATGTCGGTCACGAGCCCTAGCGCTCGCTCTCTACTCTCGACTCCGTCATAACGGAGAGCGGACGGTGCGAGCCTGTACTTGACCCGATCATGCCCCCGGAACCAGAACACCTTGTTCGGCTCGAGTAGCGAGTGGAATACCGCAAAGAAATCGCTGAGCGAGGCGATCACGTTTTCCTGGTACATGGGGCAGTCAATCGGGCAGGGGCGGTAGCGCCGCTCAAGGTCGCGGCGAAGTCGCGCCATCGCTGCTGGCATGCGGAATCACCTCCACAGATTGGACGGCTACGGACAACCTGATGGGGCAGTGACCCTTCCCTTACAGACGGCCCCCTGTGCGCTGCTGTTCGCCGCGGCCACTGCCGCGACCTGCCGCGAGGTCGCTCGGAGCCTGGAGGGGCGCAGAAGGTAGTCGGTGCTGGAGCGGGTCCGGCCGAGCTGCACAGCGATTTGGAGTCCGCGCGGGGGCGCGCGAAGTCCGCTCGTCCCGTGCGGATCACGAAGCAGGTTCTGCACGGCTACATCAACGACACGAACCACCTGATACGCAATGCGCCCCATGGCGAACTCAAGGCGTGGCTGCGACAAGCGGTGGAGCGCATCCAAGGTGGAGCGATCGGGCGAGCTGGTGGTGCACTCACGGCTGTCGGAAGACGGGTTATCTGTTCTGTACCGGCATGGCGGGCGGTGTTGGATAGAAGCAATAACCTTCGTGCCCGCACACATCCCGGCGCCGGCAGGTGCAGCCACGTGCTGGGGAGGTCGCCCTGACGGCGCCTTACTCCGGCAGGGGCTGCCCTTTTGTTTCAGGCGCGATTGCGAGGCCGACGAGGCCCACGGCGTAGATGCACGCTACAATCGCCGCTGCCATTCGGAAGCCCCCTTCCTGGCCGCTAGCTGCCGCAAAATGCTGGGACAGCCCGCCGAGCACAAACGGCGCACCCGCCGCCAGGATGCGGGCGCAGTTGTAGCAAAAGCCGCAGCCCGTCGTGCGCAGGCGCGTCGGGTAGAGTTCCGGAAAGTAAACGGTGTATGCGGAGAACGGCCCGAGTGTGCAGAAGCCGAGGATGGGCGCCCATATCATCGCCTGATGGAAACTGCGCACTGTCAAGAACATGCCTTCAACGGCCGCCCACGCAAGCAGAAAGAATACGAGCAAAGCGCCGCGCCTGCTGGTTCGCTCGCTGAACATGGCATAGGCGTACATGCCAAACAACGCGCCCGCCTGCTGCACGAAGAACATCATGCTCCGGTAGCGCCCAATCTGGTCGGGCGGCAGGTTGAGGGGTTTCAGCGCGATGGTGAGAAGGTCAGGTGTCCAGAACCCGACACCCCACAAGCCGCCCACGCCCGCGGTTGCCAGAAGCACCGCGCCAATGGTGTTGCGCCGCAGCAGCGGGTCTGTGAACAGGTGCCCGATGGCGCCGAGTTCCTTCTTTACGTCGTGCGCGGCGACCTCTTTGGCATGCTGCCAGCGCTCCGGCTCCTTGAGCGAGCGTCGAATCCAGACCACGACCAGTGCGGGAACGATGCCCACAGCGAAAGCCCAGCGCCAGCTAACGCCAGCAAGGCCATAGCAGATGAGAGCCGCAGTCATATTGCCGACGGCAGAAAGCGCCTGCAATGTTCCCAGCGCCATCGCGCGCGAGCGCTGCGGAAAAACCTCGGCGACCATTGACGCTCCCGCGGCCCACTCGCCACCCACTCCCAGTGCGGCGAGGAAACGGAAGCCAGCTAGCTGCCACCAGGTGTGGGCGGTGCCGCTGAGCCCGGTGAACGTCGCATAGATGAGAATCGTGAAAACCATGGTACGCGTTCGGCCGATGCGGTCGCCGAGTACGCCGAACACCGCGCCCCCCAGCGCCCAGCCAATCAAGAATATGGATATGATAATGCCGCCGTAGTAGTTGGTGACGCCCTGTAACTGATCGGCGGGCACAAGGGGCTTGACGAGTTCGCTGACCGCAGGCTGACGCACGAGGGTGAAAATGTTCTGATCCATCGTGTCGAACAGCCAGCCCAGGGCCGCGATAACGAGGACCAGCCATTGGTAGCGCGACAGCCCCTGATACCACCGCAGCCTGGTTTCGGAAACGCTGAGATCCGCCATGAGCCGGCTCCTTGTGAGGCGAGCGACTGCACCGTCTGGGGTTCGGGGAGAAGCCTTCATTCCCTGCAAGCCGCCGAATGTGGTGGGACTCCCAAGAGTGCTTGCTTTCGGCCCCCAGCGTTGACGGATATGTCAGGCAGTGAATGAACATGGCTTGTGGGCATCACGCGTCCGTGCGTCTCTAGCGGGCCTGACGAGCTGGCAACAGTTCTCGAGTTCCGAGAATGCAAACCGCCAGGACTGTCGTCAGCATCGGACGGCTTCCCTGCCGCCGGGGCCGAGATGGGGGTGGTGGGCCCGGCAGGATTCGAACCTGCGACCAACCGGTTATGAGCCGGGGGCTCTACCGCTGAGCTACGGGCCCGCGGGGCAACGAGCACCACGTAACGGAAGTGCCGCAGCGCGAGTATATCACCGAGCTAGTGGCCGGTCAATCACATGAGCGAATAGGGCGAATAGGGTGTGTTCGCGGAGTCTTGGCATCGCAGATGAGGGACTCCTCTCCCTGCCAGGGAGTCGCCGACGCTCCATAGCTATGGCGACGGAGCGAGGATCAAGGTGAGGGTAACAGGCGTCGCCCTCCACCCTCACCCAGCCTCTCCCTGAAAGCTCACCATTACCCACATCTCGGTCGGGCGGTGGTTCGCGTGATCGGGAAGCCTCGCGCTCGAGCTGGGCGCGGCTTCCCGCCTGCGGCGGGCAAGCGCTGAAGTTGACTCGCCTCTGGCGAGCCGCGAATCGCGGCGTCAGGTGACCCCGCGCCCAGTGCACGCTCGGTCGGCGTTGAGCACGATATGGGTAACGCTAAGCCCTGAAAGGGAGAGGGGTTCCCAGACGCACCCGTTGATAGCGGCCACATCCGCCCCGCCATCGCCTGTGGGCAGGACTGGCTCGCCTCGCGGCGAACTTCCGGGATGGAGGCGCTTTCGCAGTGTCGGTCATCATCCTCGACCAGGAGGTCATCAACCAGATTGCCGCCGGCGAGGTCATCGAGCGCCCGGGGTCGGTAGTCAAGGAGCTGGTCGAGAACGCCCTGGACGCGCACGCGACGCGCATCAGTGTTGACCTCGAGCAAGGCGGCCGCCGCCTCATTCGCGTGACCGATGACGGCCACGGCATGACCCGTGAGGACGCGGTGCTCGCGCTCCAGCGCCACGCGACGAGCAAGATCAGCTCGGCCGACGATTTATTCGCCATTCGCACCCTGGGCTTTCGCGGCGAGGCGCTGCCCAGCATTGCCGGGGTGAGCCACCTGCGCATCGTCACCCGCCCTTACGACCAGACGGAGGCGACTGAGATAACGGTGCGCGGCGGCGAGGTGATTGACCTGCGCACCGTGGGCGCGCCGCCGGGCACCGAGGTGTCGGTCGCGCGCTTGTTCTTCAACACGCCCGCCCGGCTCAAGTTCCTGCGCAGCGAGTCGGCCGAGCTGTCGCATATCACCGAGCTGATTACGCGGTTCAGCTTCTCGCACCCTGAGGTGTCGTTGCGGCTGGCGCACGGCGAGCGCGAGGTGGTGCACCGGCCGGCATCGGAGGACCTGCTGTCATCGGTGGTGGCGCTGTACGGGCGCGATGCGGCGGAGCGGCTGCTGCCAGTAGCCTTGCGGTTGCCGTCAATCCACGTCTGGGGCTTTGTTTCGCGCCCTGATTTCACGCGCTCCTCGCGCGCGCATCAGGCCCTGTTCGTCAATCGCCGACAGGTGCGCAGCCGCACCCTGACCCACGCGCTGGACAAACCCTATCGCGCGGCGCTGCACAGCGGGCGCTACCCGGTGGCGGTGGTGCAGGTGGACATAGACCCGGCGCTGGTTGACGTCAACGTCCACCCGGCGAAGGCCGAAGTGCGCTTTGTCCGCGACTGGGAGGTGCACGAGGCGGTGCGGCGGGCGGTGCAGGCCGCATTGGAGGGTACCTCATCGGTTGAGGTCGCGCTGGCCGGCGCCGAGGCCCTTCTCCCATCGGCGCGGCCGCATGTGCGCCCCGAAGGGCCCGCCTCCGCAGCCACTCAGCCCGCCTTGTCCTTTCCCCAGCCGGGCCGTGTCCCTGGCCCACAGCCGGCAACCGGAACCCTGACCATTAGCCCCCTGGGGCAACTGCGCGCTACCTACATCATCGCCGAGAGCGCCGGCGGCCTCATGATCGTTGACCAACACCGCGCCCACGAGCGCATCCTCTACGACCAAATGGATTCCGCAACCGAGGGCTCGGTGCCGGCGGCGCAGCGGCTAGTGATGCCGGCCACGATCCACCTCGGGCGGCGCGAGGCGGAGCTGCTGGAGCATAACCTCGATGCCTTCGCCGCGCTCGGGATGGAGGTCGAGCCGTTCGGGTCGGACACCTTCGTACTGCGCGCGATGCCGGCGGTGATGGCAAAGTCGGACCCGCAAACACTGCTGCGAGATCTGCTTGAGGAGTTGGGCGCGCAGCCATCGGCAGGCCAGCTCGCGCTGCCCAAAGAGGCGATCCTCGCCGCGGCCGCGTGCCACGCGGCCGTCAAGGCCGGCCAGCCCCTTGCGCCGCAGGAGATGGTCGAGCTGCTCGACCGGCTCGCGCGCTCCAGCCGCCCCTATACCTGCCCCCATGGCCAGCCGATCATCATGTCCATCACCAACTTTGAGCTCGACCGGCGCTTCCAACGGTGACGTGAGGGCTGCGCGGCTGAGGATCACATAGGCCGAGACACCTTGTCCAGACGGCGCTCAAGGACGACCTGATGACTCCGTTGCTGGTGATCGTGGGCCCTACCGCGACCGGCAAGAGCGCGCTCGCCGTCGAGTGCTGCCTCAGGTTGGAGGGCGAGATCGTCTCCGCCGATTCCATGCAAGTCTATCGTCACATGGACATCGGCACCGCCAAACCCACGCCCGAGGAGCGCCGGGGAGTAGCGCATCATTGCATTGACCTGGTCGAGCCGGATGAGGAATACTCGGTTGCGCGCTACAAGCGGGACGCGGAGGCGGCGATCGCCGATATCTATGCGCGAGGCAAGCTGCCGATGCTGTGCGGCGGCACCGGGCTTTACGTCAAGGCGGTGCTTTACGGGCTGGACCTGCCTATCGCGGCCGCGGATTGGGATTTGCGCAAGCGGCTGGAGGATGAAGCGCGGCGCCTCGGCGCGGCTGGCTTGCACGAACGACTGCGGCAGGTGGATCCGCAGGTGGCGGCGCGCATCCATCCCAACAACATCAGAAGGGTGGTGCGCGCGCTGGAGGTGTTCGCGCTCACGGGGCGGCCGATGTCGAGCTACCATCGCCTTGACCATCAACCACGCCCCCAGTATAATGTCCTCGCATTCGGGCTCAACCTGCCGCGCGCGGAGCTTTATCGGCGCATTGATGCGCGGGTGGAGGCCATGATGCGGCGCGGGCTGCTCGAGGAAGTGCGCTGGCTCCTCGATCATGGTTACTCCGAGCACTTGGTTGCCATGAAGGGCCTCGGGTATCGCCAGTTGGCGCTGCACCTGCGCAGGGAAGTTGACCTGCACAGCGCGGTGTACCTGATCAAGCGCGACACGCGGCATTATGCGCGGCGGCAGCTGACCTGGTTTCGCGCGGAGCCGGCGCTGCGATGGTTGGACCTCGCGGCGGCGGGCGGCCCCGAGGCGGCGGCCAACGCCATCTGTGACGCCTGGCGCAGCAAGCGTGCCTGATGTTGCGTTACGTCCGACAGGCCCCGAGATCCCCGAAACGTCATGCAGCGAGAGCCTCCCATGCGCTTCAGCAAAATGCACGGGCTGGGCAATGACTACGTGGTCATTGATTGCATCAGCCAGGCCATAAGCATACCGGAGCGGCGCCTGCCGCGGCTGGCGCGCGAACTGTCGGACCGGCACTTCGGGATCGGGTCTGACGGCATCATCCTGGTGCTGCCATCGCGGACGGCGCATTTCCGCATGCGCATCTTCAACCCCGATGGCAGCGAGGCCGAGATGTGCGGCAACGGGGTGCGCATCTTCGCGCGCTATGTCCACGACCACAAGCTGACGCGGCGCCGGGAGCTGGAAATCGAAACTCTCGCGGGCATTATTCGCCCAAAGCTGCAAGTTCGCGCAGGCAAAGTCCAGGGCATCATTGTGGATATGGGCGCGCCGCGGCTGGAGCGCGGCGAAATCCCGATGCAAGGCCCCGCCGGCCGCGTCATCGCCGAGGCCCTGCACGCACTGGGCGAGCGTTTCGAGGTTACCGCCGTTTCCATGGGTAATCCCCACTGCGTGATTTTCGTGGATGACGTTGAGGGATTTCCGGTGGAGCGCTTCGGGCCCGCGATAGAGCGTCATCAGGCCTTTCCACGGCGAACCAATGTCGAGTTCGTGCAGGTGGTCGGCCCCGCCGAGCTGCGCATGCGCGTCTGGGAGCGCGGCGCGGGCGAGACCCTGGCTTGCGGCACCGGGGCCGCGGCATCGCTGGTCGCGGCGCACCTGAACGGGCGCAGCGAGCGCAAGGCCGTCATTCACCTGCGCGGCGGCGACCTGAAGGTCTTCTGGAATCCCAAGGACAATCACGTCTTCATCACCGGCCCCGCCGAGGAAGTCTTCACCGGGGAATGGCGGAGAAGCTAGGAATAGCGAATCAACCACAGAGCACACAGAGGGCACAGAGCGGAGTCTCGAAGTTCGGGCAATCACGACCTGTTAGATGCTATGGTGGAACTCAACCAGATTACTGAACAGGTCATAGGCGCGGCGATCGAAGTGCACCGGCACTTGGGGCCGGGATTGCTCGAGAGTGCGTACGAGGAGTGCCTGGCCCGAGAGTTGGCGCTGCGCCAGATTCCGTTCGAGCGGCAGAAACCGGTACCCCTGAAGTATAAGGGGGTTGACATAGATGCCGGTTTCCGACTGGATTTCCTGGTGGCAGGGCAGGTGGTGGTAGAGCTCAAGGCAGTTGACAGTCTTCAGCCGATTCACGATGCCCAGGTGCTGACATATCTTAAACTCGCCGGTTTACGTATCGCCTTGCTCATGAACTTCAACACCAAGGTGCTCGCGAAAGGCATTCGTCGGCTAGCCCTGTGATCGCCAAAGACATGTTTGCGTTCCATGATTCTCTGTGCGCTCTGTGATCTCTGTGGTTCAAAGATGAAGGAGGTCGGAATTGCAGATCGCTGCGCGAGTGCTCCAGACGCCCCCTTATCCATTTGCCGAGCTGGCCCGCATCAAGCGCGAGATGCTGGCCCAGGGCGCTGATCTGATTGACCTCGGCATCGGGGACCCCGACCGCCCCACCCCGCCCCACATCGTGGAGGCGCTGTGCCGGGCCGCGCACGATCCGCGCACTCATCAGTACGACGAGACCGGCGCCGGCCTGCCCGCGTTTCGCGAGGCCATCGCTCGCTGGTACGAAAATCGCTTCGGCGTGCGCCTCGACCCGGATCAGGAAATACTGCGCCTGATCGGCTCCAAGGAAGGCCTGGCGCACATGTTCTGGTCGGCGCTCAATCCCGGGGACGTCGCGCTACTGCCGGACCCCGCGTACCCGGTTTACAAGGTCAACACCAACTTCGCCGGCGGCGAGCCGCACATCATGCCGCTGCTCAAGGCAAACGGCTATCTGCCCGATCTCAAGGCGATCCCGGCCGCGGTCGCCAATCGCGCGAAGATCATGATGTTGTGCTACCCGAACATGCCGACCGCGGCCGTGGCCGAGCGCGATTTCTACCAGCGCGTGGTCGCGTTTGCACAGAAGCACGATGTGCTGGTGTGCCTCGACATGGCTTACTCCGAGATCGCATTCGATGGCTATCGCAGCCAGAGTCTGCTGCAAGTGCCGGGCGCGAAGGAGGTAGCGGTCGAGTTCCATTCGCTCTCGAAGACCTACAACATGACGGGCTGGCGCATCGGTTACGCGGTGGGCAACCCCCAGGCGCTCCAGGCGCTGGGCAAGCTCAAGTCCAACCTCGACTCCGGCGCATTTCTGGCGATACAGGAGGCGGCGGCGGCAGCGCTGGCCGGGCCCCAGGATTGCGTGTCGCAGATGATGACCATTTATCAGCGCCGGCGCGATCTGCTGGTCGAGGGCTTGCGCAAGCTCGGCTGGCCGGTCGAGAAGCCGAAGGCGACGTTCTACGTGTGGATGCCGACACCCAAGGGCAGGACCTCGGCTGAGTTCGCGCAAGCTTTGCTGTCCCAAGCCCAGGTGCTGGTGACGCCGGGCGGGGCATACGGCGGCCAGGGCGAGGGCTTCATCCGCATGGCGCTGACAGTGCAGGCCGCGGACCCGGAGGCGCGCATCCGGGAAATGCTCGAGCGCA
>Ga0315289_10013673_pt1 | contig 11349 bp, 4 predicted proteins | sample YL17G11_40_MG_FD_203452 | JGI IMG/M metagenome (GOLD analysis project Ga0315289, IMG submission 203452) | Sediment microbial communities from Yellowstone Lake, YNP, Wyoming, USA - YL17G11_40 | ecosystem: Environmental > Aquatic > Freshwater > Lake > Sediment | place: USA: Wyoming | collected... | reverse complement strand
ATGCGTGATTGTGGGATCTGTTACGGTCGTTACGTTTCCGTCTCCGAAGTCCCACGTGTACTGCACTATCGAGCCGCTTGGGGCATGGCTCGCAGACGCATCAAAAACTATTGTATTGCTAGGCTGAGGGATTTCAGGCGTGTACGTGAAGACTGCCACGGGAAGCTGAATTGAGGAGCCTCTTATACCCTGTCCTGTCTGAGGTTGGAACGGTCCCATGGCGCTTGGCGTCGACGCGCGCGTGATTGTTGATGTGAAAACGGATAATGACAGCGATAAAGCTAGAACTAGTACTACGACGACGAGGAATCCTGCCTTCTGCATACCCCCTTCTCCCTCGGCAACTATATTCTAGAAGCAGTTTCCATATAAGCGTTTTGGAACTAAGTTCTATAGCCGCCGTTCTTGTCGCAAATGATACTCTGAAAAAGGTCAAGACTCTCTTTCTTAACTAATTCATGTTAAAAGAAGAGTCATCTTCAGGACAGCCATATCTTTCTAAACCGAGGAAAGTCAGGGAAGTTCTAACTTTGTCTCCTTAAGCAGGCCTATAGTTCCGCTGAGTAGGGGCGGTATTAATAGTGTTATGCCAATAGGGTTCAGCCAGCCTAGGAAACTCGGTTGCGAGAATTCCGAGTAGTAAATGTATATAAGAATGGAAAATATGCCGCCTGCCATGTTTATTCTTGCTCCCTTCTTAGTATTACCCTTCAAGATTTCGAAACTTCCATAGGTGAGTGATGCAAATGCTACACCAATTGCTATGGATGCAATTGCACTTTGAAATGTCATGCTTTGAATTTGTGAAATGCTTAATATTGTTGAAAGGAGATAGAAACCGATCACTAGTGAATTTGCTGCACCGAGAAATCCTAGAATGGCGCTGATTATGTTTTTGTTGGTGCTTTTGAACATCGATTCTTGCCTTGCTTAATGTGGTTACAATTTGTTCTAATAAAGACTTGCGTGTTGTTGTTGAGGTCAAAAAGAAAAAGGTTGGTAATTACTTTTTCCTGAGGATAAGAAGTATTATGACGGCTAGAATTACTGCGATTGCTGAAAGTATGGACGTCACGTATAGCGTTTGTGTTGCAGTTGTCTGGGTATCACTGAGTTTTGTTTGAACATTTCCCAGAGTTGTGCTAATTGTCGCTGTGTTTCCATTGATCGACGTTATTGTAGCATTCAAGTTGCTTAGGCTTGTCGTCATGGTGCCCAGTGTACTGTTGATCGTCGCTGTGTTTCCATTGATCGACGTTATTGTAGCATTCAAGTTGCTTAGGCTTGTCGTCATGGTGCCCAGTGTACTGTTGATCGTCGCAATGTCTCCGTTAATCGTTGCTAACCTGGCATTTATCGCCGTTATGTTGGCTTTCATTACTTGGATATCGGTTGAGATCGTTGCTACTCCGTTTTCGATGGTTAATATCTTGGCGACCGTTGTTGTCAGAGTGGGGCTTACGAGGAACGTTTTCAGGGTTGTGCCTGCAATACCATAGTAGTTAGCTTCAACCAAAAGCGTGTATGTGCCAGCTTGAGCGTCTGCCGGTATGCTGTAAGGTATTCTATACAAGCCTGTTCCAACGAGTTGCACTGAAATGCTAAGATCGCTGAGTTCAGTTCCGCCATAATACAGTACTGCATTGATCTGTGTGGCGTTAACTGCCTTGCCAATATGCGTGGTCAACACATTAAACTCTGCAAATTCGCCTCGGAAGTGTATCGAACCCACGTCCACTGTTACTCCCAATGCAATTTGCATGTCTATTCCGATTGTTATGGTATCTGTTGTTGTGATCGTGAGGCTCATATCGGGGAAGTAATACGTTAAGGTTACATTGTGGGTTCCAACCTTGCTGTAGATGTGCGATACAGTAGGATCTGTTGTGTTTTCCTGAGCTCCGTCTCCAAAGTTCCACATGTATACCGTGTTGAAACTTATGGTCTCATTTCCTATTAGTGCACTCGGTTCGGTAGCTTCAAACGCTACAATTTCGCCAGCGAAGGGTGTTGGAGGTTGATACGTGAAATCCAATAGGCCATAGGTAACCGTAGTGTTCTGAGGATCAGCGAAAGGTATGTAATCCGTATTTGCGTCAAGGAAGCATTGCCCGAGAAGAGCCTCTGCAGATATGTCGAAGGAAGCACCTGACTCGTAAGAAATCGGTTTGAAGGTTACCACTGCGATTAATCCTTCGCCGCTTGGGAACTCTGGAGGATCCCATTCACCACTCGTTTCATTTGGCAATATAAGCTCACCATATACTACTTGGCCTTCTTCAATGCGCCAAACCGAATATGTGCCGTGAATTGCCCAACTTGTGTTACCCATAAACGTGCCTATCGTCACTTCAGTGGCTTCTATGAAGGTTGGGTCGTACGTCAACAGAAACTGGACACCAATGAGCTTCCATTCTGCATCTAAGCCTCTAATGTAGACTCCAACATCGAAACTCTCAGGAGCCGTTTCCGTGATTGGACTTGGAACAACCTCAAGCCATGGTTGTGTTGTTGGTTGTGCATGAACCGGAAAGACGACAACCGTGGAGAAGAGCAACGAAGCAAACAGCATCACTAAAACAGAAGCATGTATGTTCATCCGACAAATTTTCAAGTTCCTACACCTGTTCCACTATTATTTTGCGTTGACTATTTGAGTTTTCCTATCGCTTAATCCATAGCAATCATACATGCTTGTGAAAACTAGCGTTGACATCGTCCATGACCCTTTTGTTCTAGAACATCTCAGTTTCAGCCTACATAAGCTTGACATGATGGCATAGTGCAAGCACAAACAAACCATTCTATATTCGAACTCTACTTCAAAAAAAGGAGGAAGCGATGTTGCTTGATGCTAATGGTTCCGCAGATGACTCGTTTGAACGATTTTCTTCCTGAAGACTACAGCAATGGTAGAGGCTACGACGAAGAATGCAATCAGCAAGACTGCAAGCGGAAATTCAGGAATTATGACTTGAGCTCCGCCAAAACTAAGGGTCAGAGGAACGAAGCTCATGTCCATAGCGGTGCTTTCGAAGACACCCGAAATGTCCAGTGCCAGATGGAGTGTTACAGTCTCACCTTCAGGAGGCTTTTGGATCACTTCAAACTCTACCCATGAAAGGTTTCCCGAACCTGTATTTTCAGCGCTAGCCTTCAGAACCTCACCGTGCAACACGAAATCGTGAGTGGAGTTATGATGGTCGAAACTGGGCAAGACGGAGTCTGTTGGCCAAGTTCCCGCCCACATACTCTTGCCACTGCCTGTATAGTCGAGACGTGAAGCATTGAGGTATTGTTTGTTGTAGACAAGGTAGAACTGCCAAGAATTCGTAGGATCTGTGACATTGAGCCAAACAGTTACGTTGAATTTATAGCCTATTGGCGTCGTGCCAGTAAGATCTATCGTGGAAGGCTCAATCCACATCGAATTGGCTGGAAGTGCATGAACCGGAAATGCGGCAATGACAGAAAAGAGCAACAAGGACAAAAGTGCAATCCGACGTATTCTCAATTTCTTTCACCTTTTTAATTGGTATTCTCTCCGCCTACTACTATTTAAATTTTCCATCCATTCTACGTATGGAAATGTCTGAGTCTTATACTACAGAAAATCTTTCGAGTCCCAAGATGCTCAATGTTGCGCGAAAAAGAAAAAGGGTTGTTATAGGCATGTTTTGCCGAAGTTTGCTGAGACTCTGGCTATGTCTTGGATGTCTATGCGGTTGTCGCGGTTGATGTCTGCGGCTGGGTTCCATCTTGGGTGGCCTGGATATGAGCCGAAGGCGGCGCTTGCCATGGCAAGATCAGTTATGTCCACTTTGCCGTCGCCGTTTAGGTCGCCTATGATCCTGACCTTTATGTACACATTATCTAAGGTGTTGTCTGCGGGATTATTATCTAGGGGTATGGTTGCAACGGCTGTTATCGTGTAGTTGTGACAGTATTCCACGCCTGTGGTGTCCAACACGAAAAAGAGCGTTTGATTCTGTCCTGGGAACAGGGTCATGTTGTATTGTGTGCCTATTATCTTGTTGGCTGTTATGTTGTAGTAGAGGGTAACCGTCACATTTTCAGCGAAGTCTCCCTTGTTCAAGACCGTGACATTGATGTTGACGCTGTTTCCCCGGTAGACCCATGCACGGTAGGAGACCACCTCGGTTACTGCCACATCGTGTCGCCCCACTTCAACTAGTTGCCAAGTGCTACCTGTTAGGCCTTCTGAGTCCTGAACGGTCAATGTGACGTTGTAGGTTCCGTATAAAGCGTAGACATGTGTCATGACTGGATCTGCAGTGGCTGTGATGTTGCCATCGCCGAAATCCCACGTGAAGTCGGTTATGTAGCCGCCGTTTGGCGTGGAGGCTGAAGCGTTAAAAGTCACTGGAGTATTTTCTATCGCGGGCACGGGAGAGTATGTGAATGCGGCGACAGGGGCCTTAATGATTTCTATGGTCCCATCATGGAATATGTTGTCTGCTGTGTCGATTTCGCCAGGAATGGTAGCGGCCTCCGCCCATATCACGTAATCGTGAGGGGGAACATTGGTAGTATTCCAAGTGAATGTTAAGGACACGTTTGCCCCTGGAGCAAGGTCAACGATATGCTCTGTTCCAATCAGATACCCCGCAGAGGGCGGGGGTTGCCCATATCCTACCCAGTAGTATCCGTTTTCGTACACGTCAAAGCCTAGAAACTCGAACTCCGGGTTAGCATAACCGGTATCAGGGGCATCAACGTTGAGGCTGCATGAATAGTTCTGGCCAACTGAAGGGACTGCCAAGACCTCAAACTCGAATATGCACAGTTTTCCATCACCATAGAACGAAGGCTGCTCCGGAGGCCATGGGAAAAGCATGGAGCACACCATGGCTGAACCCGTCCCTGGTCCCCAATGATCGTATACGTAGTCGGGTGGTGTAGGAGCGGCCATTGTAGATCTTCCGTAGAAGACGTATTCTGGATCCCAAGTTGGTTCAAACCAGCGGGTCACATTTATGATGCTGTCATTGTAGTACATCCGAACTTGCCAACCCGCGAGGTCTTCGATGTTATGGACCCTTAGGGTCACATTGAATCTATAGCCCACTGCGGCGCTGGCTGCATCTAAGAAGTAGTCGCTTGGGTCGAAGTAGATTTTGCTAGAATTAAGCGGGGATGCGAAGAGCCTCACGTTGAAGCTTTCGGCGACTGTTCCCTGATTCTCTGTGACGACAGTGATGTTTACGCTTTCTCCGGCTAGTGCTTGATGGGCAGAGAGCACAACGTTGGTGATAGCCACATCATACCCAGCTTGGAAAGGTAGAAAAAGTATACTGCCATAATAGTTAAGGCTTGTTGCATCTTCTGCGAGAATGTGACCGGCGCCGTTTGAGATGCCTACCGTAGCTGATATATGTCCGTCGTTATATTCGTAGTTAAACTGCATTACACCGTCTATGTTCAATATTGCCTCGAAGTTAGCGATAGTGGATGAGCCGTAAGTGCGAACATACCATCTTATGCCAACATGGGTGGAATCTTGCCATAAGTAGATTTCATATTGGTCATAGGTTACCCAGTCGTCCCATGCAGGGGCTATTGCCAGTTTTTGCGCCAAATCAGGAATGCTGTTGCCGCAACTGCTGTCTGGAGCTAGGAACGTTATTAGGCCGTTGCTTGAAATGTAGATTGTTTTGTAGTAGACGTTATAAAACGGGAAGTCAAAGGGCAAGTCGTACTGCCAACTACTGTCGTCACCATGCCAACCCATTGGATCTCCACCGCCAATCCAATCGTGTGGGAGATAAAGACGCGCATAGAAGAAGACGTTAACCTCTCTGGCTATAACGTTGTTTGCTACGCATTCCTCTCCTGGCACTGGTGGAGCGTAAGCTGTGATATTGTAGCTTCCTACCCCCGTTGGTGTCCAAGCGCAATTGAGGGTGTAGGACTCGCCTACCCGCAGTTCCGCAATCGCGGCAGAGCTAACTACAGTATCGTTGACTAGTAAATACAGTTCTACATCATTTTCGTTGTTTAATCCTGTGTTTCGAACTGTGGCGTTTAGTATCGTTGTTTCGCCCAATTCAAGAGAAGCTGGAACGACTAAAGAGACGGCGAGGTCGTGCTCATATCGGATTGGAATTGCCAGCCAGTCTATCATGTTGTTGGCGAGGCGTAAGTTGTCCGCCAGACCCATCGCGTAGTTAGATAGCGAGTCTTCGTCGACGAAACCCATCACTTTTCCACATGGTTGCTCAGACACAGCCAGCATTATATCATGTGCAGGATCCCTGACTAAGTCCTGAGCTACTCCACCTACATACATGATGGCTATTGGAGCACTAAGATACACGGATGACACTCCTGTGGTCACGGGGTGTAGTGCAATGTCTGTTGTGGTTCCACTTGTGCCTCCGCTTGCCCATGTTATGCCTGCGAAACTAGTTAGTTCTGTATAAATCCATGGGTTGTCGTCTCCTATGACAAGGAGCCCGCCGCCATTAAAGACAAAATTCTGTATTGCTGAAAGTTCATCTGCTATGTATGAAGAATGGGCTTGTGGAATAACGAACACGTCGTATCCCTCCAACACGATAGGCGTAATAGGATCAATAGTGTGGGTTTCAACCACGTAACCTCTGTTAGTTAGACTTGTTACCCATGTGCTGTAGCTGTAGATACTGTCGGTTCCGTGAGTTTGGTCAAACAAAACATATTTAATTGGTCTAACGCTAACAATCTTCGTTGCAACGTTGTTCGCTGCGAACTCTTCGGCTGATACAGGTGGCGCATATGCTGTAATGTTATATGTTCCCTCGACTGGAGTCCAGAGATAGTCAATCGTGTGAGAGGCTCCAGTTAATAACTCTGGAATTAGTTCAGAATCTACTATGGTGCCGTTAATTATCAGTTCCAGCGTTACATTTGTCTCGTTGCTTAATCCATGGTTGTACACAGTTGCGTTCAACAGCGACGAATCTCCGGGCTCAAGGAACTTTGGTGCTTCTAGGGACACAGCCAGCTCATGCTCATACTGTGGCAATTGTGTCCAGACAATCGCATTGTAAAACAATTGCCTGTTGTTTTCGTTATATTGCCCAATGTATTCTAACATACCAGTGAAGTAGACGGCCTTATGGGTGATGGCGTCACTCGTTATCACAGTTGCGTAGTGATCAGTTGAAAGTGCTTCTATCCAGCCAGTGGTGACCCCTTGAATCGTCCAATCCGAGCTGGGATATGGATAGATAGTAAGTATGGAGTCGCTTAGATATGGATCAGGAATATTACGCCAGAGTTCGTCGTGACGTGGCGTCAGTAAATCGAAGGTTCCACTTGTATACGTCCCCCAGCGATACTCTATATCTGGGTTCATTCCGAAAAGATCTGCAAGTTTTCGGTTATTGGGAGCCATCCCATCCATAGTGTTGAATGTACCTGAAGTCGCTATTATTCCATGACCGCTACGCACATACGTTTCTATAGCTTCTATCTCAGAGTCAGCAAATTCCCAGCCATACCCATATTCCCACGCGTCGGAAATTATTAGGACGTCGGCTTGAGTTGCCTCAATATCTGCTAGCGTTATGTCTTCCTTGTTGAGAGACGTATAATCTATTATGATAGGCATTATACCGTACGTTGCCCAATTTGTATTTAGGTAATCCCAAAGTGCGTTGTAGCCGTAGTCGGTACCCCATGAATCCAAAACGACAGCGATCACCACTTCAAAGACTCTTACGAATTTGCTTTCTTGATTATTTACCGTGATCTCCTCGCTAGGGACTGGCGGCGCGTAAGCAGTTACGTTGTACGTAGCCTCCACCGTTGGAGTCCACAAGTAGTTAATCGTGCAGGATGAATCAGTCAGCAGTTCGGCAATCGTTGTGGCGTTCACTACTGTGTCGTCAATCGACAAATACAGTTCCACACCGGTTTCGTTGTTTAAACCCGTGTTAGCGACGGTTGCGTTCAGCAGCGCGGATTCGCCGGGTTTCAGATAAGGCGGACAATCTAGAGATACGACGAGCTCATGTTCTGGTTTCTGGTATTTCGACCAAGTTATCGCGTTGTAAAGCAGTTGTAGATGGAAGTGATAATAGGGAGGTATTACTTCTAGCCAAGGAGAAATATACACCAGTCCTCTGAAAGTAACTATTGCACTTTCTTGATAATGCCCAAGTGCAAGATATTCACCGCCCACTAATTCGTTAATGTCCCATCGTCCGTCGTAAGGAAGCACGGTTGTTACTCGCGGGAACACCAGTGGGTCTGGCACATTGGCGAAGATAGGATGAGTTGTGTTCATTAAATGCAGAAGGTCTGTTCCTGTAGTGCCCCACATGGTGGTTTCGTTCAGTCCAAATAGTGGTGCCAGTTTGTTGTTGTTTGGAACCCGGTTGTAGAGCGTTCCAGCCGTAACTATCAGCCCATGTCCTTCATGGACATATTGCGTTATTGCTTCAACTTCAGAGTCTGTGAACTGCCAACCTGCATATGGATCGAATGCACATGAAACAATCAAAACATCTGCTCCGGTGGAAGCAATATCACTATAAGTGATGTCGTCTTTGTTTAGTGTTGCATAATCGACGTGGACCGCTGTGCCGCCAAAAAGACGCCATTCGCTGTTTAGCACTTGCCAATTAGTGATTGTGGCGCTGTCAACATTGCCTGCGGAGTGCAACACAACAGCTTTCACTAGAAATCCAACATAGATATATTTCCATAGAACATTGTTTTCCAAGCTTATCTCGCCAAGCGCAGGCACAACGTAGAGTGTGACGTTGTATGATCCTTCAGCTGTTGGATTCCATGTAAGACTAACTGTAGCCGAGTTCCCACTGGCTATGAAGCCTATCAAAGTGGAGGTTATTACAGTGTTGTTTGCCAGTAGCTGCACGTTTACTTGAGTTTCGTTGTTCTCTCCAAAATTGAGTACAGTAGCATTTATGATTCCTGATGTGCCGGGTCTTACATATGGTGGGGTTTCCCATTCGTAAGCTATGAGCTCATGGGCTGGTGGGGACTGCTCAAGAGCCTTTCGCACGTTTATTCTTCCGTGTCCATAATATTCGTCGAAGCCTGGTTCTCCTAGGTCTTCAGCGGTATATCGTAACCATAGTCTCAACCAGTCTCTTGTCTTGTTTGGATATTGGCTCCATAAAAGGGCAGCGGCGCCAGAAACGTGAGGACACGCCATAGAGGTACCGCTCAGATAATCGTAATTCATGGCATAGCCATAATCATTCAAGGTCACGTGATACGTCGGCATAGTTGAGTAGATGTTTACTCCAGGGGCTGCCAGCTCGATCCAGTCACCCCAATTTGAGAGCCCTGCCTTACTGTCATACTGGTCTGTAGCGGCAACGGCTATCACCTCGTCATAGGCAGCTGGATACGACTTCACGTTTGTATTGTCATTTCCCGCTGCAGCAACCAACAACACCCCCTTGCCGTATGCGTACTGAACAGCATCGTGAATCAGGTTGCTCTCCCCGTATCCCCCGAAGCTCATACTTATTATCTTTGCACCTTGATCCGCAGCGTGCACAATTCCGTTAGCCACCCAGTCATCATAGCCTCCCCCGAGACTGTCTAAGACTTTCTCAGCCATTACCCGAACTTGGGCTAGCCCAGCTATGCCTACGCTGTTGTTCAAGACTGTGGCGATTATGCCAGCGCAGTGAGTACCATGACCAAAGTCATCAAGTGGGTCTAGGTCCGTGTTAACCCAGTCGTAACCCAAAGGCGCATAGTTTGCCACAAGGTCAGGGTGAGTATAGTCGATCCCAGTGTCAACAACAGCCACCAAAAACGAAGAGTCGCCCACCGTTGTGTTCCACGCATAATCTGCCTCTATTCTCTGTGGTCCCCACTGCAAGTCCCAATATGGATCGTTTGGGACAAGTTGAGCTTGAACCTTCATGTTGGGTTCAACATAATTCGCCAACCTCTCAACATTCACGTCTGCTACGAAAGCTGCCACTGACCCCAACAGAAGCTCAACAACCTCTGCCCTAACTTGACCTCCAATGAAGACGTTGCCAACAATTTCCGCATGGTATTTGGCCGCTATTCTCTCCAGTTCGGGTAAATAGGCAGGATTGCCGCCATCAATTCCAACTATCAATCTTGTCTCGTTGCCATCTAAGTAGGCGAACTTGGCCCACTCGCTTGTGTCGTTGAAGTTCCATTCATCTTCACTATTTCCAGAAGTTTGACTGGAACTCTGTGAAGTCTTCTCTTGTTCCGCATATGGCTTGGTGACTTCATCTGATAAGGTCGCTTCGTCCTTCTTCTCCGTAAAGTCCTCGCTGGAAATGCTGTTTTCGCCGCCCTCTGCAAATGACGGCTTTATGACAAACGCCACGCTTAATGCGCTTGTGAGAATTAATGTTAACATCAAAACACAGATTATCTTCTCTCTCATAGCCCCTTCTCCCATCAATTTCTGGAGCACAGAACTTAAGTCTAACCAGTTCTATACCGAGTTATATCTCGAGGTTGTCATCTTTTAAATTTTATGGTATTCAGTTCTATAACAAAAACGGAGGACTTTTCCGGTTTTTTTGCGTCTCATGCCTTCAGTCCTCAAGCAAATAGTGATCTTCAACCTGCTAAGTAGCGCGAAAAGTCTTGTTCGTTAGAGATCAAGTCTCTTGTTGTAAATGCCAATCTATACGACCTCAGCACCAAAATTGACAGCTCGAATTCGCTATGAGTATTTCTCTCCATAGTGGCTTGTGCATGCGGCCACATCAAGAATGTCTATCACTCCATATGGTTCTGCAATGTCCACATGAGGGTTCCAATACGGATCAGGAGGTCTAGCGCCATAAGAAAGGCAGATTTTAACGACATCCAATATGTCAACCTTCAGGTCATGGTTGGCGTCAGCTGAAACCCAGTAAGGACATCAAAGGATAATGATCCGTGTCATTTGAGTCAAGAATATGGGGGTGTCGCCTATGCCGTCCCCATTCAAGTCTGCACCTGTGTAGTTGTTCCAGAAATTACCTGCGTATCCGTTGTCCCAACTGCTTAGGCCTTGTGAAGGCCACTAATGATAAAAATGTTGGGTATTGTTGAAGAAGTTGTCATAATACAGCTTGGAGTATTCTACACTATTTGCCATCCAAACGCCCTGAAAGTTGCTGCAAATACTGTTTCCGACAATTTCGCTCTGATTACCGAAGAGGCTTGTTCCAATCGTATTATTCGTTATTCTGTTTTCGATTAAGGTCGAGTTTTCACCATAAATTGCTATGCCATTTTTGTCTGGACAGTTACGCACATTGAATTCGCAGACTTTGAATTTATCTCTACTCTTTTTCCAGTTGAGGCAGCATGGCAGAAGCTGCG
>Ga0315289_10013672_pt1 | contig 11349 bp, 10 predicted proteins | sample YL17G11_40_MG_FD_203452 | JGI IMG/M metagenome (GOLD analysis project Ga0315289, IMG submission 203452) | Sediment microbial communities from Yellowstone Lake, YNP, Wyoming, USA - YL17G11_40 | ecosystem: Environmental > Aquatic > Freshwater > Lake > Sediment | place: USA: Wyoming | collected... | reverse complement strand
CAATAATTATGATATTTATCATCTAAATTATATGCTACTGGTGAAGCCTTGTCAAGAACGTGGCAAGGTTTCTATTATATCGTTTATACTTTGCTCAGGAGATGCTCCATGGACAACTCACGTCTGCACCTGACTCTCCCCCTAGCCATCCTGGGAGCCATCCTGGCAGTCTCGACCGCCTCGATCTTCATCCGCTTTGCACAACGGGAAGCCCCTTCGCTGGTCATCGCCGCTTTCCGCCTGACATTCGCCAGCCTGATCCTGGCGCCTATTGCCCTGACCCGTCACCGCGCTGAACTGCGCGGCCTGACGCGGCGCGAGTTACTGCTTGCCCTGTTCTCCGGCATATTCCTCGCCCTGCATTTCGCCACCTGGATCTCATCCCTGGAATACGCCACCGTCGCCAGCTCGGTGGTGCTGGTCAGCACCTCGCCGCTCTGGGTCGCACTGCTGGCACCCCTTGTTCTGCGCGAGCGGCTGACCAGGGCGGTGCTGGTGGGTATGCTCATGGCGCTGACCGGCGGCGTGGTCATTGCCCTGAGCGATACCTGTATTTGGCAAACTGGTCTCTCCTGCCCATCCCTGGCGGAATTTATTAAAGGGGAGGCATTCTTCGGTAATTTCCTGGCGCTGGCTGGCGCGTGGATGGTGGCTGGCTACCTGCTGATCGGTCGCAGGCTGCGGACGAAGATGTCGCTCGTTCCGTACATCTTCGTCGTCTATAGCATCGCCGCCGTGGCGCTGATCGTCATCATGTTCGCATCCGGCGAGACGCCCTTCGGCTACTCTCCAATGACTTACGTCTGGATGCTGCTGCTGGCGCTCGTGCCGCAGCTCATCGGACACTCCATCTACAATTGGGCGCTGCGCTACATGCCGGCCGCGCTGGTGGCTGTGACCACGCTCGGCGAACCCATCGGCTCGACCATCCTGGCATATTTCATCCTGCGTGAAGCCCCCACCTGGATCAAGCTCGGCGGGGCGGCGATGATCCTGGCGGGGATTTATATCGCCTCACGGGTAAAGTCCGCCATTGGCCTCGGGGGGAGCGAGGAAAGGAACGGAGCAGATCAGACCTGACATATCCCCGCGAAAGTCTTGTGTTCAGAGACCTGCATCCGCCCGAGCGTCACGGTGGACAGCAGCGACGATAAGACCTAAGACCCGACATGTCTCCGCGAAAGCCTTGCGCTCAGAATCCCGTGTCCACTCGAGCGTCATAATCAACAGCGGCGACGATAAGACCTGACATGTCTCCGCGAAAGCCTTGCGCTCAGAATCCCATGTCCACGCGAGCGTCATGGTTAACAGCAGCGACGATAAGACCTGACATGTCTCCGCGAAAGCCTTGCGCTCAGAATCCCGTGTCCACTCGAGCGTCATGATTAACAGCGGCGCGGTGAGACATGTCAGGTCTGCTCTCCATCAATAGTAAAATATATTCATGCCCACCAACCCAATCCCGCTTGCATTTGGAAATTTCTATCACATCTTCAATCGTGGCAACAACCATGAGAATGTTTTTATTCAAGAGCGGAATTACACTTATTTCATGGAACTGTGGTGGAAGCATACTTTTCAAATCGCGGAGACATACGCGTTTTGTCTTTTGAGAAATCATTTCCACGCGGTGGTTCATATCAAAAACAAAGAAGACCTGACAGGTTTCTGCGAATCGATTCCCGACTCGCACCATAGCCCACGCGAGCGCCATAAAGGAAATGCGTTTGATGAAAACCTGTCAGGTCTGAAGATAAAAGAACCGAGCCAATATTTTGCGAACTGCTTCAACGCCTACACGCGCGGAGTCAACAACGCAACGGGAAGAAGCGGCGCGCTGTTCGAGCGTCCCTTCGAGCGGATTCCAGTAACGGACGAGCATTATCTCATGCGGTTGGTCGTGTATGTTCACCAGAATCCACAAAAACATAAGTTCGTTGAAGGTTTTCGGGATTGTGATTATTCTTCATACAATGAATTAATTGGGAACGTCCCCACTCGTTTACAAAGATACAAGATGATGGAATTATTTGGAAGCAGGCAGGATTTTATGAGAATTCACCAGGAGATACAGCCTTTGGTTGACTTTGACGATTAAGATGATGCTGGTTAAGACCTGACATGTTTCATCCGCGCCGTTGCCAACCGTGATTCTCGCGTGGACATAGGCCATGATTAACCAGCCCCTCGCGGAAACATGTCAGGTCTGACCCCCCGCGAGGGCATGTCCATGACAGAGGAACAGGCGTAGGATGGAGTTGGGACAGGAGGGATAGGAGCGGGAGTGGGGGTGGCGACGATAAAGGTCACCGTCCGTCCTCCGGTTGTCCAGTCGATATAAGGCCAGACATAACAGGATCCACCAAGCTGATAACAGAGGGGTTTTGCGCTGCCCCCCCCCACAGACGGGGTGGTGCCGATAACAACAAGCAGGCTGCCCGCCTGACTGGTCAGCGAGATCCTGCCGCCCCGATCAGGGTAGGTAGCGGTAGCGCCTTTGGGAAACATATAATCAGCGACGCCAGACGAGCAGACGGGGTTGGGGGGCTGACTACCCTTGAAACAAAGGTCGGTAGCGTCATCACAGTAGATTTTACAGATTTCAGATACCGGAACATTCGTAAGGCTTGTATTTTTTACCACAACTCTGATCCAGGGGGTGGGGGTGGGGGTCAGGGTCACTGCCGACGTCGGCGTCGGCGTCGCCCCGCAGCTATCACAATCAACAAAACAAGAAGAACAACCGTCCCAGCCATCTTTCACACATTGACCCGAAACTATATAACACGCCCCTGACCCCCCAACACACGCCCCAGGAGTACAGCTAAGCTGACATCCTGTCATCGTGACATAACAATAACCCAGGCCGTGACAATAAGCGACGGCGTTTTGAGATATTTTACAAACACCAGATACTACGGTGCAGCTTACGGCGCCTACTATCTGCGCCGACGGATTGCACCCACCACCATAATTACATTCATTGGTGTTGTTGCCGCAATCAACACCGCATACCCCGTCTTTGACATTTTTACATTCATCATAAATATATCCGCACTCAACTTGTGCATCGGTGCATGATTGGGCAAACGCTTTCGGAACAATAGCAATCACCACAAGAAGTAAAAAAGCAAGAATAAACAAACGACAACTATCAACCCTCATGCATCCATAATAACGGATTACAACAAGTCAAGCAAATGGGCTTGTGGAGGCTAATTATCGTATGTTGATTAATGCAGTTGGGGACTAATTATGCTCTTCAATTTAATCTCAAGATCCGATAACGTACTCCTGCCGGGAGTATCCGCCTCGGGATCTAAGCGTGTACAATTCGATACTGGACTCGTCAAATTCCAAATCCACTCATCTGGATATTTTGTGCTTTTTTGCAATAATATCTGGAATGTTTCTTCGTTATAAAAAACCCCACATTCCACAGTTGTATTGTTCGGTTCGACGAACGGACCGATTGTTCCTGTATGAATACCGCTCAGAGTGAATGTATATCCCCAAATTTTTTGCGATAACGTTTCACCATTTGGTCCGTAGTAATATATGTGCTGTGCCCCGCCGCTGTTATTCCCGATAGGCCAGTATTCGAGTCCTCCAATAATTAATTTTAGGGTTGAGCCTGGCTGCATTAAGGCTGCTTGTGCAGCGTCTCCCGCCGTTACATTGGCCATTTGCCGCATAAACGTATCAATTGCATCTGGGCTTCCTGTTATGATGTCAAAGACGGGATAGCGGGGATCAGTGTAAATTTCCAATGTTCTTTTGCCTTCGACAGGCGTACTTCGTGTCACAAACATATAGGCATTGTAACGGCCGCCGCCATACAAGCTTGCCCACTCAAGATTTACCTTGCCGTCTTCGCGCATCCAGATTTTTTCTCCTTTATCATTCATGACTGCCGTCCATTCATGTCCGCCGAAGGTAAACACATCCGGCACTTCGCCCTGTTTTGCGGCAAAGAGTTCCTGCGCCGAAGGGTTTTCTGACAGGAGGGGTACTGGGGTTTCGGTGGGGAGGAGGGCGCCCTCGACCAGCAGCGTTGTTTTTTGCACAATATTATTCCAGTATTGCGGGGTGCCGGTTGCGGTGACTTCAATAAGGATGGGGAACCCGTTGGCAAATCCCGTTTCAAAATGATTTGCCGGATCATGGAGCGCCGGCAGGCCATACTGATACGTATCCGTACTTGGGTGATACTGCGAATCCCATGTGGGCTGTTCCCCGAACCGCCATCCGGACTGGGATGAGGCGTCCGCAATCTGGAGCCACCCTGCGATCGTCGTCCCGTCGCTTGCAACCGGCACGAGAAACCACCGCTGGTCGGCGGCGACATATTTTATTGCCATGTGGTCGAATGAAAGGCCCACATCCCGCGCCAACTGCGTGTGTTTGGTAATGATGGCCTGGACGTCGGCAAGACCAGTGATACTTGGCGGGGCGTCAACAACGCTGGCTATACCGGCATTTGCCGTCTCGACGGTCAGGGCGGCCGGATACGGACGCGGGGAAACGGGTGTGGTTTCCGGCCCTGACAGAGAGGGGGATGCGGAGGGAGAGAGAATTGGAGATGGGGAGAGAGGGGGAGAGGAGGAGCCCTCTTCAGGGATTGCACAAGCTGAGAGACTTGCGAGGAGCGCAATTGAGGCGAGAAAAGCGAGAGGGAAAATGACAGGGCGTTGCACGTTTTCCTTCTTTGACAGGTAAATTATACGCTCGATGGAGAAGTTCATGGTGGATACATAGCGAGGGAGTGCCGATGTATGTGGGTTACACTTATAACCCATCTGATTCGCCACTCCCGGCAGCGGAGTGTCATACTACGAACAAAATCTTCCGTAAAGATAATTCAACTCTCTTACCCTCTTTTTCAATTCCTCGCTCAACACTCCCTCTGTCATCCGCCACTCCCAGTTGCCGCCCAAACGGGAGGGATAGTTCATGCGCGCTTCCGTGCCCAGGTCGAGCAGATCCTGCATCGGGGCAAGCGCGAACACGGCCACCGAAGCCCAGACGGCGCGGATCAATTCACAGGCGAAACTCAAGACTTCCGAAGTCTCCGAGACTTCGGAAGTCTGGCCAAGATAACGCAGAGCAAAATCGCGCTCGTTCTCCGAGGCGGACTCGTACCAGCCGCGGGCGGTATCGTTATCGTGCGTGCCGGTATAGGCCACGCAATTCTGAGGATAATGATGTGGGAGGAAGGGATTATCCGGCCCGGAGAAGGCAAATTGCAGGATTTTCATGCCAGGTAGATTGAAGCCTTCTCGCAGCTCGATCACGTCCGGCGTGATGAGGCCCAGATCTTCGGCGATGATGGGCAGCCTGGGCGAGTCATGACTCGCCCCTACGCCGTTCGGCGCGAATTCTTTCTGAACGGATTTGAAGAAATCCGCGCCGGGGCCGGGCACCCACCGGCCGATCTCGGCGGTCGGGTTGCCGGCCGGGACCTCCCAATAACCAGCAAAGCCTCGGAAGTGATCCAGGCGGACGATGTCCACCATCTTAAGGATGGCGCGGAAACGATCCAACCACCAGGTGTAACCGTTTGCCTTGTGAACATCCCAGCGGTAGAGAGGATTGCCCCACAACTGGCCGGTCGGCGAGAAGTAATCCGGCGGGACTCCCGCAACCACGGTCGGCTGGCCCTCGTCATCCAGGTGGAACAGCTCCGGGTGCGCCCATACGTCAGCGCTGTCGTAGGCCACGAAGATGGGGATATCGCCGATGATCTGGATGCCGCGTTCGTTGGCGTAGGTTTTGAGGGTATGCCACTGGCGAAAGAAAATGAACTGGTAAAAAGTAAAACGTAAAACTTGAGGTGCGAGGGACATTCGTGCTTTGGCGAGGGCTTGCGGCTCACGGAGACGAAGCGGGGCGGGCCAGCCGTCCCAGGAACCGCCGCCGTGAGATTCTTTCAGCGCCATGAAGAGGGCGTAATCGTCCAGCCAGGAGGCGTTCTCGGCGCAGAAAGAGTTGAGAGCTTTTTGCAGCTCAGTCGAGGGATCCGAAGAGAAGCGGATGAAAGCCCGTTCGAGCAGATTCAATTTCCAGGGGATGAGCGCGCCAAAGTCGACGCACCCGGCCGGGAAGTTCGTTTTCTCCACCAGGTCGTTCGGATGGAGCAAGTCGTCCCGAAGCAGAAATTCCGGGCTGATGAGATAGGGATTGCCGGCAAAGGCCGAGAAACACTGGTAGGGTGAATCTCCGTAACCGGTGGGACCAAGAGGCAGCACCTGCCACAACTTACAGCCGGACCCGGCCAGAAAATCCACCCAGGCGTAAGCTTGGGGGCCAAGGTCGCCGATGCCGTAGGGACCAGGCAGGCTGGTGGGGTGAAGGAGAACGCCGGAACCGCGCTGGAATTTCATAAGCTTATTCCCCTACCGACACGAGATTGCTTCGGGGCCTCACTCCTCGCAATGACAGGCTTAAATTTCATAAGGCTGCCTCTTGGTTTCGATGGTTTCGCCCGATTTGACCAGCGGACCGGAATAATCGGTTTCGACGACATCTGTCCCAATGGTCGCCCCCGGTTCAACAATCATTCCAGATGGAACGACGCTGTTCTTGCCGACCAGCGCCAGGAGGATATTGGGATCAGCGATGCCTCCCCCGATGCGCGCATTCGCTCCCACATGCACACCTTTATCCAGGATGGCACGTTCCACCACTGCGCCACTTTCGATTATGCTGTCCGTCAACACAATGGATTCGCGCACCACCGCTCCAGAGCGCACAATCACACCCGGTGAAAGGACGCTGCTTTCGACGCGCGCTTTCTCCTGGATGTAGCAGCCATCCGAGATCATGCTAGCATAGACAAAGGTATTTTCCGGGAAACGGACCGGGGCACGCTCTTCCGTGCGGGTGTGAATGATCCAACTGCGGTCGTAAAGCTTCAGCCGCGGGTCTGGAGAAAGTAAGTCCATGTGCGCCTGCCAATAGGAAAGAACCGTACCCACATCCATCCAATAACCCGTATAAGGGAAGGCAAAAACGCGCGTCTTGTTCTTCACCAGGAGCGGCAGGATATCCTTGCCGAAATCATGCGAGGAGTCTTCCCGCATGTGATCTTCCCACAAAACGCGGTCGAGCAACTCGCGATTGAACAGATAAACACCCATGTTGATCAGGTTGGAAGAGGGTTTCTTGGGCTTTTCTACAAAGCCAGTGACACGATATTCTTTGTCAACGGTCAGGATACCAAAGCGAGAGGCGTCCTCCATAGGGACGCGGATCGTGGCGATGGTCATGTCGGCGTGTTGATCCATGTGAAAAGTGATCATCGTGTCATAGTCCATCGTATAGATGTGATCCCCGGAAAGGATGAGCACCAGATCAGGAGAACCTCGCTTGATAAAAGCGAAGTTCTGCTGGACAGCGTCGGCGGTGCCCACATACCAATCTCCGCTGGCACGCGCTTTGAAAGGCGTGTACATGCGCACACCGCCAGCAAAATCGCGGTTAAGGTCCCACGGCCCGCCCGCGCCGATGTGCTCGATGAGCGAGTGCGGGCGGTACTGCGCCAGGATCATCACATCGAAGATGCCAGAATTGACGCAGTTCGAGAGGGTAAAGTCAATGATGCGGTACTTGCCGGCAAACGGGAGGGCAGGCTTGGTGCGTTTGACGGTCAGCACGCTCAAGCGGGAGCCTTCGCCCCCAGCCATGATGACGGCACGAGTTTTCATGGTAAACCTCCTCAGACATCTGTTGTCTCGAAGACATCGTGTTTCTCAACTTGTCAGAGATTGGTAAACCGTCCTGTATTGCTGCGCGGATCTCTTCCACGAGAAGTCCATTTTCATACCATTGCGTTGAAACTTTTGCCACTTTGCTTGTTCTGGATAGGTTGCCAGCGCACGGCGTAGGGCCTCGACAAGAGCCTCGGGCGTCGCTTCCTCGAACAGGAAGCCTGTGCGCCCCTCCACGACCGTATCCTTCAACCCACCCGTCGCACGTACAACCGGCACGCAGCCGTAGCGCATGGCAATCATCTGCGCCAGGCCGCAAGGCTCGTAGCGCGAGGGCATCAGGAATATGTCCGCACCTCCATAGATCAGCCGTCCCAGGGAAGCATTGTAATCAATGACGGCGCGCACGCGGCCAGGGAAATCGGCCTCCAGTCTGCGGGCGCCATCTTCCAGCGAGGCGTCGCCCTTGCCCAGGATGACCATCTGCCAGGGCAGATCCACGATCTGGCGCGCGGCGTCCAAGATGATGTCCACGCCCTTTTGCGGATCAATGCGTCCGACCATCGCCAGCAGCGGGATGGCTGGATCGTTTTGAAGGTTGAGGCGCTCCTGCAAAGCAGCTTTGTTCGCCGGGCGGGAGGCGAGGCTGAGGGCGTCAAAATTGGCTGCCAGCGCGGGATCAGCCGCCGGGTTCCAAGAGACAGTATCCAGACCGTTCAGGATGCCCGAGAACACGTCCTTGCGTCCACGCAGGAAAGTCTGCAAACCGCAGCCAAATTCGGGCGTCAGGACCTCCTGGGCATAGGTCTGCGAGACGGCGACGAGCGCGTCCGCAGCCCACAATCCCAGCGGAAGCGGCTGGGTATGCGCCCATTGCGGCAACACCTCATCTTCCACCGGGCTCAGGCCATAGGCGGCAAGCTGTTCCGATCCATTGCCGCCCATGTAGGGCAGGTTGTGGAGGGTCAGCACCGAGCGAATTGGTGCAAAGAAGGGATCGCTGCGCCGGGTGCGCAGGGCGTAGAGCGCCAGGGCAGTGTGCCAGTCGTTGGCGTGGAGGATATCCGGCTGCCAGCCCAGGGCTCGGGTTATCTCCAGCGCCGCCAGAGAAAAGAAGGTATATTTCTCGCGGTCGAAGGTTGGGTCACTGGAATAGACACTTGCCGCTTCCGAGATCGGCCCCCCGGCAACGAAATAGACCGGCATATCCTCCAGCTCACCCTCGAGGACTTGAGCCGGAAAATCGATCCCTCCCCGTGAGACGGAGAACTCGACCCCAGGAATTAGATTAGCTGGATCGACCCGGATCGCCCGGTGGAGCGGAAGGGCCAGGCGAACGTCCAGGCGCGGTTCGCCTGGCAAAGCGCGCAGGGCCAGTGGCAGCGAGCCGGCCACGTCAGCCAATCCGCCTACCTTGACGAACGGCTCGGCCTCCGAGGCGAGGAAAAGGATATTGATCGTTTTCGTCATCGAGACAATTGTACAACAAAATTCCCCCTACCCCCACCCAGCCCTCCCCCATTCGTAATCCGAATGGGGGAGGTCAGGGAGGGGGTCAGACTTTCTCCACCGGGAACTGGATCTCGGTCACGGTTTCAGGGTCGGTCTGGCTGACCATGCCATGACCCTCCTCGGTAACATGCACGTAGATTTCACGGCTGGGGCCGCAGATGCGATATCCGTTGCCGTCAATCCACTTGCCGATCGCATCATAAGCCTCATTAAGAGTGACGAAAGGCCCGTGATGCACGGTGCAGGCCATCGTCTCGACGGCGGGCAGGGTGCGCACCTTGACGCGGCCGGTTTCGGCCAGGTCGGCCTCGATCGGCTCGCAAGCCTCGATATCCCAATCACGTTCCTTGTATTCATCATCGTGGTACAGGCTAAAGCATGGCGCGGCCGAGCGGACGCGCTGCCTGGCGAGGTATCCTTCCAGCTCGCTCCACAGCGGTCCCTGCTGGGGCGGCGTAGGGACGATGCCGCGTACCGAGGCGACCTTGATGGGTTCGACTTTCTTGATGACAACATCATACTTGGACATATCTTCCTCCTGTTCGATTTGCCTCAGCCGGGCTTCGACCCGTTCCAGGCGTTCCGTCTCTTCCTGGACCCTTTGCCTGATCTCCACCTGGCGCAGTTTCAGCATCCCGCGCATTTGCTCCGGTGTCAGGCTGTCGCGCAGGAGTTGGCCGATCTCCTCGAGCGAGAAGCCCAGGTCGCGCAGCGCCAGGATGCGGTTCAAGCGGGGCAACTGATCAAATTCGTAATAGCGGTAGCCAGTGAAGCGATCCACTTCGACGGGCTTGAGCAAATCCATCTCGTCGTAGTAGCGCAGTGTCTTGACCGAGACTCGGCTGAGTTTGGAAAAGTCTCCGATCCGGATCATGTTCTGGAAGCCTCCGCAATATTTATACAACCTCCAGCAGGAGGAGAGTCAAGAGGATCTATGATTTAGGATTAGCGATTTACGATTGCGCGGCGTCCATAGCCAGGGCGAGCGCGCCCAGGACGCCAGCACGCTTCCCCAGCGCAGGTGGGACAATGTAATCGTCAATGTTCTCCAAGATGGCCGGCGATTGGAGATAGCCTTTGAGCAGGGTTTGTACCTCCCGGCGAAGGAGCGGGAACAGGTGGGTTTGCTGCATCACGCCTCCGCCAAGGATGATTTTCTGAGGCGAGAGGGTGTAAATCCAGTTAACCACCCCCAGGGCCAGGTAATGGGCTTCCAACTCCCAGGCGGGATGATCCAGCGGGAGAGTCTCCCCGCGCTGCCCCCAACGACTCTCGATGGCCGGACCAGAAGCCAGTCCCTCCAGGCAATCCCCATGAAATGGGCAGCTACCCGCGAACGGATCGGCCCCCCGATCATGCGGGATGCACAGGTGGCCCATTTCGGGGTGAATCAGGCCGTGCATGATGCCGCCGTTAGTCAACCCTCCCCCACCGATGCCGGTGCCGATGGTCAGGTAGATAAATGTATCCAGCCCCCTGGCTGCACCCCAGCGCCACTCACCCAGCGCGGCTGCATTCACATCCGTGTCGAATCCAACCGGCAAGGACAAAGCTCGGCGGATCATGCCTGTAAAGTCCGTATTCACCCAACCTGGCTTTGGCGTGGAAGTGATATATCCATAGGTTGGCGAATTAAGATCCAGGTCGAGTGGGCCGAAGGAGGCAATGCCAATAGCCGCCAGCTTACCGTGGTCTCCTTGCTGGAGGCGAAAGAAGCCAACCGCCTGCCGGAAAGTCTCCCCTGGGGTCGTCGTCGGGAAGCGCGCCTCGGCGCGGACATCCTCTGGTCCACTGCCGAGGATGCAGACGAACTTCGTGCCTCCCGCTTCGATACCACCGAATAATGTGTGCATCTCACCAGATGTTTGCTGCTACGGGGTCATCCAGGCGCGCATGTAAAGCAATGGCATCGTGATGACAGGCAGAGCGACAGAAGCCGCAGCCGTAACAGGTGCGCGTGTCAATCACGACTTTCTTATTCGTCGCCGAAAAGCGGATGGCACCGTACTGGCACTGGCGCATACAATTCTTGCAGCCGTTGCAGGTGTCCAGGTCAACAGCCGAGACATACTCCCCCCTAAACATGACAGGGTAGTACCCTTGAGCGTGTGTGACAAAATAGACCATG
>Ga0315289_10013670_pt1 | contig 11352 bp, 12 predicted proteins | sample YL17G11_40_MG_FD_203452 | JGI IMG/M metagenome (GOLD analysis project Ga0315289, IMG submission 203452) | Sediment microbial communities from Yellowstone Lake, YNP, Wyoming, USA - YL17G11_40 | ecosystem: Environmental > Aquatic > Freshwater > Lake > Sediment | place: USA: Wyoming | collected... | reverse complement strand
GGCCCAATGCTACCAGCCATAAAAGCGCTAGTTCACGACAGGGGTCTCGAGGGAAGGGTGATATTACACGACGTGGTGGACTACACTGAGGTGCCGAAGTACATCGCAATGAGCGACGCGGGGATAGTTCCCTTGCCCAAGCTCTCCGACTGGATTCACCAGTGTCCTCTGAACCTGCTAGAGTACTTGGCGATGGAGAAGCCAGTCATCCTTACCGACATCTTAGGCAATAGATCTATCGTTGGTGATAGCAAGTGTGGAACATATGTTGCGGACGCAAACTCCTGCGAGTTTGCCAAGGCGATAATGCACTTGCACGATAACAAGAAGATGCTGAAGCAATGGGGAGCTCAGGGGAGAAGAATCGTTCGAGAGAAGTATGATTGGAGCAAGGTAGCTGAGCTGTTTGAGCAATACCTCCGGACTTGCGGGAATGGCGGCGTGCGGATCAAACATGATCCTGTGGGCACTGCGAATGGGTGAACGGTCTAGCGAAATGGGCGCTGCAGAAAACTGCGATGTATCGGTCGTGATTCTCACTAAGAACTCTGCTCGAACGATCAACAAATGTCTGAAATCGGTGATATCTGAGAAACCCGGCGAGATCTTGGTCGTCGATGGGCTGTCCACAGATGGTACGCTGAGAATCCTGAAACAGTATGGTGTGACCGTGCTTTTCGACCATACAAACTCATTGGGATATTCTCGGCAAATGGGGGTCCAAGCTGCCAAGGGTGTCTATGTGATGTTTGTCGACAGTGATGTGACGCTAGCATCAGGTTGCATCAGTATGTTGCGCCGGGACCTCAGGGAACATGGTTGGACAGGTATCCAAGCAAGGAACTTGAGCGCCGAGAACTTGAGCTACTGGCAGAGAGCACAAGCCGAAGTATCTCGCGAACACGACAGGGCTGGTCCTGCTAATCGGATTGGTACCGGTGCAACGCTATTCCGGAGAGAGATACTGCTCGCATGCCCGTTTGATCGCGACGCTGAAGAGGCCGCTGAAGACGGGGACCTTTGCCGCCGTTTAGTGGAAGGTAATCATCGACTCGGAGTATCTACCGCCGTTGCGTATCACTATCACAGGCGACAGCTACGAGCATTTGTCACACAGCAGTTCCGCTACGGGTTGGGGAGGGCACGGCTCGGCGTCAAATACGGAATTAGGGTCGGAACGGCAATCGACCCGCTATTGGAAGCGTTTTACCAAATGGTTCGCGATGTGGTCACTGGGAGGGTTTGGCTTCTTCCCTATCAGGCAGTCGCAGGGCTCATTCCATTCCTCGGTACCGCTGTAGGTATCTCAAGACTACGCCGCGCTCAGCCACTTCGAACCCACAATAAGAATCACTGAAAAAATAGGAATCACGTCAAGCGCTGGAAGCCAACGCTGGTCGAACTGCAGTAGGCTTCGATGGATTATCTGGACGGATCGTCTTTCCACTATTAGGTTGTGTTATCAGATATCGTCGTGCCGGTTCCGAGGTCTTTTATGGCGACCGTGTTTCCGGCGAGTTTGTTTGAAGCCACCAAGTTGTTCACAGCTTTAGGAGTGTCTATGCTTACTCCTGTTCTGCATCCTGACACTTGATTGCTCGCTATGGTATTGTTGTTTGCGTTCTCTCCTAGCGAAATCCCGTCAAGCGAACAACTCAGTATGATGTTGTTTTGGGCCCGGGATCCGGTTGATCTTCCAAAATAGGCACCGCATTTGCCGCAGTTGCTGATTTGGTTGCTCTCGACCGAGATGTCGGTGTTGATCGCGTTGGCTCCGGGGAAGGAGCTGAATCCAGACGCGGCGCAGGCCTTGACAATGTTGCCTTTGTACGTGACTCTTGTGCAGCCCAGCGTCGAGCCTTCAGCCATCATGCCGATGTGGGTGTTGGCCCCGTAAGGCGAGTCGTTATTGTCAATGTTCATCACTTGGTTGTCTTCGATTAGAAGATCCTTTCCAGCCCATGCCGTTATGCCGACATCACTCGCCCCGTCCACCACGTTGCCTTGAACTACGTTTCCACCCCCGCCTCCTTGGTCGTCTATTGTGATCCCGTTCGCACCGCTATCATTGACATAGTTATTCAACATCTTAGAACCGGTACACATGGAGAAGGTTAGGCCGTAGTTTCTGCAATCATGCACGTAGATCCGTTCAACAAGGATATTTGTACAGTTCCAGGCCGCAATAGCATTTGACTTTGTCGAGTTGGGTGCTTGGTTCGTCTTGTTTCCATCAAGCTGCAAATCGTGAATATGCCAATCCCTCACCGATTGGAGAGTGATCAGCGACCGATTGACGGAATCGGCCAAGCGAAGCACCGTCAAGTTGCCCTCACCATACAGCTCGACACCGTTCGAGGTGTTGCTCACGAGGCTTCTGGAAAGGGTGTATGTTCCTTGCCGCAACAGGATCTTCCCACCGTTCATCAAGGCACTTAGCGCATACTGGAGGGTCTCGGTCGCGTCTCGACTTGAGTACTCAATCAGGCCAGTTGTGTCGTTCCGGGCCTTGACCAAATTGCGATCCCTCGGGTCGATGAAGATAACGTATGACCACCTCATTTGAGTGATTGCCATTCCTAGAATTATGGCAGTGCTGGACATCGTAGCCAGGACAAGGTAGCCCAGTCGTTTCAGGAAGCGTCGTCTCTCCAGGTTATCTCTCTTAGGGATGCAAGTTTCCCCCGCGACCTACTACAAGACCTTGCTCGACAGTCTGCCTCCCTAGAAAAATGTTCTTCGGCAGCCCGGTAGGACTCCGGAGTGCCTATATCCCAGAGACAGTTTCGTAGAACGTAGCCGTACACGTTCTCTCGTTTATGAAGCCATTCGATGAACCTCCCGGGCTCATCGCGAGCCAACCCAAGCTCGAAATACTCCTTCAGACGGTCTGTCATCCTACTCGGAAACGCGTAAATGACGGCCCCGACCAGATCGGTTGTAGGATTCTCAGGCTTCTCTACAAAGCTCACAATGGTGTTGTCGCTGTCCAACATGACAGCGGACCCTCGCTTCACTTGATCGATGTTCCTAGCGTGGTAGATCCCGACCACTGGAGCATTCCTCTTGCGGAAACATTGCAACAGACCCTTCGCATCAGTTGGGTATATGCAATCGCCCGCAATCACGAGAAAATCTTCGTTAATGTGAGGGGATATAGAGGCCAGGGCTCCTACGGCTCCAGGTTTGTCTTCTTCACTCAATGAGCCGTCAGAAAGTATCTCAATTTCATGTCTCCCCTTAGCTTGAGCCCATTCTTCGAATTGGGGCTGAAAGCTCGAGCTTGTCAGAACGATCACTTTTCTGATGATTGAATTCGAAAAGGCGATGGTGTCCAGCGCATAATCTATGATGACCCTTCCTCTTAGAGGTAACAGGGGCTTAGGCCTGTCGAGGGTAAGGGGCCATAACCGTTTCGCGTACCCACCTGCAAGGATAATTCCGATCATTTATGAGGCTCATGTCGGATTTTCGTTACTGTCAGCAATTCTCGGGCAAGGTTCGCTCTTGCTTTTCCACGACAAATGGGATATTGCGAGGGAAGGGAGCCTAGGTCCGGGCCTCTGCCTTTCTGAACTCAAGCCAGGCCTGATCAAACTCTTTGATTGTCTCCTCAGTCTTCGGATGATAGGGCATCTGGATCAGGATCTTGTAGGGGATGGTTAATATGTCAGCTCCCGCGATCGCTGCTTCAGTGAGATCCTCAGGCTTACGGATGCTACCCACAATTATGCGGGTCTCCGCACCTATCTTGTCGATTATGGACCGCGATTCTCGCGTGACCACCTGAGGATCCCCGCCTGCATCCTTCACTCGATTGTAGAATATGCTCGCATATGTGGCGCCGGCCTTCGCAGCCAGCATCACCTGATTAGTCGATACTAGCGCAGTCATGTTCGTTTTCACGTGTCGCTTGCGAAGCTCTGTGACAATCTTCAGGCCTCTGCCGTCGCCGAACATGGGCACTTTGATGGTTATGTTCTTAGGGTTCCAGGTTGAGTACTCAACAGCCTCGTTCACCAGATCCTTGTCGCTTTCCTCTGTCTTCGTGAGCTCCACGCTTATGGGCCCGTTGATGAGCGAAAGGATCTCCATCACGCGGTCTTTGAAGTTACACCCTCTCTCCGCCAGGAATATTTTCTGATTTGTCGTCACGCCACTTATGACGCCCCATGGCAACACGTTCTTGATCTCGGACACATTGGCGGTGTCGATGAATATCTCCATGTTATCTCACTCTCTCTTCAATCGCCTTGGCTACTTCGCGCAAGTTCGGCAGGACGAGATCCGAACGTGCGCCTTTCTCTTCCATCAGTCTGCAAATGTCGCACTTAAGTGAACCTATCAAGAGAGTTGTACTTCCGACAGCTCTCCCTGCCTCGATATCAACAACACTGTCCCCGACCATGAACGACTCTCGCAGATTGATGCCGAGATCATTTGCGGCTCTGAGAAGCAGACCCGGCTTCGGTTTCCTGCAGTCGCAATTGTTTCGGTACTCTTTCCTAGTAGCCGACGGGTGATGGAGGCAGTAGTACTCGGCATCTATGTGCGCGCCAGCCTTCTTCAGCTCTTGTTTCATCTTGACCCTTATCTTCTGGAAATTGCTCTTTGTCATCTTTCCCTTGGCGATTCCTGGTTGATTGGAGACAACTACGACTTTCAGCCCAAGACTATTGAGGAGCTTGATGGCTTCGCCCGCATCAGGTGTCAGCCTGAATTGTCGAGGCGTTAGGGGCGTATCTATGATTCCGGCTTCTGGGAAGTAAACGAGCTCGTTAATCACGCCGTCGCGATCGAGTAGCACAGCTCTGACGTCCAACACTTTCATGCTTCTACGTTCTCGCTGCCGAGTACGATGCCCTCAGCTTTGCTCAATTCTTTCTTTAAGGCAACTACAAATCAGGTGCTCAAGGGTAGCATGCCAAGACTCAACGTATGGAGTTGACTCGGCAGGCACGACTATGCAGGCGTCAGCGACTTTCTTTAGTGCGCCTCCATCGAAGCCTGAGAAGCCTATCGTCCTCGCTGAAATCTCCTTTGCATACTGGACCGCGGCCAGTAGGTTCTGAGACCACGGTCCAGCCTTGTCCTCCCCAGCACCACCATGAACGCTGATCGCGATGACCACATCTCCCTTCTCGAGCAGGTTCTTCAGCTGTTCGACAAAAACAGCACCGAATCCGTTGTCATTCGTCAAAGCTGAGATTAAGGGAATGTTATCAGTTAGGCTAATGGCTCTGAATCTCTTCTTTCCGGGTACTGACGTCCCCTTCCCGAGATCGCAGGCGAAATGTGAAGCCGTTGAAGCCGATCCGCCGTTGCCTATGATGAACACTTTATTCCCGCTCTTCCATGTCTCGAAGAGGATATCGATCGCCTTCTCGATATCGCTCGTGGGCATCTTCTGGGCAATGGCGCTGAACTCGTCAAGGAATCTCTGGGTGAAGTGGTGGGTGTTCAAGTTCATTCTTACCAAGCTGTGACTAGAAGTTTAGTAGTATTTTAGAGCCTTCGTGGTCGAACCTGAACCGGACTTCCTTCATGCCTTGTTGTGCCATCGCGTCTCTCAGCTTCTTCTTACCGTTTTCGGAATAGAACATGAAGAAACCACCGCCCCCGGCACCCATTATCTTGCCGCCGATCGAACCGTTGAGTTTCGCGATCTCATACAGAGCATCGATTCTACCATTGCTGACAGTATGCGAAAGATTCTTCTTTGTTTGCCAATGAGTGTCGAGGAGTTCGCCGAAGTGCGTTAGGTCCCCTGCCACAAGAGCGTCTCTGATTTCATACCCTATGTCTTTTATCCTGTGCATTGTCTCGATTACCCGCGTAGATCTATTGTCTTCGTCCCTCTTGATTCCGCTCAGGATCTCCGAGGCGTTTCTTGTGATTCCTGTGTAGAATAGAAGGATGCTGCTTTCGAGCTCCGCTTCGGAGTGGGATGAGATGACGACGGGATCCGTTCGAACAGTGCCATCGAGTTCTATCTCATAGGATCTTATTCCACCAAAGGCTGCTACGTATTGATCCTGCTTTCCTATGGGCTCTCCTAGACGGTCGATCTCTATTTGACAGGCTTCCTGAGCAAGCTGTTCACGCGTGGCCTGTTCCCTCTTGTGTGCGTGCAACGCGTTCAACACGCCCACGCAGTAGCTGCTTGAACCGCCTAGACCGGAACGGCCCGGAACGTCCGCGATTGATACGATCTCCAAGCTGTCGCAGATTCCAACTAGATTGAGCGCTTCTCTGATGATTGGCTGCTTGATATCCTCGATTCTATCCACAATCTCAGTCTTGGAGTAGCTGACCCTGAACCCTTCCTCAAACCTTGGCTTCACCGCAATATAGTTGAACTTGTCAATGGCTGCGCTGACAAAGAACCCTCCGAACTTGGCATAGTAAGACGCCAAATCTGTGCCGCCCCCGCCAAGAGGCATCCTCGTCGGAGTCCTCGTGATTATCAAAGATAGTCGCCCTATTTCTTACGGAGCCAGATGAGAAATGATGGCAGACCGCTCATGAGTATTAACAACGACTGTCCGAAAAGGCTTCACACTTATCCAAACAGGGTCCCGAGTCGTGTGAAGGTCTTCTCCGCATGTTCTTTGGAAGACACACCTACGGCTATTCCTGAGAGATTTGGCAGGCCTCGGAGATACTCGACGGCCTCGTTCAATGCTAGAAATCCACCTGCCATGATGCTCATTGCAATGACATCACTATCCGGTATGTGCGACAGACAAGTCTCACAAGATTCCCTCGACGGATTCATCTGGAAATCGATTTTGTTCAGAGGTGTCATGATGATCACATCCTCCAGCGAAAGTTCAGAATCCTCGAAGAACTTGACAAACCTGGCAAGGTTTCGGGTCAATTTTGGTTCTATCTCCATGCGACCGAAACTAGTATCCGCGTGGCGTCTTCATGTGACAAGACACATCTTCAGCTTCATAAAATTATCACGAATTCTTGTCGGTTTCGTAGAAGCGCTTGTAACTCCGTATATCTTATCCTTATACTCTCGTATGTACTCCACGGCTTGATCGAGACTTACTGCACCTGATGCCAAGATGTTTATCGCTATCACCTTCGTGTCTGCGCCTAGCTCCATCATTCCGGCCTCAACAGCTTGCTTGTTTGCGGCCATCTGGTATCCAAGCGGGTTTGCCGGAGTCATAACGTATGCCGGGCGGAGATTCCACATGCGCATGCACTCGCACAGATAGCTGAAGTTGCGGGTTTCTAAACCAAAGCCGACTCCGAGCTTTTCTGTCCAACGACTTAATTGTTCGATCACCTTGGTAAGGCCAAACGCGATCACAACTTCCGTGAGAACTTCATGTAGCAATACAGCTTTCACCTTCTCCCGTGGAAGGATTTTAAGGTAGGGAGCGATCTCTTTTCTGACCAAGATTTGAGCAGCTCTTTCTGGCTTCAGCGACAGCGCCGTGGCAAGTAAATCAACGATTGGCGCGCTCCTCAGTGTCGACCATATGAGCCCCGGAGTACCTTCAATGTTGGCCTTCGCAACATATGACTGCGCGTAGGGAACCAGGATGTAGTAGTTCATTGAGTTGACCAGAGCTTCGTTGTGTGCCCTCAGATAGGTGAGAAGCTCAAGGTTTGCCGGATGAGCCGTGAAGGTGAATCCGGTCGCTCCGCCTTCTGCGGCGGCCTCAACCACTCTAGCATTGTTCTCGACGAGCGAGCCTTTCTTCTCCTCTCTAGCCTTTTCCTGGCCGAGATGGCTAACGCCGATGAAGGGATTGTCGCCCAGGAGGAGCTCACTGACCATTTGGCATATCCGCTTTGGCATACATCTCGTCTACGAGTCTCATAGTATCGACTACGTTCCTCAAACTCGTCAATGGCTCAGTATGCGAATTCACGCTGGATAGGAAGTGCATGTCCTCTAAAGTGTACTCTGGGTCTGCGATGTTGACTGGCGGAAAACCTTGATAGTACTGCGGTTTGTACACTACAAGTTCGTTCTTGTCTGGCAACATCTCATGCGGATCGACGGACTTGGCCTTCAGGCAGTCCTCTGTGACTGTCAGTTGTCCTTTGGATCCATGCACCTCGATAGAGGTCTCCGGGAAGCGGTATTCGGGGCTGGACCATGTTACTTCCATGCGGATTTTCACGTCATCTTTTGTTCTCAATTGTGCTTCGAAGTAGTCATCGACGTCAGTGTGGATCTTCGTGCCTTTGCAGTCTTCAACCTTGTCGGCTCCGAAGACCCATACCAGCAAGTCCACTAGGTGGATACCTAGATCCAAGAGTACACCTCGAGAAAGGGAGCTGAACCTTTTGGTCGGCGCGGTTATGTCGCCTGATCTCTCATACGCGAATACTTCTTCCACGTCTCCGATGACTTTGTTCCTGATCAACATTCTTGCGTGCCGAAAGGGCAGTGCAAATCTCTTTTGAAGACCGACCATGATCGTCTCATCATTCTTCCTCTTGCTGATCAGTGACGCAAGCTCGGTCGAGTTAGTCGTAGGGGGCTTCTCTACGAATATGCTCCCTGCATGAGCTTCAAGCAGGCTAGACATGATGCTGTAGTGTGACTGCGCAGAGGTCGTTATGTAGATCAGATCAGGGGCCTCTTTCTTCAACATCTCACCTATCTTCCTGTAGAACCTGATATCCTTGAATAGTTTCGAAGCCCCAAAAGCTACAAGACGGCTGCTATCCGTCACGCAACGGACACAATTAGGCTGAAGCAGGTTTAGGATGGAACTGTGCAGTATTCCCATTTTTCCGAAACCAATGACAGCAACTCTGAGATCTTCTCCTTCACGTTTCGTGTACCCAGTTACTTCGGGCACGAGATTCAAGATCGAAAGTGGCTGGGTTTTCTGTGGCAAGGTGACCTACGATCTGGAGCGATTTCGAGTAGCGGCCCAGGCCAGTCCTGCGATCAAATCCATGACTTGAGGATGTGAACGAACTTCTTCTCCGTGTGCCCTGCCAAGATCGAAACACCAGCCAAAGTTGAGGCTCGAGCTGACACCAGAAGGAGTATAATGCCCACCAAAGCCCAACCTGTGCCATTCACCTGTGGCCAATTGCGTGTCTGTCAGCATCTATGCACTTGAAGCGTGATCATAAAGAAAACCATCACTGCAACGGTTAGTCACTTGCAGCTTTTCCCAGCCGCTCAATACGACGCGCCAACCGCTCTTCCATATGCCAGGATTGACACGCCTGACAGAGTGATGAGCGGGCGGCTATGAGCAGCGGCACCGCGCTTAGCAAAGCCTGATCCGAGTACAATACTCGCTTTGTTAGCGGCCCGTGGACGACCAAAATCAGAACGCTACTTGACGAGCTTGATTGATAGGAACAATACGAGATCGAGTCATTTTGATCCTCTTATCTCCCGCATCAATCGTTCTTCTGAATGCTTTGTCAGAATTGATACACTCGCAAGAGTGAACGCTTGAACCGTCACAAAGAGGAACATCATGCCCGCCATTACCCAGCCTGAATGAAATACCCGGCTCGTTAGTTGCTGCAATACGACCCAACCCAAGATCAACGCAGCTGGGATTACGGAAAGACCCGTTAGAGCAGAGTACAGAAGTATCGGGTTGTATCGCCTTGCCAGAGTGAAAGCTGCGCGAAGGATGGAAAGGCCATTCCTCCATGTGCTCAGTTTCCTTTCGCCGATTCTCGCGCGATAGTTTATCGGCACTTGGGTCAGGTTCTCTCTTGAAGCTGATTGGGCGGCAAGCTCGATCTCAATATTGAACCCAGTCTCCTGCAAGCTGTACTTCTTGGCTTCCTCGGTCTCAAGCAGATACATTCCTGAGCAGACATCTGTGACCCTCACCCCAAAGAGTACGCTGAATACTTGGGATATGACCCAGTTCCCAAACCTGTGCACGCGGGGTATGTGTTCCCTACCTCTGGCACCTATCACATGTGAATAATGCTCAGAATGAAGGAGCAGCCGCCATATGTCTTTAGGATCGTACGTGTGATCCGCGTCCATGAACACGATGTATGGGGTTTCGACGCGTTCTATGGCTGTCTTTACAGCCCCGGCCTTTCCGATTCCGTGCTGATAGAGAACTTTCACGCCATTCTCGTGGGCGGTCTCGGCTGTCACGTCGCTGGAGTATCCGTCCACAACGAGGATCTTCTCGTAGCCGTCTTCTCTAAGTTCCTCTATGACGGGAAGTATGCCGTCGGCTTCGTTCAGCGCCGGCAGTACGACTGTGACCTTGTCCTTGACGATGGCGCCAAGGATTCGATCGGTTTCAATCTTCAAGTTTGGTCTCGCACCAAATGAGGACTTGATGGTTCGCTCATCGGGAACCGATTCTGTCAGAGTCATACACTTTTCATCCCAGGTATGCCCGTGCGTGCTGGCAACATCTGCGATGCATTGGAGCTCGAGATGTCGTTCGCGTCTTGGAGCATTCCACTCTGCAAGATACTCGCCGCAGCGACATCAACATGGTGTCACCAGACTTCTTATGCGTCGCGGAACGCGTCTCCTTAGAGCTCCTCTAGATGATTATCACAGATGCTCTAGAGAAGTGAACTCAGCCGGCGCGCGGGCGTGGCGGAATCCATGGACAACGTCCAGCGTAGGGTAGCCTGGCTTCAAGTTTGGTTCAATGTGACGAGTCCGAGGCTTGCTTAGCGACAAGAAAGGCTATGCCTGCTTCTCTGCAGTAGTGCTAGGTTCTGGGAACGCGGGCTCGGGTTCGAGTGGGGCTGGCGGTGGCGTCGTTGCCATCGTCCATCCTATCCACGCAGCAATGCCAAGTATGCCAGCTACGGCCACGAATGCTGTAATCTGCAAGACTAGAATCGTGAACGCGTAGATGAACCACGCGTAGACCAGTATCCCAGCAACGCTGCCTACGAGGATCAGCGCGCCAATTCCTTGATCCTTGTTCATTCTACCCATTCACTTCCATTACTCCAATATACCATACGAAGCTTGGGCTGTGTAGCCATTCCCTCATTCGGGGGGCCCACTCGAAGAGTCCGCCTGGTTTCGCGTACTCCTCAAACATCTTCATGGCTCTGGCTCTTCCGGCTTTTGCGATGCGGTTCTGAAAGCCTTCTAGCATTTTCAATGCGACGCGTAGTGTCTGCACCATCAGTTTCGTGTTGGTGATCTTGCCTCTGGCCTTGGCGACCCATAGAGCGCATCGGTAAAGCCCTCGCTCGGCAACACTCAGCATTCGCCAGCTGCGGTTTCTCATGCTCCTACGTTGAAACCCTTCGAGGGTGGAGTAGGTGAGGGAGTCTCCGCCTCGAAGTAGGAGGCTGCATGCAGAGCGCCTAGAGTCCATGAGGATGTATACCTGCGGCAGCGACGGG
>Ga0315289_10013668_pt1 | contig 11352 bp, 7 predicted proteins | sample YL17G11_40_MG_FD_203452 | JGI IMG/M metagenome (GOLD analysis project Ga0315289, IMG submission 203452) | Sediment microbial communities from Yellowstone Lake, YNP, Wyoming, USA - YL17G11_40 | ecosystem: Environmental > Aquatic > Freshwater > Lake > Sediment | place: USA: Wyoming | collected... | reverse complement strand
GCGGGTGACCACGACCTACGCGCTGGGCTCCATACCTCTGACCATGGTGCTCGGTCTGGGCTTGGCCCTGTTGCTGAACAGCAAGGTGCGCGGGCTAAGCCTCTGGCGCTCGATTTACTACCTGCCGGCCGTTCTATCGGGGGTGGCGGTGTCGCTGCTGTGGCAGTTTATCTTCTCCGCCGACTTCGGCGTGCTCAACTACCTGCTTTCGCTGATCGGTATCAAGGGGCCGCGCTGGCTAACCAGCGAAACGTGGGCGCTGCCGGCGCTAATCATCATGAGCGTTTGGGCTGTCGGCGCCGACATGGTCATCTACCTGGCCGCGCTACAAGGGGTGCCTACCGAGCTGTACGAGGCCGCAGAGGTAGACGGGGCAAACAGCGCGCGCAGGTTCCGGCACATCACCCTGCCGATGATCTCACCCGTGCTCTTTTTCCAATTGGTAATGGGCATCATCTTCGCGCTGCAGACCTTTACCCAGGGCTTCATCATGACGGGCGGCGGGCCCAACAACGCCACCCTCTTCTACGTTCTCCACCTCTACCGGAGCGCGTTCCAGTATTTCCGCATGGGCTACGCTTCGACGTTGGCGTGGCTGCTCTTCGTCTATATCTTGATCCTGACCCTGCTGGTGTTCCGCTCGTCTGCGCTATGGGTCTTCTATTCGGGTGAGCTGAAAGGCAAGTGACCCAATGGAACACGCCTCACAGGCCAGGTCATCGAAATTGCACAACGGATGGCATGGCGCGCGACATGTGGCCACCTACCTCCTGCTGACTATCGGCGCGATCTTCGTGTCGGCGCCGCTGCTGTGGATGATCTCCTCCTCCCTCAAGGGACATGGGGCAGTCTTCCAGTACCCACCCCAGTTGATCCCGAAGCCTGCCTACTGGAGCAACTACCCTACGGCCTTACGGGCCGAGCCGTTCTTCATCTTCTTCCGCAACACCGCATTCGTAACGCTACTAAATATCATCGGCGGCACGCTGGCCAGCAGCATCGTCGGCTTCTCGTTTGCCCGCCTGCGCTGGTGGGGCCGCGATGTGCTGTTCCTGATCTGCCTGGCTACCATGATGCTGCCCTACCAGGTAACGCTGATCCCCCAGTACGTCATCTTTAAGACGCTGCACTGGATTGACAGCTTCTACCCGTTGTGGGTGCCGGCGTTCTTCGGGGTGCCGTTCCTGATATTCCTGAGCCGGCAATTCATTACCACCATCCCTCGCGAGTTGGACGACGCGGCCCGCATTGATGGCTGCGGTTGGTTTGGTATCTACTGGCGTATCATCCTGCCGCAGACCAGGCCGGTGCTCGCCACATGCGCCATCTTCCTTTTCAACTGGAACTGGAACGACTTTATAGGCCCGCTGATCTACTTGAACTCCAAGAATAAGCTGACCCTGAGTATCGGCCTGGCCTTCTTCCGCTCGGCGGCCTACGGTACCAACTGGAACTACATCATGGCGGTGTCCGTGTTCGCCGTGGCCCCGGTAATCATCTTGTTTTTCTTCGCACAACGGTACTTCATCCAAGGCATAGTCTTCACCGGAATCAAGGGTTAGCAGGAGGGCGCCATGACACAGCCGGTCAGGATCACGTCCGTCGAACCCACTATCTTCTTCACCCGCCAGGGAGACGCGCTGCGCCAGCTCGTGAGGCTACACGTGTCGATAGGTCCCGGCGGCCTGGCAGGTGCCGAGCTGCGCCTTCGCGGCCCTGTGTCCGAGACGCTCGTCCTGGGCGATGTCGGGCCCGGCACGCCGGAGCTGGAAATCCAGGTGCCGGACCAGCGTGAGCCCGCCCGCGTCACGCTGGAGCTTTGGGCTGGCGGACGCGCCCTGGACACCACGGAAATCGATTGGCAGCCGGCAAGGCACTGGGAAGTGCATATGCTGCACTACTCTCACCATGACCTTGGATACACGGACCTCCCGCTGAACGTTTTGGACGAGCATGCCGGCTTCATCGATGATGTGGTGCGCTTCTGTGACGAGACCGAAGACTGGCCCGAAGATGCCCGCTTCCGGTGGCTGGCCGAGCAGGCCTACTCAGTGATGCAGTTTGCCGAGACACGGCCGGCAGACCTGGTGGAGCGACTGATGCGCCATGTGCGCGCCGGCCGCGTCGAAGTGACCGCCCTAATGGGCAACATGACCATGGAGTTGTGCGGACACGAGGAGTTGATCCGCTTGCTCTACCCGGCGTTCAAGCTGGCTCGCGAGCACGGCTTCGACATCTCCTCCGCAATGCACAATGACATCCCGGGCTTCGCCTGGGGCCTGTCGGGTGTCTTGGACGCGGCGGGCGTGCGCTACTTCTGCCCGGGCATCCCGGCCTGGTATTTCGGGGGTGGGGGAGGTAGTGACTTCCGCCGCAGGCGGCAAGGCGTGCACCCACTCTGGGACGAAGAGGCTGTGGTGCCGCTGGACATGATCGGCGGCTTCTGGTGGGAGGCTCCTACAGGCGCGCGCGTGTTGGTGTGGCACGACCTGCATGGGTCGGAATGGCAACCAACAAGCTACGAGAACGCGCTGCGCACGCTGCCCGTGATGCTGGCAGGGCTCCAGCAACGCGGCTACCCCTATGATTTGGCGAGCTTCATGATCCGAGGCGGGCATCGCGACAACGCTCCAGCATCATTGCGCAATGCGACCATCGCCCGCGAATGGAACAACCGGTGGGCCTACCCCCGGCTTATCACTTCCACCGAGCAGCAGTATCTCGGGAAGTTCGAGCGGCGCTGGGGAAGCAGCCTGAAGACCCTGCGCGGCGACGCTCCCGGGACGGACTACTCTGTGGCCGCCACCTGCACGCCGAAGGAATTGGCCATCAATCGCAACGCACACGACTGGCTCCTCAGCGCTGAGAAGCTGGCGACGTGGGCGTCGGCGGCCACGGACTACGCCTATCCACGGGAGACGCTGGACCGGGCCTACCGCAACACGATTTTCTTCGACGAACACTGCTGGAGCATGTATGACCCTGGCGGTCCGGCCATGGAAGGGGATTGGAGCGAGAAGTCCGGCTTCGCCTATCGCGCCGCGGCCCTGGCGCACGATACTATCGTGAAGGCCGCCAATCGCCTGGTCGACGAGGTAAGGTACCAGGAGGACGCGTATTACCTGACAGTGTTCAACCCGCTGGCCTGGGAGCGCACTGAGGTGGTGCGCTCTCCTCTGCGAGACTGGGCGCCCTGTGGATTCCCCATGCACTGGGAGGCGCCGGCTGAGCCGGGAGACGGGCAGAACTACGTCTCGGGCGGGGCCATCGGGCGGGGGATCATCCACGCCCCGGCATCGCTGCTGGATCAACCGTTTGAGCTGGTCGATGTGAGTACCGGGCAGACGGTACCTTACCAGGTCAGCCGTGTTGACAACCCCCAAGCTGCCCGCCCCTGGGCGCCGGAGCGCTTCGCCATGGGCAAAGTGGACCCGGCCGTGGCGATTGAGATCGCCTTCCTGGCCGAGAAGCTGCCGCCGCTGGGTTACAAGACCTATCTGGTTCGGCCGTGCGCCGAAGCCCCGCATTTTGCCTGCGATTGTACGGCCTTCGGCCTGCTCTTGGAAAACCGTTACGCACGGCTGCGGATCGACGCCGCCTCGGGCCAGGTGTTGAGCCTGTATGACAAAGAGATCGGCCGCGAGCTGGTCGACCCGACAGCCATTCATCCCTTCGGACGGTTGATCGTCCGTTCGAGCGAGACAGGGCGGGTAGAAGATGGACAGGTGCGGGAGATTGCCATCGTGCAGCATGGACCTGTCTTCAGTACCGTTCGGATGAGCGGCGAGACGCCAGGCTGCCCGCGCTGGACCGAAGAGATCACCTTGTATCACCTCGTGAAACGGATCGAGGTGGCCGTGCGCATCCTGCGCGACTCTACTCCGATGCTAGAGCTCTACCTCCCCTTCCCCTTCCAGGTGGAATCACCCAACTTCCGCTTCGAGGCTACCAACTCCGTCATTGAGCCGACGCGCGACCAACTGCCCGGCTCCAACACCGACTACTACGCTGTGCAGCACTGGGCTGACGTGTCAGGCGGAGACTGGGGCATCACCTGGACGCCAGTAGACACGCCGATGACCGAGTTCGGCGGGTTGTGGCCAGGTTACGTCTCAGGCGCACACCACGGGGTTACACCTCCCGGCTACGGGCACGAATTCCTCAAGGCCGGCGACCTGCGAAAAGGGCATATCTACTCGCTGGTGATGTATTCGAACTTCCGCACGAACTTCATCAACAGCCGCCCCGGTGAGATGCTGGTGCGCTATGCCCTGGGCGCGCACGCGGGCGACTGGCGAGCTGGCCGCGCACGCGAGTTCGGGTGGAACGCTGCTAACCCTCCCGTGGCTGTATGGATGAAGGGGCCCAAGCCAGGCACGCTGCCGCCCTCGGCTTCGTTCTGTCAGGTAGAGCCGTCCAACGCCATGCTGCTCGCGCTGAAGCGCGCTGAGGACGGAGACGGCTTCATCGTGCGACTGCTGGAGACCGAAGGCCATGCGGCCGAGGCGAGCGTCCGGTTGCCGGGGATCGAGTTGCGACGTGCCTACGAGACCGATGTGGTAGAACGCAACCGCGGTCCGTTGACCGTAGCCGATGGCGCGGTGACCGTCTCGCTCAAGCCGTGGGGTATAGCAACGGTGAGAGTGGCCTGATGCCAGGCAAGAGGCAGCCATTCACCGTTGGGGTGGTGCAACCGTAGCATAGCCCCTATGGACTCTGTAGGTTTCTCACGCCTCTACCACAAGGGCTAGAGGCTTTAGCCGGTAGCGCCACAACCCCTGGCCGCCTAAAGGCTCGAATCCAGCATTCTCCTACAGAGTCCCTATGCTACGGTTGCACCCATGCGTGCCGCGTCCACCATTGCGGCATCCATTTTGGAATTCCTTCGGGCAACCACAACGAGTTGCAATCCTGCACGCGGGGCAGTATAATCGGGCCAGGTCCTCTTCTCGTAGCCCATCCGGCGCCCCCAGCACTGGCCTGGCCGCGGGCGCGGCCAGATCGGGGCGACGCCATCATCTGCCGACGCATCGCGAGGAACCGTATGCCCCTGACCCAACTTCACGGTACTGTGCGGCCCGACTGGGAGAGCCTGGTGCGTTGTATCCTGCGCCAGGGCACCCCGGCGCGCGTACACTTCATCGAGCTCTTCCTGGACTCCGAAGTGCAGGACGCGGTCTGCCAGCGCTTCAACCTCCTGGAGGGATTGGACCCGGCCGATCCAGCCTATGAGTGGAGGCGCCAGGTGCGCATCCAGCGGTTCCTGGGATACGATTACGTGCGCTGTGGGATGGAGGGGATGGACATGCCTTTGCACCGGGTCATCGCTGATGACACGGCCGATCTCGCACGCGCCGCGGGCCGGCAGTACATCGATGAGCATCGCGGTCCGATCACCTCCTGGGACGAATTCGAAACGTACCCCTGGCCCGACCCCGCTTGGCGGTATACCGCCGTGCGGGGCGACCCTGAGGCGGCGACGACACAGGCGCTTGAATGGTATCAAGCCAACCTCCCGCCTGACATGTGCATCGTCGGCAGCGGTGGATTTGCTCACTTCGCCGAGTACTTGAGCTGGCTGATGGGCTACGAGACGTTGTGCTTTGCGCTCCGTGATCAGCGAGAACTCGTGCGCGCCATCAGCGAGAGGCTGATCAGCATCTACCGCGTCGTGGTGACGCGCCTGCTGCAGTTTGACAGGGTCAAGATCATCTGGGGTAGCGATGACATGGGCTTCCGTTCGGGCACGCTCATCAGCCCGAAGGACCTTCGAGAGTTCGTCTTGCCCGGCCACGCCTTGATGGCCCAGCTCTCCCACAAGGCGGGGCGGCCCTATTTGCTGCATGCCTGCGGCAAGCTGGATGCCATCATGCCGGACCTGATAGACGACGTGCAGATCGATGCCCGGCATTCGTTTGAAGATACCATCGAAACGGTTGTGGAGGCCAAGGCCCGGTATGGCGATCGCATTGCCCTCCTCGGTGGCATCGACGTGGACTTCCTGTGCCGGGCCGACGAGGATGCCGTGCGACGCCGCGTGCGCGACACCCTGGAACGGTGCCAACCGGGAGGCGGCTACTGCCTGGGGACGGGTAACAGCGTGGCGAACTACGTCCCGCTGGACAACTACCTTGCCATGCTCGACGAGGGGCGGAGGTACACTGGATAGCTCCAGGGCTTTGTGGAGGATAGAGATCGCCGGCCTCGCGGCAGGGCGGCAGCAGGCAAGTATGTTGTATTCAGATGGCGCAAAGGGGGTAAGGGAAATGGTCGTCCGATTCAAGAAGCGTCTCATCGATGATGTGCGATACGAGGCGGCAGCCGTGTTCGACGTGAACAACGACGGCGTGCTCGACATCGTCTGCGGCGAGTACTGGTACGAAGGTCCTGGTTTCACCGTGAGGCACAAGATCTGCGACATTGCGCCTGAGGGCGAGTACTTCGACGACTTCTGCGACTACGGCATGGACGTCAACGGGGACGGCTGGAAGGACATCATCACCGGGGGGTGGTGGGGTGAGACCTTGCGCTGGCGCGAGAACCCTCGCGGTGATGGGCTCTGGAAGACGCACGACGTCGATCGCTGCGGCGCGGTTGAGACGATCCGCTTCTACGATATCGACGGCTGCGGCACGCTGGAGGTCTTTCCTAACACTCCCGGCGCTCCTCAGGTATTCTATAAGCTGATCATGGATGCCGCGAAGCGGGGCAAGCCCGCCGGTCGGTTTCAGAAGGTTGTCATCAGCGAGGGTGCGAGCGGACACGGGATGGGCTTCGGCGACATCAACGGCAACGGCAAGATGGATGTCATTCTGGCGCGCGGGTGGCTCGAGCAGCCGGCGGATCCCTTCCATTCTCCATGGGAGTTCCACCCGGAATTCGACCTGGGTTCGGCGAGTGTGCCCATCCTGGCATACGATGTCACCGGAAATGGCCTGGCCGACCTGATCGTGGGACAAGCGCACAACTATGGGCTGGCCTGGTGGGAGCAGGTGATCGGCAAGTCAGGCGCCCGCACATGGGTGAAGCATGACATCGATCCGACGGCTTCCCAGTATCACGACCTGTGGCTCGTCGACATCGACGGCGACGGCGAGCTGGAGCTGATCACGGGCAAGCGCTATCGCGCGCACAATGACAGCGATCCAGGCTCGGCCGACCCCGTGGGGATCTACTACTTCAAGATCGACGGCGGCCGCTTCGAGAAGCACGTGATCGACTACGGCCCGGCAGGCCAGGCTTCGGGCTGCGGCATCTACTTCTGGGTAGAGGACATCAACGGGGACGGCCGTCCCGACATCGTCGCCCCGGGCAAAGACGGCCTCTATCTCTTCGAGAATCTGGGCGCCTAGCAGGGGGGACCGCGAACATGGCAGGAAAGCACACTGTGTATAATCGAAAAGTGCGGATCGGTTTTGTTGGCGTGGGGCACATGGGGCAGTGCGCCCACCTGAAGAACTACGCGGCCCTTCCCGACTGCGAAGTGGTTGCCATTGCCGAGATCAGGCCGGAGCTGGCGCGCAAAGTGGCAGCCAGGTACGGCGTGCCCCACGTCTACGGCGACCCGGAGGAGATGCTGGCCCATGAGCAGCTCGACGGCATCGTCGCGGCGCAGCCCTTCACCCGGCATGGCATTCTCTTCCCAACGCTCTACCGGCACGGCCTTCCCCTGCTTTCGGAGAAGCCGTTGGCAGGCTCGGTCGAGGTCGGCGCGAAGTTGTTGGAGGCCCTCAGGCTGGGGGGCTCGTGGCACATGGTGGGCTACCATAAGCGCAGCGACCCGGCAACCATGGTCGCCAGGCGAGAAATCGCCCGCCTGAAGCAGACCGGCGAACTGGGCAAGATGCGCTACGTGCGCATCGCCATGCCGCCAGGCGACTGGATCGCCGGCGGCTTTAGCGATGTCATCGAAGGCGAACGCTCGGCCGCCCTCGATCAGGACCCGCCGGCAGACGATATGGATCGGGAGGCTTTCCGCCAGTACGCCGAGTTCGTCAACTACTACATCCACCAGGTCAACCTGATGTGCTATCTCCTGGGGGAGCCTTACAGGGTAACGTACGCCAATCCGTCCGGCGTCCTGCTGGCGGCGGAAAGCGAAAGCGGCGTGGCCGGGGTCATCGAGATGGCGGCGTACAACACCACGCTCGATTGGCAGGAATCGGCGCTTGTGGCCTTCGAACGCGGCTACATCCGGCTGGAGCTGCCTGCCCCGTTGGCCTGCAACCGGCCCGGGCGTGTGGAGTTCTTCTCTGACCCCGGAAAGGAATCCGAGCAGAAGCTGGTGGTGCCTGCGCTGCCGCCGGTGGGCGCGATGCGCCAGCAGGCCGTCAATTTCGTGAAAGCGATCAAAGGGGAGGCCGAGCCCCCCTGCCAGGCGCCCGAAGCCCTCGAGGACTTGCGGGTCGCGCGCGACTACTTGCGCCTGTGGAAAGGCGTCTGATCATTACCTATATCCTTCGGAGGACACCATGTCAAAGCTGATGAAGGTCGGCATTATCGGGGTGGGAGGTATCGCCAAGACGCACATGCCAGGGTGGGCGGCGTCGGGCATCACCGAGGTGGTGGCCGCATGTGACATCGACGAGCCCACACTCAAACAGTGGGGCGCCGAGTGGAAGGTGGGCAGGCTGACCACCCATGCCGAGGACCTGATCCAGGACCCAGGCATCGACATTATCGACGTCTGCACGCCCAACAACTATCACGCCCCGCTGAGCATCGCGGCCCTGGAGGCAGGGAAACACGTGATCTGCGAGAAGCCGCTGGCGCCGACGCCGGCGGACATCCGCCAGATGATCGCCGCACGAGATCGGTCGGGCAAGAAGCTGATGACGGCCCAGCATTTCCGCTTCCGCGGGAACTCAAAGGCCATGAAGGCCGAGTTGGACGGGGGCGTGCTGGGCGACATCTATCACGCGCGAAGCTGGATGTTTCGGCGCGCTTCGGCGCCCACCCGCCCGGGCTTTATCATGAAGAAGCACGCCAGTGGTGGTCCGTGCATCGATATCGGCGTTCACATCCTGGATCTCACCCTGTGGTTCATGGGCAACCCGAAGCCGGTTGCCGTAAGTGGTGTGGCCCGTGCCGAGCTGGCGCACCAGGAGGGCGCGTTCAGCACCTGGGGTGGGCCCATCCCACCGGAGTTTGACGTGGAGGACTTCGCGGCGGCATTTGTGCGCTTTGAAAACGGGACAACCCTGGTCTTGGAAGTGAGCTGGCTCCTGCATCACGATACCCTCGGTGAAGACATGCAGATGTGGCTCTACGGCACGAAGGCAGGGTGCCACTGGCCGAAGTGTGAGGTGCTCGAGACAAACTACGCGAACCGGCAACTGTACAACCGCACCCTGCAATTGACGCAAGACACCCTCGAGCCCCATGCGTTGGAGTGCGTGGAGTTCGCCCAGGCGGTCGCCAACGATGCGCCGTCGCCGGTGCCGGCGGAACAATCGTTGCAGGTGATGACGATTTTGGATGGGATTTATCGCAGCCAGCGCGCCGGCGGGGAAGTGCGCCTGGCCTGAGAGATCGGGATTTCTGGGAGGAGCGAAATGGTCCAGGTTGCTCTAGTGGGATGTGCCCACATTCACACGCCGGGCTTCGTCAATCGGTTGAAAGCCCGGCCCGACGTGACGGTGAAGGCTGTGTGGGATCGCTTGCCCGAGCGGGCCGCAATACACGCGGAGACGCTTTCGGCGCGCGTTGCGGCCGACGTGCAAGAGATCTGGTCGGACCCGGAGATCGAGGGAGCGATCATCTGCTCCGAGACCGACCGGCATGAGCCGCTCGTCCTTGCCGGCGCGGCCGCGGGAAAGCACCTGTTCGTCGAGAAGCCGCTGGGGATGGGGGCGACAGACGCCTACCGCATGGCGGCGGCCATCGAGAAGGCCGGGGTGCTGTTTCAGACCGGCTACTTCATGCGCGGCCAGCCGATCCATCAGTACCTGCGCGAGCAGATCGGGGATGGCGCTTTCGGCAGGATCACCCGCATTCGTCACACGAACTGCCATGCGGGGTCGCTGAAACGTTGGTTTGACGCAGGGTGGCTGTGGATGACGGACCCGGCGCAAGCCGGCGTAGGCGCCTTCGGCGACCTCGGCACGCACTCGCTGGATATCCTGCTATGGCTGATGGGAGACGTGGCGAGCGCCACGGCGAGCCTCGGTGTCGCTACCGGCAACTATGGCGACTGCGATGAGTATGGCGAAGGGCTGCTGCGCTTTGAGTCGGGCGTGATCGGCAGCCTGGCGGCAGGATGGGTGGACGTGGCCCACCCCGTGAGCCTGGTCCTTAGCGGCACCGAAGGCCACGCCTATGTGGCTGAGGGCAAGCTCTACCTGGTCAGCAGCCGCATCGAAGGCGCCGACGGCACGCGTCCGTGGACAGGCCTTCCGGAAGCCTGGCCGCACGCCTTTGAGCTCTACCTGGATGCCCTGAACGGCAAGTCTGTGCCGTTGGTGACGGCAAGGGAAGCCGCAGTCCGGAGCGCGGTGATGGAGGCGCTGTACGAGGGCGCCAGGACGAGCCGTTGGGTTGAACCTGCGAAGGGGTAAGCGATGAAATACACCCATCTTGGGCGCACGGGGCTGGAGGTCAGCCGGCTATGTCTGGGCACCATGAACTTGGGGCCGCGGGCCACGGAGGCCGAGAGCTTTGCCATGATGGACAGGGCGTTGGACCTCGGCATCAACTTCTTCGACACGGCTGACCGCTATGGCGGCCGGCCCAATGAGGGCTACACGGAACAGATCCTCGGGCGCTGGCTGGCCCAGGGCGGCCGGCGCGAGAGGATCGTGCTGGCGACCAAGGTGTACGGCGCGATGGGCGATGGACCGAACGACAGGCGCCTCTCGGCCTATCATCTCCGCCGCGGCTGCGATGAAAGCCTGCGCCGCCTGCAGACGGATCACATCGATCTCTACCAGATGCACCACGTCGACCGGGGTACGCCTTGGGAGGAGATCTGGCAGGCGATGGAGGGGCTGGTGGCGGCGGGCAAGGTGCTGTACGTGGGGAGCAGCAACTTCGCGGGCTGGCACATCGCGCAGGCACAAGGGGTGGCCAAAGAGCGCCACTTCATGGGCCTGGTGTCGGAGCAGAGCCGGTACAGCCTGGCAGTGCGGGCGATCGAGTTGGAAGTGATCCCGTCCTGTCGGGCTCATGGGCTGGGGCTGATCCCCTGGAGTCCGCTGGCGGGGGGCATGCTCGCCGGGGCGCCGGAGCAAGCCAAGGAAGGCCGTCGCTCCGACGACGAGGTGCAGGACGATGCCAGGAAGCATCGGGCACGGATCGAGCAGTATGAGGCCTTCTGCCGGGAGCTTGGCGAGAAGCCGGCGGACCTGGCGCTGG
>Ga0315289_10013667_pt1 | contig 11353 bp, 7 predicted proteins | sample YL17G11_40_MG_FD_203452 | JGI IMG/M metagenome (GOLD analysis project Ga0315289, IMG submission 203452) | Sediment microbial communities from Yellowstone Lake, YNP, Wyoming, USA - YL17G11_40 | ecosystem: Environmental > Aquatic > Freshwater > Lake > Sediment | place: USA: Wyoming | collected... | reverse complement strand
GCCGGCTTTGTCATCGCTCCCACCCTCAGCGATAAAGTGGGTATCGTTAAAAACGCGGTAGGTGCAATGCACAAGCTGGGCGTTCACCGACCCAAGGTAGCGATGATAGCCGCAGTGGAGGTGGTCAACTACGAGCATATGCCCGCCACAGTTGACGCCGCCATCATCTCCCAGATGGCTCGTCGCGGTCAGTTGGGCGAATGCGAGGTTGACGGGCCATTTGCCTTTGACAACGCCATCTCCAAAGAGTCGGCGAAGATAAAGGGCATAAACTCGCCGGTGGCTGGAGACGCCGACATCATCATTCTGCCGAATATTGAGACCGGTAATGTGCTCTATAAATCGTTGATGTTTCTCTCCAATACTAAATCCGCCGGAGTCGTAGTGGGGAGCAAAGTTCCCGTGGTCCTGCTCTCTCGCGCCGATAACGAGGAGTGCAAGTTCTATTCTATTGCCCTGGCAAGCGTCTGCTCATAAATAACCTCCCATTCACTCAAAAAACCCCAAATGCTTTATTACTCACCGTGAAGAGAACGTTAAAGATTATTTTCTTTAGACTTGGTATTGCATCATCTCTCCTCCTGATGCTGACCATAACTTCCTGCAAAAAAGAACCGACGGAGATTGCCTATAACCAGGAGATTCCCTCCAAGGTTGATTTCCGCCAAAAACCGCATTGTCTGAATCCCTACGGGGGAATTCCCGGCTATTACATCGGTCAGGTTGCCTCCCCCCAGATAAAAGTATATAATATGCCCGGCACTTACGGCACCGTCCTGGGCACAATGCTATTAGGAGAGAAAATGCGGGTGCTCTCCGTTGACATTAGTAAAAGCCCCGATTACTGGTTGAAAATTCAAGCTGGTGTACTGGCGGGGTGGGTGGAGGAGACCGGGGTAGTGGTCTCCATCCCCCAGGAGAGCTTCTCCTTTGAGAAAGAATTACTGCTGGATATAGACAGCGACAACACCCTGGAGGCTTTTAAGGTCAAAAGCGACGATTTCTTTGACCCCAGCCATCAGAACCCACCGGCGGTGAGCTCTCCCCCGAGCGCCAATATTTATGCGCAGATAGATGATAGTCAAGGGGTGGTGCTGGCTACCCTTGATTCCACCAAAGGCACTTACCGACTCTACGACCTCTGGCGGGAGGATATTGACGGCAACGGCAGTCAGGAGGCGGTGCTGACCTGGGGTTATAATCCCACATTTCACGACCTCTATCGCGAGGAGACGGTGATATTGACCGCCTTTTCCCAGGACTTCTCCCAGGACTTCACCCAGGATGGCGACCTCCCCTCCCCCATCTTCTCCATACCCCTGCGCTATCAAAGAATGGCGACTGCCAGCGGCGAGGGCTACGATATCTTGAGCGAATATCATTTTATTAATCAGGGGGGGAAGCCCTTCTGCCAGGTGGATATCCATATTCGGAAAGTGAGCAGATTCTTTTCCGATACCTCGGTGCCTGAGGAGCTTTACGACCATCACTATCCATTATTTAGCTTTGAGGACTTAGTAGTTCCGGAGGAAAGCTTCAGCCGGCAGATAATCTTTCGCTGGGTGGAGGGAATGGGAGCATATCTACCGGAGCTACCGGCAGATAGCCTGTTCAATTATGTGTATCCGCAAGTGGGATTATCGGCTAGCCTGTTTTTTGAAGGTTATGTGCAGGAGAGCAAAACCGGGGAGATTTCCGGCTCGGTTATGGTCACACCACTGCCCGGCGATAAAAACGCGCTACACCTGGACATTGCCAAAACTAAATATACCATCCACTACACATTTTCCAAGGGCGGGGTTGAATGGTCCGTGGTCTCGGCAGAGGACGAAAGGCTAAAAGACGACCTTATATGGGCTAGACCGTTTTCACAGTAATTATTTAATGGAGTTTTTTAATATTAAAAACAGGGGGGTATATAAACAAAAATATCTTAAACTTTTTACAATCAACTTGAATAGCCATATAATACTAGCCCCGTAAAAAGCGATAAAAAATACTTGACTTTTTTTAGAATAGTGATAGACTTTAAGGATACAATAGGTAGTCAACCGAAAGGAGACAAGATTATGAAGCTGTTAATAATTGGAATGTTTCTTCTGGCAGCAGTAACTACATTTGCCGCCGAACGATGTGTGATGACTGAGTTATTCGGCACTACTTCTTGACCATACTGCCCTAGTTGTGTAAGTGCGCTGGTTCAGCTGCACCAAGATGATTTTACAACTGCCCAATTAGTCACAACTTACCACGTGTTGAGTTCACCGTTTGTTACCTCTTTTGGAAATTCTAGATGGAGCCTCTTCTATATAGCTCCAGGATATGTTCCTGAATGCTGGTTTGATGGCGTAAACCATGTAACAGGTGGAGGTAGCGTTTACAACACCTATAAGTCTATCATTAACAGCCGCCTGGCAGACCCGAGTCCTATGACCATTGACATCTACGAATCCAAAGGAAATGTTACAGTAGATGTAGCTCTGGAAGACGATGTCCCCTCCGGATGCAAAATATATCTACTTGCCTGCGAAAACCATGTTGAATATGGGGGTAAAACTTATCAATTTCTAGAAAGATGTGAAAATAATCAATGGCCCATAATCAACGGTCAAGCTTTGGGAATCGAGAACGCCGGAGAATCCACTACCTTCACTGCCTCCTATGATTTTGACGACCTTTCCTACCAGGACCCTTTAATGATGTATTTGATTTGCTGGGTAGAGGACATGGATTCACAATCTTCTACTTATAAGAAAGTTATGCAATCCGCTCAGCTCTTCGACCCGCCCTACGACTCCGACCTGGACATTCAGCCCACATCACTGGGACACATCAAATCACTTTACAAGTAATCTGACCTATCTTTTAGTTTAGGATTAAAAAGGGCGGCTGATGCCGCCCTTTCATGTTATTAGAACTTATAAATTAGAAATATTGCTTTGTTACCGCTAAAAAAAGACTTGATTTTCTTATAGTATTATGCTATATTTACATTGTAAAAAACCGATGATGGACAAGAAATTTATTAACAAGAAGAACTATTTCTTTTTTTCTCTAAAATAGGAATTTATGTTAAACCGTTTAACTATTTTACCATGGAGGTAAAAAAATGAAAAACGCATTATCACTATTCATTATTTCTCTAGTATCTCTTACACAGCCACTCCTTGTTCATGCCGATTTGATATGGACCCAAGATATTATAGATTCAGACAGGGCTTCCAGCGAATATACCTCAATTATCTGTGATGAGTATAATCGTTATGTTGCATATTATGCAGCATCAGGTCATAATTTAAAATATGCTTTCTATGACGGAGGTGATTGGACTACAGAAACAGTATTGTCTGATGGAGATGTCGGACAGTATTGCTCAATTGCAATCGACAGCAATGGCGTACCTCATATTGTTTGCTACGATGCAACTAACACTAGGTTACTAATAGTTGAAAATCCAGGACCTGGATGGTCTATTGGAGAAGTTGATGGTGCATATTCTGATGTAGGAAAATATACCTCTATAGCCATTGACTCCGGTGGTACTGTTCACATATCTTATTATGATGTAACAAATGGCAATTTGAAGTATGCTACAGTCATTGATGCTGAAGTAACTACATACACTGTTGCTTCTTCCGGAGATGTGGGTAAATATTCTTCCATTGCTTTGGACTCCAATGATAACCCTTATATTTCCTATTACGACGCCACCAACAGCAATTTGAAATGTGCCCACAAGTCAGGGCCATTTTGGAGTATTTCCATTGTAGATAGTTCCACCAATGTCGGCACATATTCCTCTATTGATTTAGACAGTTCAAATGTCCCCTATATCTCCTACTACGATGCTCAAAACAAAGATTTAAAACTTGCTAAATACATTAATTCCAACTGGACAAAATCAACAATTGATTCCACCGGGGATGTGGGAAAATATTCCTCTATTGTTTGTGACTATTTTGACTGCCTTTGGATTTCTTACCACGATGAAACGAATGGCGCTCTAAAATGTTACTGGAATTATGGCAGTGGTTACGAATTTTGGAATGTTGACAGTGGCTATGATGCTGGTTTAGGGTCAGCAATAGATACTGAAAAGTATTACGACGAGTGGCCCAGGATATCCTATTTCGGTGACACCTATGATGATGGTTATGAACTACGGGTGATGAGCCTTGACAACTATACAACTGCAGGAAAAAGCAGTAATCTGAAGGAGCTTCCAACAACCAACTAATTAATTTCTTTATGGTTCAAACAAGGGCGGCATCAGCCGCCCTTAATATTTTATCCACTTTTCAAATTGATTTTAGAGGGATACTAGGTTACAATATCACCAAGTAAGAATACTTCTTCTTTCCCGAAATGAGCAATATGATTGAGGCTACACCTCCCACCAAGCCACCATCCCCTCAGCAAAAAGCCGGAATGAGCAGTGCTCAAGGCATTCTGGTGGTCTTGTTGTTAGTTTTAATACCTATCGCTCTATTTCTGGTATCAGTTTACATAATTTTGCCGTCTCTGGAATCCAGCGGATACCAATTTTTCCGGGAAGAGAAATCGGAGGAAGGGCTAACCAAAGAAGGCAATGCGGAAAATACTGCTGGGCTAAGCCCAGCAGTCAATTCTGACAATAACCGTAAAACAGTCAGCTCTGAAGGAAATATCCTTCCGGGCAATAAACCCAAGACCAAAAGCGGGGTTAAGCCCACAACACCGACCATAGATTCCGGGGAGGGCTCGGCGGATAGCAACCGGTCTATGACCGATATACTAGAGGCAGTGGTTCGCCACAACGGCGAGCTGAACCAGATATATAAGCAGTTTCTGAAGCAGAACCCGAACCTTCAGGGAACGGTGGTGGTCAACTTCACCATCAATTCATCCGGTCAGGTAACCAATGCTTATATCGCATTATCAACTCTGGGCAATCCAGATATGGAAGGGAGAATACTCTCGGCAGTTTATGGCTGGTATTTCCCGGCATATCCAGAGGGGGAGACCCAGGTTTCCTATCCGTTTGTATTTTCTCCGAGTAAATAGTTACCGACAGAAGACCGGCTTTTGATATTCTTTCTTTCAGTTCATTACAATTTAGCTCTTTCTTAGAGGTGATTATGATGACGGAAAACGCTCCCTCAACTCCTGAGCCTCTGCACCCCAAGAACAAAAGAATCGGACCTGTCAGCTGCATAGTCATCCTCCTTCTGCTCATCGCCGTGCCCATCCTGCTCACCTGGCTCTTTCTCTCCGTCGTCCAGCCCTGGTTTGAGTCCGGGGGATTCTCCAGAATTACCGAAAAATTCTCCCCCGCCGAGGAGCAGTCGCCGACCGGTGAAAGCCCCGGCGGAAATGCTCCCGGCGCAAACGCTCCCAGCGCTGAAACTGTGGACATAAATACCTACATTAATGGTATGGCTATGAGTATGCCGGGAAACCGCGGCGCGCAGTTCCCCTCCGCCTGCCAGAAATATCTAGCCATCTATCCCAACATCAATCAAGACCAGCAACTGCTGTTAATCAGCCTTCTCTACCAGTGCTATTCCGCCGACGGGAAAATTGACAAAAACGACGACCGCTACATTCAGCAGACGATACAGATTTTTCTCCAGATAAACAGCCAATCGCCAAAAACACCGACCACCAACCAACCGCCGCCCTCGCCAAAAAAGAAATAAGAAGATTGGTAGGGGAAAGTTTCACTTTCCCCTTTTTATTTGGGAGGCTGGAAGCCTCCCCTACCCATCTTTTTAAGGGGGGTTGCGTTGTGCGCATTAGGACGGTCAGGGGGGTATGAACTCCTTCCGTGCTCCAGACTTCAGCAAATATTTGCTTGCCAGCCAGGGCTTTCTGTTATATCCTTAACGATAAAAATAAATCCTTCATCTACAACTGACAGAGGGCGGAAGGGTCGCCCTATGTTTAACACCATCTGCGAAGGGAAATAAAATGAATGCGGAAAAGATAGACAAAAGATATGACCCCAAAAAGGTGGAGAAACACTGGTATAAAGCCTGGCAGGATGCCAACCTCTTCACCGCGGATAATAAAAGCAAAAAAGAGCCCTTCACCATCCTCATCCCCCTGCCCAATATCACCGGTTCCTTACACATCGGTCACGCTCTGAACAACACCCTGCAAGACCTCATCACCCGCAAATGGCGAATGGACGGTCGGGAAGCCCTGTGGATACCGGGCATAGACCACGCCGGCATTTCCACCCAGATAAAGGTAGAGCAATTCCTGGCAAAGAAGGGGATATTCAAGGAGAAGATTGGACGAGAACGCTTTGAGAAAGAATGCTGGAAGTGGAAGGAAAAATACGGCGGAATCATCCTGGAACAGCTGAAAAGATTGGGCGCCTCCTGCGACTGGTCCCGCCTGGCTTTCACCCTGGACCCGCCGCGTTCCCGCGCCGTAACCAGTGCCTTTCTGCATTATTATGACAAGGGCTTGATATATCGCGGCTACTACATAGTCAACTGGTGTCCTCGCTGTGGCACGGCAATATCCGATTTGGAGGTGGAGCACGAGGAGCAGGCAAGCAAGCTGTGGTATCTGCGCTATCCTCTGCTGGATAATGCCGGTAAGCCCACTGATGAATATATTGTAGTTGCCACCACCCGCCCGGAGACCATGCTGGGGGATACCGCCGTTGCCGTCAACCCCGACGATAAACGACATAAGGACCAGGTCGGCAGGAAAGCGCTACTGCCCCTGGCTGACCGCATAATCCCCATCGTCGCCGACTCGGAGGTGAGCACGGAGTTCGGCACCGGTGCGGTGAAAGTAACCCCGGCGCACGACCCCAACGACTACGAGTTAGCCAAGCGGCACCAGCTGGAAGTTATAATTATAATTGACCCGCAGGGTTATATGAACGAGCGAGTCCCGGATAAGTATATTGGCGCTTCCAGGGAACAATGTCGACAAATGGTGCTGGAAGACCTTGATAGACTGGACCTCATAGAAAAGCAGGAGAACTACCGGCACTCCGTCGGCACCTGCTACCGTTGTCAGACGATTGTAGAGCCCTATCTCTCCGAACAGTGGTTTATGAAAATGAAACCGCTGGTGGGGATGGTGATGGATGCCCTGAAAGCAGGAAAAGTGAGATACATTCCTGAACGATGGGAGCGCATCTCCTTGCAATGGCTGGAGAACATTCGCGACTGGTGCATCTCCCGGCAACTGTGGTGGGGTCATCGCATACCAATATGGTATTGTCAAGATTGCGGGCAAGTCATTGCCAGCTCCGAGGCGCCCAAGAATTGTATCAAATGTAAATCCAGCAAGCTCCGTCAGGAAGAGGATGTGCTGGACACCTGGTTCTCCTCCGCCCTGTGGCCCCTTTCTACCCTGGGTTGGCCCGAGGAGACCGAGGATTTTAAAAAGTTCTACCCCACAAATGTTCTGGTGACCGGTGTGGACATCATCTTCCTGTGGGTTGCCAGAATGATACTCTCCGGTCTGGAGTTCAAGAGTGTAGTGCCTTATAGCCAGGTATATTTTAATACCACTATTCAAAATGAAGAGGGACGCAGGATGTCCAAATCCCTGGGCACCGGCGTTGACCCGATGGATTTCATAGAGAGCATCGGGGCGGATGCCGTGCGCTTCACTATGGCTAGCGTCGCCACCCAGAGCCAGTCCATCCGTTTTTCCGGCGCCCGCTTTGAGATTGGACGCAACTTCACTAATAAAGTATGGAATGCGGCTCGCTTCCTCATCCCCAATCTGGACGAGAATGTGCAGAAGGAAAAACCCAAAAAGCTTACCTCCGAGGATGCCTGGATTCTCCACCGTTTGAATAAGCTAGTTCAGGAGAGCAACGAAAACTTCGAGCAGTTCCGTTTCAGTGAGCTGGTCTATTCTCTCTACGAGTTCTTCTGGCACGAATACTGTGACTGGTATCTGGAGATGGTCAAGGAACGCATCTACCAGCCGACCAGTGCGGAGGACGCCCACTCGGCCAAATATTGCGCCAGTTATGTGCTGGATACCTGGCTCAGGCTCATCCACCCCATTATGCCCTTCATCACCGAGGAGATTTGGCAGAACCTGCCCCATACTTCCGGCTTTATTGCCACCGCTCCTTGGCCGCATGCGGAAAAATTGGCGGATATGCACCAGCAGGTGGAGGAGATGGAGCTGGTGATTGAGGTAATCAGAGCCATTCGCACTATCCGCGCCGATATGAATATACCGCCGGGGGCGCAAATTGAGGTCCTCCTGGTGCCGGAGGGAAAAGCCCAGGATTACCTGAAGCGCAACCTCAAACACCTAAAGAAACTGGCCCGGGCTAAAGAGGTGCTCATTGAGCCGGGCGCATCCGCTCCTCCGCACTCCGTCACCAGCGTCCTTTCCTCAGTTACCGTCTATGTTCCTATGGAGGAGTTAATTGATATAGACGCCGAGCGCCAGCGTATGGAGAAATCCATCAAAAAACTGGCGCAAGAGGTAGCCCGCATTGAGAATATGCTGGCAAACGAGAATTTCCTCACCAAGGCGCCGCAGATGGTGGTGGACGAAAATCTCTCACGCTTAAAGGAGATGCAGGAGCGCATCAAGCGGCTTCAGGAAAATCTGAAGCGATTAAGTTAATTGAGCATTTTCCCACTCCCCCAGCACCCAGTAGGCTGGGGATTTTTATTTCTGTAAATATTTTACAGAAAAGACGCTCCTTTTTTGCTATTATAATAATTTTAGGGAAACCTGTTATGACTACTAAGACTACCAGGAATAACCAATTTTCGCTCACCACTGAGCTTACCCCCCAGGGCGACCAGCAACAGGCGATTGACCGGTTGCTGGCAGGTCTGGCGAAAGGTTTCAATCGCCAAACTCTTCTGGGAGTAACCGGCTCGGGCAAGACATTCACTATGGCAAATGTCATCGTCCGTTGGGGTCGTCCGGCGCTGATTATCTCCCACAATAAGACCCTGGCCGCTCAATTATTCGGCGAGATGCGCTCCCTTTTTCCGCACAATGCCGTGGAGTATTTTGTCTCCTATTACGACTATTATCAACCCGAGGCATATCTTCCCACTACGGATACCTATATTGAAAAAGATGCCAGCATCAACGACGAGCTGGACCGTCTGCGTCTGCGGGCAACCAGTTCCCTGCTCTCCCGCCGCGATGTTATCATCGTCGCCTCGGTCTCCTGTATATACGGCTTGGGTTCGCCCAAAGAATACGGTGAGATGATTGCCATCCTCACCGTCGGAGACCAGTTGGAAAGGCGCGAGCTTCTGCGCAAACTGGTCACCATCCAATACGACCGCAACGACACCGACTTTCACCGCGGCACCTTCCGAGTGCGCGGCGATGTTTTAGACATCTTTCCGGCTTACGAGGAATCCGCCTATCGGCTGGAATTCTTCGGCGATACTCTGGAGAAGCTCGGTCGCTTAAACCCCCTCACCGGCAAAGTCCTGGAACCGGTCAATCGGGTGGTAATATATCCCGCCAAGCATTTCGTCACCTCCGGACCCAAACTGGAGGAAGCTATAGTCAATATAGAGCAGGAGTTAGCTGAAAGACTTGCCGAGCTGCGCCAGGCGGGAAAGCTTTTGGAAGCCCAAAGATTGGAGCAACGGACTCGTTTTGACCTGGAATTGCTCACCGAAATCGGCTACTGCCCGGGAATAGAGAACTATTCCCGCCATCTGGACGGCAGAAAGCCTGGCGAGCGCCCCAGTGTTCTTTTGGATTACTTCCCCAAGGACTTCCTCACCATCATTGACGAGAGCCATGTCGCCATTCCCCAATTACACGGTATGTTTGAGGGCGACCGCAGCCGCAAGACCACTCTGGTGGATTACGGCTTCCGTCTTCCCTCGGCTTTGGACAATCGCCCGTTATATTACCAGGAGTTCATCCAGCTGGTTGATAATGTAATCTTCACCTCGGCAACGCCGACCAACTACGAACTCACTCTGAGTCAGCAGACGGTGGAACAGATAATCCGCCCCACCGGTCTGGTAGACCCCAGCCTGGAGGTGCGCTCCTCCTCGGGACAGATAGACGACCTCATCGGAGAGCTTGATGAGTGTGCCAAACGGGGGGAAAGGGCGTTGGTAACCACTTTAACCAAGCGAATGGCTGAGGACTTAGCGGAATATCTGCACCAGGCCGGTCTCTCCGTGCGTTATCTCCACTCGGAGATTCAGACCATAGAACGAATGGAGATTCTCCGCGACCTGCGCCTGGGCAACTTTGACATCTTAGTGGGTATAAACCTCCTGCGTGAGGGGTTGGACCTGCCCGAGGTGGCATTGGTAGCCATACTGGATGCAGACAAGGAGGGCTTCCTGCGCAATGAACGTTCCATCATCCAGATTGCCGGGCGAGCGGCGCGAAATGTGCGCGGACGAGTGATACTATATGCCCAGGAGCTAACCGATTCTATGAAACGAGCCATCGGCGAGAGCGAACGCCGTCGTTGCCTTCAGCTGGAATATAACCGCAAACATCACATAACTCCGCAAAGCATCGTCAAATCAGTTGAACAGGTGCTGGCTACCACCCAGGTGGCTGACGGCGCCCAGGAGATTGCCTCGGGAATAGATGAGTTCGAGCGAACGAGCGATGTGGACAGCAACATACTGATTGCCGAATTGAAGAAAAATCTGCGCCTCTTCTCCGACGAGCTCCGCTACGAGGAAGCCATCCGCCTGCGGGAAGAACTGCACCGCTTAAGCCCCGGTCAGCCCCTGATTAACCCGGAGGAAACGGAACCAGTTCCCGCGGGAGACGAAGAATCTCTGGATTTCTTCACCCTGCAGGAGAAAATGCGCCGCTCCGCCGATGAACTGAACTTTGAGGAAGCCATCCGATTCCGAGAGCTCTCCGCCAGTAAGGCTCACCAGGCGCGGGAAAAAGCCAGGCGAAAGGCACCTATCAAAGGTGTCTCTTATCGCCGCGGCGGGAAAAAAGAGATTGAAGAGATAATTGTGATGGAGAGAGAGCTTTCCCACGCTAAAGCTGATGGTGGCGAAAGGCTTTCCAAAATGATAAACGACCTGGAGACTAAGATGTGGCAAGCCGCCGAAAAGCGCCGTTTTGAACTGGCGGCAAAGATTCGCGATGTCATTAAAAGACTAAAGGAATAATACTATCATCAACAGAGGACAAAAATGTCACTGGTTCCGTTAACCGACTACAAAACTATCCAACCCCTGCTTGATGCCGATTTTTGGGGCACGGTGCGAATTCGCCATTTCATCTATCGCAATCCCCAGGAAGGGTATCAATTCTGGGTGGACGACCCAGCCCATCCGCAATCCGTTTTTATCAACTGGAAGGACTATCCCCAGGCTTGCGTGGAAATTTATTGTGCCGACCCGGC
>Ga0315289_10013665_pt1 | contig 11354 bp, 10 predicted proteins | sample YL17G11_40_MG_FD_203452 | JGI IMG/M metagenome (GOLD analysis project Ga0315289, IMG submission 203452) | Sediment microbial communities from Yellowstone Lake, YNP, Wyoming, USA - YL17G11_40 | ecosystem: Environmental > Aquatic > Freshwater > Lake > Sediment | place: USA: Wyoming | collected... | reverse complement strand
CCGCCGCACCGGGGGCATTTCACGTTCAGGAAGCCGGCATGGAACTTCAGCGCGTTTTCGCCGGTCGCAGGGATCTCGGCGTCCGGCGGCAGCAGGACGGGCAGTTCTTCATAGGGCACCGGGACGATGCCGCAGTTGGGGCAATAGATGATCGGTATTGGCGCGCCCCAATAGCGTTGGCGGCTGATCAGCCAGTCGCGCAGCTTGTAGTTGACCGCCGCTTTCCCGATGCCTCGCTCGGCCAGCCAGGCGGTCACCTTAGCTTTCGCCACATCGCCCGGCGTACCAGAGAACGTGCCCGAGTGAATCATGGCGCCGTAATCGGCGTGGTAGAGCACGTCGCGATACCACTCCACCGCCCACCACATCTCCATCGCCGTGCGGAAACGGCGCAGATAGTCATAGCCGGCATGGCATCGGGCCATGATGGCCGCGTCCGCTTCCACCGAGTCCAGCGTCAACCGGCTGTCTCGGAATACGACCTGCCAGGCGCTCCCGACGACGTCTCCCCAATGTCCCGGCTTCAGGTGCGCCTGCAACAGGTCCGCATACCGGGCTGCCTGCGCCTCACCTTCTAATGACACAGCATAGAACTGCCCGCGCTCCGGGATGGTCAGCCATTCCCAGGGTATGCCGGCCGCCGCCAACGTTTCGCCAAAGCCCGCCGCCACCGAGCCATCCCACACCGCGCTCTTCGCCCGGCCGTCGAGCCGGTCGATCACCGGGATGATCGGCAGCCCGAACTTGAGCGCGAACTGGAAGTCGCGCTCATCATGGGCGGGCACAGCCATGATCGCGCCCGTACCATAGGTCATCAGCACATAGTCGGCCGTCCAGATAGGGATGCGTTTCCCGTTCACCGGGTTGATGGCATAGGCCCCGATGAAGACCCCGGTCTTCTCCTTGTCGGCGGCGGCGCGTTCGATCTCCGTCTGGCGGTCGGCCTGCAACCGGTAAGCCTCCACCAAGGCGCGCTCGGCTTGTCTGGTCAGCTTCTCCACCAGCGGATGCTCCGGCGCCAACACCATGAACGTTGCACCCCATAGGGTGTCGGGGCGCGTCGTGAACACCTCGATGTCGTCGCCGGCCTCAGACTTGAAGGCCACTGAGGCGCCTTCACTGCGGCCGATCCAGTTGGTCTGCATCACCCGGATGCGCTCAGGCCAGTCAATCCCGTCGTACTTCAGCAGCTCGTCAGCATAGTCGGTAATCTTGAAGAACCACTGCTCCAGCCCCTTCTTGATCACCGGCGTGCCACAGCGCTCGCAGTGCCTGTCGTCGCCCCACACCTGCTCGCGCGCCAACGTCGTGTTGCACTGCGGGCAGAAATCCACCGGGGCGAACTTGCGGTAGGCCAGGCCCTTGTCGTAGAGCTTCAGGAAAAGCCACTCCGTCCAGGCGTAAAAGCGTGGATCGCAAGACACCGCCTCCCGGTCCCATGCCCACATGGCGCCCATGCTGCGCAGTTGCACACGCATGTGCTCGATGTTGGCCATGGTCCACGTGTGCGGGTGCATCTTGTGCTTGATGGCTGCGCCTTCGGCCGGCAAGCCAAACGCATCGAACCCGATGGGGAAGAACACGTTGTACCCCCGCATCCGCCGGTAACGCGCCGCCGCATCGGAAGACGCCATGACATACCAGTGGCCGACGTGCAAATCGCCTGAAGGATACGGAAGCATGGTCAGGAAGTAGAACTTCCGGCGCTCCGGGTCCTGGCGCGTGGCATACAGCCCGCTCTCCTCCCAAGTGCGCTGCCAATGCGGCTCGATTTCGCGAGAGTTATATCTGTCTGCCATCGTGACTCCATCGAAAAACAAAGAATCCCCGTCGTCACAGGGACGAAGGGGACTCCGCGGTACCACCCTGGTTGCCGGTAGTGGAGCTGAGGGGATTCGAACCCCTTACCTCTTGAATGCCATTCAAGCGCTCTCCCAATTGAGCTACAGCCCCGCTGAAAACCCGACCACTCAGTGCGCTGTAACGGGCCACCCCGGCGGCAACTAGTCAGATCGTCGTGTAGTCGGATGGTCACCTGGTCTCCGGGTCCGGCAAGCTGCCAGCCCACTCGACCATGCGATCGTAAGACTACTCGAGTTCCTTTCGAAGCCGCGGCTCCCGGACGAGTTCAGCCTTCTGGCGGGTCCCGTTCCACCCGAGGGGCTTGCACCCTGCCCCACTCTCTGCGAGACTGGCCTACTACTTCCGTTCAACGCCGGCTATCCAGTTGGTAACCCGGTCCCACCAAAAGCTGCAGGACCGGTGTGGAGCTGAGGGGACTCGAACCCCTTGCCTCTACAGTGCGATTGTAGCGCTCTCCCAGATGAGCTACAGCCCCGTCCACAGGCGACTCTGCGGGTAACAGACAGTATAACCAGCCGGGGCTTGCCTGTCAAATAACCTGGCGTAGCCAGGAATTCCAATGCCACGACGACCCCGCGGGGCCTGTTTCAGGCCAGCCGGCGCAACTGCGCGATCTGCGTCTGAACGGACGCGCGCGCCGTGCCGCCCGCGACCGCGCGCTGCTCAACCGAGCGCTCGAAGTCCCAGACGGTGGCCATTTCGGCAGTGAAGGCGGGGCTGATGGCCGCAAGGCTGGTGGGGGGCACGTCACGCAGGCGGCACCCCAGCTCTTCGGCCTTGCGCACGGCCTGTCCCACCAGGTGGTGGCTCTCGCGGAAGGGCACGCCCCGGCGCACCAGAGCATCGGCCAGGTCCGTCGCCAGAAGCTCGTCGCCCAGCGACGCCCGCATGCGGTCGGGGTGGATCGAGAGCGTGCTCAGCACCCCCTCTGCCACCGGCACCGCCAGCCCCAGCGTGTCCGCGGCATCGAACAGGGGTTCCTTATCTTCTTGCAGGTCTTTATCGTAGGCGCTGGGCAGGCCCTTCAGCACGGCAAGGAAACCCATCAGCCCACCGGCCAGGCGCCCGGATTTGCCGCGCAACAGCTCCAGGGCGTCCGGGTTTTTCTTCTGCGGCATCAGGCTGGAGCCGGTGCTGTAAGCATCCGCCAGCGTGACGAAACCGTACTCCCGGCTGCTCCACAGGATCAGGTCTTCGGCCCAGCGGCTGAGATGCACGGCCAGAAGGGCCGCGCAGAAGAGAAACTCGGCGACGAAATCCCGGTCGCTGACCGCATCGATGCTGTTGGCGCTGACCTCCGTGAACCCCAGCTCGCGCGCCAGCATCCCCCGGTCGATCGGGAACGGGCAGCCCGCCAGCGCCCCCGATCCCAGCGGCAACACGTTGACGCGCCTGCCCAGGTCGGCCAGCCGGTCGCGGTCGCGCTGCCAGGCCCACGCATGGCTCAGCAGCCAATGGCTCCAGCGCACGGGCTGCGCCGGCTGCACGTGCGTGTAGCCCGGCATTAACACGTCCAACTCGGCTTCCGCGCGGTCAGCAGCCGTGCGGACCAGCGATGCCAGGGCCGCATCCAGCGTTGCGATCTCGGATCGCAGCCACAGCCGCACATCGGTCGCCACCTGGTCGTTGCGGCTGCGCCCCGTATGCAGCTTGCCCGCCACGGCCCCGATCCGTTCGCCCAGCCGGCGCTCGACATAACTGTGAATGTCTTCGTCGGCAGCGCCAGCGAATGCCGCGCCCGGGGCAGCCGCGATCTCAGCCCTCAGCACCTGCAGCCCGGCCAGGATCTCGTCGCGCTCGGTTTCGGTCAGCAGCCCGGCAGCACAGATCGCTTGCGCCCAGGCCACGGACCCGGCGATGTCGGCCTCCCAGAGGCGCCAGTCGAAGGGCAGCGAGTCGTTGAAACGAGCCATCAGCGGGTCGGTGGCGCCGGCAAACCGGCCGCCCCAGAGTGGTGACATGGGTACCTCGTGACTTTACGCCTGAAGCTGGATGGAAGACGAGTCTCGTAGATGAACGCTATCTGCCGCGATGGAGTTTTTCGATTCTGATGCGGCCTTGGAGCTGGTCGAGTTCAGGGTCGCCCGAAACCAGGGTCGCACCGTTGCGGTCAGCAAGGGCCACGGCGAAGGCATCTGCGTATGAAATGGCGTATTCCACCTTGAAGTCCGCTGCGGCGAGCACCAGGTCATCTGAAACGGGCACGATGCTCAAAGCGAGGCGCCGGATTTCCTTCAGCGCGTCTCGGGCAGCCGCGCGATGGATCCGCTTCCCAGTGCGGTAATACACCTCGCCCAGGTTGATCATCGAAAGCAGCAAAGTGGCTTCCTGGCGTTCTCCCAAGAGCAGCAACTGGCCAACGCGTGAGGCTGCGGGTTCCTCGCCTTGTAGCATGGCGAGCAGCGCCCAGGCATCAAGGACGTACTGCTCGCTCACGCTCGATCTCCTCTTTGTGCTCTTGCTCGAGGTCGCCTAGGAGATCCCAGCCGGCAAATCGCCCATACAGGGCATCTATCGGAGACGCTGCATCTACCGGCGCCAGGATGATCTTCTTGTCGACAACTTCCAGGCTGAGCTCCGTTCCGGGTGACAGCCCGAGTGCACGGCGCACGGCGCCGGGAATCACCAACTGCCCTTTGGATGAGAGTTTGACCAACATCGTCTTCTTGGCCTCCGTCTTACGTTACTGGTCAAATTGTAAGACAAATGGGGCGGTTTGTCAAGGGATCGCTGTCAACGGACTCACAGAGCGGATTGAACGGATTGCCGGTTCAATCGCCCGGTTCAAGCGTCAGCCGCGTCAAGAACTGGCGAACACTCAGAATCGGGATCTGGCGGTACTCGCCCAGATCGAGAAGATGTGGGTCGCCGCTAACGATCAAGTCCGCCTGACCATCGATGGCGCATGCCAGGATTTTCTCGTCTGTAGTGTCGGCAGGAATCACGTTTGAGACATCGGCGTTTCCTGAGACAAACAGAGCGTCATGTTCGAGCAGATCTGCCAATTGCTCGACATCGTCGTTGTCGATGGCATACTTCCGCCGGATGCGAGGATAGGCAAGCACGGCGCGTATCTCAGCGACAATCGACGGCGATATGACCAATTCGAACCGCCCTGCCCGCCGTGCATCCAGCACCTGCGCTGGGATGCCTGCCTTGACCAGCATGCTGCTGACGAAGACATTGGTATCAAGAACCACGCGCAGCATCGGCCCTCACAGCAGCAACCGCCTCTGCGACGTCCGCCTCAACCTCCTCGGGTGGCAACTCCGACACGCGACTTCGAACCTGATCTACAACCCGAAACCGGGCTTCTCGTTCGGTGACCATCTGTTCATATAGATCGATGGGGATCATCGCGGCCATCGGCTTTCCGGAACGTTCGATGATCACCGACTGGCGACCGTAGTGAACCTTTCCCAACAACTCCGCAAAGTCGTTGCGGGCCTCGCGCGCGCCCACTCGAAGCACCATAGCACTACCTCCCAACACGAAATAAGCGCAGTCTAGCAGGGGCGGCACATAATGTCAACTGTGTACACAGTGACGCGCTCCTGGGCGTTGAGCGGTCGGCTGCAGGGGTCTCTGAGAGGGTTCTGTCGGCGGATCGCTGTCAACGGATGGCTGTCAACGGATTCATTGAACGGATTGGTCGGCCGCGCGAAATCCGCTCAATCCGTTCCCCTAATCCGTTGACAGCTCCCCTCGCCTGCGACTTACGTCCGGTAGTGCCCGTTGATACTGACGTACTCGTGGCTCAGATCGCAGGTCCAGACGATGGCCTGCCCGCCGCCCAGGCCCAGGTCCACGGTCACCGTGATTTCCGGCCCGGCGAAGATGGTGCTGGCGGCCTGCTCCGAATAGCCCAGTGGCGTGCCCGCCCGCACCAATTGTAGGGGCGACCCCCCGTGGTCGCCCTGGGCGGGCGCAAGGCCCGCCCCTACACCATCGCCCTGGGCAGGCGCACGTAGGGGCGACCCTGCGCGGTCGCCCGCCCCTACACCCGGCGCAATCCACAGGTCCGCCCGCGCCGGATCGACCGCTGCGCCCGAGTAGCCCACCGCCGCCAGGATACGCCCCCAGTTGGCGTCGCCCCCGTAGAAGGCGGTCTTCACCAGGGGCGAGTTGGCGATGGCATGGGCCGCCCGCTTCGCATCCGCATCGGAAGCTGCGCCCTGAACCTGCACGGTTATGAACCGGGTGGCGCCTTCGCCGCCGCGCACGATCTTTTGGGCCAGCTCCGTGCAGAGCTCGGTCAGGGCCGCGGCAAACGGTCCGGGGTCCGCGGGCCCTGCCGCGCCGTTCGCCAGCACCAGCACGGTGTCATTCGTGCTCATGTCGCCATCCACGCTGATGCAGTTGAAGCTGGCGTCCACAGCGAGACGCAACATGCCCGCCAGGGCATCCGGTGCAACGGCGGCGTCCGTGACGATGACCGAGAGCATCGTGGCCATATCCGGATGGATCATGCCGGCGCCCTTCGCCATGCCGAAGAGCCGCGCCGCGCCGGCCTGGCGGAAAACGGCCTTCGGGTAAGTGTCCGTCGTCATGATGGCATGGGACGCCGCATCCCAGCCCTCCGGGGAAAGCTCGGCCGCCGCCTGCCGGATGCCGGCCTGGATCCGGTCCATGGGAAGCCGCGGCCCGATCACCCCGGTAGACATCACGGCGCAGGTGCGGGGCCCCAGCCCCAGGGCGGCTTCGGCCGCCGCGGCCATCGCAGCGGCATCGGCCAGCCCGGCATCGCCCGTGCACGCGTTCGCCACGCCCGCATTGATCGCCACGCCGCGCAGGCCGGCAGGGTTCTCCGCCACGAGCGCGCGGTCGTAGAGCACCGGCGCCGCAGGAAAGCGATTGCTCGTGAAGGTCGCCGCGGCGGCGCAAGGCCGGTCGCTGGCGACCAGGGCCAGGTCAAGCGCGCCCGTCTTCTTCAGGCCGCACGCCACGCCGGCAAAGGTGAAGCCGACTGGAGGAGAGTTGAGCATCATTGCCGTCAATCCCTCTTAAACTCCGAGTAATTCGGCGACCGGTGCTGGCTGCGGCCGCTGCCCTCGATGTCAAGCATCGCGGCCACCTTCATCGGCAGGCCGAAGAGCTTGATGAAGCCCTCAGCGTCTTTCTGGTTGTACACATCCTCTTCGCCGAAGGTGGCGTAGTCCTCGCGATAGAGGCTGTAAGGCGACTTGCGGCCGACCATGGTCACGTGGCCCTTGTAGAGCTTGAGGCGAACCGTGCCCGCGACGTGGCGCTGTGTCACCGCGACGAAGGCATCCAGGGCCTGACGCAGCGGCGTGTACCATTGGCCGTTATAGACCAACTCGGCGTACTTCAGGGCGATCATCTGCTTGTATTGCAGGCTTTGCTTATCGAGGCAGAGTTGCTCCAGTCCTTCATGGGCGCGATATAGGATCGTGCCGCCCGGCGTCTCGTAGACCCCGCGTGACTTCATGCCCACCAGCCGGTTCTCCACCAGGTCGATGCGGCCGATGCCATGCTTGCCGCCCAACTGGTTAAGCGCCGACACAAGCGCGATGGGGCCCATTGCGGCGCCGTTGATCCGCTTGGGGATGCCCTGCTCGAAGTAGATCTCGACGTATTCCGGCTCGTCGGGGGCCGTCTGCGGGCTCTGGCTGAGCTGGAACATCGCCTCATCCGGCTCATACCACGGATCCTCGAGCCCGCCCCCCTCGTGGCTGAGGTGCCACAGGTTGCGATCACGGCTGTAAATGGACTTGAGCGTCGCGCTGACCGGCACGTTGTGCTCGGCGGCGTATTTCAGCGCATCTTCACGGCTGCGGATGTGCCATTCACGCCAGGGCGCGATGATCTTCAGCCTGGGATTGAGCGCCATGACCGTCAGTTCAAAGCGCACCTGGTCGTTGCCCTTGCCGGTGGCGCCATGGGCCACGGCATCGGCCCCCTCGAGCTCGGCCACCTCCACGAGGTGCTTGGCAATGAGGGGCCGGGCGAAGCTGGTGCCCAGAAGATACTCGCGCTCGTAGATGGCGCCGGCCATCAGGGTGGGGTAGATGTAGTCGGTGATGAACTCCTCGCGCAGATCCTCGATGTAGAGCTTGCTCGCGCCGGATGCCAAAGCCTTGGCCTCCAGCCCGGAGAGCTCCTCCTCCTGCCCCAGGTTGGCGCAGAAGCACACCACCTCACAGCCGTAGTTTTCCACCAGCCACGGCACAATCACGGAAGTGTCCAGCCCGCCGGAATAGGCGAGGACAACCTTGTTCACAGACTTCTTGGCAGCAAACATGAGGCCTCCTGGTAGTTGGTAGAGCGGTAGATTGGTAACGGGGAGATAAGATCGATCACATCGCGCAGGACGGCGGCTGCCGTGGGCACCGGGCCGCGCTCGTCCACCTTAAACTGCTGTAGCCCCATGATGTCGGTCTCGAAGACGATGCCCATCTCCCAGCCGTTGACCCCGGCCAGGAAATCGTCATGGGGCAGCCATTCCGGTTGGACCGATAGCCGGTAGCCGCGGTCGCCGAGCTCAGCCGTGGCGACCAGCTTCACCACCTGCCCTCGCTCCTTGGCCTCGAGCACCTGGCCTACCGTGATGCCCGTGATGCCCTGGACAGGCGTCACGTCCGCTAGCCGCGCCGGCTGCGCCAGGACGCTGTTCGCGATGATCACTAGCTTGTTGGCCGTGTCCCAGCCTTCAACATCCAGGCTGGGGTCAGCTTCCGCGATGCCGTCAAGTTGCGCCTGGCGCAAGGCCTCCGCGTAGCTGCCTCCACGGGCCATGGCAGCAAGGATCGAATTGCTGGTGGAGTTGAAGATGCCGCGCACACGATGGATAGTGCATCCTGCCAGGTCGCGCCTCCCGATATTGATCACAGGGAGGGCGCCACACACCGTCGCGCTGTAGGCCAGGCCGGCGCTGGCGGCAGCGGCAGCAGCGGTGAGCTCCGCGAAAGCGTGTACCAGCGGCCCCTTGTTGGCCAGCACCACACCCATGCCGCGCTGGAGCGCGACGCGCACGCAGTCCAGCCCCGGCTGCCCGGTTTTCAGGTTGACGGGCGACGCCTCGATCAGCAGGTCGGCATCGGCCTGCGCTGCCAGGGCCGGCGCAGGCATGCCTGGCGTGCCGCCGGCGAACGACCCGACGCCCCGGCTTGCGGTCTTGTGGGCAAGCAGCGCCGGCAGGTCGATCCCGGCCGGGTCAAGCAAGCCGCCTGAGGAATCCGCCACGGCGGTCAGGCTCAGCTCCAGCCCATATCGGCCGCGCAGCACGGCTTCCTTCTCGCCGATCAACCCGAGAAAGGCCTTGCCTACGTTACCGAGGCCCACCAGGGCCAGCCGGACGCGACGGGTCATGGCCGCACCGAGAGCCACGTGGGCCTGAGGAGGCCAGGAACACCCTGGGCAGGCACCGCTTCCGGCTCGACCAGGTTCATCAGCACCGCGATCTCATCGCAGGCGTCGAACTTCGGGCAGTAGATGCACTCGTGCCAGATCTTCGGTGAGAGGGCCCAACGGTCCACCGTGGTGAAACCCAGCCGGTTGAAGAAGTCCTCCACCAGCGTCAGCGCGCAGAGCTGTTGGTACCCGGCCTCGCGAGCGCGGACGACCAGCGCCTCCACCAGCCGCCGGCCGAGCCCCGCGCCGCGCCAGGCGGGCCACACGGCGAGCGAGCGCAGCTCGGTCAATGCGGGGGTCAGCTCGACGAGCGATCCACAGCCGACCACCTGTCCCTGGTGTTCGGCGACCAGGAAATGGTCCAGCACACGCCGGATCTGTTCGGGAGTGCGCGGCAGCATCAGGTTCTGGGCGGCATAGTCGTTGATGATCGCCAGCATGCCCTGGATATCCGCCTCGGTCGCCGGTCGGATGATGGCTTCCATCTGGGTTCGGGCGTACACGTCCAGCATCTTCTACAAATCCTGGAACGCGGCCGTTAGCCGCTCCATCAGCAGGTCGATCTCCCCCCGGCTGATCACCAGCGGCGGCACCAGGCGCAGGGTGTTGGGCCCCGCGCCCACCAGCAACAGCCCATGCCGGTAGCCCGCGCCCACCAGATCCGCGGCCGGAAGGTCCAGGTCGGCGCCGAGCATCAGCCCCCGGCCGCGCACCTCCAGGATGTGCGGGGAGTTCAGCTCCTCCAGGCGTTCCCTCAGATAGGCGCCTTTAGCCGCCACATCCGCCAGGAAGGCCGGGGCGCTCACCCGGTTCACCAGCGCCTCGGCCACCGATGCCACCAGGGGCGAGGCGGCAAACGTGCTGCCGTGATCTCCCGGGTGCATCACTTCGGCCACCGGCTCGGTCATCAGGACGGCGCCCATGGGCAGGCCCCCGCCCAGCGGCTTGGCGACCGTCAAGAGGTCGGGCGCGACGCCATAGCCCTGATAGGCCCACAGCGTGCCCGTGCGGCCCAGGCCGCACTGCACCTCGTCGAAGATCAACAGGGCGTGGTGCCGGTCACACAGCTCCCGCAGGCCCTGCAGGAAAGCCGGGGCGGCAGGATGGACGCCCCCCTCCCCCTGCACAGGCTCCACGATCACGGCGCACACATCGTCGCCCATCACCGCGGCCGTGCCCGCAAGGTCGTTGAAAGGCGCAATGCGCACGCCGGGCACAAGCGGGCGATAGGGCGCCTGGTATTTCTCGCGGGGGGTCGCGGCCAGCGCGCCGAAGGTGCGCCCGTGGAACGCGCCGGTGAAGGCGACGATGACATGCTTCTCGGGCCCGTAATGCTCGTAGGCCCACTTGCGCGCGAACTTGAACGCGCCCTCATTGGCCTCGGCGCCCGAGTTACAGAAGAAGACACGGTCGGCGAAGCTGCTTTCACACAACTTCCGCGCCAGCCGCGCCTGGGGGGCCGTGTGGTAAAGGTTGGAGACGTGCCACAGTGTGCTTGCCTGCTCCGTGAGGGCGGCGACCAGCTCCGGATCGGCGTGCCCCAGGGCGTTCACCGCGATGCCCGCCACGCAATCCAGGTAGGCGCGGCCCTCCGTGTCATACACCCAACAGCCCTGGCCGCGCTCCAACACGAACGGCGCGCGGGCATAGGTGCCGGCGACATACCGCTGCTCAAGATCGATGGTCTCCCTCATGCCTACCCCCTCACCACTGCCGTGCCCTCACCGCGCGCCAGCCCTACCAGGTCGGTGATCACCGCCTGATGGACGCCGCTGGCCACGGCATCGGTTGCCGAGCGCACCTTGGGAATCATGCCGCCGGTGATGTGGCCCTCGGTGATCAGCCCGTCGATCTGCGCCAGGCTCAGGGCACGCATGGTGCGCCCCATCACCTGCACCCCCGGCACATTGCTCACGAACACCAGCCGTGTTGCTTCGACCGCGCGGGCCACCCCTGCCGCCACGTGGTCGGCGTTGACGTTGTAGGCCAGCCCATCCTCACCTAGCGACACGGGCGAGATCACAGGCGTAAGGCCCAGGCCCAGGAGCTGCAGCAGCGCCTCGCCGTTCACGTGGTGCACTTCGCCCACCCGGCCCAGGCTGCGCCCGTTGACGCTGAGC
>Ga0315289_10013664_pt1 | contig 11355 bp, 9 predicted proteins | sample YL17G11_40_MG_FD_203452 | JGI IMG/M metagenome (GOLD analysis project Ga0315289, IMG submission 203452) | Sediment microbial communities from Yellowstone Lake, YNP, Wyoming, USA - YL17G11_40 | ecosystem: Environmental > Aquatic > Freshwater > Lake > Sediment | place: USA: Wyoming | collected... | reverse complement strand
TAGGGCATCACAGGCAGAGATACCGCCTGGTCAGGTATAGCTGAGGCCACTCCTTGGCTGATCGCATCAATGATGAGGGTGTCAGTGGACATGGGCAGGTGGTAGCCATGTTGCTCAGTATGACCAATAGGAATGAGCACGACATTATTTCGGTCACTATCTAACGGAATATCTGAGGGTGGAATGCGATTTTCTCTCGGTAGAGCTATTTGTTCTACCCTCAAACCCGGGTCTGGTTCTTGAGGGATGATTGTAAAAACCTGCGAGAAACCATCATCTCGCAGGCTATCAAGAAGATTAGATAGTTGAGTACCTAGTAAGCTTTCAGATACTTTCAGCCCGCTGCCTGACCAACCAAATGGAATTGGTGGTAATAATCCGATTCTCGAAGGGTTTTTTAGTGCATCTGCCAACGCCTCCCGATTATAACCTTCTCCTAACAGAAGAATAAGCGGGGTATTGCGAGGTAAAGCATTTATCTCGGGCCAGGTTAATTGATCATATAAGAAAAAATCAGTCATACCCTGAGTTAGATTTTTTTCAACAGCTCTGTCTTCTTATTTTGAAATTCCTCTTCAGTCAGTATTCCTTTCTGCCGAAGTTGGTCGAGTTCAGCAATCATCTCTGGAAGGTTAACCGCTTCCTTAAATCCACTTTCCCCACCGCGCTCCAGTTGCTCTTTAGCATTGATCATTGCAGTTTTAAACCGGATTGGTTCCCCGATACGTTTGAACAGGTTTGCACCCAATTCACTGGCAGTTAATATTTCTATGTCTCCATAATTAAAAAGCCTGCCGAGAAATGATTGGTCTAGTTTAACATCATTCACCTTTTCCAACGAAGAGTCGATGACATCTTTACTAAAAACCCCCGATATCTGTATAACACGCCTGTTAGTTACAATATACCGGCGATTGGACCAGTCTAATACATCGCGTATCATTGTCGCCAATGGAATCAACAGCACAACCGCACCAGTGATCGTAATCAGCCAAGTGGATGGGCTGAAGATATACTTAGTGATGAGGGCAATGGCGATAATTATAAAAATGAGTAATATCTCGAGAACAATGGATTTAACCAGCATGAACCAATGTTGCCGGGTAACAAGGATAATTCTTTCTTGATCTCCCAGTAGATTTTCAATATAACTTTTAGGCATAAGTCTCTGCTCCTGACACTTCCATCATCTTGCATCTTGATATTCATTTATATTTCATGACAGGCAACCCAATGACCGGGTTTGATCTGTCGCCATTCAGGTACTAATTCCGCACAATGAGGTTTAGCGATCGGACAACGTGGGTGGAAACGACACCCAGAGGGTGGATTGAACGAGCTGGGTACATCACCGGTCAAGATAGTCCGTTTTTGGGCGCGACTTTTTTTTGGATCTGGAATGGGTACAGCAGAAAGTAAAGCTTGCGTGTATGGATGCAAGGGGTTCTCATACAAATCGTTACGACCAGCCATTTCGACCATCACACCCAGATACATGACAGCCACGCGGTCGCAGATATGGCGCACCATACTTAAATCATGAGCGATGAAGAGGTAGGTTAACCCAATACGATCCTGTAAATCCTCCAGTAAATTTACGACCTGCGCCTGGATTGATACATCCAAAGCAGAAATTGGCTCGTCACAAACGATAAATAAGGGTTCAGATGCCAGAGCCCTGGCAACACCGATCCTCTGGCGTTGTCCACCTGAAAATTCATGCGGGAAGCGGTTGATGTGGCGTGCATTCAATCCGACGAGCTCCAGTAATTCCTTCACACGCTCCGAACGTTCTTTTTCTGTTGCAAGTAATTTATGGACATGGAGGGGTTCGCCAATGATCGAATTGACTGTCCAACGTGGATTCAGTGAAGCGAAAGGGTCCTGGAAGATAATTTGGGCTTTTTGACGGAAAGTCATCATTACCTTGCCGCGGGCGGTGCGCACGTCCAGACCGTCAATTTTGATGGTCCCGTCCGTGGCGGGATAAAGCCCCAGGATCGTACGGCCAGCAGTGGTCTTCCCACAGCCGCTCTCGCCGACCAGCCCCAGTGTCTCGCCGCGCAGGATAAAGAACGAAATACCGTCCACCGCCCGCACATACCCCGTCCTACGCTGTAAAATTATCCCGTGCGTAACCGGGAAATATTTCTTGAGGTTTTCGACCTGCACCAACGGATCGGTTTCGCTCATCGCGGTGCTCCTGTCTGAACGTCAATCCAACAGGCGATTTTGTGGTTTGCAGCAACCTGTGTCAAGACAGGGTTTTCGTTCATGCACCTATCGATTACCCGTTCGCAGCGTGGCGCGAACGGGCAACCGTGCGGCTCAACCACCAGGTTGGGAGGAGCGCCGGGGATGGATTTCAACCTCCGGTCGCGACGCCGGTCAGCTCGCGGCAGGGCTGCCAGCAAGGCCAGTGTATAGGGATGACGGGGGTCTTCATAGAGGTCGTCCACTATCGCTTCTTCCACAATAAAGCCAGCATACATGACGATCACCCTCTCTGCCAGCCCGGCGACAACCCCAAGGTCGTGGGTGATCCAGATCATCGTCATACCCACCTGCTCGCGTAATTGGATGACCAATTCGATAATTTGTGCCTGGATCGTAACATCTAAGGCGGTAGTAGGTTCATCGGCAATTAAGATGTTCGGGGTGCAAGCCAGGGACATAGCGATCATAACCCGTTGGCGCATCCCACCTGAAAACTGGTGGGGATAGTTATCCAGGCGGCGGGTGGAATCTGGGATGCCGACCCATTCTAGCAGCTCGATCGCCCGACGGCTTGCCTGTTCCGTATTCATGCCCATATGCGTGCGCAGGGATTCGGTGATCTGCCGGCCGATGGTCAGAACCGGGTTCAGCGATGTCATCGGGTCCTGGAAGATCATCGAGATTTCCTTGCCTCGGATATGCTCTAAATCTTCCTCTGCCAATTTCAACAGGTCCACTCCCCGATAGAGGGCGTTACCGCTGCTGATCTCTCCGGGCGGGATGGGGATCAGGCGCAGTAGAGACATCACGGTAACAGACTTACCGCAGCCGCTTTCCCCCACTACAGCCAGCGTCTCACCTTCATCCAGCTTGAAAGAGATGCCGTTGACCGCATAAACTGTGCCCTCGGGGGTGTGGAATCGGGTTTTCAGGTTATTGACTTCGAGTAGAGTACCCATAAACGGCTCCATGAAGCGGCCCGCTCATACGGTCCGGCTACGTGGGTCAAGTGCATCGCGCAGTCCATCGCCTAAAAAGTTGATGCTCAACACAGTCAGCAAGATCAACAAGCCCGGGAAGAACCATAACCAGGGAGCGGTATCCATGTAGCTGTTCGCATTGTCCAGCATATTGCCCCAGGTAGCTGTCGGTGGCTGAACGCCCAACCCAAGGAAGCTGATGTAGGCTTCGGCCAGGATTGCATTGGCGACACCCAGGGTGGCCGAGACCACGATCGGAGCGATGCTGTTGGGCAGGATGTGGCCGATAATGATCTGCAAGTTGGGCGTGCCGGTGGCGTGCGCCGCTAGGATGAAATCGTTCTCTTTCAGCGACAGAAATTCTGCCCGTACGATGCGCGCCAGGTACATCCAGCTTGTCAGGCCAATGATCACCACGATAACGATCACACTTCCGCTAAATATCCGGCCAAATAAATTTATGTCAGGGATTTTATTACCGAAAAACTTGGCCATCACGATCAATAGAAAGATTTCGGGGATGATGAGCATGGCCTCGGTGAAGCGCATTAAGACGCTGTCTAGCCAACCGCCATAATAGCCGGCCAGCGCGCCGATCAGAATACCGGCCAGCGTTTCAATGGTCACAGCCGCCAGTCCGATCAGCAGCGAGATTTGGGCGCCGTAGATGGTGCGGGCCAGCACATCCCGCCCGATGGGGTCGGTGCCAAAGGGATGAGCTGCCGAGGGCGCTTGTAGTGCCTGGCCGGTGTCGTTGTGGTTGGCATAGCTTTCGGGGTAGATCAGCGTCCCCACGAGTGCATAGGCTACCAGCAAGATGAGCGTTATACCCCCAAAGAGCGCCATCTTGTGCCGGCGGAAGCGCCGCCAGGCCAGGTCTCTCAAAGTCAGGGGAGGCGCTTCCAGTACATCGTGGGTCAGCTGTGCTATAGGTCCGGGTGTAGCTGTGGTGGTAGTCATGCTAACCTTCTTAGGTCCCATAGCGAATGCGAGGATCCAGCCAGGCGTAGACGATGTCGGTGATGACCTGGAAAACCACTACAGCCACGGCGATCATCATCAAAATTCCCATCACTACCGGCGTATCGGCGCGACCAACCTGGTCGAGAAAGAGGCGGCCCATACCGGGCCAGGCAAAGATGCGCTCCGTTACGACGGCGCCGCCCAGCAGCAACGGCAAGTCCAGGCCAACCACCGTGACAATTGGCAGGGAAGCGTTCTTTAAGGCGTGGATGAAGATAATTTCCCGGCGCGGTAGACCCTTGGAGCGGGCAGTGCGGATATAGTCCTGACTCATCACTTCGAGCATGGTGCTGCGGACATAGCGGCTGTAGGCGGCGAAGCTGATCAGCGCGATACTCAGCACGGGCAGCACCATATGAAGGGCAACCTGCCCAGGCGTCTGGCCGATTTGTGGGTCGAACATGCCCACTGTGGGAAGATAGGGCAGCCCCCACTGCTTGAACAGCACGCCAAAAAGATACATCGAAAGTAAGGCAATAAAGAAGATCGGCATGGAATAGAAAATAAACGTGATTGCTGTAATCACGTTATCCCACAAGGAGTACTGCCTCAAGGCTGAATAGACGCCGATCAGCAAGGCGCCCAGAATGATGAAGACCTCCGCCGCGATCATTAATAACAGTGTGTTGGGCAGGCGTTCACTGATTACCTGTACCACAGATTTCCCACGGATGGAAAGAGACGTACCAAAATCGCCGCGCAGCACCCCTTTACGTGTGCCAGGTGTCTCTGCTACCCCATCACCGTTCAGGTCCACTTTAGTCCAATCGTTGCCAACCAACCAGTACAGGTATTGGACGTAGATGGGTTTATCCAAGCCAAGCTGCCGTTTCAAGCGTTCGCGATCGGCTGTGCGAGTAATAGTTCGCCCGCCCATGGCTGCAACCGGATCGCCCATATTCATCATCAGGGCGAACAGGATCATGCTGATGATAATCAGTACCGGGACACCTTGTAAAAGTCGTCGGATGATATAGCGGGTCATGGTATCCTTTGGATGGAGTATTGTTGGGTAACTTGGATCGAGTGTAGCATGATCAGTGCCCAACAATACTCCGAAATCCTTTTTATTGGGTCATGTCCCACTCCATAATGTTAAAGAGAGGGGTCACACCTGAGAACTTAACGTTTTGCAGCTTTGAGTCGAAGACCCAGATGTCCGGGTCCTGCCACAGACCCAGCCAGTAGACCTTATCATGGAAGATCTGGTTGATTTTCTCGATGGTCTTCTGGCGCTCAGTCACATCCAATTGGCTGGCTTGCTGTTCGATCAACGCGTCCAACTCTGGATCGCACAGGTAGAACGAATTCTGGCCGCTGGGTTTTTCGGTGGTTGGGATTTCGCTGCACAGCCAGTAAAAGATATCAGGATCGGGGAAGGCTGGAGCATCCGACCATTCCTGGATGTCTACCTGGCCGGTAGCGGCCGGACCATTGTTAGCGAAATCGGCGAAAAAGACATCGGATTCGTAGCTGGCCAAATCTAACTTGATGCCGACTGCAGCCAGTTCCTGCTGGGCAATAGCCTGTACGTTCTGGCGATCCTCTCGGATGGTCGTCCCATATCTCAGCACCAGTTTCTTGCCGTCCTTTTCACGTACACCGTCTGTGCCCACCACCCAGCCAGCCTCGTCCAGCAGCTTCTTAGCGCCTTCCGGGTCATAGGGATAGGTCTGCATGGGGGGGGTATTCCAAAACGGAAGGGCGTCCCAGTAGCTGGCAGGCACCTTGGTCAACCCATAATGCAGATCCTGGTTGAGCTTAACGCGATCGAAGGCCATGGCGATGGCCTGGCGTACGCGCACGTCGAGCATGGCCGGGTGGCCTTTATCTTTATTAATCAGGAAGAACCAGCTTTCGTTAAAACCTGAGGGTTCCGTGACAAGGTTGAGACCGGCCTTCTGGTAGGCGGGGATATCGCTATAAGGAGGAAAAGCAGCCAGGTTACCATCTCCTGCCTTCATAGCGTTAAGCATGGATGCATCGTCGGGCACGAAGCGCATAAAAATTTCGTCGATCTTGGGCTTACCCAGCCAGTAATTATCGCTGGCCACGAAGCGGGCGAAGCTGCCCGACTGCCATTCTTTGAAGACATACGGACCGCAGCCAACGGTGGGGGCAGCATTCCAGGCGGCTTTATCCAGCGTGCCATCTTTCTCAAAGACAGGCTGCAGGATGTGAGCGGGCAGCAGCCCCTTCCATAGTTGTGCCTCCCAGGGCGCAAACGGGTCTGTGAACTTCATCACCACCGTCTGCTTATCAGGCGCTTCCATGCTTTCTATCAGGTCATAGGGGCGGACGGAGCTGACAGTGTTCTTCGGGTCGATCCACATCTTGTAGGTGAAGATGAAGTCGTCCGATGTGATCGGCTGGCCGTCTGACCACTTGATGTCGTCGCGCAGCTTCATGGTGATGGTTTTGTAATCTGCGGAGACACCGCCATTCTCTGTGCTGGGGATCTCTTTTACCAGCCTTGGATGGGCTATGTTCTTCTCGTCAGAATACCAGGCATAACAGTTCCAGAGCTCCCAGGTGGTCGTCGAGAACCACATGCTGGTATATAGAGGGCTGAGCGAATCGAACTCCTGTCGCCATAGAAATGTGGCGACCTTACGTCCACCGGTGCTCGCGCTGGTCTGGGTGGGTTCAGCTTTGGTGGGCTCAACCGCTGTAGGTTGCACAAGCGTGGTTGGCTGGGCGGCGGGTGTGCAGGCTGTTGCGAGAACGGTTATTACCAGCACTAGCGTAAACAAGCTTTTTTTAGGGTTCACTTCATCCTCCTCGGGGGATTTTTTAATATTGTAAGATAAGGTTATTGAAAATTATACAGTTATCTTTGGTCATTCACCTCCTTCATGTCTTCTGGAGATAATAGTAATCCCCTTTCCTCGGTGGGACAAAGAGGAAAGGGGAAGCAATTAAGAGAGGGACAGTGTCGGCAACATCCTGTTTTTATATAGCCATAGTATAGCAATGTTTTCGAAAGAATCAACCCCCAGTTTTATTAAAATTTTTCACGGTATATCGACATCCAATTATCAACCTCTTTTTCGGTCACGACATAACCAGTACCGCCACGCGCCAGAGTCGATAATCCTCCGACGATGTTGCCCCAACGCAGGCAATCGGTGATTGGGCGACCGTCCAGCCAGGCCTTGATGAAGCCAGCATTGAAACAATCGCCAGCACCGGTCGTGTCCAGAGGTGTGATCGGTATAGGAGATGCGTAGTAGATTTGATCTTTCTCACAAGCGTATGAGCCATGTGATCCATCTTTTACGACCACCAATGGACAGAGCTTGCCGATCTGACGCATCGCTTTCTCCAGATCAGCTTCACCGGTCATTTCCCGAATTTCTCTAGCATTGGGTAGCAAGATTTCGATATTTTTTATTACTTTACGAACAGCGGGATTGTCCAACTTAATATCCTGGGGTGAATTGGCATCCATCACCAGCTTTATACGTTTAAGTCGGATAAGCTTGATACCGATATCAAATGAATTTCCAAAATATAAAATGGGTACATAAACCACCTTAGCCGAGGCAGTTGCCAGGGCTTTCATTACAGCTGGGAAACCCAGGTCCGGGTCATAATACGTTATGAAGGCCCGATCTTCCTTATAGGAGGCCGCAACTGTGATCCGCCTGTAGGATTTATCATGATAAGCGAAAAGAGAGGTATCTAATCCCTCAGTTCTAACACGCTCTAATACATACTTGCTTAATAGATCATTACCAAAATCTGCTGCCCAACCTACTTTTAAACCCAGCCTATGCATAGCGACTGCAGGGTTATAAGCGCCCCCCGGGATCATATCAAAGCCTGTGCCCACAACGTCTTTACCGAGTTCCGGAAATTGGGGTAAGCCAGTGAATATCAGGTCTAAATTATATGGGCCGACCACGATTACGTCATAAGATTTCGGCATGCCGGTGACTTAATTTAATATCGGAAAATAGGGCTGGTGTTTAATGATATATTCGTCGAGGATTGTTTTAGCGGTGGTATAGTTTGGTACCAAAGGATGTATAGCCAGTGCAGTTATAGCCTTGGAGTAAGATTTTTCCAAGGCTGACTCAATAGTGAGGTGCTCATACGCTTTCACCTGCTTGACCAAGCCAAGGCAATGATCTGGAATTTTTCCAACAGTTATAGGCCGGATCAGATCACGACCAACATAAGCTGGGATTTCAACTACATCCTTATCCTCCATGCCCGTTATCGCACCGAGATTGGTAACATTCAGGATCATCACTCTGGGGCTTTTCCCATATAAAGATTCGATCAAGTTTAGTGCTACACCTGCATATCCATCTCCTGAGATAGCTTTATTAATTTGCCCATTTAAGAGTCTGATGTTGCTGCTTATACCTGTCTCGCGAGTCATATAAGTTTCCCCACGCTGATTCATATATCGATAATAGGTTTCCAACATCCTACTCCAGTTATCTTGGGACTGAAGGCGCTTAAGATCATTAAACAATTGATGGTTCATCACCGCGATCTGTCCGCTTCTGGTTTGCCCCGCGCTGGTGATATTTTTTATAGCCTCCTCAGTGTTGTAGTAATAATATAGATACTCATTCGGCACCATCCCCAGGGAGTTTATGAATTCCGCATCGAATGGAAACCAGGGAAGCTTACCTGCAGCGAGTACCATTTTAATGAGCCCAGGAAGCCGGTCATTCCCTTTACATATGAAAGACCGAGCCCAACCCAAATGATTGAGCCCGAAGTAATCCAGGTATGTTTCCCCAGGCGGAACGCCTAATATTGCAGAGCCAATGCTCCACATGCTCGAAGGTGCATCACAGATACCGACTACTCGTTTCCAGTTGGTACTCCGAACGACAGCCTCAGTCAGCATCCCGGCTGGATTAGCGAAGTTGATCAACCAGGCATCAGGACAGACTTCCTGCATGACCCGAACATAATCCAGAAGGACTGGGATCGAGCGTAATCCCATAGCAAATCCCCCGGGTCCGGTGGTTTCTTGGCCCAAGACACCATGTGTAAGGGGAACGCGTTCATCAATTACCCGGGACTCGATCCCACCGACTCGGAAAGTAGTGATCACATAATCCGCAGATAATAAGGCAAGGCGGGCGTCTGTGGTATAGCTAATCCTGTATCTAGCTGTGGAGCTGCCATCAAGGTGGGCAGTTAATGTACCAATGAGATCGAGCCGCTCTCCATCAATATCCATAAGGGCGAGTTCACTCAAACCGATTTTATCTTGCCTTTTGGTTATTGCTTCTATTATCAAAGGTGTTCTGACACCCGCCGCACCGAGAATGGCGATTTTCATTGCACCTCGAGGAGAGGCGAAGCAGACTGGAGTTCGCGTTCTTGGTCTGCGCGCTCGCGCATTTGACTTCGTAATTTCCTAATATCTCTTGGGATCAGGTAAGCTGTAAAGATAAAGAAGAAAGCACATAAAGCCCAGGCAGAGATGCAGATGATCAAGAAAGCATCTTTAAGCGAATAAGCATCGGCAATTACCCCCACGATCAAAGGAGATAGGGCGGCACCCCCCGACTCAATAAAGCTTTCGACAGCGTTGGCTGTGCTGCGGATCTCTGGAAGTGTGACATCGTATATAGTCGCCAGGACGTTGGCGGTGGCAAAGGGGATGAATAGGGCCGTAATAATAAGCATGAACATGAATAAACCCTGGTCTGCGATTGGAATATTGAGGGTTATGGCCATAAGGATAGCCCCCATAATAACGCCAAACATGGAGACAATGAGCCGGCCACGCGGTGTGCGCTTAAACACATAGTCACCCAATGCTCCACCGATGGGGTAACCAGCGGCTAATACAAGGATAGCTGGAACCATGGTTATTAAGACGCTGCTTTCAGAATAACCGCGTTCTTGTTGCAGATAAGCGAAAAACCAGAAGGTGATCGCATTCCAGGGGAAAACACCAAAGAATCCTTGGATAATCAATAATATCAAGCTGGGGATTTTAAAAAGATCCCGGGCTGCCTTCCAGCTAAAGGAATAGGTTCCAACAATATCCAGGTCAGCCATCTCGGGTTCGCTTTTACCGCGCGTAGTTTCCTTAACTCCAAAAAAAATGACAACCGCTACCACGAGACCCAGTGACCCGGTGAGGTAAAAAACCCCTCGCCATCCGATCGTTCCGCTGAGCATCAAGCCTAGAAACATCCCAATCATGTACCCTAAAGGGCTGGTGAGAGATAAGAGACCATATATCTTTCCGCGCACCTGGGGGCCGAAATAATCGGAGACAAGGCTGTAAAGCCCCGGATAACTGGAATCGTCGATCCCTGTCGAGGCACGCGTTGCCAGAAAGATTGGGTAGGTTGGTGCAATGGAACTGATCCAGGTTGTAGAACCCCAGATGAAAGCTGCCAATGCCAGTAGCTTTGATCGAGCATATCGATCATAAAAATATCCCCAGATTGGATAGAGGATAGCACCGACAACCAGTGCACCGGTTGAGACAGCGCCCATCTGGGTCTTCGATATCTTAAAAGTATCCATAATATCGGTGGTTAGAGGACCGATCAACAGCCGGTCGGTTTGGTGCAGCAGCATGAACACAAAGAAGATAGCGACGATGAACCAGCGATACCTGGATGAGGATTTCATCTGCCCCTCCTTATGAGTTTGGTCGCCTCTGGATAGTTATTAAATTTTCAACATAGGGATGGAAACGCACATAACGGTATGCTTCACCGAATTGTACCCCAATTTTCTGTCCTATATCTGCAGCCTGCGATTGAATTGCAAAGGTAACCATTGCCAGTGGGTCGCCGATTGCATCTCCGGCAATAACACCTAAATCGACTCCAGCTATATGAGCCTGGCGTAAAACATCTTCAACTAGAAACGATATCTGGCTTTTATGTTCAGCCAATGCTTGTAATTTACGATCCAAAGTGTCTGTGATATCGATAACGTGATTGATGGAAGACGGCTCTTCGCTGTAGTATAACTTTTCTACCGTGAAGTGAGGCTCTAACCCCTCGGCCAGGTGCTCGGGATGCCAGAGTGGCAGGCTGGCATAATTAACAGCCTCCATAGATGCCCAGGCGACCGCACGATGATCCGGATGGATTTCATAACGTGCGAATGGATCTTCAGCAATAACCATATCGGG
>Ga0315289_10013663_pt1 | contig 11356 bp, 7 predicted proteins | sample YL17G11_40_MG_FD_203452 | JGI IMG/M metagenome (GOLD analysis project Ga0315289, IMG submission 203452) | Sediment microbial communities from Yellowstone Lake, YNP, Wyoming, USA - YL17G11_40 | ecosystem: Environmental > Aquatic > Freshwater > Lake > Sediment | place: USA: Wyoming | collected... | reverse complement strand
CATAGTATGCGAAAGATAAGAACCATGCGAAGCCTTATCTACTCACATCCCGCGCCCATTTGTCTGTGGATGAAAATGTCCGCAAAAGTCTTCCTAAGAGAAGCTACGGGTCTCGTTAGAGAACTCACATCGCTTGACGCATACATCATGTCTGCGTCGATCATCAGTTGGGGCGGCGCAGCAGCTGCAACAGTAATCCTGCTCGGCTTGTATCCCGGTTCTGATCTGGTGATAGCATTTACTCTCGGCCTGATTCCAGCGATCGCATTCATCTTTGTATACTCGATTCAGACAGCTGCGTTTCCAAGATCTGGCGGAGACTACGTGTGGGTTAGCAGAATAGCTGGACCATACACGGGTTTCACGTTCAGCTGGATGCTGCAGTTTGCGTACTTGTTCTTCATTTGTGGAGTGCAAGCGTGGTTCGTCGCTTGGGTAGGCGTCCCGTCGACACTGACGGCTCTCGGATTGATACTGAAAGCTCCGTACTTGACCGAATTGAGCACGGCGATAACATCATCGACTAACATTAGCTTCCTCGTATGTTTGATAGTTCTGCTGCTTGGAGGAGCCATCTGCATTCTCGGAGTCAGAGTCTACTCTCGCATACAACGAGCTCTTTGGATCTATGGAATGGTCGGAATGGCCGTATGGATTGGCCTGATGTTGATGAGCACACACGAAGGTTTCGTGTCCTCCTTCAACTCAGTACTGGCAGGCACGGCATCCTACGAGGGGATAATCAAGGCAGCTTCCGACGAGGGCTTGCTGAAACCAGTCGCACTCGGTGCAACACTGATCGCTACTATTCCGTTGAGCTGGGGAATGTACGCAGGATTCAACTACTCGGTCTATATGGCAGGCGAGACTAAGAACGTAACGAAGAATGTTCCGATCGCGCTTGTGGCAGGCCTGTTCACCAGCTGGATTTTCCTGATCGGGGTTTTTGGCCTATCCTCCAATATTTTCGGAACCGACTTCATGTACGCGATGAGCTCGCTCGCTGTTGCAGGGTCATCCTCTTACACTCTGCCATTCGGTCCGTCGCTGTCGTTTCTAGTATCAGTGTTGACTACCAACCCAGTCCTACTGTTCCTCGCATCATCGTCGCTGATCGTCTGGTGGTTCATGATATTGCCACCGCTTTACCTGGCGGGAAGCAGAGTCATCTTTGCTTGGGCTTACGACAGACTCATACCGGCGAAACTCGCAGACGTCAATGATAGGCTACACTCTCCGATACTCGCAATTGTCGTCGTCATCATTGCGAACGCCTTCTGGGCCTACATGAACGCGTACCAAGGATACTATCTCACCTTCCTGAACTTCTCACTGCTCACTGCATTGGGATGGGCTGTGCCCGGTTTCACGGCGGCACTGTTTCCATACATTAAGAAGGACCTTTACAAACGCACAGTGGGAATCCTACCGAAGACATACTCGCGCAGGATAGGCGGCGTGCCGATTCTTACGATAGCTGGACTCGTTCAAGGCATTGCGATGCTGTTCTACGGATACTCGCTTCTGTGGCCTACACTCACATTCGTCGAACTCTCACCGGCGGTCACATTGGCTGTAGAGTGGCTGGTCGGAATCGTCGTCGTAGGACTAGTGTACCTCCTAGCGGTCCGAGCCTACCGCAAGAGCCAAGGATTCGATCTCAGCATGGTTTTCGGTGAGATACCGCCCGAGTGAGGCGACCTATCTCACCTCCAACTTTTTCCACCCTCATCTTTTTCATCCATTCTCGAGAAGGCAATGGTGGCAGATGATAGATGCCAGACTCTAGGATCCGAGAGCGAATATTCAGATCGGTCGACGACAAGAGAGATGAAATGATTCGTTTTCTGCAGGACCTCGTACGAATACCGAGTGTCATGGTGACTGGCAAAGAAAAAGAGTGCCAAGAATTCGTGGCATCAAAGCTCGCCAAGACGGGCTGCAAGGTCGACATGTGGGAGACTGACTGGGACACAATCAGAAGTGCGGTGAGTCCGAAAACTGGCAGTTCTCTCTACGTACCAGTTGAAACTTGGATGCCAAACTATCAGGGTTTCAAGAATCGCCCGAATGTTGTGGGGATGTTGAAGGGGAGCGGGGGCGGAAGGTCACTGCTCCTGAACGGTCACGTGGACGTTGTACCGGCAGGCCCTAAAGAGAAGTGGACCCATGATCCGTGGGGCGCCGAGATAGATGGCGGCAGGCTGTACGGTAGAGGAGCAGAAGACATGAAGGCCGGGGCAGCTGCGAACATCATCGCGCTCGATTGCTTAGCATCCAGCGGTATCAAGCTGAAGGGGGACGTTATCGTGGAAAGTGTGATCGACGAGGAGACAGGGGGAAATGGCACACTCGCATGCCTTCTACGAGGATACCGCGCCGACGCCGGCATCTTCACAGAACCAACTGATATGGAGATTCACATCCAAAGCTCCGGCGCGCAGTACTTCAAGTTCAGCGTGACCGGAAAACTCACACACTTGGCTAACAAGTATGATGGCGTAAACGCCATTCACAAGGCAATGAAGATCATTGAAGCGATCAAGGACTGGGAATCCTACAGAACCATGAAGGGGCACGAAATGTACCCGTTGCACAGGAGATGGCCGATACCTTTTCCGGTGGAATGTGGTGCAATAAGCGCAGGATCGCTCAACTCCTTCGAGATCGAGTCCCCGGCTGAACTCTGCGTTGTCGGAGGAGCGTATCAGTCGATGCCCCACGAACGCATCGAAAACGTCAATGAAGATCTCAAGGAGTTTATCATGAAGGCGGCGTCCACTGATCCCTGGTTGAGAGATCATCCGCCGAAGGTGGAGTTCATAGGTCTGGCGTACGAGGGAGCGATCGTCGATCCTAGCCACCCGATAGTTGGTGCGTTGGGTCAAGGATACAGTCAGGTTATGGATGCGAAAGCCAAAGTAGCTGCTGATCACAGTGGCAATGACATGCGCTTGTACACGAACCATGGTGACACACCGAGCGTCGTGTTTGGACCCGGCAGTGGAAGAACAGCTCACTTCCCAGATGAACACGTTCCGCTGGATCAGTACATTGACGCGATCAAGATCCTCGCCGCAACCGCAGTGGAGTGGTGCGGACACGAAAGTTAGGCGTCCAAACAGCCTTCGATCGCTCGCAGACAAAGGTCGAAAAGGGAGAGTGTGAGACTAGTGAAGAAGAGAATAATCGAAACGATTCTTCTTTGGGGATGCAGAGTCCGAAATCCTGAGCGTTCTCAAAGCGTGCGTCCACACGGCCTCTGTCGGTGAGGGGTGTTGTTGGTTCGTCGCTCGAATGTGTATTGGTGAAATCAGCTTTGCCCTAATAGTCTCTTGATCCAATCGACTATTCTTTGAATAGCCGCCGAGTAGTCGACGATTGATGTTGCGGGTGGTGTGTGTCCAACTTGGTGGGCACACATAAAACGGGAGTTCAGGTTACGACGCTCGCACTCTCTTTGTGTTGTCTCTAGTTGTCTAACACCCCAGATTTTCCAGTGAACCCTCCGTGGAAGAACAGAATGAGCGCTCAGTCTCTCCGTATTCGCCGTCAATCGGCAAGGGCGAGTCGAACGCGTCTTTTCGTATGCGCCCACGCATTGTAGGCTCTAACGTGTTGCCGCAACCACTCAGGATAGATGTCCGCGAGTGTGGATTGGCAGAAGTCGATTGCCCATTATGTGTGCGCACCAGCTGACCCACACACACAAATCAACCCTAAATCACGTTGGACTAGCTTTCGAATGCCGATAGAGCGGACTCAAGTCGTCGTATCTCGAATGGTCGCGTCGTGAGAGGAGCTCGTTTGAAGTCATCTGGTCATGATAGGATCCCGCTTGCGAAGGCTGACTCCGTTAACGAGTCCCTCTGGGAAAGCGATGCGCTCGTATGGGACAAGTATTGGGTGCCAATCTTCTCACTCTTCGCAAAACAACTAGCACTGGTTTCTTCGCCCTCGCCAGCCGATGTTATCCTTGATGTCGGCACCGGCTCTGGCCTAGCTGTTCGCGAGATATGCAAGACAACACCGTCTGTAGGGCTCGTCGTGGGAATTGACTCGTCTGAAACGATGATACAACTGGCGCGCAGGAGGGCAACCTCAGCGGGCTTGAAGAACGTAAAGTTCCTCAACATGCGCGCAGAAGAGCTACGCTTTCCGGACGGCTTCTTTGATGTCGTAGTCTCCAATTGCGGCATAGAAGTTGTAGGCTTCTCTCAATTCGTCAAGGAAATCTCTAGAGTCCTTCGACCAGGCGGCCTGTTCGCGTTCAATGACTGGAACCTCATCGATGTCAAACCACACAAGATCTTCAAGGAAATCCTGGGAAGGCACATGATCGCAACACCGTCTCCTCAGCTGGCTCGCGAAAGAGCAGCGCCCGCTATGTCTCTCGATGAAAAGATGCAGCTCCAGATTCTCCTAGAGGTAGGGTTCAAGAAGGCCTCACTTGTCAGACGCAGGCACCAAGTGCGTCTGAACAGCCTAGAAGACTACCTGAGACTCCGCCTCACCCGGTCGACCATTCATAGAGAAGTATCCGAGATGGCTCCCTCAAATCGAAGAATGTTTCTGCGCGACCTCCGGCCTGCCCTAAAGCAGTTCGTGCACGATGATGCGTTCATCTTCGACTGGCCCGTGTATTACATACGGGCAAACAAACCTCGCTGAGGGAAGCCTTACATCCACACTGGCAAGAATTGCTTCTATGCCCGTTTTCGTTATGTCGCTTATTCCAGCTTTTGAGCTAGGCTTGTGGAATGCTTGGATTTTCATGCTCTATGTGATATTATCCAACGTATTACCCTACGCATTATCAGGATGGCTAATCGACAAAGAGGTAATGAAGAGAGTTACTGCAACTGACATGTCACTCAACGAGACTGAGAAGAAAATCTCGAATATCATATCATTTCTATTCTATGCTCTAGTTGCTTACAGTATCTTCTTGCCGCTTAGACTGGGCACAGTCTGGTTCTTTGCTGGATTCCTCATCTACTTGCTGGGAGCGATCATCATGACGATAGCAATGCTGGATTTCTTCACTACTGCAGTGGACAAGCCTGTCACCAAAAGGGTCTACAGTTTTTCAAGAAACCCCATGTACTTTGGCATGTTCTTCATTTTTGGCGGCACAGGAATCGCATGTGCTTCCTGGGTTTTTCTGCTACTTACCGCAGTCTTCATGAGTCTATCGCATATTGCTGTGGTTTCCGAAGAACGTTCTTGCCTCCAGAAATATGGAAATGCATACCGAGAATACATGAATAGTATCCCAAGATGGATTGGAATACCGAAATCGAGGAAAAGCCTCCATAATCCCTAAGATATTCTACAACATCGGAATCTTGTTTCTCTAAACAAGTTACTAGCGTCCGTCGTTCAGTTCCGTCAGAAAAGTGTGTGTGGGTCCCTTGGTGCGCACACATATCTCGAATCCGTTACACCTGCTACGCGCTTCGCCCTCAATTCCCCCTATGGATCCTACTCTTTAGCAGGATTCGCAGTAGGTCAGATTCTAGTCGTTCTAGGAGATGTGTTCGCTTCACTGTTCCTTTTCTTTTCTAGAACCCATAGGGCTAGGCCGCTTCCTTTCTGACTGGCAGTTCTTTCTGACGACCCTTACACTGAGCCAAGGCTGGTCTGCTGCAAGCGGTGGTAAGAGATGTGACAACAACTGCTCGGCACTGAGCCGTCTGACTGTTCCAGTTGGAGCGGTTTGGGTCCAGTCGCTGCCCTCTTTGAGGTATCTCCATTCTCGTCCATGCTTGGTTGTTATGTGTATTACATAGTCGGTATTCTTCATTCTGCGCTCAAGGTTTAGGTCTGATCGGTCCAAGCGGTATGAGACTTACTGTCCCAATCGTCCACCGTGCTGCATGAAGGGGACCTGCAAGAAGGGGGGCATAACTTGCCCCAACAAAGACGAAGGGGCATGTGTGGGGCATCTCATGATGCGCACACACACTTTTTGCACCATCACGAAAAGAGTGTCTTGACGTGACAGCGTTGGCTATGGTGGAGAGCTTATGTTTGTACTCAAATATCGATCCAAATTCCATTCTATTAGTTTGCATCGCACATCGCATTTCTTATGGGGGCCGGCGGAAAGAAACATCTTTGCACATCTATCGATGTATTTCGGAAGATTCTCTGGAAGATACCCAAATCGCTCAAGATTGCTTATGATTGGATAGGCGTGGCGGTGAGCAATCGATGCGCACGGTTTCACGCGTCCGTTCTCATCAATCGAGATCACCTTGGTGGGGACGAAGAGATGGCAGTCATACTCTCGTCCTCGAGGCAGAAGGGGAGGGTCGAACGCCTTTGGAGTTGCACGTGTGAATCGTTCATCATACGCGTTGTAGTTCATGATTAAAGGAAAATCATCGTCACTGCTATCATGATAGAACGGATTGAAGGACACATCGTAGTAGTTCGTTAGCCGCCACGAGTCCAGATATCTCATGAAATCATCTCTCCATCCGTCACTGATGCAAGCAAGTTGGGGAAGCGCATGCTCCACAAAATGCTTGTTGATAGCGATGAAAGATTCATAGTCCGAGAAGTGTATCGTGGTCACCACCTGTCGACCGGCCTCAAGCAGCTTCTTCGTCAACTTGAGATATCTCTCCGTAAGATGAGAATTGTAGGTGACTCCCCATCGGTGTATGTGTTCGATCAGGACTTCCAGTTCGGCAGAATCCTCCGGCTCTCCTGCAGAGACGAGGGCAAAAGGTAGACACTTACCATAGGTCTCAGCAAGGAGTGGAAGCTGAGGATGTAGAAGAGGTTCACCACCAAGAAGAGGCACACTATAGAAAGGGTCCTTCCGGTGGTAGGCAAGCAGGATCTCTGCCCTGCGCAAAAGAAGCTCTATGGGAACGTGACGTCCGTGCATGCCAAAATCCCCTTGGCCAAAACAAAAAGGGCAGCCGCCACTACACTTGGTCGTAACATAGAGCTCCGCCGCCTCAATCCAGCTGTGCATCTTGCTGGTGTGGCCATGATAACGTTGAATTGTGCTCAAAGCCTTCACGAGACTCTAGGCGGCAAGCCCACAGGGTAGACTCAGATAGTTCTCCTCATCTTGTAGAACAATGCAGGATTCCACCAAGTTGGCCAAGATGCGTTTCAATTGCTGCGCTGTGCAGTTCAGATTCTTGTTCCTGAGGTACGATTCTACTGCAGAGAAATGTCGAGTCTGGTCACAGTATTCCATGATATCGGCGTAGGGGCTTTCGAATACCTTTCCTTCACATGAGTGCACGCAAGGTCGAGTATCCTTGGTGATCAGCAGTCCTTTCGCGTTTCTACGTGCAAGAAACATGCTTTCCGCAAATGAATTTCTCCATCTTTCAACGGCTTCCTTAAGGTGCTCAACATACTCATCCGGAATCCTCTTGTCCGCATAATCAAATTCGAAGCAATACGCCTTTCTCGCGAGGTCACTTGGGAGAAGTCCCGCAATCTGTGCAGAACTTCTGTCCAACGGAAAGCCGTGCGTGGCATTTCTTGCAGAACAAGATCCCTTCAGCAGGTCTGGGTGGTTCAGGTTGAGGATTCAGCCAATTCAATCCGCGTCTCACTCCACCGATAGCCTTGGGATGGCTCCACTTCCAAGCGACCACAAGCACGCCTGCAACAATCGCTGCGAGAAGGAGTATCACGACGGCATTGTATGGGCCGAAAGACAGGTTTTCAATTCCAAGGAATCCCGGGAGGGTCTGAGTGGTTTCCACAGTGATCGACTGAGTGGTTACCACAGTGACGGGCTGAGTGACCTCCTGGGTCGTAGTCGATGTCAGGCTCCAGGCCGTCAAAGAGTAACTAGTACTGGTGGTTGTGATGGTCTGAGTGACTGGGGCCGTGCCGACCGTGAACGTCACGCTGGCTCCGTTGTTTGTTCTATTCGGATCGTTGTACTGGAATGGGGGAGGGCCATCCGCAGACAAATAGACTGTATATGTGCCTGCTGGAACGTTCAGAGTCTTCTCCGTTGTGACGGTCATGCTTGATCCAACCGGACCGTTGTACGTCACGCTCAAGGTGGCCATGATGACTTGCCCCATAACCTCTATCCGAACAGTTTGCGGGAAGGCAGTTGTTGTCGACAACGCCCGCAACGTTGCACCGAATGTGACTGTGGCTCCTGGCGCCGGGTTGTTTGGGGTAGCAAACGCGTTAGTCAGCTCCCAGTCGGTTTGAGGTAGCGCATAGCCCGTTGGTTTTGGAACAACAATCGCGAAGACGTTTTGGAAGGCGTTGAGAGGTCCGGGGAATGGTGCCCCGATCGGGTGAGACCAGATCGCGAGCGTATAGTTTCCTTGCGGTTTAGATTCATCCACCTTCACAGTCATCGTTGATGAGTACGGTGCAGGCTGATTGTTCACCGAGAAGCTCACCGTGAATCCAATAGTAGGAGGAGAGTAGATCAGTTCAACAGATGGATTTCCCGCAGAACAGAATACGTTGACATCGAAAGTAGCTGTTCCCCCCTGCGCGACATAATCCCAAGTGGGCGTGACTGTGAGTCCGCAGCGGACTGAGGCTTGGTTCACTCCGCTGGCATTCGCCGGTGAGATCTGGCCGTGCAGAGCGCTCCCTGCAGCCACAACCATGACGAGCAATAACAGGCTGACTGACCAGATAGCTCGTGACAATCTAGCTCAGTAGTATAGCCCTGCCTTCTGGGTATATTCCCTTTGGTATTGAGTGACGCCAGAGTCTATATAGTCTCACTCGAACTCGAAGGTCATGGCATATCTAGTCACAAGTCATAACTCGTTGCGAATAGCAGTACGGTTGAGAGGAATTGACTCGGCCAGAAACGCGAATTATGATTCTGGTATTCTTGCTTCTGTCTCTAACTTGCTTGACTCTGGCACCACCCGCCCACGCGGAAACCATTACGCTTAGCTCGAATCCGGATTGCGTTTCATGGGGTCAAGACAGGATTGACTGTGTTGCTAGGGGAACTGACAACGCGCTTTGGCACACTTGGTGGAGTTCAGGCACCTGGAACGGGTGGGAATCATTCGGAGGAATCCTGACTTCAGGTCCCTCTGTAACATCATCGGCTCCAGGTCGACTGGACATGTTCGCGAGAGGTGAAGATAATGCCCTTTTGTACATCGTGTGGGATGGCGCGCTTCACCCATCGGAGTCTATAGGAGGGGCGCTGACGAGTGACCCGGACTGCATCTCGGCGGTGTTCGGTACCATAGACTGCTTCGTCAGAGGACCAGATAATGCCCTTTGGCACATTTCATTCAACGGTAGCTGGAGCAACTGGGAATCTCTGGGCGGAATCTTGACGTCTGGCCCAGGAGCAGAATCCATGTTGCAACAAGGAGCGAAAGCTATGGCGGCATTCGTCCGAGGGGCGGATAACGCGATATGGGTGATAGCTTGGGCCGAAGGGTGGGGAAAATGGAGTGACTGGACCGGCTACGGAGGCATACTAACTTCGGACCCTGACGCCGTGGGATCAATGGATCCTCAGGATCCCAAGTTATTCACATACCGATGTGATTGGGTTGTGAGAGGCCCTGGCAATCAGATATGGTGGAAGTGGTGGAGTGTCACTAGTGGAACCATCAAAGACAGTACGGGCTGTCAAGGATGCGACGGATACGAAAGCTTGGGCGGCGTCTCAAACTCAGGCCCCACGGTTGCCTCGAGGGGATGGAATAACCTTGAGGTCTTTACGTTGGGCACGGACAATAAGCTCTACCACATAAGATGGGACGGCTCCACTTGGAGTTCATGGGAGGCAGTGCCAATGACGATAGCCGTAACCGCCGTAACAACGAGCAGTACTCTCGCTGCAACCTCCTCAGAATCATCCAGCAGTAGCGCAACCACCAGTGCCACGTCAATGGGAGAATCTGAAGTGACAACGAGCTCGCAGTCGCAGCCTACCAATACTCTCCTCGGGACGGCCGACCTGATAGCAATGCTACAGCAGAATGGCGTTTTGATATTCGGGGCGATAGTACTCATCGTGATCGTAGTGCTTTTCGCATCGAGGACTCGCCATAGGCGACTGGAATCTCTAAAGTCTCAGTAATTGAGGACGCGCATTTTCTGTCCGAACTGCGGAGGCCAAATCCCTCCCGACAATATGTTCTGCCCCAAATGCGGGGGAAAAGTCTACGGCTAGTTTAGGCTGATGGGGAGGCGCTAACATCTGGAATATCTCCAAACCACTCCAACGATTCTCGACGTGATGTGGAGGAGTCTACAATCGCCTCATTTCTGGGCGCTTGAAGAATTTACTGTCTAAAATGTACTGTACAATTTACTGTGCGATATGCCATGCCCAGACGATCAGTCAACCGAATTGTCTTCCATGGACCTGAGGTCTCTGGCATCTCCCAAGATGTACTTCTGACGTTTCAGCCCTAGTTTCATAGATGATCACCATCATCAAATGGCGATTGTTGGGGGGCACTTCTTCTAGCACAGACACAGAAACATTCGTGGTTGTTCGTTGGAAAAGTGTGTGTGGTACTAATGGTGCGAGCACCCGAATTTGAACCCTCAAGGGAGGAGTTGGAGAGATCGTTTTCGTCGTCGTCGCGCACCAGCTGACCCGCACCACACTGCCAATTTACTGGTATCGACCTTCGTCTCCAGAACGATCAGTGTGTTTATTGCACTGGGCAGCCACATCGGATCATCACAGTAGTTGAAGTTGTGTATAACGCCGGGTTATGCCCGCTGGTCCTTACGTGCTTCACGGTATTTCCGGAGGCAATCCTGACATCTGAATGCTCTCGTCTTATCGACTGGAAAAGGCACGGAGTCTTCTTTGCCGCAGTCGCTGCATTTGAATGGGAAACGCTTGGTTTCATCGCTCATCATATTCACCACCAATATGACTGCAATCGCCTTCCATTATTACTGTGGGTTCATATGAAAAGCCAATCAAGCCAATATAATTTACTTTCGGCGCTCCGCGCCGTAACGACACGTCTGTACGCGTTAGCCATGCGACATCACGTTAGATGTCTTAGAGATAATCGTTAATTACGGTTTAGGGGGTCTCTTGGTGCGCGCACACAATTACGGAACCTTGGTGCGGCCGTCGTCATTTGAACCTTCGTCGTTAGAAGTGTGTGTGGCTCTCTTGGTGCGCGCACACACACAAAATCGCTCATCTCCCATGAGGGTTCAAATTACGACGCTCGCACCAAGTGACCCACACACACCTCGGCGAAACGGGACTCAAAGCATTCATTGATATCGCAAGCATCGCAGCGAAATCCGTCCTAATCGCAGGGTTAGCAAGTATGATTGTGACCATCTTGGTCTTCTTCGGCGTGATATTCGAAGAAATCAAAACCTCTGC
>Ga0315289_10013662_pt1 | contig 11356 bp, 8 predicted proteins | sample YL17G11_40_MG_FD_203452 | JGI IMG/M metagenome (GOLD analysis project Ga0315289, IMG submission 203452) | Sediment microbial communities from Yellowstone Lake, YNP, Wyoming, USA - YL17G11_40 | ecosystem: Environmental > Aquatic > Freshwater > Lake > Sediment | place: USA: Wyoming | collected... | reverse complement strand
AACCGCCGTTGCGCGGATCGTACCAGTGCGCTATGACCATTGCGCCGGAGACCCTGTCCAAGCGGACGCTGAACGGATTTCCGAAGGGAGAATACGCAAGGGCGAAGCTGCCATCCTCGGCTCGGGCAGCCTGGACGTGGTCTTCCAGAACCCCTTGCACCGAGGCGACAATGGCCCGGTCAGGAACCAAGCGGTACCACGGACGCAGCTCAAGGAGCTTGCGCATGTAGCCCATGCTGAAGGCGCCCTCGCAGTCCATGGCCTCACGCCAGTTCATGCTCGCCTGGCCCGCGGCGTATGCATAGTCCGTGGACGAGAGCCGGGGGTTACCTGCCTCGTAGAATTGCCGGACTTCCCATGCCCCGTAACCGTTGCCGGCGGCGCCGGCCAGCATGTTCCAATAGGCCGCTTCGCGAACCTGGTGCGCATCCATGCGCTTCTTGCCGACGATGGGCGGATGGTTCTCGTAGCGAGTTTCCATGTCTATGGTGGGCTTCGCCGGCGTCAGGTTGTAGTCGTGCGTGATGAACTCGTAGTTAAGGGCCCCCCAGGCGTGGCTGGACTGAATTGAGTTGAAGTCGAGCCAGTCGGCGTTGTGGAACCAGAAGGACGATGAGTATCCGACCACCCCCGGCGCGGGGCCGGGGCCGTGGTAAGAGACAAGATGGGCTCCTGCGCTTCCCTCTTTGAGGCCCCTGGCCATGGCGTTCCAGACCGCCTCATAGCCGACGGGTGACCGGTCGCCGCCGATGAACCAGATGACGGCGTTCTGCCAGTACCGACTGCCGAGGAACCTGCCGAACGCGAATGCATTGGACTCGGTGAAGACCTGCTCGTTCAAGCTGCCCTTGCGGACGTGCTCGCCGCTGTTGGCAACGATGCCCATGACAAGGCCGAGTTCATTGGCGCGGTTGACGACATAGTCCACGTTCTCAAAGAACGCCTCGTTCGGCTTTGTGGGGTCGCCATCCACCAGCGTCAGGTCGCCGTAGAGGTTGGGCGTCTTGAGGCCGCGGAGCATGTAGGCCTGGACGGCGGTGAAGCCCTTTGCCACGCGGTTCTTGAAGTAGACGTCCACTTCCTCATGATTCAGGCGTTTGAACAACTGCCAGCCAGTGTCTGCAAGATAGAGGAACGGCCTGCCTCTGTCGGTGACGAGGTAGCGGCCAAAAGGGCTGACCCTCAGTCGCATGCCTTTGACCGAACCGGCCGGCGCGAAGAGGGGATTCGCAGGCTTAATAAAGGGCGTCGCGATGTCGGTCTCCTTTGAGGTCTGGGGGACACCTTACGCATCTCTTATTCATCACGGCCGAGCTTTGCGCTTGCGGTCTGCTCTGCAAGCCAAGTCGGGCACCGGACCAGGTTCCGTAAGGCATCCTGCGGCTCTTCAGATTCCAACGGCTCCCCGTCTGCTCGGGCCGTGAATATAGCAGCTTCCTTTGGCAGAGTCCATGCCCAAGTCATAGGCCGAAAGGCATGCTTGAGCTGGCGGTGCCCGAGGCTCCGGCGGCTACCGCGGGCCAGAGTCGGCCGTGACATGGGGGTCGGTGCGGCGGAGCGCGGCTCTTATCCGCAGATTTCGCCCGCCGTGCGGCGGAGCAGATGAGAGACGCGAGTCAGGACCTTGGGCTGGTCCGCTACGGCATTTTCAGGATTGACGGGTATACAAGGAAATTGTAGAATCTAACAGCTTCAATAGGAGGGACAAGTCTTGGGAAGGTTCGCCCTGGCGGTCTCGGTGGCCTTCTTGCTCCTGGCATCTGCCGTCGTCCGGGCGCAGGGGCGCTTTGCCCTCCAGTCCGAGGAAGTCAAAGACCCGTCCGTCCCGCCCGTAAGGCTCGGCGTCGAGTTTCTATCTCCGCAGCGGGAGAGGCCGGCGGGGCTGAAGGTCCCTCCGAAGGGTGTCTCGGCGCAGCCCTTGTACTATATCGCCCACGTTGGGGGAAGGGACGTACTGCTCGTGCTCTACGAGTCCAAGACGCCAACGCTGTTCGTGGACATCCGCGGAAACGGAGACCTGTCGGACCAGAAGCCGTACGAAGCCGCAACCGTGCGGCGAGGCTCTCTTTTTGCCAGCCAGTCGGCGAGGGTGTTTGGACCCATCGCGCTGGACGTGTCGTCAAACGGCCAGAAGGCCCAGGCGAGATTCAAAGTCGCGCTTCTGGACATGGGGCGGGACACACACTACCTGCGGCTCTTCCCTGCCGAGATGCTTTCCGGCAGGGCCAACCTGGCGGGAAAGTCGTACTCGTTCGCCCTCCTGGACGGCAACTTGAACGGACGATACAACGACGTTTTGGCTCTCTCACCAGAGCCGGAGTGCGACTGGCTGGGGATCGACCTGAACGGAGACGGAAAGTTCGACGAGCGCATGTTTGACTCCGGGGAGGTCATGCCGCTGCCGCGGATCATGCAAGTGAAGGACACCTACTACAGCCTGAAGGTCGAACCGGACGGGGCCTCCGTAACCTTTGAAAGGGTGGAGCCGGAACTCGGCACGGTGGACGTCGGGTTCCCGGGTGCCGAACTGACGCTGCTGTCCGACAGCGGTTACCACCACATTGAAGGCGGGCAGGGCAAGTGGCAGCTCCCCGCCGGCAAGTACTGGGCCTGGCGATTTGTGCTGAACCGCACCGACGATAAGCGACTCCATTGGAAGATGGAAAGCGTGGCGAACACCGGCAAGCTGAAGGACTTCGAGATACGGGGCGGAGAGACGCTTGTCCTTAAGGCCGGGCCGCCGCTTATTGCTAAACTGGAAGTCCAGCAAGCGCCGGGAGCCGTGTCCATCGGGCTTGCCATCGTCGGGCAGGCCGGCGAGCAGTACTCGCCCGCCGCCAATCGCAACGGCTCGCAAGTGGCTACACCGGCGCTCAGGATCCTCAGCGAGTCAGGCAAGGTGCTCGCCGCCGGCTCCTTTCAGTATGGCTGAGGCGGCGTGTGCCGGTACTCGTGGCGAGTGCCGAGTGGCTTCAGAGGCAGATACCGGGTCGAGGTCAAAGCCGACCTCGGGCCGTTTGAGTTGACAAATCCCGAAGAGTGGCACACCATACAATGAGGGTCGAAACCCCGGCGTGCCGCTCGTGCGGTCGGCGGGTGGGGCGGCCCGGTATTGCAGGGAGGAAAGGGCAATGAGAAGAGCTGCACTGGCGATCGTGCTGGGCTTCTTCCTGTGCGCGCCGTGCGTGGTGCGGGCCCAAGGGGAGTTCGCTCTCGAATTGCAGGAGATCAAGGGCAAGGCGCCCCCTGGGGTCGCCGAGGTCGAGAAGACCGTGTCCCCCCTTCCCGGCAAGCCTTACAAGGTCAAGGCCCTCCCCGCGGGCCTTTCCCGCCACGTTTCTTACTATGGCGTCCATCTGGCCGGCAAGCCCATCGTGATGCTCCTTGACATGACAGAGGCACCCAAGCTCTACGTGGACACCAACGCCGACTTCGACCTGTCCAATGATAAACCCGCTGAGGGGACGACAGAGAAAGAACAGCCCATCCCCGGCGACGCCAACATGAAGACCTACGACTTCGGCGCTTTCAGGGTTGAGGGCGGCGAGGGACGCGCCCCGGTTATGGTCCGGGCCAAAGTCGCGATCTGGGGGAAGGAAGGCAACAACTACTTGAGCCTTTATCCCGCGGCCATCCGTTCCGGCCAGGTCCGCCTGGGCGACAAGTCATACACCGTGCAGCTCGTGGACGCGGACTTCGACGGCCGCTACGACGGCATGGCCTCCCTCTCTACCAGCCGTGACAAGTGGGATCTGATTGCCGTTGACCTGGGCAGCCAAGGCACGGCCGCTGCGCAGACTGCCCCATCCGAAGAGGCGCAGCCGCTCTCGAAGCTCATGCGCCTGGGGGGCAATTACTACGGCGTCCAGGTCGCCGCGGACGGCTCCACCATGCGGTTGGAAGAAGCCCACACTGCGCTGGCCACCCTGGACGTCGGCCAGCCCGGCGTCAAGCTGACTGTCATGTCTGATTCTGGCTTCTACTCGCTCAGCGGCGAGGGGAAATGGCAGCTCCCCGTCGGCCATTATCAGACCCAGCGTGTGACGCTGAGCAAGACCGATGACAAGGGAGACGTTTGGACGCTGTCCGGCAGTGCATCCACGGGGAAGCTCAAGGCCTTCGACATAGCCGAAGGCCAGACGCTGGCGACGAAAGCCGGCCCGCCCCTCGTGGTCCGCACGTCTGCGGACAACATGGGCGCGCGGGCGGTCTCGATCGGCGTAGATGTGACCGGCCAAGCCGGAGAAAAGTACACCCCGGGCGTAGCCAAGAACGGTGCGGCAGAGCCGCCACCCACGTTGCGCATCCTCGACGAGTCCGGCAAGGTCTTGGGGGCCGGCTCATTCCAATATGGCTGAGGCGGCGCTTGCCGGTACTCGTGGCGAGTACCGAAAGATTTCCATGGCAAGTACCGTGTCGAAGTTAAGGCAAACGTGGGGCCGTTCGAGACAACCGTTCCGGAGGAGTGGCATACCGTAAAGTAGCGCGCGGGGCTTGCCAAATGCTCGTTGCAGTCGGGGGAGTTTTGTGCTTTCCGCCCCGGCAGGCCGCTGTAAGGTCGGCGCGCGGCGGACCCCGGCAGCAGCAACCGCTATGCGGAGGGCTCATTGTGAAGAAGGCGCTCCTCGGCGCTGTTTTCTCGCTATCGCTTTTCGCGATGCTGCCGGACGTCCGAGCAGAGGGCGTCTTCCCGCTCCGGTATCAGCAACTGACCGACCGGTCCCAGCCTTGCGCAGCCGTGGCCTGCCGGTATTTCACGCTGTTGCCTCCGCCCGAGCAGCCGCAGGCTCTCCCTGCCGGCATCGCGGGCGCGGCGCGCCCGTACTCCACGCAGTTTGGGTCGGGGCAGTTGTTGCTGGTCCTTGCCGGCTCGAAGGCCTACCTCGATACGGACGCTGACGGCGACCTCTCGGGCGAGGCGCCCCTCGTGCAGGTCGAAATGCGCTCGCAAGGCAACGTCACAGTCTACCAGTTCGCACCTGTGGCCGTGAGGATCCCCGGATCGCAGGAAGGCGTGCGAACGGCGGTATCCTTGGAGGTCACTTCAATGAGGGGGCGCGAACCCGACGCGGCGTTCTACCCGGCCGGCTGTTGCGGCGGCATGGTCCAGTTCGGGCGGAGCCGATGCCGGCTTGCCGTGGTTGATGGAGATTATGATGGCCGCTACGACGGCGTCTTCTCGCCCTCGTCAGATGGTGCGGCCCACGACTGGCTTGCAGTGGACCTGAACGGCGACGGCAGGATGGACAGAGGCGCCGACGGCGTGGGCGAGGTGATCCCCTTGCCGAAGCTCATCCAGATGGACGGCGCCTACTACGGCCTCGAAGTGCAGCCCGACGGCTCCGCCATTCGCATCACCAAAGCAGAGCCTAAGGTCGGAGTGCTGGATGTAGGCACGCCTGGTGCGGAGGTTGCGCTCTTATCCGACTGCGGCGCGTATAGACTGGGCGGGGCGGAAGGTAAGTGGCTGCTGCCCGAAGGCGACTACGTTTCGACCGCCGTGAACCTGAACTTGACCGACCGAAGGGCAGCGAAATGGACGCTCAGAGGCACGGGAAACGTCGGCGGGCTCCGCCACTTCCGGATCCGCGTGGGCGAGACTCTCGTCCAGAAGGTAGGGCCGCCTTTGACTGGCAAGACCACCGTCACGCAACTTAGCAGAGAGCCCGCGACTGGACAGAGCATCGTGATGATTGGTTGCGAAGTGACAGGCCAGGCGGGCGAGGCCTACCTACCGGGGGTTGAGAAGGACGGCCAGCGGCAACCCCCGCCCAGGTTCAGGGTCCTCGACCAACGGGGAAAGGTCAATGCATCCGGCTTGTTCGAGTATGGCTGAGGCGGCACGTGCCGGTACTCGTGGCGAGTGCCGAGAGGCTTTCAAGGGGCGTACTGTGTCCAAGTGCAGGCTGACCTTGGGCCGTTTCAGGCTGTGTATGCCGAGGACTGGCATACGATCGAGTAGCCCGCTGAGCCCAATATCCCTCTGACGCGTGGGAAGCCACGTCATGGAAGAACTCACGAAGATTGCTGCTTCCGTCTTCGCCTATAGCTGAGGCGGCGCCTGCTGGTGCTCGTGGCGAGCACCGCTGAGGATCAAAGGCCCGTGCCGGTGCAGCCTCTGCGAGGTCCGCTATGCGGCGAAGAGCGGATGTGACTCTAATGGGAGGATGCCCGGCTCCGCATAGGTCCCAGCGTGCACCACGGGTATCGGCGGCGAGTAAGAAGCTCTCTTCCTCGCCGCTCTTGTTTGTGCGCCGGCTTCGAGCCGGCGGGGCCGAAAAGGAGAGAACACATGCCTGCTCGCGCACGAACGAAGAAGGACCAACGTGACCGAATCCTGAACGCGCTGGCCGACGCAGTGGACGGCATGGACGAAGACGGCGCCGTCCGCGCGGCGCAGGAAGCCCTTGCCGCGGGCATTGAGGCTTATGATGCCATTACCGAGGGGCTTGCCAAGGGCATGGAGCGCGTCAGCGACAAATACGAGAAGGGCGTCTACTTCGTCCCCGAGATACTCCTCTGCGCCGACGCCATGTACGCCGCCATCGGCGTCCTGAGCCCCTACCTGAAAGCCGAAGGAGGCGTCGGCCGCACTCCGGTCATTATCGGCGTCATCGAGGGCGACATACACGACATCGGCAAGAATATCGTGAAGCTCATGCTCGAAGCGGCGGGCTTTCCGGTGCACGACCTCGGCAACGACGTCGTCGTCTCTGCGTTCGTAGCCAAGGCGCGCCAGCTGGAGCACGGCATCATCGCCGTCTCCACCCTCATGTCCACGACGATGCCCGGCATGGGCCGCCTCGTGACGGCTCTCAAAGAAGCCGGCCTCAGGGATTCCTTCAGGGTGATGATCGGCGGCGGACCGGTCTCCGCCGCTTTCGCGCAGAAGATCGGGGCGGATGCTTATGGCGAGAACGCCATGGCGGCCGTCCGACTCGCCACCGCATGGGAGCAGGCACGGAGATGACCGTCAATACGACGCCAAGAGAAAGGATGGCTGCTTTCCTGTCCGGCGGGCGCGTAGACCGCGTCCCCTGCGTGCCGCTCATCCTGAACCACGCTGCGCGCGTCATCGGCGTCAAAGTCAGAGAGTATGCGACCGACGGAGACGTTATGGGCCGCGCGCACGTGGCCGCCTGGCGGCGCTACGGGCAGGACCTCATAACCATCTTTACGGACACCGCCATCCTCGCAGAAGCGATGGGGACCGTCCTGCACTTTCCAGAGGACGACGTGGCGCGCTTCAAAGCCCCGGCCGTTGCCAGGCCCGATGATGCGCCGAAGCTGCCTCACGTGGATGCCCGCCGGGCTGGCCGTCTGCCGGTCCTGCTCAAGGCCATACGTCACTGCGTGGACGAGGTCGGCAGCGAAGTCTTCGTCTCCTGTTGCTATTCGGCCCCATTTTCCACCGCAGCCGCGCTCCGCGGGACCGCGGTTTTCGCCCGGGACCTCTATAAGAACCGCGACATGGCTCACGTGCTCCTTCAGAAGAGCCTCGAGCTTGCGCAGGACTTCGCTGAGGCGGTGACTGAGGCCGGCGGCATCCCGGTCCTCGTGGACCCGGTAGCATCCGGCTCGGTCATCAGCCGCCAGGCCTTTGAGGAGTACGCCCTGCCTTACATCGCGAAGACCTTCGAGAGAATCCGTTCGCTGGGCGCCCCGCCGATCCTTCACATCTGCGGGAGGACATCGGGCATCATAGACTTGATGGCGCAGTCAGGCGCGGTCGCTCTCAGCGTTGACCAGATCGAGCTGCGCGAGGCTAAGGCAAAGGTGGGCGACAAAGTCTGCCTCATGGGAAACGTCCGTCCCGCCGAGACCCTCCTCCAGGGCTCGCCCGACGCCGTGCGCGCAGAGGCGAGGCGCTGCCTCCAGGACTGCAAGGACAACCCGCGTGGCTTCATATTGGCCAGCGGCTGCGAGGTCCCCATTGAGACTCCCCCCGCGAACCTGATGGCTCTCTTAGAGGTCGCGCGGGATTCGGCTCTTTCCGGCGCTGCGTCCTGAGCTTCGTCAGAGGCAGGAGCATGAACTCGCGGGACAGGATCCTCCGCGCACTCGGCGGCCAATCCGCCGACCGGCCTGCTGTCCTCTGCCCGGGAGGCATGATGAGCCTCGCCGTGACCGAGGTCATGACGGCACAGGGCGCGCCATGGCCCGAGGCCCACCGCGACGAGGAAGCAATGCTTCGCCTTGCCCTCGCCATGCAGGAGGCGACCGGGTTCGACAGCGTAGCCCTTCCCTTCTGCATGACGGTCGAGGCGGAAGCCTACGGAGCGGCGGTGGACATGGGCGACATGGTGACGCAGCCCAAGGTCAAACGGGGAGTCTTGCCGGACGATGGATCGGAGGAGCTTCCGACCCCCGACTTCCGAGCGGGTCGCGCAGGAACCGTGCTCAGGGCCATGTCAAAGGCCCGCGCCCTCAGGCCCGACGCCGCCCTGGTCGGCAACCTGGTCGGCCCTGTGTCGCTCCTGGGCATGCTCGCCGACCCGCTGCAGGTGCTTCGCTGGACCCATCGGCAGCCGGAGGTCCTTTCGCGCCACCTGGACCGCATCTCGGAAAGCGTGATTGAGTTTGGACGGCTTCAGAGGCTGGCCGGCGCTGACGCCATCTGCATCGCAGACCCGACGGCGACGGGCGAGATCCTCGGCGCCACGCAGTTCCGCTCGTTCGCGCTCCCGCATCTGAACCGCCTCGCCCAGGTGCTGCGCGGCGCCGGCCTGCAGGTCATCGTCCACATCTGCGGAGACGTCCGGCCCATCCAGGCCGAACTCAGCGACCTCCATACCGACGCCGTCAGCTTCGACAGCATGGTGGACATCGTCGCCCTTGCTGAGGCGCACCCGCCCTGGCAAGTGATGGGGAACGTGAGCGCTTTTCTACTTGAGGCCGGGCCCGCGGAAGCCGTCGTCCAGCACTGCCGGGCGTTGGTGAATGGCGGCGTCCGGCTTCTTGCGCCGGCATGCGGCGTGATTCCCACGACACCCGTCGCGCACCTGCGCGCCATGCGCGAAGCGGTGTCACTGTGACGGCCGACCGAGCAGTTGCTCGGGCGCAGCGGCGGGCTTCCTGTATCCTTGCGCGAGCGCCCGCTCGGCCTTACAATCCATTTGTTTGCCTTCAGATACGGCATGAAGTCCAATGATTGACCTCCAAAAGCGCAAGCGGGTGATGCAGCGCTCGATGCGACTCGGCCACTGCATCTGCAACCCCAAGCAGCCCTGCCCCTGCACGGTTTTCCGCGAGAGGGACATATGCCTCTGCGCGGGCGAGCGTCTGGAGCCGTCGGGGGCGGAGGCGCCCGGCATCCGGTTGACGCGCCTCGTGGACAGCCCCGGCTGCGCCTCCAAGATAGACCAGGCGGCGCTCAAGAGCCTGCTCGGCGGGCTCCCCTCGCTGAACGACCCGCGCGTGCTCGTCGGCATGGCGGCAGGCGACGACGCCGGCGTGTTCCTGGTTGACGAACGGCTCGCCCTCGTGCAGACCGTGGACGTCTTCACTCCTTCTGTGGACGATCCTTACGTCTTCGGACAGGTGGCCGCGGCGAATTCGCTGAGCGACGTCTACGCCATGGGCGGTCGTCCGCTCACTGCGCTCTCGATCGTCGGCTTCCCGATCCGGACGCTGCCGGACAAGGTGCTGCAGGATATCCTGCGGGGCGGCATAGACAAGATGGCGGAGGCCGGCGTGCCTGTGATCGGCGGCCACAGCATTAAGGACGACCAGATCAAGGCCGGCTTCGCTGTGACGGGCGTCGTTGACCCCGCAAGGATGATGACCAATGCGGCGGCGCAGCCGGGGGACCTGCTCGTGCTCACAAAGCCGCTCGGGACAGGCATAATCGCCTTTGCCGCGCAGATTGACCGCGCACCGGCCGAGGCGGTCGAGGCGGCCGCCGAGTCCATGGTCGCGCTCAACAAGACCGCTTCCGAGCATATGCTCGCGCTGCGCGCGCATGCCTGCACCGACGTGACCGGCTTCGGCCTGATGGGCCATTTGGGCGAGATGGCGGCGGCCAGCGGCGTGGACGTGGAGGTGGTCTGGGATGAGGTGCCCGTCTTCCCCGGCACGCTCGAGTGCGCCGCCCAAGGGATCGCTTCGGGCGCGGTTGAGCGGAACAGGGAATCGTCCGGCGAGCGCGTCGTTGCCGCAGAAGGCATCGAACCGGCCATGCTCGACGTGCTTTTTGATCCGCAGACTTCCGGGGGGCTTTTGGTCTCGCTGGCGCCGGGCGATGCCGAAATGCTGGTGAAGCGACTGCACGAAGCGGGCATTCCGGCGGCGGCGGTCATCGGAAACGTCAAGGGGCAAGGACCGGGCCGCGTCTTCGTTCAGACACGGGGGACGCGGCCGATGGCGCCCCTGGTGGCGACGAGCGGCTCGGCTGCAACGGCCGGCAGAACTGCGTCTCTCGAAGAGGCAAGTGGAGAAGAAGTTACGGAGGAGTGTTGCGTGGGATCAAAGGCTGACGAGGAGAGCTGCTGCGCGGAAGGCCATGGCGGCCCGGTTGCCGCCGGCACGGCGGGCGCAACCGAGCTGCAGCTAAAGTTCCAGGAGCTTCTGAAGAGCGCGAACGCTCCGGGCGCGCTCGATGCACGCGCCAAGAGGGCGATTGCCATCGCCCTCTCGGTGCTCTCCAAGTGCGAGCCCTGCCTCAAGATGCACATCGGGAAGGCGCAGGAGATGGGGATGTCCGAGGAGGAGATTGACGAGGCGGCCTGGATGGGCATCGTTTTCGGCGGGTCGCCGGTCATGATGTTCTATAATGCTGTGAGAAGACGGTGAAGCGGAGGCGACTGGTGCCTGGTGGTGCTCCTGGTCTTCAAAACCAGTGTGGGACCCGTGAGGGCCCCGGGTGGGTTCGATTCCCATTCGCCTCCGCCAGAACGGCCCGGCGACGGGCAGGGGCCTCTTGACAGGAGTGCGAGACGTGGGTGACGGACATCGGCAAGGCGGAGAGCCCGGTGGGCACGGCGCGGCTGAGGGCCGCCGCCGGATGGCAGTGCGGGCGCTGCCGGCCGTCCTGCTGCTCTGGGCTGGGATCGTGTTCGTCCTCTATGGCGTTCGCTTCCATAGGGAGACCGTGTTGGTGCCGCAGGAAAGCAAACCGGCGGCGGCAGAGATACCTGCCGATTTTCTCTCGCAGCCTCCTTCGCAGGTCCAAAGCGCCGCGGCTGTCCCCATGACCGAGACCGAACCGCAGCTCATCCGCGAGGTGACGATCGGAGGCGTCACGCGCACCAACACCGGCGAGGTCAAGCGGACGTACTCCGGCAAAGCCCCTTCCCTCTGCCCTACCTGACTGGGTTAGGACCCGGCCATGGTGGCCATGGCCAGAACAAAGCCGAAT